>Ga0209160_1004984_pt1 | contig 10547 bp, 9 predicted proteins | sample GraSoiAngelo_153_FD_186167 | JGI IMG/M metagenome (GOLD analysis project Ga0209160, IMG submission 186167) | Grasslands soil microbial communities from the Angelo Coastal Reserve, California, USA - 14_1009_12_40cm (SPAdes) (version 2) | ecosystem: Environmental > Terrestrial > Soil > Grasslands ... | reverse complement strand
GCGCAGGTGAAGATCCGCTTCGACGCCGACAAGACGGCCCGCGACGTCGATCTCGCGGGCGATATCGCCAAGGCCCGGGCCGTGCGCACGCTCGTCGGCGACGGCTTCCCGCTCGCCTTCGACTCGAACAACGGCTATTCGGTTCAGGGCGCGATCCGCGTCGGGCGCGCGCTCGAAGAGCTCGGGTACGTGTGGTTCGAGGAGCCGGTGCAGCACTATCACGTGGAGAGCTTCGCGAAGGTGGCCGCGGCCCTCGACATCGCCGTCTCGGCCGGCGAGCAGGAATACACGCTGCAGGGTATCAAGCGGCTGATCGAGGCCGGCGTGGACATCGTCCAGCCGGACATCGTCAAGACCGGCGGCTTCACCGGCCTCGGGGACATGGCCGCGCTGGCGCGCGCCTACGGCGTCGATTTCGTGCCGCACCAGACGCAGCCCTCGATCGGCCACACCGCGAACCTGCACTTCGTGGCGTCGCTCACCCACTCGCACCACCCGGCCGAGTACAACGGGCCACGCCAGGTGCAAGACGTCGTATTCCGAACACCCGTGCGGCCCGTCAACGGGAAGTTCGTGCTCTCGGACGCGCCGGGGCTCGGGCTCGAGCTCGACGAGACCGAGCTGCGAAAGCGCATGATCCCCTGGACCTCGTCCGCGCGCGGGGCCGGCGCCCAGTAGGACCAAGGTCCGCTAGGTAGCGCTCCACGGCGTCGACGTCAGGCGCAGGAAGCGGCTGGCGTTCTCCGACATCAGCTTGCGCGTCGCCTGCTCGCCGAGCACCTCGCGCCACGCGATCACCGCGTCGGCGTGATCCGGGAAGATCGTCTCCGGGTGCGGGTAGTCCGAGGCGAACATCAGTACGTGATCGCCCAGGAGGTCGATCGCGGCCTTCGTCAGCGCCACTCCTTCGGAGAGATCGATGCTCGCGAAGACGCGCCCGGCCTGCGCGTACTCGAGCGGCGTGTGCTTCAGCGCGGGAGACACCGAGCCGCGCACGTAGTCGATCTGTCTCGTCAGCCGCACGAGCCAGTGCGGCAGCCAGCCGTGCCCGCTCTCCAGGGCGCCCACCCGCAGACGCGGATACCGATCGAGCATCCCGCCCATCAGCATGAACGAGAGAAACCGCTGTCCGCCCCAGGTCTGGCCGGCGCAGCGGCCCATCGCGGGATTGTCCCAGATGTCGCGGTAGCCGGGGAAGTACGGCGTCTCGATCGTAAACGCGTGGTACATGATCGGCAGGTCGGCTTCGTCGGCGGCCGCCCAGATCGGCTCGAGGTCAGGATCGTCGATCGGCATGCCCTCGGGCAGGAGCGGCCACACCGCGGCGACCCAATCTTCCCGCGCGTGCTCCTTGATCGTCTGCGCGCTCCAGGCCGGATCGCTGGCGAGTGCCAGGACCATGCTCTTCAGGCGCCGCGTGTCCGCCGAGCAATAGTCCGCCATGTAGCGGTGATACGCGCGGTAGAGACCGTGCGCCAGATGCGGGGCGAGCGCCGGCGCGCCGTAGGCCCAGGGCCCGGGAATGATGAAGTCGATGTCCCGGCCCTCGAGGTCCATGTCGCGCAGCCGGCCACGCCCGTTGTCCTCGGCGACGCGTGGTGTGATGGGCTGCCGCGTGACCATCTGGGTGCGCCCGGACAGAAAGCCGCGGTCACCGTCGGCCGCCGCGGCCGGAGCCGCTTTCGCTCCGGCCACGCGCTGCAGGCGAACCGGCTTGACCGACAGGATCGTGGCCGAGCCGACGTCCTCGGCGTCGCCGCGACCGGAGACCGTCTTGACGGTGCGCCGGTAGGGCTGGAGGTCGTCGATCCGCCGCTGGAGCTCCTTGTCCGCGTAGCGCAGCAACACGTCGAGGGACGGATTCACGTGAGTGTCCGAATCGATCACTCGAAAGCCTTGTCTCATCACGCCCTCCGCGCCTGCGACAGTATCACGGAGAGAGGCTTGATCGCCGCGCCGCCCGACGCGATTCTGCTACGATCCCGCAGTGCTGCGCGCCCACCCCGCGTTCGCCCTCCTCTGGTGTTCGCGGATCCTGGCCAACGTCGCATTCAACATCCTGGGCGTCGCGGTCGGCTGGCAGCTCTACGACCTGACCGGCAGCGCGCTCGACCTCGGCCTGGTCGGCCTCGTGCAGTTCGCGCCGATCGCCCTGCTCACCCTGGCCGTGGGACAGGCCGCCGACCGCTACGATCGCCGCCTGATCACCTCGATCTGCCAGTTCGTGCAGGCGGCCGCCGCCGCCGCGCTCGTGATGGGCACGGTCTCCGGCTGGCTCTCCAGCTCGAGCATCTTCGCGATCGTGGCGCTGGTCGGCACCGCGCGCGCATTCGAGAACCCGACCACGACCGCGCTGGTGTCCGAGGTCGTGCCTCGGCCGCTCATCGCCCGCGCGATGGCCTGGCTGGTGTCGGCGACGCAGACGGCGCGGATCGTCGGACCGGCGCTCGGCGGCTTCCTCTACGTGGTCGGGCCCGGCACGACCTACCTCACCGCCGGCGGGCTGTACGTCGTCGCGGGCGCGTGCGCCGCGATCATCCGCGCCCGGCGCGCGACGCGGACCTTGGAGCCGGTCATGCTCGAGAGCGTCCTCTCGGGGCTCGTGTTCATACGCGGCCAGCGCGTGCTCCTGGGCGTCATGTCGCTCGACATGTTCGCGGTGCTGCTCGGCGGCGGCGCCACGGCCTTGCTGCCGATCTACGCGCGCGACATCCTGGGCACCGGGCCCGGAGGGCTCGGGCTCTTGCGCTCGGCGCCGGCCGTCGGCGCGCTGGTGACGTCGATATTCCTCGCGTACCGTCCGCTTCGCTGGCGCATCGGGAGAACCCTGTTCCGCGTGATCATCATGTTCGGCGTGGCCACCGTCGTGTTCGGCGTCTCGTCTCATTTCGCCGTGTCGCTGATCGCGCTCGGCGTTCTGGGCGCGGCCGACGTCGTGAGCGTCGTGATCCGCTCCTCGCTCGTGCAGATCCGGACGCCCGTCGCGATGCTCGGTCGCGTGAGCGCCGTGCACTCCTTGTTCACGGGCACCTCGAACCAGCTGGGGGCCTTCGTGTCGGGCTCGATCGCCGCCCTCATCGGAGCAGTCCCCGCCGTCCTCCTCGGCGGTCTCGGGACCATCGGCATCGCCGCGCTCTGGATGTTCCTCTTCCCCGATCTCCGGCGCATCCGCGACTTCGACGAATAGGTTGGCGCGGGCCACAGTAGTGCCTCATCTTCACGCAGCGCCGTTTCGCGCGCTAGAATCGCGGGAGCCCACGATGCCACGAACGAATCACCGGTGGCGTCACCTCCTTCCCTCGATCGCTCTGGCGATCGTGCTGGGCGGTTGCATCGCGGGGCTCCGTCGCGGTGACGACGTTGACGGCGACTGGCCGGCGTATGGCAACGACGCCGGCGGCACGCGCTACTCGCCGCTGGCGCAGATCGATCGAGGCAACGTCGGCCGGCTTCGCGTCGCGTGGACGTACCGGACGGGCGACACCACCGGAACGGCGAGCAGCCACGTCGCCTTCGAGGCCACGCCCATCGTCGTCGACGGGACGCTCTACCTCAGCACCGCGTGATCGCGCTGGACCCGGAGACGGGCGCCGAGCGCTGGACCTACGACCCGAACATCGACCGCTCGCGCCCCTTCGCCGTGGCGGTCTCACGCGGCGTCTCGACCTGGCTCGATGCCGCCGCCGAGCCTGGACGCGCGTGCCGTCGGCGCATCTTCATCGGGACCATCGACGCCCGGCTCATCGCGCTCGACGCGGCCACGGGCGTGCCGTGCGCGGATTTTGGCCGCGGCGGAGAGGTGAATCTCACCGACGGTATCTCCCTCGGCGCGCGCTTCCCGCCGGAGCATTCTTCGCGGTCCCCAGCACCCGGCGGGTGCGCGTGCTATCAGGTGACATCGCCGCCGGCCATCGTGAACGGGCTCGTGGTGATCGGCTCGACCATCGGCGACAACCGCGTGGTGGAGGTCGAGCGCGGGGTGGTGCGCGCCTACGACGCGCGCTCCGGCGCGCTGCGCTGGACGTGGGACCCGGTCCCGACACGCGCGTCCGATCCCGCCGCCGACACCTGGAAGAATGAGAGCTGGCGCCGCAACGGCGCCGCCAACGTGTGGTCGGTGATGTCGGTCGACGTCGAGCGGGGCCTCGTCTTCGCCCCGACGAGCAGCCCGAGCCCGGACTATTACGGCGGCGAGCGGCTCGGCGCGAACGCCTACGCCGACTCGGTGGTGGCGCTCCGCGCCGCGACGGGCGAGGTTGTCTGGCACTTCCAGATGGTGCATCACGACCTCTGGGACTACGACGTCCCCGCTCAGCCGAGCCTCGTCACCGTGGTGCGCGACGGCCGGCGGGTGCCCGCCGTCGTCGTCGGCACCAAGATGGGACGCATCTTCGTCCTGCATCGCGAGACCGGCGCGCCGCTCTTCCCCGTCGCGTTCGCGCTGCCGTGAAGCAAGAGGGGCGTGCATCCGTTTGAAAGTGATGCCCTACCACACGGCGCTGGCGTCGACATCATCGCTTCGGGGCGCGATAATCCCGGGGTGACGGCTTCGGGTCGCGCGCGGCTCGGCTGGGTCGCTCCGGCACTGCTGCCGGCGATCAATCTGGCGCTCGCGCTGCTACTCTCCGCGGTGGTGGTCCTCGTGATCGGCGAAAGTCCCACGCGCGCGCTGCGGCTGCTGGCGAGCGGCGCGTTCGGCAATGCCGAGGCGATCGGCTACACGCTCTACTACGCGACCAACTTCGTCTTCACCGGCCTGGCCGTCGCCGTCGCGTTTCACGGCGGTCTCTTCAACATCGGCGCCGAAGGCCAGGCCTACATCGCCGGGCTCGGCGTGGCGCTGCTCTGTCTCGGCGCGGGCAGCTGGCCGACCGTGCTGGTCATCGCCGCCGCCGTCGTGGTCGCGGCGGCCGGCGGCGCCGCGTGGGCGTTCGTGCCCGCCTGGCTCCAGGCCAAGCGCGGGAGCCACGTCGTGATCACGACGATCATGTTCAACTTCATCGCCTCGGCAGTGATGACGCATTTGCTCGTCAACGTGCTGATCAAGCCCGGGCAGCAGTCACCGGAGACGCGCGAGTTCGCGCCGACCACCTGGATGCCGCAGCTGCACGACCTGGCGCGGGCCGTCGGCTGGGAGATCGGCCGGTCGCCGGTGAATCTCTCCCTGCTGCTGGCGCTCGCCGCGGGCGGCCTCGTCTGGCTCTACCTCTGGCACACGCGCTGGGGTTACGAGCTGCGCGCCCTCGGTCACAACGAGACGGCCGCGATCTACGGCGGCATCCAGCCGGCGCGCACGGTGATCGTGGCGATGTCGATCTCGGGCGCGCTCGCCGGGCTGATGAGCCTGAACGAGGTGATGGGCGTGCAGCATCGCCTGCTCCTGAATTTCCCGGGCGGCGCCGGATACGTGGGCATCGCGGTGGCGTTGATGGGCCGTAACCACCCGGTCGGCATCGTGGTCGCCGCGGTGCTGTTCGGTGCCTTGTATCAGGGCGGCTCGGAGCTGTCGTTCGACATGCCGAAGCTCACGCGGGACATGGTCGTGGTCATCCAGGGGCTGATCATTCTCGTCTGCGGCGCGCTCGAGCACGCGCTGCGCGCGCCGCTCGATACGCTCGTCCGCCGAGCTACGCGGGAGGCGACACCGTGAGCGATGCCTTCCTGCTCATGGCGCTGCTCGCCGCGGCGACGGCGCGCGGGGCCGCGCCGCTCGTGCTGGCGGCACTCGGCGGGCTCTTCGCGGAGCGCTCGGGCATCGTCGACATCGGCCTCGAGGGCAAGATGCTCGCCGCGGCGTTCGCCGCCGCCGCGACCGCGGCGGTCACCGGCTCGGCGTGGGCCGGGCTGGCCGCAGGGATCGCCGCGTCCGTGCTCATCGGGCTCGTGCACGGCTTCGCCTGTATCACGCACCACGGCAACCAGGTCGTCTCCGGGATGGCGCTCAACATCACCGTCTCGGGGCTGACCGTCGTGCTCGGCTACGCGTGGTTCCAGGAGGGCGGCCAGACCCCGATGCTCGGTCCCGGCGCGCGGTTCGCGCCGATCGAGCTGCCGGGCGTGGCGACGCTCGGCGCGATTCCCGGGCTCGGCCTGATCTATCGCGAGGTCCTGAGCGGCCACAACCTTCTCGTGTACATTGCGGCCGTGGCCGTGCCCGCCGTCGCCTGGCTCGTCTACCGCACGCGCTTCGGCTTGCGCCTGCGCGCCGTCGGCGAGAGCCCCGGTGCCGTCGACACCGCGGGCATCTCGGTGCCCGGGGTGCGATACCGGGCCCTGGCGGTGAGCGGTGTCCTGTGCGGTCTCTCCGGCGCGTACCTGTCGATCGCCCATCACGCGTCGTTCATCCGCGACATGTCGGCGGGCAAGGGCTACCTGGCGCTGGCCGCGCTGATCTTCGGCCAGTGGCGGCCGGTGCCGACCCTGGCCGCGTGTCTCCTCTTCGCGTTCGCCGACGCGGCCCAGGCGCGCCTGCAAGGCACGCCGCTGCCGCTCGTCGGCGTCGTGCCGGTCCAGCTGATCCAGGCGATTCCCTACGCCCTGACGGTCCTGCTGCTGGCCGGCTTCGTCGGCCGCGCCGTGGCGCCCCGAGCGATCGGGGTGCCATACGTGAAGGAGCGATGAGCCCCGAGCCTCTCGAGCCCATGCTGGACCTCGCGCGGCACGCGCTCACCAACGCGCACGCGCCGTACTCACGCTTCCGGATCGGCGCCTGCGTGCGCTCCGGCAGCGGCCGTCTCTACGCGGGCTGCAACGTCGAGAACGTGTCGTATCCGGTCACGCAATGTGCCGAGGCGACCGCCATCGGCGCCATGGTCGCCGCCGGCGAGCGCCAGATCGTCGAGGTCGTGATCGTGTCGGAAGGCGCCGAGCCATGTCCACCATGCGGCCGCTGCCGTCAGCAGCTCGCCGAGTTCGCGAGCCCGCAGACGCGCGTTCATCTGTGCGGGCCTGAGGGCCTCCGCCTGAGCGCGACGCTCGGCGAGCTGCTGCCGATGGCGTTCGGGCCCAACTCGCTCAATCGTCCGACGTAGGAACCGTGCGAATTCTCTCGGGAGAGCCGCGATGAACTTCGACATCTTTCTGGCGCCCGCCGCCGACTCGTGGAAGGTCGTCAAGCGCGCCGAAGCGCTCGGCTTCCGCCGCGCCTGGTTCTACGACACACAGCTCCTGAACTCGGAGCTCTTTGCCTCGATGGCCGCCGCCGCCATGCAGACGACGACGATCCGCCTGGGCACCGGCGTGCTCATCCCGTCCAATCGCATCGCGCCCGTCGCCGCGAGCGGGCTGGCCACCTTGAACGCGCTCGCGCCGGGCCGGATCGATTTCGGCATCTCGACGGGCTTCACCGCCCGCCGGACCCTGGGACTACGCCCGGTGAAGCTCGCCGACATGGAAGAGTACGTGCGCGTCGTGTCCGGCTTGCTCGCGGGACAGACGCTCGAATGGACGTTCGAGGACAAGCGCCGGAAGATTCGCTTCCTCAATCCCGAGGTCGGGGCCATCAACATCGAGGACCCGATTCCCGTGCACGTCTCGGCGATGGGGCCGCGTGCGCGACGGCTCACGGCCAAGCTCGGCGCGGGGTTCATCCACGCGACCTCTCACCCCGGCCACGCCGCCGCCGCGATCGCCGACATGCAGGCCGCCTGGCGCGACGGCGGCCGCGACCCGGCGCGGCTGACCGCGACCGCGGCCATCGCCGGCTGCGTCCTCGCTGACGGTGAGCCGAGCGACAGCCCGCGGGCCAAGGCGCATGCCGGGCCGACCGCGACGATCGCGCTCCACAATCTGGTCGAGCGCGATCAGTTCGGCGATCTCGGCCGGCCGCTGCCGCCGAATCTCGCTCCACTGCTCGAGCAGTACCGCAAGATCTACCTCGCCTACGAGCCGGAAGATGCGCGCTATCTGAGCAATCACCGCGGGCACCTGATGTTCCTGCGCCCGGAGGAGCAGGCGGTCTGCACCGCCGAGCTGATTCGGGCGACCACCTTCACCGCGCCGAAATCCGAGCTGCGCGAGCGCATCCGCGAGCTCGGACGGATTGGATTCGACCACGTTGGGCTCACCGTCCGGCACGGATATCCCGAGATGCTGGAGGAATGGTCCGACGTGTTCGAGGGCGTGTGACGGCACGCGGGACCGCGGCGGAGCTGATCCGCAAGAAGCGGGACGGCGGGCTCCTCAGCGACGCGGCCATCTCGGAGCTGGTCGCCGGAATCGTCGACGGCTCGGTCACCGACCCACAGATCGCCGCCTTCGCGATGGCGGTCTTTTTCCGCGGGATGACCCGCGCGGAGTGCGCGTCGCTCACACGCGCGATGACACGGTCGGGCACGGTGCTCGACTGGCCCAACGCCGGCGGGCCGATTCTCGACAAGCACTCGACGGGCGGCGTGGGCGACAAGGTCAGCCTGATCCTCGCTCCGGTGGTGGCGGCCTGCGGCGGTCTGGTGCCGATGATCTCGGGCCGCGGCCTCGGCCACACCGGCGGCACGCTCGACAAGCTGAGCAGCATCCCCGGATACGACGTCGCCCCTGATCTCATGCGGTTTCGGGCGGCCGTGAGCGAGGCCGGCTGCGCCATCGTGGGGCAAACCGCCGACCTCGCCCCGGCCGATCGCCGGCTCTACGCGATCCGCGACGTCACGGCCACCGTCGACTCGATCCCGCTGATCACCGCGTCGATCCTCTCGAAGAAGCTGGCGGCCGGGCTCGACGCGCTCGTCATGGACGTCAAGGTCGGCTCCGGCGCGTTCGCGACCTCGCTCGAGGCGGCGATCGATCTCACCCAGAGTCTCCTCGCCGTCGCCCAGGGCGCCGGCCTCCGCGCGTCCGCGCTGCTGACCGATATGGGTCAGGTCCTCGGTCACCACGTCGGCAACGCGCTCGAGATGCGTGAGGCGATCGACGTGTTGACGGGCGGACGGCGCGACGTCCGGCTCCACACGGTGACGAGCGCGCTGACGAGCGAGCTCCTGGTCCTGGGCGGACTGGCCCGTGACGGCGTCGCCGCCGCGGCCGCCGTGGAAAAGGCGCTCGGCTCCGGCGCCGCGGCCGAGCGCTTCGCGCGCATGGTGACCGCGCTCGGTGGTCCCGCCGATATCGTCGAGTGCCCGGATCGTCACCTCGCCAGGGCGCCGATCGAGCTGGCCGCAGTGCCGGACGTGGCCGGCGTCCTCGCGCGCGTCGACGCGCGCGCGCTCGGGCTCATCGTGGTGGAGCTCGGCGGCGGCCGCCGCCGGGTCGAGGACTCGATCGATCCGGCGGTGGGGCTGGCCGAGGTCTGCGGAGTCGGCGAGGTCGTCGATCGGGATCGACCGATCGCGATCGTTCACGCGCGCTCCGCGGCCGACGCGGAAGCCGCGGCGATACGGCTGCGGGAAGCGGTGACGGTCGGCGACGAGCCGGGCGCCGCGAGCGCGTCGCCGGTGCTGCGCCGAATGGCGATCTAGGCGCTACCGCAGATAGCGCCCGAAGAAGGCGGTGACCTCGCGAATGCTGTCGGCCCAGGCGGCGGGATCCCCGCCCGTCGTCGCACCGCGGCCGCCGGGAGCGTTGGCGTTGACTCGCGCCGCGACGTAGCGCACCGGGGCATGGCTGTCGAACGAGTGGTACGCGCCGGGATAGATCTTGATCGTCAGCGGGTACCCGGCCTGCTGCGCGGCTTCGGCGAGCCGGCGGCACGGCTCCGCGGGCGTCCAGTCGTCCTTCTCGCCGATCAGGATCAGCAGCGGCGCGACGGGCCGGTACGCGCCGGCGCTGCTCCAGGTGCGTCGCGACGCCACGCATCCTGGATAGAGCGCGACCGCGGCCGCGAAGCCCGCGCGCCGCTCGCGCGCGAGAAGGTCCGAGTCGCTCTCGGGGGCGATCATCGAGGTAAGCGTCGACGATCCGCCGTGAGAGCCGCCCATGAGCCCCACGCGGGCGCCATCGACGTAGGACAAGGTTCGCAGATACGCCAGTGCCGCGTAGGCGTCGCGCACTCGTCGCGCGGGACTGACGTCGTCCCGGCTCCGTGACGCGTCGGTGCACACCCCGTCCGGATGGCCGCGTGTCGTGAAGCTATCGGGAAGGATCACGACGTAGCCGCGCCCTACCAGCTCCTTCGCCCAGCGGCCGGGCGCGCCGCTCGAGCGCGGCCCGAGCCCGCTGCAGTCGTGCATGATCACGACGGCGGGGAACGGCCCCGAGCCGTCCGGCTTGGACAGCTCGACCGGGATCTGCTCGGTCGTGCCGCTGGGCGTGGTCGTCGCGATCGAGAGGCCGGAGATCGCGCCGGCACAGCCGCCGGCGGCGAGGCACAGCCCGAGCGCGAGCGCGGTGGTTACCGGACGAAGCACCACGGCGATGCGGATCACCCGCGGGACTTGAAGAACTGGACCGCGCGCTCGCGCGCCTCCGCCTCGCGACGCGTCCCGAACGTGCCCAGGTTGCGTCGCTTTCCTGTCTTCGGATTTCTCTTCCGCGAGTAGAGCCGGTATCCGCCAGAGCTGAGCTTTCGGATCATCGCGTCTCCTCCGTGCTCACACTTCCAGTCGTACCAGCGG
>Ga0209160_1004983_pt1 | contig 10547 bp, 6 predicted proteins | sample GraSoiAngelo_153_FD_186167 | JGI IMG/M metagenome (GOLD analysis project Ga0209160, IMG submission 186167) | Grasslands soil microbial communities from the Angelo Coastal Reserve, California, USA - 14_1009_12_40cm (SPAdes) (version 2) | ecosystem: Environmental > Terrestrial > Soil > Grasslands ... | reverse complement strand
CCCAGGAGCCTGGTGGCGCGCCAGGCAGGTCGCCCTTCAGCGCCTCGAGCTGATCGGTCCAATCCAGCGTGCCATTCGTCCCGGCGAGATTTTGCGCACCGACCTTGGCGGCCAATCGCTCCTCGATCGCCAGCGCATCCGCCAGTGGCGCCGGCGGAAGAAATGTGACGGTCGCGATGGTGTGATGCGGCGAGCCGAGCCGGTCGATGCGGCCGGTGCGTTGCGCCAGGCGCGCCGGACTCCACGGCAAGTCATAGTGCACGACCCGGCCGGCATCCTGGAGGTTCAGCCCTTCGCTCAAGAGGTCGGTCGCGAGTAAGAGATCCGTCTCGAGAACCGCGGCTGGTGGTGGAGCGCCCTGGGCTCGCGGCGCGAAGGCACGCAGGACCTCCTGGCGCCCCGCTTCACCTGCGGCAAAGCGGCCTACATGCCCAAACACCGCCGCGACGCGACGATGCCGCAGTCGATGGAGCAGATACCGAACCGTCGGTTGCGCATCCGTAAAGACGATTGTCTTCGCGGGGCGGGTGCTGAGCAGTCGCTCCAATGCGTCCACTTTGGGATCGCCTGCGGGTGCACGGCTGAGCAACGCGCGCAGGTGCCCGACAACACGATGATCTTCCTCGAACGACTTCGGACCACCGGGCTCGATCAGCAAAGGGAAAAGCACGAGCTGAACGTCGGATTCGGCGGCGCGCGGGAAACAGCGCTGGAATTCGCGCGGGTTGAGCGCGCGACCCTCGGCGGCGGCACGACCGGAGAGATCGAGATACGCATCGTGGCGCAGCAACGCCGCGCGAAAGGCGAGCAGGCTCGAACCGAGCCGTCGCAAGAGCATCAGGCGGAGCAGTGGTGTCGCAGTTCCGCCGGCTCGGAGCCTGGAAACCCCCGTAATCAACTCACGAAGCAGCGCATCAGAGGTCGGGCCCGCTCGTACGGTGGCGCCACTGACGTGGGGAAACGAAATCGCCAGTGATCCAGCGGCGTAGCCGTGCTGCACCCGGTCGCGTGATCGGGCGACGATGAGCCGGGATGTCGCCGCGCTCGCCAGCGTCGGATCGGTGCGCTCACGCGCCGCACTGCGCAGTGAAGGAACGCCCAGCGCCGCGAGGGCGTGATCACGGAGAAAGAGGCGCAGCAGGTGGAGCAGATCGGCGATGCGATTGTGCACGGGCGTCGCGGTCACGAGCAGCACGCGGCTGCCGATGACGAGGCGCGCGAGGTTCCTGTACCGATTGGTGTCGGGATTACGGAAACGATGGGCTTCGTCGACTACGAACAGACGGTAAGGGACGGTAAGAGACGGTAAGGGACGGTAAGGGTGAAAGCTCAGAGACTCATGAGTGATGACGAGTGTATCGAGCACGCCGAAACGGTCCAGCAGTGCGCGCCACTGCGGTACAAGGACTGCTGGTACGACGAGGCCGAACGGTTCCTTGTAGGCGAGGGCGACCGCGAGAGCGACGTACGACTTGCCTAACCCGACCTCATCGGCGAGCAAGGCCCCGCCGTGGCGCGCGATGATCGCAGCCAGTCGCTCGGCGGCGGGGACTTGGTGCGGCGCGAGCCAAGCCGGCCACGCGACTGGCGCTTCCCCGACCGGCGCGCTGTCGAGCAGCGCCCGTGCCGCGCTCGCGACGACTTCGCGCGGCGGCGCTTGCGTCCCCGGCTCGAGGGCGACGGTGAGCGGCTCTGCGACCGCGACGAGCTGCTCAGAGAGAATACGCGGCCAGAATGCGTCGGTCGGCGAGGTCGAGCTCAAAAGCATCGGCGATGAGATCGTCGGCGGGTTCCCAGTCGCGGCCGTGACGAGCGAGGTCCGACCAGACTGGCGCGCCGTTGGGAGGAATCGGCAGACCGCGCACGACGCGCGCGTTGAAGCGGCGAAATCCACCGCGCGCGGGATCCGCCACGAGCCGGGCGAGCGCCGTGAGCCAGCGCGAATTGAACAGCGCCGCCAGCGCGGCGGCATCCGCGGGGCCGCGCGTGACGATGCCGTAAACGGTATTGAGCGGCACAACATCAGCGTCGGGCACTGCCGCGGCGAGACGACGATGCAGATCCGGCCATACGACGCGATGGCGCGCCAGGCCCAGCGCCGTGCGGAACAACTGCCATGGCGGTCCGCCGCGATAGTCGGAGCGCCCGCGCAATCGGTCACCGTGCGCCGCAAGGTGTTCGGAGACGTCCTTTGGCAGGGCAGCCAGTGGACGACCATCACAACCATGTGTCCACAAGACGAAGCGCCGCGGCCGACAACGCCAAGCCTGGATATCTCGCCCGCGAACCGCGGGGCGCGTGCCCGAGCACTCGTGGTCGACAAGGAAGAGATCGTCCGCTCCCGTCTTCACGCCGAGCTGCGGCGTCCAACGATCGGCGACAGTGGGGAAGGCAGACCGCAGCCGTCGAGCAATACGGTCTGCGCCCGCCGCCAAGATCCACGGCCCGGTCTCCAGCTGACGCTGTGGGAACGACGCGGCGAGTGGCTTCGGTCCCAACGTCGTTGCCGTTGTTTCTGTCCCAGCCGGTTCGGCACGCGCCGCGACGAGAGCCATCGGATAGACCGCGGCGCCGAAGGCATGCGCCGTCGGCTCGTCGAGCGGCGCCGCCCGCTCGAGGCGGGTATGCTGAGCGAGCCGCCGTCGCAGCGGTTCGGCATAGCCACTGCTCGCGAGTTTGGCGGGCACGAGCAGCGCCACGACACCGCCGGGGCGAGCCAGCTCGACGGCCCGCTCGGTGAACGCGACGGCGAGATCGGGAAGGTGAGCAAAGCCGCGCACGCCCACCGGTTTCCAGCAGGTATAGCGCGATTCCAACGTCTCACGAACGCGCGGTGGCAGCCGCTCGCCACGGACCCACGGCGGATTCCCAGTTACGAGGTCGAATCCGCCGGCGCTGACGACGTCTCCGAAATGGGACTCAAAGCAGAAGAAAGGCGCGGCGTGGTCCTCGCGGAGTCTTCGCCGCGACGCCCGCAGCTCACGGAGATTGCGCCGCAACCTCTCGAGAAGAACGCGCTGGTCTGCCGAGAGGCCACGGGCGCGTCCGAACAAGTCACGCTCACGAGCGAGCCGCAGCAGCTCAGCTATCCGAGCTTCGAGCGATGCGATGCCGTCATCGAGCAGGCGTTGTGCCAATCCCGCTTCCGAGCGACTCAGCTCCGTCTGAGCGGCCCGCTTCTCGGGACCCGTCAAACTGAAGAGTGTGCGACGCGCCTCCGCGAGACGGCGTGTATCCGCTCCACTCGCGCGAAGCGCCCGGCCACCCAATGAGGACGCCAACGTCAACGGATCGAGGAGTGCGTCTCCCTGACGCACGTGACCGTCCAGGTTTGGGAGGGGAGTGATTGCGGAGCAATCGGTCGTGTCGTCGTCGGCGATGAGCGCGAGCCAGAGTCGCAGCTCCGTCAGGCGGACGGCCGTCATGGTCAGATCCACGCCAAACAGCGAGTGCGCGATCACGTCACGCTTCACCGTCCGCCTGGGCGCGTCGCCGGCCGCAAGGCGTAATGCGACGAGCTCATCAAGCGCGCCAAGGAGAAAGGCGCCGGACCCTGCGGCAGGATCGAGCACTGTGAGACCGTGCAAGTTGGGGCAGTGCGCCGATGACGGAGCGACGCGCTCATGGACCCAACGAGCCGCGTCATCCGGATTCAGTCCGAGCCGGTTGACGAGCACTGCTTCCAATCCCGCGCGCACGATCTCACGCACCAGCGACGCGGGAGTGTAGTAGCTGCCGCTCGAGCGCCGCTCCTCGGGCTCCATGACGCCCTCGAAAACGCGGCCAAGCATGTCTGGGGCGACGAACTCTCCGGTATCGTGCTCCCGGACGGAGAAGTGGAATCGTTCGAAGAGATCGTCGAACGCGGAGCGCCAATCCCCGTTGCCCCAGACGGCGGGACCGCAACGGCGTTCGAGCGCGGTCGGCTCGAACAGGCCGCCGTTGAGGAATGGGATCGTCCCAAGCGATCGCGCGGCGGCGCCACGCCGATCAGCAGGCCGATTCAGCGCACCGAAGCAGAGGGCGTGGAGAAAGGAGCGGTGAAAGTGCCGGCGCGCCGAGAGGGCCCGATCGAGGAGTCGGGGCACATAGCGGGTGTCGCCATTGAGCCAGCCCTTCGACTGGATGAAATAAAGGAAGAGCACGCGGGTGAGCGCCGTCAGCGTGAGCGCATGGCGATCCGCGCGGGATCGCGGCGAGCTCAGGCGATCGGTGAGCCGGTCCAGAGTTGCGCGAAACGCCCGGAAGAAGCGGGGCGTGACGCCCTCGCTGGCGAGCACGTCCGAGATTCGAAGCGAGAGGGCGAGCGCCGATTCGCTCTCTGCCGGCGCCAGTCGTTCCAGCGTCGCCAGGCTCGCGTTCGACGGGCGCGGCAACGAGATCGTCGCGAGCCCCCCCCGCAAGCCAACGGCACCGGCGGCGCACACGAGGCGTCGCGGCTCGCCGCCCAGCGCACATGCCAGCCCCCGCTCGGCGCCGGCCGACAGGCGTCGTGCGGCGACTCGCCCCGCCTGTTCCGGGTTGGTTGCGGCGAGCGCGAACACGCGGAACGCTCCGCGCCGCGCAATCAACGATGCGCGACTGACTCCGGTGCCGGCTGCGGCCGCTTCGCCAAGCCACGGCCCGGGTGGTACCACTTCCCACGCCGGCTCGTAGCCGAGCGCCACAAACAGCTCTCGGAGATCGTCGATCTGCTCGGTGCGGGCGAGAATGTCGCGCAGCACCAAAACCCCTCGTTAAAGAGGAGCTAAGGTGCGGCTGGTGAGTGACGGGTTAGGTACCGGAGTACTGCGGGCTGGTACGAATGTGCGCGCTCACATGCTCTTCTTGAGCCGGATCCCCCCATTAACCGTCGATAGGCTCAGCGTCCGCCCGCCCGCGCCGATCGTGCCACGCACGCGGCGCGGGCCAAACTTGCCGGACACAGTCAGCGGATAGTCGGACTCGATGTCGCCGTTCACGGTGTTGGCCCGTACTTCCGTATCGAGCTTCGGCGGGAAAATCAGCGTGATGCCGCCATTCACCGTGCTGAACTCGAGCCGGTCGGTCCAATTGGCGCGACCCATTTGCGCATAGACGGAACCGTTCACCGTCGACGCCTCGGCGAGGCCGGTCGTAGTCACGCGCACGCTGCCGTTCACGCTGCTCGCCCGCACATCAGCCTGGAGGCCTTCAGCCGACATCTCGCCATTTACGGTCTGGCCGTTGAACTCCACGCCGGCCGGGACCTGCACCTCGAAGTCCACCTTGACGTCGTTGTTCTCGGTGCTCGAATGCCAGCCGTCACCAGGCTCGCAGGTATTCTCGCGCCGGGCGCGCGGCGGCGTTGGATAGACCGCGCAGATCGTGACGCCGTCAGAATCCTGGACGACTTCGATCTTCACGTCATCAGGATCGGAGCGGCGCGCGGTCTTCTTCGCGTTCACGACCGCCTCGCCGCCGGTCGCGGCTACCGCGCGGACATCGCCGTTCACGCCTTTCACTTCGAGCCGTTTGCCGCGGGCAATGCGGCCGTGCCAGTTGAAATCCTGGGCGCTCGCGCTGGCCGCAACCGCCGTGCCGAGCAAGATCGCGATCATGAGACTACGCATCGATCCTCCGGAGCGTTGTTCAGTTGTACTGCTCGTTGTCGTTGTCGCGGTCGTTATGGCTGTGCCCCGAGTTCTTGTGCTTCCGCGACTCGAGATCCACCTCGCCCGGACGCCGCAGCTTGATGTTGCCGGAGAAGGTCTCGAGCTCGAGCCGGGCGGAGTTGCCGCCGCGACCGATGGCGAAGGTGAAGCGATGCCTGGCTACCCGTACCGTATCCACAGCGAAGCTCGCGTCCCAATCGCCATCGAACGTGGAGAGCGATCCCGAGACGCTCGTGCCGGGCGGGATCACCACGGTGATGTCGCCGTCGTGCGTGCCCAACCGGTAACTGCCGCCAGGCTTGATCGAGCCGTCATAGAGGACTTCGCCGTCCACCGTGTTGACTTCGACATTCGCGGCGTCGATGCGGGTGAGCGTGATGTCGCCGTTCACCGTCTCGACCGTGATATCGCCGCTCGCCTCTTCGATGCTGATATCGCCCTGGACGGAGTTCACCTCGATACGGCCGCGGGTCTTGGCGAGTGTCACGCCGCCCTCGACCGATTTAAGAGCCACGTTGCCGGTGCCACCGGTTACCGCGATGTCGCCCTGCACCGATTCCGCCGTCACGGAGCCGCCCGCGCCATCGACGCTGATGTCCGTATACGTGCCGCTCAGCGTCATGCCCATCCACGTCGGCACGGTGATATCGAGATCGACGATGGAAGGCGGGCCGCGTCTCCCTTCCGTCCTCACCAAAACCGTTGATCCTGTTGCGGACACGTTAACCTGGCTGCGGCTCGAGTGACTGGAGCGCACCTGCACGCTGTTCTGATTCCACGTCTTGACCACGATCTCGCCGCCGAAGTTATTGACGTCGAGGCGGGCGCCACTTTGCACTGCGAACGTGGTGTCCCCGGAACCTTGTCCCTGTCCCTGCCCTCGCCCCTGTCCTTGATGGATGTTGTCCCTCTGGGGGAGGGCCAGTGTGACGGCCGCCAGTGCTGCGCATAGCATCCGCATGTCGTACGTGCCCTCTCTAGCCTTTCTAGCTCTGACCCGCTGCCAGCGCGTTGGCGCGCCGCAGCAGCTCGATTTTCTGCCGCATCGTATTGGCGAGATGCAGGTTCAGGTAATTGCTGCCCGGATCGCGCTTCAGCGCGCGCTGCGCCTGCGCGATCGCGCGGTCGATGACGGCTAGATTCTGCCGGAGCACACGGACAGTCGCGGTGTCGAGCTGTCCCTGGTTGCGCGCCAGCGCTTCCTCGAGCTCGGTGACGGCTGCGTCGGTCGACGTCCGCCAGCGACCAGCGGAAGCGAGTGTGTAATCGGGCGGTGGGCTCGTGACGTTCTGATTGGCCGTAACCGTGGGCTTCGTCGAGCGCAAACCGATCCACATACCTCCGGCCGAGAGCAGCGCCAGCACGATACTCGCAGCGAGCAACTGCCCGACGGTCAAACTGAAACGGCGGCGGACAAGGCGGTCGGGGCGGTCAACGGCGGCCCGCCGGCTCGGGGTCAGCCGCGCGCGAATGTCCGGCCACAAGTCGGTCGACGGGGAGCTGTCTGCGAGCGACTGCGCGCGCGCGACCACCTGACGCAGCTCTGCGAGTGTCGCGTAGCACGACCCGCAGGTCGCGAGGTGCGCCTCGAGCGCGACGCGCTCTTCGTTGTCGAGCTCGCCGTCGAGATACTCCGACAGCCGGTTCGTCCATTGATCGTTCATCGGTCCAAGTGCCTCCGCAGCGCCATCCGCGCATGATGCAGCTGCGATTTCGACGTGCCCGGTACCACCCCGAGCATGCGCGCGATTTCGTCGTGGCGATACCCCTCCACGTCGTGCAACACGAACACCTGCCTGGCGCCCGCGGGAAGGCGGGCGAGCGCTTCCTCGAAGTCGAGGGACAACTCCGGCGTTTCACGCCGGCCGGTCACGCCATCCAGCGGTCCATCCTCTGTGAGGAAGCGGCCGCGTTCCACGCCGACCCTCTTGCGACGCGCCAGTACCACGTTCACAGCGAGCCGGTGCAGCCACGTGCCAAATGCGGACTCCCCACGAAACGTCGACAGCTTTTGCCATGCCCGGATGAAGACGTCCTGCGTGACATCATCGGCCTCATCCGCGTCCAGCATGCGACGCACGAGCGTATGGACCCTGGCAACATGGCTCCGGTACAGGCGCTCGAACGCACTGGGGTCCCCGCTCGCCGCGAGGGCCGTGTCGGCCGCTATGGAGTCAGCAGTCAGAGTGTCCTCAAGCACCTGTCGAGGCATGCACGCTTTTGGATAGCCAAGCGCCGCAAAGGGTTGTAGGCTAGATTCGCGGCCACTATGGCTCCTAACCTACTCGCCATCAGCGGGATTGGCCTGCTCCTCGGCTTCCGGCACGCGTTCGAACCCGACCACCTGGCTGCCGTTTCAACGCTTGCGACGCGGCCCGGCGCGCGGCTCTGGAGCGCCGCCCGCCTGGGCCTCGTTTGGGGCATCGGTCATACGGCGACTGTGGGTGTGGTCGTCGCCGTAATTCTCGTGCTCGGTCTCCAGTTGCCACCCCAGCTCTGGCCGGCCGCCGAGCTGCTCGTCGCAGCGCTGCTGGTGCTGCTGGGGTCGGTCGTGATCTGGCGGTACGCGCGCGGTCGCTGGCACATGCACGCGCACTCGCATTCAGGAGCTGCCGAGCCGCATGTCCACCTGCACAGTCATGCCCATGAAGTCGGTCACGCGCACGGCCATGCCCGGCCCGACGCGCGCCGCTCGCTGGGCTTCGGCATCGCGCACGGATTGGCGGGAAGCGGCGCGATTGCCGCATTGCTCGTGGCGGCGGCGCCGGACACGACATCGCGACTCATGTATTTCGCGACGTTCGGCGGCGGCACAATCCTGGGCATGTTGTTGGTATCGCTGACATTAGGTTCGGCCGTTCGTCTCGCCGCCGCCCGGCGTGCCCGCTGGGCGACGATCCTGCACTTGGCATCCGCGACGGCTAGTGTCCTGGTGGGGATAGCACTCGGCGCGAGCAAAATTGGGAGGTTATGACGTCACAATTGGAGGTTGTGACGTTTGGATCGGCGGCCTAGCGGAGAGCCGTACCGTGGGCCAAGATCGCTGTGCGGCGTTCCTATTTGAATCGGCTCCTGTATTCAACAGGCGTCAACTCTTGTAGCCCGCCGCCGGCCCGGGAGGGTCTATGCCACTTGGTCGCCGCAGCGTGCTGCTCGTTCTCGCTGCCGTTCTCGCTACTTCAACTTCGCTCGCTGCGCAGCAACGCACGCGAACCAAACCTCACCGCACAGGTGCGCGATTTTCGCATCCCGAGTTGATGTATGGTGCGCCGCTCTTCCACCGGATTGCCCCATCCGCAGCGGCCAGTATCACCGAGACTGAACCGAATAACACTGCGGCAACCGCGACGCCGGCGGCGCTTGGAGACACAGCCACGGCTGCCATGGATACGACTGGTGACGTCGATTGGTACGTCATCAACATTGCTACGGATACCATCCTCGTCCTCGACGTCAACGCGAGCCGAGTCGGCTCGAACATGGATCCGGTGCTCGGGCTGATCGCGCCGGACAGCGTGACGACGCTGGCCTTTAGCGACGACGTGAATGGACTGGACCCCTACATCGAGTATCACATCACGACTCCCGGTACGTATTTCGTGGTGATCCAGGATTACTACGGCAGCGGCGGATCGGGATTCTTCTACTATCTGACGTTCGGTGCGAAAGCGACGCCACCGCCGGGCCCGGGTGATCCCACGACGCTATTCGCCTCGAATCTCAATGGCCCGTACGGCATGGCGGCGGGAGCGGCAGGTGAACTGTACGTCACTGACATCGACGGCCGGCAGCTGTGGAAGATCAGCTCTGCCGGTGCGGCCTCTCAGTTGGCGACCTTCGCGAGCAATGTGCCGCTCAAGGTGGTAGTAGACGGCTCTGGCAATCTGCTCGTGACGTATTCGGACTCGAGCTTCTCGTTTGGTGGCGTCTCGCGAGTGACCCAGGGTGGTCAAGTGTCGTCATTTGCTACGGGACTGGGCAACACCGGCGGGATCACCGTCGGCCCTGACGGTGATGTGTGGGTACTCGACATCAACCGCCTCCTGCTCTTTCGGTTCGGTCCAAGCGGGTTCCGCAAGGACTCGATCGACGTCTCCGCAATAAGCGCCCGGCGCTACGACGCCGACCTCGCGTTTTCGCCCAGCGGAGTGTTGTACATCTCCAATGGCTACGACGGGATTTATCGCCTCGTGAATCGCGCGCCCCAACTCTTCATTTCGGCGCCGCCGTACCTCGAGAGCATGGCGTTCGACGCGGACGGTTATCTGTACGTCGCGAACGGCTATCTCGGGACGGTGCTCCTGTACGATCCGACCGGTCAGCTGGTGAACGACCCGTTCGCGCGCTCGAATCTGGGCGGACCGATCTATCTGGCGTTCTCGCGAGCTACTGCCGACGGTTCGATGACGTCGCGGTTATTTGCGAGTAACTACGGCTACAACCTGTCGGCCCCGTACGTCGGATCGGTCGTGGAGATGCGGCAGGGATCGATGCGTGGGACTGGCCTCAGAATCGGCGTCGATCTCCTGGCGATCGCGACGACCTCATTGCCGGCGGGAATCATGGGCGCGGACTACACGGCCACGCTGCAAGTGACCTCCCCACCTGGTACGCCAAGCTGGAGCATCGCGTTCGGCGCTCTGCCTCCCGGCTTGATAATCACGAGCACAACGGGAGTCATCAGCGGCGTGCCGACAACCGCCGGATCGTTTCCCTTCAGCGTGAGGGTCGACGCGGGCGGCAGAGTGGGGTACGCGGACTTCACAATCGTGGTGTCGCAGCCCAGTGTGTCGGTGACGGATGCCGCGAACCACTTGCTGGGATCGTCGCAGCTTTCAGTTGACCTGCAACGCTTCCTGGATCTCCAGGGCAACAAGAACGGGCGCTACGACGTCGGTGATTTCCGTGCCCATC
>Ga0209160_1004980_pt1 | contig 10553 bp, 9 predicted proteins | sample GraSoiAngelo_153_FD_186167 | JGI IMG/M metagenome (GOLD analysis project Ga0209160, IMG submission 186167) | Grasslands soil microbial communities from the Angelo Coastal Reserve, California, USA - 14_1009_12_40cm (SPAdes) (version 2) | ecosystem: Environmental > Terrestrial > Soil > Grasslands ... | reverse complement strand
GGCTTCGGCGCGGCGCTCGAGCCACTCGGCTCGCTCGTCCAGGTCGACGCGAAGGGCTTCGCGCGGCGGCGCGATCGGGTGGTGAGCCTCGACCAGCCCGCGCTGTACTTCGTCGGTCACAACTACGACGCCACCGGCGGGCTCTACAACATCCATCGCGACTCCCGGCTCGCGGCGCGCTTGATCGCAGCGCAGCTGGCGCGCCTCCCGGCCTGACCGACCGCCGGTGTCGCAGCCTGCAACCGGCCGGCCCGCGATCAGCGGGGCTCCGCCGTTACATTCCTCGCGTGAGCGATCCCCTCCGCGACTTCACGGCGGACCGCCGCGTCCTGACCCTCACCTGCGCAGCCGCATGTCCGCGAAGGTCGCCATCCTGAAACCGCTGTCGTCCGCCATCGCCATCGGCACGGGCGGACCGTTTGGGGCCGAAGGGCCGATCATCATGACGGGCGGGGCCTTGTTGGGCCCCGGGACTATCTTCCCCGTCACCCTGCACGCCGTGCCAGGCTGGCCGCGGCTCGTCGCCGCGCTCGCCCGGGGGAGCCCTGGCACCTCACGTCCACGCGGCGTCTCGGCATCTCAGCGTCTACCTATTGCCCTCACCACTCGCCGCCGCCGATTCTCCACCCAACCGGTGCTTTTGGAACCAGCTCATCATGTACAGCTGGGTGCGCATGAAGTTGGACGGCTTGGACCCGGTGCCGTGGTACTCGCCGTTGAAGCGCACCATCACGGTCGGCACGTGACGCAGCTTGAGCGCCGTGAAGTACTCCTCCGTCTGCGGAATCGGGGTCCGCCGGTCGAGCTCTCCCGTCATCAGCAATGTCGGGGTGGTGACGTGCCCTGCGTACATGAGCGAGGAGTGCGCCAGCCATTCGTCCGGCTTGTCCCAGAACGGCTGATGGAAGAAGCTGAAGGTGAAGAACGGGATGTCCGTCTGTCCGGCCATGCTGATCCAGTCGATCACCGGACAGCGCACGGCCGCCGCGGCGAAGCGGTGGGTGTGCCCGATCACCCAGCTCGACAACACCCCGCCCCCCGAGCACCCCGACACGTACATGTGCGTCGTGTCCACGAAGCCGCGCGCGATCACCGCGTCCACCCCGGCCATCAGGTCGTCGTAGTCGGGCCCAGGGTAGTCGTGATCGATCGCTCCGGAGAACGCGTCGCCGTACCCGGTGCTGCCACGGGGATTCACGTACAGCACCACGTAGCCGTTCGCGGCGAAGTTCTGGAACATGTAGCTGAATCCTACGTTGTACATCGCGAACGGCCCGCCGTGGATCTCGAGAATGAGCGGGTACCTCCGCGCCGCCGCGAAGGCCGGCGGTTTCACGATCCACCCTTGGATGCGCGCTCCGCCGCTGGAGGGATACCACACCTCCTCGACGGTCGCGAGACGCTTGTTCTGGAGCACGTCGTCGTTCACGGCGGTCACACGGGCAAGGGCCTGGGGACGCCGCAGGTCGAAGCGCACCACGTCCGCGGGATGCTGCGGATCGCTGCGCGCTCCGACGGCCACCCCGGTCCGTGCGACGGCCGTGAGTGAGACGACCTGCACGCCCTGCGTCACGTCGCGCACCGCGCCTGAGAGATCGGCGTAGTGGACGTTGATCGAGCCGCGGTCTCCCGCGGTGAAGTAGACGCCCTTGCCGTCGGGCCCCCAGAACAGGTCGGCCGGATCGCGGTCGAACCCGTGGGACACATCGCGCATCCCCGACCCGTCGATCCCGGCGACGTACAGGTCCGACGTGCGGTGGGTGTGGTCCGTCGAATCGTAGCCCGTGAACGCCACGCTGCGGCCGTCCGGCGACACCGCCGGGTCCGCCCAATAGCCCGGCCGCGACACGAGTGGCCGGTTCGCGCCGCTCGCGACGTCCAGTCGGTACAGCCGCGACACGCGATACTGCCCGTCCCAGGTCGTGTCCTGGAGACCGTCGAACACAATCGTCCGCCCGTCGGGCGTCCAATCGTACCCCGCCCCGAACACCAGGCCGTCGAACCGCGCGCCCACGTTCCAGTGCCCCACCGTGAGCTGGCGCGCCGTGCCGCCGTCCGCCGGAACGAGGAAGAGATGCGTGAAGCCCTGCTCCATGTAGCCCACACGGTCCTGCCGGTAATGCAGGTCCTCCACCACGCGCGGCGCTGCCGTCCACTTCGCCCCTTCGGGCGCCTTGGGGAGCGAGATACTCCACAGCGTCGAATCCGGTACGAGCATCACGAACGCGATGGCCTTGCCGTCTGGCGCCCACTTCGGCTCCGTCGGTGTCTCGCTCACGCGTGTCACCTGGGACGAGGCGCCCTCGGCGTCCATCCAGCGCACGAACACTTGCGTCCCCTTGGGCTCGCCATCGGCGAGATAGAGGATGCGCGTGCCGTCGGGCGACCAGCGGGCGTCCGACCCCTTGAGCAGGAAGCGATGGTGCGAGCCGTCGGCGTTCATGATCCAAAGGGCCGACTCCCACTTGTCGTCGATCTTGTTCACCCAGCGGCGCGTGTAGATGATCTGCGACGCGTCCGGGGAGATCTGGGGATCCTGCACCTGCTCCCAGTCGAGGTAATGGTTCACGGTGAGCAGCGTGTCGGACGCGGTCTCCTGCGCGGGCGCAGGCAGCGCCAGCGCCGCGACGAGCAGCGCGGGAAGCGCGAGGCAGCATGGGTGTCTCATGGTTTCTCCTGAGCGGCGATGGCTCGTGCGATGCGTTGCGCGAACACGTGCGCCCCGGCGGGGGCCATCCGTGTCGCATCACCCTTGATCTCGTAGCTGTCCGCCAGCAACAGCCGGCCCGTCGCCACATCGGACAGCTCGGCGGCGAGCAGCCAGACCAGATTGCTCGTCTTCATGAGCCGGCCCTTGACGATCCAGCGCGCGCCGAGCGCCCGGCCGACGCGCAAGGCGCAGGCGTGGTCACAGTCGTTCCCGCCCGCCTCCTCCGCCGCCACGGCGGCGGCGACGCGGCCGGAGTCCGTCACCGCGATGCCGCCGGCGGCCCGCAAGCTGGCGAGCAACGCGCTCGTGGCGGCGCGGGCGACCGCGGTGTCGCCGGGCTCGAGCACGTTCGCGTGCTCCCCGTCGAACCGCAAATCGAGCACGGCGATGGCGGGAGGTAGCGGGGCACCGCCCGTCTGGGCGGCGAGGCTCGTAACGAAGCCGGAGGCGAGCAGCAGGAGTGGGGCGCGGCGCACGACAGCCTCCGAGTCGTGAAAAGGACGGAACGGCGGTAATCTAGAGGCCGCGCGCCTAGGACACCAATGACACCCACACCCCCCACGCCCCGTGATCAGGGAGCCGCCGTCACCGCCGGCTTCCTCGGCTGGACGCTCGACGCCTTCGATTTTTTCCTCGTCGTGATGACGCTCACGGCGATCGCGCACGAATTCGGCAAGTCCGACGCCGATATCGCCGCCTCGATCGGGCTGACGCTCGCCTTCCGGCCGGTGGGCGCGTTCATTTTCGGACTGCTCGCCGATCGCTACGGCCGGAAGCTCCCCCTGATGCTCGACTTGGTGTTCTACTCCGGCGTCGAGGTGCTCACCGGGCTCGCCCCCAACTACGCGACGTTCATGGTGTTGCGGGCGTTGTTCGGGATCGGGATGGGCGGCGAGTGGGGCGTGGGCGCGTCCCTGGTGATGGAGAAGGTGCCGCCCCGCCTGCGGGGCGTGATCTCGGGGCTGCTGCAACAGGGGTACGCCGCGGGGTACCTGCTCGCCGCGCTGTGCTACTTCTTCGTCTTCCCCCACTGGGGATGGCGGCCGCTGTTCTTCATCGGTGGCCTGCCGGCCTTGCTCGCCTTGTTCATCCGCGCCCGCGTGCAGGAGTCTGAGGTCTGGCGGGAGACGCGACACGAGAGCTGGAGTGGGCTCGGCCGCGCCATCATCGGCAACGTGAAACTCTTCCTCTACATCACGATCCTGATGTGGACGATGAACATGGTCTCCCACGGCACGCAGGACATGTACCCGACGTTCCTGCAGCGCGACTGGGGCTTCACGCCCACCGAGCGCGCCACGCTGACCGCCTTCTCGATGGTGGGCGCGCTCACGGGCGGCGTCATCTGCGGGCTCTACTCCGACCGCCTCGGCCGGCGCCGCACGATCGCGCTGGCGCTGAGCGGCGCCGTCGCCGTCATTCCGATCTGGGCGTTCGCACCGTCGCTGCCGCTGCTCGTGGCCGGCGCCTTCGTGATGCAGTTCTTCGTGCAGGGCGCCTGGGGCGTGATCCCGGCACACATCACGGAGCTCTCCCCCGACTCGGTGCGCGGCTTCCTCCCGGGCTTCGCCTACCAGTGCGGGGTGTTGTTGGCGGGCTACATCGGCTACGTCGAGGCACGGGTCGCCGAGCACCTGAATTACGCCTGGGCGATGGCGCTGGTCGCCGCCACCGTGTTTGTGCTCGGCGCGATCGTCGCGCTGTTGGGCCCGGAGCGGCGGGGGGTGGCGTTCGGCAAGCGGGATCTCTAGGCTTTAGGCCATGCCCACCTTCATCAAGGCCGTCGAGGCATACCAGCAAGGACAACGCACCCTGCCCCGCGAGTATTACATCGCGCCCGAGATCTACGTCGAGGAGATGGAGCGCATCTTCTTCGAGCGCTGGCTGTGCGTCGGCCGCGCCGCCGAGCTCGCGAACTCGGGAGACTTCGTGGTGCGCACCGTCGCCGCCGAGAGCCTCATCGTGGTGCGGGGACAGGACGGCGTCGTGCGCGCCTTCTACAACGTGTGCCGCCATCGAGGCACCCGCCTGTGCGAGGAAGCGCGGGGGCGTTTCTCCGAAACGATCCAGTGCCCCTATCATGCCTGGACCTACACGCTCGACGGCGCGCTGATCGGCGCGCCGCACATGGGCGATGTGGCGGGCTTCGACAAGCGTGACTACCCGCTGCACGCCGCGGCGGTCGCCACCTGGGACGGGTTCCTGTTCCTCAACCTCGCGCGCGAGCCGGAGCCGCTGGAGCAGGCGCTGGCGCCGCTGGTCGGCCGGTTCCGTCGCTTCAATCTGGCGACGCTGCGCTCGGCACGGCGCATCGAGTACGACGTGCAGGCGAACTGGAAGCTCGTGTTCCAGAACTTCTCCGAGTGCCTCCACTGTCCCGTGATCCATCCCGGGCTCGTGAAGCTGACGCCGTACACCAGCGGGGAGAACGATCTCTTCGAGGGACCGTACCTGGGCGGCTACATGGTGATCACGAAGGAGGGGGGCAGCCTCACCCTGAGCGGCCGGGCGTGCGGCGCACCCGTGGGCGAGCTGCCGGCGGAGGACCACAACCGGGTCTACTTCTACTCGATCTTCCCCAACATGCTGCTGTCGCTGCATCCCGACTACGTGATGTTCCACACGCTCTGGCCTCAGGGGCCGGGGCGCACCACCATCACGTGCGAGTGGCTGTTCAATCCCAAGTCGTTCGAGCAAGCCGGGTTCGACCCGGACGACGCGGTGCGCTTCTGGGACGAGACGAACCGCCAGGACTGGCACATCTGCGAGCTGGCCCAGGCCGGCATCGCCTCCCGGGCGTACCAGCCCGGGCCCTATTCGCCGCGCGAGGGCATTTCTGCCGCGTGGGACCGGGCGTTTCTCCGCGCGCTCGGACGCGCGCGCTAGCAGGGAAACCGCGCCTACTTCTTCCGCAGGTAAGCGTCGGTCTTGTTGAGCCAGTCCTCGCGCGGCGGGGAAAACACGTCGACGTCGAGCGTGTCCTCGAGCGCGTGAGCCTCGTGCGGCACGTGGGAGGGAAGGTGCAGCACCTCTCCCGCCCGCACCACGATCTCCTGCCGGCCGTCCTCCCCGATCAGAAACCTGAGCGCCCCATCGAGGATGTAGGTGAACTGCTCATTTTCGTGGGCGTGCTTCGGGACCACGCAGCCTTTCTTCAGGTAGACGTGGGCGAGCATCACGCGATCACCGGTGATCAGGCGGCGCGAGAGCGACGGGTTGACCGCTTCTTTCGAGAGATCGTCCCAGCGATACCAGGTCGCCTGCCGCGGCCGCGCCGACATTTCAGCCTGCGGCTTCGTGGGTGTCAGCCTGGCGCTGCATCGCCTCGTGCGCCTGGGCGCTGACCCACACGCCGGGATGCGGGATCGTCACGACGAAGCCGTCGCTCACGCGTAACGGCCGGGCCTGGTAGGCGGCGAGCGGCTCGCGCCATTCGGGCGGCAGCTGGGCGGGCGAGCGCAGCGGCAACGCGATCGCGGCGCCCATCCGCCCCACCACGGCGTTCTCGATCACATCGGTGAGCGGCCGGTTCAGCGGGTCACGCAGCTTGGCGAGCGCGGCGTGTCGCGCGGCGGCGTCGCCGGCGGCGATGATCGCGGTAGAGTAATACAACAGGTTCGACTCGATGTGCTCGAGCAGCCGCGCCGCAGAGCCGCCGCCGCGCGGCTCGTCGTCCTTGAGCAGCCGATCGAGGTCGGGCAGCATCCCGCGGTCGAGCAGCGTGCGCCGGAAGATGTAGCCGAAGCGCCGCACCACGTCCGGCGTCGCGACATTGGGAAGGCGGAACGGCACGAAGATCACCGGGCGGATGCGCGGGCTTCGCACCATCACCTTGAAGCGCTCGAGCGGCTCGAAGAAGTGGAACGTGACGAGCCGGTCGCGCGTGGTGTTGCGCACCGTGCGGATCGCGCCGCCGGCCGGTGAGTCCGCGTGCGCGTCTACCACGCCGAGCGGGCGGCGTCGCAGCGCCTGGCTCATGCGCTCGGTGCGCTCGCGGATCATCTGGACCGTGTCCAGCGCTGCGGCTTCGAGGTTCGGCTCGGCGAGCGTGAACGGATCGACGTGCAGCTCCGGTCGCAGCGCGGTCAGGAGATCGCCCAGCATCGAGGTGCCGACCATGCGGGCGAGGATCTGGAGCGGGCGCTCGCGGCCCTCCGCCTCGCGCCGCCAGCGGCCGTCCAGCACCGCGAGCTTCGCTTCGTCGCCCGGCGTCAGCGACACGCTGTACAGCAGCTCGCCCCACAGCACGCCGAGCGACTGCCAGTATTGCTCCACCTCGATCAGCACCCCGTAGCGCATCGCGGCGGGGCCGTCGGCCGGGAGCGGGGGCGTGAAAAAGTCGGCGACGGTGGCGCGCGGTGCCCCCCCGCCGGTGGCGGGTGAGCGTTCCCCGAACATGGCGAGCCGCTGGAAGTAGAGGACATGGCCCGGCACCTCCGGCTGCTCGGCCGCGGCGGGTGGCGGCGGCGTCGCGGCATATGCCGGCCGCTCGCCGCCCGTCCCTACCGTGGGCGGAAGCTGCGTCGGTGCGGCCAGCGGCGTCGGGTCCTGGCCCAGCGTCGCCGTGGCGAGCTCGATCGGCTCCTCGTTTCGCAGGCCGACCCGCAGCCGCAACCGGGGCGTGTCGCGCCGCGGGATCGCGACGGTGCCGTCGGCGTCGCTCACCCAGTAGCCCGCCGGGTTGCCGGACGCGTCGAGCACGGTCACGGGCACGCCCTGCGCGGGCTTGCCCGTGTCCTGATGCACGATCTGGAACACCCAGACGTCCTTCGGGCTGGTCGCCATAAGGGGGGACCAATATGCAACGCACCTGGCCCACCATACAACAGCCGACTAATGCGTTACCGGATAAGGCGTTGCTGAACGAGGCGTTACCGGAGATCGAACATGAAGTGGTGCATGTACTCGATCGTCGCCTGCTGCTCGCTCACCCGGAAGGCGAGCACGTCGCCGATCGTGATCACGCCTGCGAGCCGCTGCGCGTCCACGACCGGGAGGTGGCGGATACGCTTCGCCGTCATCATCGCGGCGCAGTCTTCGACACTGGTGTCGGGGGCGCACGCGATCACGGGGCTCGTCATCGCGTCGGCGACGCGCGTCGTGGTGGGATCGCGCCGCTGCGCCACCACGCGGCGCAGGATATCGCGCTCCGTGAAAATGCCGACCGGCCGGGCGCCCTCGGCGACCACGAGCCCGCCGATGCCGCGCTCGTTCATCAGCTCGGCGGCGTGGAGCACCGTTTCCTTGGGTGCGACGGTGATCACGTCGCTCCCCTTCTTCGCGAGGATGTCGCGGACGGTGGGCATGGTGTCATGATAGTACCGCGCGCCCGGCGCGGGCGCCACCGACCCGCTCTTTCCCTTTCATCTATAAGGGGCCTACGCCCGGTATTCTTTGTCGCTGACCTGCTCCATCCAGTCGGCGCTCTTGCCGTCGAGCTGCTCGACAATGGCGATGTGCGTCATGGCCGTGGTTGGCGCGGCGCCGTGCCAATGCTTCTCACCCGGCGGGATCCAGACCACGTCACCCGGCCGGATTTCCTCGATCGGGCCCCCCCGGCGCTGTGCCCGGCCGCAGCCAGCCGTCACGATCAGCGTCTGGCCCAGCGGGTGGGTGTGCCATGCCGTCCGAGCGCCGGGCTCGAACGTGACAGTGGCGCTGAGCGCGCGTGCTGGAGGGGGCGCCTCGAACAGGGGGTCAATGCGTACCGTGCCGGTGAAGTACTCGGCCGGTCCTTTGCCGGATGGCTGTGAGCCAATTCGTTTGATGTCCATTTTTGGAGTTCCTATTTCCCGAGGCGCTCGAACCGGTACGCCAGTTCTGGGCCCCCTGTTCCCTCATACGCCAGTTGGGCAACGAGCAGCGCGAATGGCTCGGTGTACCGAGCGATCCGCAAGGGTCCGGCGTCCACAGGATCGAAACCCGCGTCGCGGATCAGCTCAGCGGCAATCTTCTTGCTCCTCGAATCGTCCCCGCAGTACAGGAGGCTGGGTCTGGTGGCCTTGCGCCGAGCCTCGAACACGCCAAACAGCACTTCGCTCGGCACAGTGTTGAAGGCGGAGACGACCCGGGCTTTTGGGAAGCTTCTTTGCAAGTTCCTCGGCGCCCGAAGAGGTGTGGGCGATCACGAGGTCGGTGTCGTCGGCGTTCATCGGGAGTGAGCAGCTGACGATCACCTTGCCCGACACATCGCCGGCTTGCTTCAACACGTCGTCCACTCGGGACCAGTGCACGCCGAGCAGGAGTGCGTCCGCATCCTGCGCGGCGTCCCGCGGTGTACCAGCCCGAGCATTCCCTTTTGCGTCCTTGGCGAGCTTTGTCAGCTTCTCCTTATTACGTGCGTAACTGAACACCACCTCATGTCCGGCGCGCGCGAAGAGCGTCCCGAGCTTGCCGCCCATCAACCCTGAACCCAGAATGCCGATTCGCATGGTCACAGACCCGTCCTTCGCTCCAGCTCCTCGGGGTACCGCGCCCCGGCCACCGTGATCCTTGAGGCCGCGTCCTCGATCTCCCGGAGATCGTCCGCGGTAAGGTCTACGGCAACGGCTCCGACGTTCTCCTCCAGGCGGCTCAGCTTCGTAGTCCCTGGGATCGGCGCAATCCACGGTCGGTAACACTTCCCGTTCGGGGCGTCTCCACCACAGCGAGTATTCGCTCTGCAGTGCCGTCACGGGCTGAACGGCGTGCGCGCGACGGATGGTTTGCACTCCCGCTTCAGAAAGGCCGAAGTGCTTCACCTTACCTTGCTTGATCAGCTGCTTCACCGTTCCCGCCACGTCTTCGATGGGCACGTTCGTGTCAACGCGATGTTGATAGAACAGATCAAGCGCATCGACCTTAAGTCGCTGCAGCGAGGCTTCAGCGACCTCCGTGATGTGCTGCGGACGACTATCCTGCCCCAGCTGCTCCCCCTTGGGACCAAACTTGAAGCCGAACTTGGTGGCGATCACCACTTGACCGCGGAACGGAGCGAGCGCTTCGCCCACCAGTGCTTCGTTGGTGAACGGGCCGTACGCTTCAGCGGTGTCGAAGAAGGTGACGCCGCGCTCGACGGCTTTACGTATCAGAGCGATCATCTCCTGCTTGTCTGCCGCCGGACCGTAGCCATAGCTCATTCCCATGCACCCTAGTCCGAGCGCGGAGACTGCCAGGCCGTGTTTTCCCAATTTGCGCTGCTGCATCGCTCCTCTTCACGTGCCGCTTGAACGAAACTCCAGAATTCTACCCCGACGAGGGCGGCGGGCGGTATGACAGAGGTTGAGGCGGCGAGTTGAGTCTGTCGTCACGCGGGGATATCTTCCCGCTCAGAGGTCACGGGACGTAGCGCAGTCCGGTAGCGCACCTGAATGGGGTGCTCGGGCGGCGCAGCAGCAAGTACTACCAAACGTTGTATCACGCGATGTTAGGGCGTCCTCGGGTGGTACCTGCGAGTGAGAAAACCCCCCAAAATAGCACGTTGTTACTCCAACTCTTACTCCATCAACTTCACCTCGTCCCCGCGGGTTCGGGTGTGACGTTGCTGGTGCGGGACGACCGGAATCGACCCGCGACCCCCTGAACCCCATGCGACTCGCTAGAGGGCCGAGTTACGACACTCAGGAGGAATCACGCGAGCTTCTGGGCATCGGTGCCGTAGAAGCGAACCCGAAGATCAACCGAGTGTCGTGAGAAACTCACAGCGGAACTCAACCCGAATCACCCGAACGTGAACGCGAAGACTTCCGCGCCAGCGTCGAGAAACTCGATCTCGAACACTCGATCAGAGATGGAGTGCGGTTGGCGGATCAGCTGATACAGCCGTTGTTCGGTCAGCGAGCCGTAGCCTTGGTCGTCAACGTCG
>Ga0209160_1004969_pt1 | contig 10573 bp, 9 predicted proteins | sample GraSoiAngelo_153_FD_186167 | JGI IMG/M metagenome (GOLD analysis project Ga0209160, IMG submission 186167) | Grasslands soil microbial communities from the Angelo Coastal Reserve, California, USA - 14_1009_12_40cm (SPAdes) (version 2) | ecosystem: Environmental > Terrestrial > Soil > Grasslands ... | reverse complement strand
CGCTGCATGGAGCTGTCGAAAACCGTGCCGTCGGTGAGTCGTCCTTCGTACTTGACCGTCACGGTGTCGGTGGCCTTGGGTGTCGCCCCAGTCCCCGGCGTGATCGGGATCATGATCAGGCCCGAGGCGGTTTTTGTCGCGCCCGGCTCCCGGGCCGCCTGGTCGACAAAGACCTGGCCCGACTTCTTCTCGGCGGCGGCCACCGCGGCCGCGCGAGCCTCTTGGATCTGTTTGATCTTCGGGCCATAGGTCGCGAGGTCGACCTTCGGCGTTTTGTGAAGACCCCCATCGGCCAGACCCGCCTCGACCAGTTCCAGTTCCGACGGGCTCAGATTGAGCGGGCTCAAGCTGCGGTTAATGGTCAAACCGAGAGCATAGAGGGTCTTTTGCTCTTCGGTCTCGAGCTTGGGTCCGTCCGCCGCCGCGTCGACCGCGGTGGCGAGGATCAGGACAGTCGCCAAGATCACGAGCGTACGCATGGGATTCCTTTCTCGCGGGAGTTCAAGCTGGCGCATCGATGCCGCTAAGGGGTAGGAACCACCTTGAGCCACCCACCCGGGCACTGTTGGGTGTAGGGGTAGTACGCCTTGGCGTCGACGCAGTAATACCAATACGATGAAGACGGCTCCAGCACGGACGCCTGGGGCTCCGGCTGGATCACCAGCGGTGGCGCGTAGGTGTAGGCCGGGTACGGCGACGGGAACCAGAAGGGATCCCAGAAGAAGGGATAGACCCCGAAGCCGAATACAGGCCCCACGAATCCGAAATCGCCGAAGAAGCCGAATCGGTGGAAGCGGTGGAAGCGGTCGAAACGATCGAAGCGATCGAACCGCCCTTCGTGCCGCCCGTCGAAGCCGCGGTGCCCGTCGAAGCCTTGGTGCATACCGCCCCCGAAAGCGTGACCGCCCCCGAAAGCGTGACCGCCCCCGAAGCCGTGACCGCCCCCGCCGTGACCGCCCCCTCCTCGCGCCTGGCTGGGCGCATGAACCGCAAGCACGATCGCCACTGCGGCGAGCGCCATGAATGCGAACTTCCTCGGACGTACTAGCTTGTCCATGGTGATGCCCCACCTTCCTCCACACCTTTCGACGGCATCGCGCCACCGGGGATTCAGGGACGATGGGGCGAGAGCAAGGACTAGAAACTGGTTCAAGGTGGAACGCCGGGGCGCTGTGGCAAGAGGTTGCTCCGTTCGGCGTGATTGATGCGGGAGACGAACGCCGTCGGTGGCGTGAGCAGACAGTACTCCTTGACACCTCCGCTTCCCCAGCGGAACATCGCGCCCATGCGACAAATTGCGGAAGACAAGCTCTTGCCCACCGACATCGATGCGCAGCCTCAGGTGCGGGCCGCGGCCGCTCTGCGCTCGGTCATCCGCGGCTATCGTGACGAGATCGAGCGCGAGCAGCGCTTGCCGAAGACGCTGGTCGAGCAGTTTCATGCCGCCGGCTTCTACAGCCTGGTGATGCCGCGTGCACTGGGCGGCTTGCAGGCCGACCCGCTGACCTACGTGCGCGTCGTGGAGCTGCTGGCCGAGGGCGCCGGGTCGGTTGGCTGGAACGTGGCCAACAACAGCATCGGCCAGCTGGTCACGCTTGGCTTGTCGGACGAGGGCGTCGACGAGATCTACGCGCGCGGGGCCGACACCGTCATCGCCGGTACCGCCGTGATGGGCGGTGGGCGGGCCGTGCCTGTCGATGGCGGCTACCGGGTGACCGGTCGCTGGCCCTTCGGCACCGGCTGTCAGGAGAGCTCCTGGATGCTGGGCAGCTTCCAGATTCTCGACGGCGACCAGCCGCGCCGCAGCCCGGACGGCTCATCGGTTTACTGGCGAGGGATCTTCCGGCGTTCGGAAGCGCAGATCGTCGAAGGGAGCTGGGATGTGTCCGGAATGCGTGCGACCGGCAGCTTCGACTGGACGGTCGACGATGTTTTTCTGCCGGAGCGGCGAACGATGGTGCACGCCGGCGTCCCGCTCGACAATCAGTGGAAGCGCTGGCCGGGAATTTCGTACGCTTTGCCGGCGCAGGCCTGGGTCGGTCCCCACCACTGCGCCGTGATCACCGGCATCGCCCGGTCCGGCATCGACGCGCTGATCGAGCTGGCCGGCGAGAAGACGCCGCGCGGCCGAACCGGTCGCCTCTGCGAGAACCCGCAAGTTCAGGACGCGGTCGGTCGAGCCGACGCAATCCTGAACGCCGGTCGCGCGTATCGCAGCGCGACGATCACCGAGGTGTGGACCACCGTCGCGGCCGGCGAGGAAACCACCCTCGAGCAACGGGCCCGTTGCCGGCTGGCCGCGGTCCATGCCGCCGACAGCGCTCGCGAGGCGATGGATCTGGTTTACCGGCACGGCGGCAGCACGTCGTACCGACGCGAGAGTCGCCTGGCCGAATGCTGGCGTGATCTCCACGTCGTCGGCCAGGCGGCCACGCTCGCGCCGGAGTGGTACCCGATGGGTGGCCGGGTCTTCCTGAAGATGGACCCGGGCCCGCGGCTGCGCTAGCTCCGCCCCGAAGCTGCTGCCACAGCCTGGACGGTCTCAGCCACCGTCGCCTTTGACGGTCTATAGCAGGCCGAGCTTCAGCTTGGCGGCGTCGGACATCTTACAGCTGTCCCAGGGCGGGTCGAACGTGATCTCGACGCGAGCGGCGGTAACCCCCGGTACCGAGCGCACCGCGCGCTCGACTTCGGCCGGCAGCTCCTGGGCCGCGGGACAGTTGGGCGCCGTCAGCGTCATGCGGATGTCGACGGCTCCGTCTGGTGCAACGCGGAGCCCGTAGATGAGCCCGAGCTCGTAGATATCGACAGGGATCTCGGGGTCGTAGCACTTCCGCAACGCCTGGATCACTTCGCGCTCGACTACCGCCTGGTCAGCCATATCCGCCTCCTGCGACTCCCGACAGTTACTCCGTCGACACCGCCTTGGCGGTCCCGCTCAGCGCGGCATGCAGCGTGTGCCAGGGCAGGGTGGCGCACTTGATGCGGCTGGGGAACTCGCGAACGCCGGCGAAGACGGCCAGCTTGCCGAGGCCGTCACCGGCGGCGTCGATGTTCGACGTGGCCTCACCGGTGAGCATGGCGTGGATGCGATGAAAGAGCGACTCCGCTTCGTCCAGAGGCTTTCCGATCACGCTGGCCGTCATCATCGACGCCGAGGCCTTCGAGATGGCGCAGCCCTTGCCCTGGAAGGCCGCGTCCTTGATCATTCCGTCCTCTACGTGCAGATAGAGCCTGATCTGGTCGCCACACAGAGGGTTGTAGCCCTCGGCGGTCCGGTTAGCGTCCTCCAGCACGCGGAAGTTCCGCGGCTTCCGGTTGTGGTCGAGGATCACCTCCTGGTAGAGGTCGCGGAGGTCGGACATCAGCCGAATACCTCCCGCGCCGTCCGCACCGCGCTCGCCAGCGTCTCCAGCTCGCCGGGTGTGTTGTACAGACCGAGCGACGCCCGGACGGTCGCCGGCACGCCGAAACGATCCATGACCGGCATCGCGCAGTGGTGCCCGGCTCGTACGGCCACGCCTTGCTGGTCGAGAATCGTCCCCAGGTCGTGGGCGTGGACACCCTCGAGCACGAACGAGATGACGGCCGCCTTGCGACGCGCGGTCCCGATGAGCCGGACGCCCGGCACGGCTTGGAGAAGCTCGGTGCCATAGACGAGCAGCTCGTGCTCCCAGGCGGCGATGCTGTCGAGTCCCAGGCCGGCGATGTAGTCGAGCGCGGTGGCGAGGCCGATCGCTCCCGCGATGTGGGGAGTGCCGGCCTCGAACTTGTACGGCAGGTCGTTGTAGATCGTCTTCTCGAAGGTCACCATCTTGATCATGTCGCCGCCCCCCTGGTAAGGCGGCATCCGCTCGAGCCGCGCCTCCTTGCCGTAGAGAACGCCGATGCCCGTCGGGCCGTACGCCTTGTGGCCGGAGAACACGAAGAAATCGCAGTCCAGATCCTGCACGTCCACCGCCTGGTGGGGCACCGCCTGAGCGCCGTCGACCAGCACCGGGACGTTCTGGCCATGCGCGACGCGAATGATCTCCTTGATCGGCGTGACCGTCCCCAGCGCATTCGACACCTGGGTGATAGCCACGAGCCGCGTCCGTGGGCCGAGCAGACGGACGTACTCGTCCATGATCAGGTCGCCACGATCGTCGACGGGAACCACCTTGAGGGTCGCGCCCTTTTCGTCGCAGAGCATCTGCCAGGGCACGATGTTGGCGTGGTGCTCGATCGCTGAGATGACGATCTCGTCGCCGGCGCTGACGACCGTGCGCCCGAAGGTCGCCGTCACGAGGTTGATGGCCTCCGTGGCCTGGCGCACGAAGACGATCTCGCGGCGGGAAGCGGCGTTGAGGTGGCGTTTGATGCGGTCGCGGGCGCTCTCGTAGGCCTCCGTGGCGCGCTCGCTCAGGAGGTGCACACCTCGATGGACGTTGGCGTTGTCCCGAGCGTAATAAGTGGTCAGCGCGTCGATCACGGCCTGGGGTTTTTGGCTAGTCGCGGCATTGTCCAGATAGACCAGCGGCTTACCGTGGACCCGCTGATGCAGCGCCGGGAAGTCCTTGCGGATGCGCTCGACGTCCCAATCCGTTGAGCCAGTGCTCGGAGGCTGGAACGCCCGAGTCGTCGTGCTCATGGCATCTCCTTGGAGGCGTGTCCCGTACCGAGTCGTGCCTCGAGCGCGCGATCGAGGTAGCTCCGGATCGGCTCCACCGCGATCCGATCGACGACCTCGCGGACGAAGCCGAGGGTCAGGAGCCGCCGGGCCGCGGTCTCGTCCAGGCCTCGGCTTCTCAGGTAGAAGATCGCCTCCGGTGCCAGCTGTCCCTCGGCTGCGCCATGGGTGCACTTGACGTCGTCGGCGAAGATCTCGAGCTGGGGCTTACTGTCGACCTCGACGCCGTCGGAGAGGAGCAGATGCTTGTTGGTCTGGGTGGCGTCGGTCTTCTGGGCGTCGGGGCGCACGATGACTCGTCCGTTGAAGACCGCTCGGGCCGAGCCGTCGAGCACACCCTTGTAGAGCTGCTGGCTGGAGCAGCGTGGGACGGCATGGTCGACCGTCACGTGGTGATCGACATGCTGGCGGCCGCTCGTGACGTAGAGGCCGGTGAGGACGCCACGGCCGCCTTCGCCTCCGAACCGCACGGTGAGCGTGGTGCGGGCTAGCCGCGCGCCGAAGGTCGCCTCGCAGGTTGAGAACATACTGTCGCGTTCCAGCGCGGCGTGGACCGTCGCCACGCGGAAGGTCGACGCACCCTGTTCCTGGAGCACGTAATGGTCCACCGAGGCTCCGGGACCCACCACGATCTCCGTCACCGCGTTGGCGAAGCACGCTTCGTCGGTGAGCCCGATGTAGCGCTCGACGACGGTGAAGCGGCTGTAGGGCCCGGCCACGACGAGGATCCGCGGCGAGGCCAGCATGCCCGGGACGGTGGTTAGCAACAGCAGCTCGATCGGCGCCGGAATCGTCGTCTCGGGCGGCACGTGAAGGAAGGCCCCGTCCTGAACGAAGGCGGTGCTGAGAGCGGCGAAGACATTGTCGTCCCAGCGGGCATGCCTCGCCAGATGCCCCTCGACGAGCCCTCCGTCGGTGTCCATCGCTTCGGCGAGGCTCGACAGCCTGGCGCCGCCCGGTAGGGTCTGTCGAGACGAATGCTCCGGCGCGTAACGTCCGTCCACGAAGACCAGGCGAGGCCAGGCGCCCGCGCCGATCGCCGACCGATCGACCATTTCGCCGGACAGACCGCGGGGAGCGACCGCGCCGGCCACTCGAAACGGCGTCGCCACCAGTGGCCCCAGGTTCGTGTAGCGCCAGTCTTCGTCACGGGTCGTGGGAAAGCCTCGCTCAGCGAAGCGGTCGATGGCGGAACGTCGCAGAGCGGCCAGCCATGCGGGGGTGCGATCCGCACCTCGGCGCTCGAGCGTCTCGAACTCCGCCAGATAGCGATCCGTGCCGGTGACGACGGAGCTCATACCGTTGCCACCTCGTCCCGGATCCAGTCGTAACCCTTGCGCTCCAGCTCCAGCGCCAGCTCCTTGCCCGCCGACTTCACGATGTGGCCGTCGACGAGGACGTGGACGTGGTCGGGCTCGACGTACTGGAGGATCCGCTGGTAGTGGGTCACCAGGATGATGGCGTTGTCCGGTCGCCGCAGGCGATTCACGCCCCCGGCGACGATCTTGAGAGCGTCGATGTCGAGCCCCGAGTCAGTCTCGTCCAGGATGGCGAGCGTCGGCGCCAGCACGGCCATCTGGAGGATCTCGTTGCGCTTCTTCTCGCCGCCCGAGAAACCCTCGTTGACGGGCCGGTTGAGGAAGCTGCGATCCATCTCGACCAGCTCGAGCTTCTCGTGCAGCAGCTCGAGTACGTCCATGGCGTCGAGCTCGTCGAGCCCGCGCGCGGCCCGCAGCTCGTTGATCGCCGCCTTGAGGAAAGCGGCGTTGCTCACGCCGGGGATCTCGATGGGGTACTGAAACGCCAGGAACAGGCCGGCCCGGGCCCGATCCTCGGGCGACATGGCCAAGAGATCCTGGCCGAGATACGTCACCTCGCCGCCGGTGACGGTGTAGGCCGGATGCCCGGCGAGCGCCTGGGCCAGCGTGCTCTTGCCCGAGCCGTTCGGTCCCATGACGGCGTGGACCTCGCCGGCGCGCACCTGAAGATTCAAATGTCGAAGGATGGTCTTGCCCTCGACACCGACGGACAGGTCGCGGATGCTCAGCATCAGCCGATGCTCCCTTCCAGGCTCACGCCCAGCAGCTTGGTGGCCTCCACGGCGAATTCCATCGGGAGGTTCTTGAAGACCTCCTTGCAGAACCCGTTGATGATCATCGACACGGCGTTGTCGCCCGACAGGCCGCGTTGCTTGCAGTAGAAGAGCTGCTCGTCGCTGATCTTCGAGGTCGAGGCCTCGTGCTCGGCGAGCGACGAGGCATTGGCGACCTCGATGTAGGGGAACGTGTGGGCGCCGCACCGGTCGCCGAGCAGCAGCGAGTCACACTGCGTGTAGTTGCGCGCGTTGGTGGCGCGCGGGAGAATCCGCACGAGCCCACGGTAGGTGTTGTTGCCGCGGCCGGCCGAGATACCCTTGGAGATGATCGTGCTCCGGGTGTTCTTGCCGATGTGCAGCATCTTGGTGCCGGTGTCGGCCTGCTGGCGGTTGGCCGTCAGCGCAACCGAGTAGAACTCGCCGATCGAGTCGTCGGCTTGCAAGATCACGCTCGGGTACTTCCACGTGATCGCCGAGCCCGTCTCCACCTGGGTCCACGAGATGCGGGCACCGCGTCCCGCGCACTTGCCTCGCTTGGTCACGAAGTTGAAGATCCCGCCTCGGCCTTCGGCGTCGCCCGCGTACCAGTTCTGAACGGTCGAATACTTGATCTGCGCGCCTTCCTGCGCGACGAGCTCGACGACCGCCGCGTGCAGCTGATTCTCGTCGCGCATCGGGGCCGTGCATCCCTCCAGATAGCTGACGTAGCTGCCCTCCTCGGCGACGATCAGCGTGCGCTCGAACTGCCCCGACCCCGCCGCGTTGATACGAAAGTAGGTCGAGAGCTCCATGGGGCAGCGGACGCCCCTGGGGATGTAGCAGAACGAACCGTCGCTGAAGACGGCCGAGTTCAGCGCGGCGTAGAAGTTGTCGGTGTACGGCACCACCGAGCCCAGGTACTTCTGCACCAGGTCCGGATGGTTCTGCACGGCCTCGGAAAAGGAGCAGAAGACGACGCCGAGCTCGGCCAGTTTTTCCTTGAACGTCGTCGCCACCGAGACGCTGTCGAAGACGGCGTCGACCGCAACGCCCGCCAGGCGCTTCTGCTCAGAGAGAGGAATACCGAGCTTCTCGAAGGTCTCCAGGAGCTTGGGATCGACCTGATCGAGGCTCGCGGGCCCCTCGCCCTGCCGCTTCGGTGCCGAGTAGTACACGATCTTCTGGTAGTCGATGGGCGGATACGTGACGTTCGCCCACTTCGGCTCTCCGGCCTGGCGCGCCAGCTTGCTCCAGTGGCGATACGCGCGCAGGCGCCACTCCAGCATGAACTCGGGCTCCGCCTTCTTGGCCGAGATCAGACGGATGACGTCTTCGTTCAAACCCGGCGGTAGCGTGTCGGCTTCGATGTCGCTCACGAACCCCCACTTGTAGTCCCGGGTCGCGAGCGCCTCGAGTGTCTTCGTCGATGTGCTCATCGAGACCTCCAAATCAAAGGCTATACCCGCTTTTATATCCGATCAAATCGGTCGCCTATCCTGGCCGATCTCGGGGACGTCGACCGGCGATCCATAGAAAAAGGACAACCAAATTAGCTCCTTGCTGATTCATACCCAGGGTTCGCGGAATCTCGGCGTCGAGCTCAAGAGTGGACTCCGGCCGGGAGGCCCGCTTTTCAAGCTGGGAGGGGCTAGCCTGGCTCGGTACGCTGGAGTTCGACAAAGGAGGCGGAGGATGGCGACGACGACTCTGGAAGGGACGGCACGCGCTCTGGTTGCGCCCGGTAAGGGGATCCTTGCGGCGGACGAGAGCCACGCCACGATCGGTCGGCGCTTCGAGCCGCTCGGAATCGCCAACAGCGAAGAGAACCGCCAGCGCTACCGACAGATGCTTCTGACGACCAAGGGCATCGGCGAGTTCATCAGCGGGGTGATTCTGTTCGACGAGACCATTCGCCAGGCGGCCGACGACGGACGCCCCTTCGTCCAAGTGCTGGCCGACGAGGGCATCATCGCGGGGATCAAGGTGGACCGCGGGACGAAGCAGTTGGCAGGCGCGCCGGCCGAACAGGTGACCGAGGGGCTCGACGGACTTCGCGAGCGCCTGGCCGATTACAAGAAACTCGGCGCGCGCTTCGCCAAGTGGCGGGCGGTGATCGTGATCGGCGACGATGGACGTACGCCCACGCGCCTGGCCCTCGAGGCCAACGCCGTGGCGCTCGCGCGCTACGCCGCGTTGTGCCAGGAGGCGGAAATCGTTCCGATCGTCGAGCCCGAGGTGCTGATGGACGGCGGGCACTCCATCGAGCGGTGCTTCGAGGTGACCGAGGCGACGCTGCACACCGTCTTCCACGCGCTGTGGGAGCACAAGGTGGCGCTGGAGGGAATGCTCCTGAAGCCGAACATGGTGTTGCCAGGCGCGGCGGCGGCTCGACAGGCGCCGGTGGAGGCGGTGGCACAGGCAACCGTGCGATGCCTGCGCCGCACGGTCCCCTCAGCGGTGCCCGGGATCGTGTTCCTCTCGGGTGGGCAGTCGGACGAGCTCGCGACCGCCCACCTCAACGCGATGAACCGCCTCCCAGAGCCGGCGCCGTGGCCTCTCAGCTTTTCCTTCGCCCGGGCGCTGCAGGCCGCGCCCCTGACGTCATGGGGCGGCGACCCGATACGGGTCGAAGACGGGCAACGCGCGTTCCGCCACCGGGCACGCTGCAACAGCGCGGCGCGCGTGGGCGCCTACACGGCGGAGCTCGAGCGGAGTGCACGGTGAGCGCCGGGGCGCTCGCGATCCTCGTCGGGGGCGGGCCGGCGCCCGGCATCAATGCCGTCATCGCAGCGGCCACGATCGAGGCGCGCAATCGCGGAGTCACGGTCTTCGGGTGCCACGATGGCTACCAGTGGCTGATGAAGAAGGACACGACCCACGTCGAGGAGCTCGAGATCGCCTCGCTCTCACGGATTCACTTCGAGGGCGGCTCGGTGCTCCGGACCTCCCGTGCGAACCCGGCGCGTTCGGCCGAGACGCTCCAGAACGTCGCGGAGTCCCTGCGCCGCCTCGGGGCCTCGTACCTTCTGACGATCGGCGGCGACGACACCGCGTCCGGCGCCGCGGCCGTGGCGCGGGTGCTGGACGGAAAGCTCGCGGTCGCCCACGTGCCGAAGACGATCGACAACGACCTGCCGCTGCCGGCCGGGGTCCCGACGTTTGGCTTCACGACGGCGGTCGACGTGGGCAAGGACGTTGTGCGCAATCTCATGAAGGACGCGGCGACGACCGACAAGTGGTTCTTCGTCACGATCATGGGCCGTCACGCCGGCCATCTCGCCCTCGGTATCGGCAGTGCCGCGGGCGCGACGCTGACCATCATCGGTGAGGAGTTCCCTGCAGGACCGGTCAGCCTCGACCAGATTGCCGACATCCTCGAAGGGGCCATCATCAAGCGGCGCGCCTTTGGACGGGAGCACGGTGTCGCCCTGCTCGCCGAGGGGCTCATCGAACGGCTGGATCCGGACACGTTGAGCCAGGTCGAGCGCGATCCGTACGGAAATGTCCGGCTGGCCGAGCTGGAGCTGTCGCGCCTGCTCAAGGAACGAGTGGTGTCGAGTCTACGGGCGCGCGGGATCGCGATTACCGTCGTCGCAAAGGACATCGGCTACGAGCTTCGGTGCGCCCCGCCCGGCGGGTTCGACATCCACTACTGTCGAGGTCTCGGTTACTGGGGAACACGGTTTCTGGTCGAGGGCGGCACCGACGCGATGGTGACGATGCAGGGCGATGCCTTCGTGCCGATCCCGTTCCGCGATCTGATCGACGCGAAGACCGGGCGATTCCGCGTGCGTCACGTCGACGTGGAGTCGGAGGCGTACCAGATGCTC
>Ga0209160_1004964_pt1 | contig 10576 bp, 12 predicted proteins | sample GraSoiAngelo_153_FD_186167 | JGI IMG/M metagenome (GOLD analysis project Ga0209160, IMG submission 186167) | Grasslands soil microbial communities from the Angelo Coastal Reserve, California, USA - 14_1009_12_40cm (SPAdes) (version 2) | ecosystem: Environmental > Terrestrial > Soil > Grasslands ... | reverse complement strand
GCCGATCGGCGCACCGGGTGCGGCACGGATGCGGGAGCTTCCGAGCTCCGGAGCTCCGAGGCCAGCTCAGCGGCCATTGAGGTTCATCTCGTGCTTCAGACGCTCCGTGATGCGGCCGGCGATCACTGCCAGCTCCGGCGAGTCGAGGCTGCGCGGGCGAGGCAGGTCGACCTGCACCTCATGCGCCACGCGACCCGGCCGGCTCGTGAAGACCATCACCCGATCACCAAGGCGTACCGCCTCGCGCGCGTTGTGGGTGACAAAGAGAATCGTGAGGCGGCTCTCCTTCCAGATCCGCTCCAGCTCCTCGTGCAGCAGGTCACGGCTGATGGCGTCCAGTGCCCCGAAAGGTTCGTCCATCAAGAGCACGTCGGCGTCCTGGGCCAGGGCTCGCGCCAGCGCGACGCGCTGCTTCATGCCACCGGATAGCTCGTGCGGCCTGCGCTTCTCGAATCCGGCGAGGTGCACTCGATTCAGCAGCTCATAGGCGAGCTTGTGCCGAACCGACGCGTTGACGCCTCGCAGCTGCAGAGCCAACTCCACGTTGCCCGCGGCCGTCAACCACGGCAGGAGGGCCGATTCCTGAAAGATCAGCGCCATCCGCCCATGGACATGAGCGCGTCCAGCCGAGGGACGGTCGAGGCCGGCCAGGACATTGAGCAGCGTGCTTTTGCCCGAGCCAGACGCTCCCACCACGCAAACGAACTCTCCGCGCTTGACTTCGAGTGTCGCGCCGTCCAGCGCCACCAGCAGCTGGTCGCCGTGAGAAAAGGTCACTGTGAGCCGCTCGACGCTGAGCGCGTGCTTCTCGGAGAGAGCGAGCAGGTTGCTCACGATCCCTTCGTGCTCCAGTGCAGGCCGCATTCCTTGTTCTCGCCCTGCTCCCACCACCACCGGCCCCCGCGCTCGTCCTCTCCTTCAGAGGTGGCCCGGGTGCACGGCTCGCAGCCGATCGACGTGTATCCGCGCTCGTACAGCGGGTGATACGGGAGATTCCGCTCGCGGATATAAGCCCAGACCTGGTCCTTGGTCCATGAAGCGAGCGGTGCAATCTTCGTCAAGCCTTCGTGCTCCGCGTCCGGCGCGACGACCGCGGTTGCCGGGCGAGCGGCCTCGACTTGCGCACGTCGCAGCACAGACGGCGAAAGTCTGGTGACTGGTAGAAGAGATTGACCCCATGAACCCGGACCATGTCCGCGATCTCACCCGCGTCCGGCGACACGACATCGACCTCGATGCCATAGCGATCGCGGACGCGATCGATCATGTCGTAGGTGGCCTGCGGCAGCCGACCCGTGTCGAGCGTCAGAACATTCATGTCGCCTCGAATCTGAGACGCCATCTCGATCAGGACCGACGATTCGGCTTGAAAGCTCGCGACGATGACCACGCGCGGAAACGTCGCGTAGGCCCATTGCAGAACGACCTCGGGAGCGGCGCCGGCGGCGATCTCACGGGGCGCAACGGCGCTCATGCGCTGCGCTCCGACATCGACGCGTCGCGCAGGGCCTCGAAGCCGACGCGGTCTGACCAGTTGCCAAAGCCCTCATTCGGCCTGCGGTCGGACCGAAACGACTCGAAAAGCGGCCGCAGCAGTGAGGGAATCTCCGTGATCGGCACGTTAGGGGCGAAGACGCGGTTGAGCCGTGTGCCGTCGAAGTCACCGCCCAGCATCACGTCGTACTTGCCGAGCGTGGTGCCGACGAAGCCGACGTCGCCCAGGTACGGCCGCGAGCAGCCGTTGGGGCAGCCGCTCATGCGGAAGCTGATGCGCTCGTCTCCAAGCCCCAGCTCATCGAGCAGAGCCGCCAGCTTTCGAATGAGCCCCGGCAGCGCGCGCTCGGCCTCGGCCACCGCCAGACCGCAAGTGGGGATGGCCGGGCAAGCCATCGCGTAGCGGATCGCGTGCGGGATCGACTCCACCGGCGAGATGCCGTGCTCGGCCATCAGCGCTTCGACGCGGGGCCTCTGCGCGGGGTCGATATCGGCGAGGATCACGTTCTGCTGTGCCGTCAGGCGGATCTGCGGGCGCAGCTCCTCGACGATCCGGCGCAGCCCGGTCCGCGAGCGCACATCGCCCACGTCCGCGATGCGGCCGTTCTCGATGTAAATGCCGACGTAGAGCTTGCCGTCACCTTGCTCGTGCCAACCGAGGTGGTCGTCCACCGGCTTCCACGCGAGCGGCTCGGGCGCCTGGAGGGTGAAGTCGAGGCGCTTCTGAACTTCGTCGCGGAACCACTGGATCCCACGGTCCGCGATCGTGTACTTCAGCCGGGCATGCCTGCGATTGGCGCGATCGCCGTAGTCGCGCTGTACGCCAACGACCTCGCGCGCCAGATCCACGATCTGCTCGGGCTCTACGAATGCGAGCGGTACCGCCACCGCGACGAACGTCTCTGGTTTGTTGTGAGTGCGACCCAAGCCGCCGCCGACCAGGGCGTTGAAGCCGCGGAGTGAACCATCCGGCCGCTTCATGGCCACGATCGCGAGGTCGTGGGCATAGACGTCGACGCAGTTGTCGCCCTCGATTGCGACTGTCGTCTTGAACTTGCGCGGTAGGTACTGCTCCTTGTAGAGCGGTTCGGTTTCCGGCTCAGACGACTTCACGACCTCGCCGTCGAGCCAGATCTCGTGGTAGGCCGCAGTGCGCGGCGTGAGCTCGGCGACCATCGCCGAGATCGCCCGCTGAACCTCCGCATGGAGGTCGTCGGCCAGCGGCTCCGGGCAGCACATGATGTTGCGCTCCACATCGCCGCAGCCGCCGAGCGTTGTCAGCAGGGCGTCGTTGATGGCGCGGATCGACTTCTTGATGTCGCCCTTCAGCACGCCATGCAGCTGAAAATCCTGGCGGGTGGTGACCCGCAGCGTCCCGTTGGCCCAGCGCCTGCTGATGTCGTCGTGCGCGATGTAGGCATCGGGCGAGACGAGGCCTCCCGGGATGCGCGTCCGGATCATCAGCTGGTGGTGCTTGTCGAGGCCACGCGCGCGAGCCTCCTTGCGGCGGTCGCGATCGTCCTGCTGGTAGATGCCGTGGAACTTGAGAAGCTGCTCGGAATCGTCGCCGAACGCGGGCGTGTCCTCGAGCAGCTCCTCTTTGATGAGTCCTCGAAGGTGATTGCTCGTCGCCTTGATGGACTCATTCCTCGAGAAGCCTTCGAGGGATGTGCCGTCGGAAAGGTTCGACAACTGGATGCGCCTCCGCTGATGTGATGAATTCGTACGCTTGAAGATCGAGGGCGCCCGGCCGCAGAAGCGGGGACGCCGAGGGGCCCGGACGAACGTCCGGTCAGCTACAGAAGCAGCTGGCGCAGCGAAGGTAGTCGATGGCCCGCCGCCGTGTTAGCGGGGCGGCGGAAGACATGCCAGGACTACTCATCGCGTAGTGAAGCTTACGAAAAGAAGTGGCCCCGATGCTGCGATAAAGTCGCAAGAGCGACACGTTGCATCCCAACTCAGCTGTGCTTCGACCTCCACTCGGGCGGCGGCCCGAGCTTGGGGGCCAGGAGCTTCTTGATCTCGCCCTCGGCGGGAAACCGGGCGAGCAGCGCCTTGCTGAAAATCTTCTCGCCGTCGATCTCGACGTCGAAAACGCCACGGCTACCCGTCTTCAGCTCGACGCCGCTGAGAACCGGGGCCCACTTGTCCATGATCTCCTCAGCCAGGCTCACGGCCCGGTCGAGATAGTCTCAAGGAACGCAGAATTCAATTGTGATCTTGGGTTTGGCAATGGTCATCTCGTAGGCCTAACCTCTTCGTACACTTCCGCTGGAGGAGCTATTCCGATGAGCACAAAGCGTTCTCCCATCATGGTTGTGGCCTGTGCATGCGGCCAGCTGCTGCGCGGCCCGATCGAAGAGCTGGTCGGGATCGTCCAGAAGCACGCACGCGAGTCGCACAACATGCAGGTCACGCGGGAGGACGTGCTCTCGAGGGCGCGGCCCGAAGCCTGAGCCCGAGCCGCCCGCAAGACGCGAGCTCGACCACGCCCGCGCCGTGGGGCACCGAAGGGCCGGTCCAGGCGGAGGTGTTCGTCGTGCGGATGCGGGACGGCACGCTTGAGCTGACCGGTCCGTGCGGACCAGACGCCTGGTATATCGAATCGCACGATGTGGACGACCCCATGGAGATCGTCCGCCGCCTGTCGACCAATCTCCTGGGCCCTCCTCTGCTGGTCCACTCAACGTCGTGGCGGCGCGGTTTCGGCGGGGTGCTGCTGACCTTTCTGGTCGTGATCGGAGAAGAGCAGGCGCTGGAGCTCGAGGGCGTGCCGGTCACACGCATGGACCTTGCGCGGAACTCGGCGACTGAGGCCGCGAAAAAGATATCGACCCACCAGGTCGTGGAGCACGCGCTGCGGCATATGGCCTGGCTCGCGCAGGACGACGCCGCGGTCAGGGCCGCGCTGTCACCGGCATGGCTGGCCGTGCTCGCCGGCTATGTGCCGGAGCCCTTCCGCCACCTGTCTTAGTTGATCGAGCCCACCACGAGAGTGGCGCGAGAGCCGCGCAGGCGAAATCCGAGCGCAAGCGCAAGCGCACCAAAGACGATCATGTAGGCGCCAAAGAGCCATGTGATCGTCACCAGGCCCGCCGATGGATTGATCGCCAGCAGGACGCCGAAAAGGATCGACACGATCCCGGCGATAACGAGCAGCCACTCGCTGGGCAGGATGCGGCGCAGAAGGTATGCCGCGCCCAGCTCGGCGGCGCCGGTGAGGACAGCCCAAAGCGCGATCAGATAGACGAGGGCGATGGCGGCGATTCCGGGCCTCCAGATCACCAGGCCGCCGGCGACGATGCCCAACAAACCCTCCACCCCGACCAGCCATGACCCGCCGCGGACGCCGGCAATGAGCGCGAAGAGGCCGTCGACGAGCAGATACGCGCCGAACAGGGTGATCAGAACCAGCAGCGTCAGACCGGTCCAGGCAAAGGCGGCGATCCCGAGCAAGATACCGGCCACACCCCGGATCGCGAGGGGCAACCAGCTGACCGCGAACGTTCTACCCATCCTTCTCTCCTCCGACGGTAGAGGTCCAGCTTAGAAGCAGGATCGATTCTTGCCAGAATCGATCCCCCCGTGACTCGAGTTTATGACCGCCGGCGCCAGAACGCACAATCAAATACGGTGCCAAAAGCCCTTACCGGCCGGTCTTGCCCTGCCCTTTCGCGTTCACGGGAAGGCGCGGCTCGACCCACCGGCGGAGCGCGTCCGCGCCCATCGCGCCGGTCACACGGTCGCGCTCTTCGGATGCGTCCATGAGGACGAGGGTCGGGATGCCGCGGACTCCGAAACGCTCCTGCAGCCTGGGCTCCTGGTCGGTGTTGACCTTGACCGCCTTCAGCTTGCCGGCCAGATCACGCGACAGCTTTTCAACCGCGGGCGCGACGATGCGGCACGGCCCGCACCACGGCGCCCAGAAGTCGATCAGGACCGGGACGGGGCTGTCCTCGACCACGGCTTTGAACTCCATAGTGCTGCTGTCGGTCAGCCAGGGCAGCGCCCGGCCGCACTTGGGGCAGTGCGGAACGCCGCCGGCGGCGGCGCGGACTCGTGTTTTCTGCGCGCAGCTCGGGCACGCGACGACTTTGGGCTCGCTCATGTCTTCGTAGTTTTCGTGCCCGATCAGAGCAGTTTCAAAACCACTCCTACCAGCCTTCGCGTATGACCGCCACACCGCGGGGGCCGAGGCGGAGCAGGCCTCGGTGCACCTCGCTGCCGTCCACCAGGTTGACGCCGGGGTCGGCGATTGGAATCTCGACATGGGCGTCGCGGTGGTTGAGGAGGAAGAGCAGCGAGCTGCGAGGGCCGGATCGGCGCACGGCCGAGACTCCCGCCGGAGCCTCGAGCACCGGCTTGACCCCCGCTTCCGTCCAGACGGCACGCAGGATCCGCCCCATCGCGGCAGGATCGGGGCGGGTGCCGATGTAGACGGCGCGGCCTTGACCGAAGCTCTGGCTGGTGACGGCCGGATGGCCATCCAGCGTCGGGCCGGCGAAGAACGCCAGCGGCTCGGCACCCGAGACCGTGATCAGCTCGCTCCACAGGTCGCCGGTGGACTGGATGCCGTCGGCGAACTTGAGCTTGACCGTCTCGCCGTCCGCCAGTGGCAGCCAGTCGACGACCTCCAGTCCCAGCATGCGGCGGAACGGCTGCGGATAGCCGCCGAGGCGGATGTGCTCGAACTGGTCGACGATGCCGCTGAAGAAGGACATGACCAGGGTGCCGCCTCCCTCCACGAACGCGGCCAGGTTGGCCGCCCCTTCGTCGCTGACCATATACACGCTGGGCGCCAGCACGAGGCGGTATCCGGAGAGGTCGTCGGTGGGTCGCGCGAAGTCCGCGGTCAGGTTGGCTTCGAAGAGGTGGCGGTAGTACGACTCCAGCTGGTCGACGTGATGGACGCGAGTCGAAGGCTTGGAAGGCAATTCCAGAGCCCACCAGGACTCCCAGTCGTGGAGGATGGCGACCTCCGCGCTCACGCGCGTCCCGCAAACGGTGTCGAGCCGGTTCAGCTCGCGCCCCAGCTTGACGACCTCATGCCAGGTGGGCGAGTGCTCCGGGCGGCCGTGGGGGACCATCGCCGAATGAAACTTCTCCGCGCCGGCGCGTGACTGCCGCCACTGGAAGAACATCACGCCGTCGGCGCCCCGAGCCACCGCCTGGTAGCTCCACAGCCGCATCTGACCCGGCGCCTTGGCCACGTTGACGTCGCGCCAGTTCACCCGGTTGGTGGTCTGCTCCATGAGGATCCAGGGGCGGCCGCGACCCAGCGATCGCATGAGGTCGCCGGCCATCGCCGACCTCATGCCGGCGTCGGGGTCCGCCTGGTAGACGTCGTCGCTGACCACGTCCTCCCGTTCCGCCCATTTCCAGTAGTCGAGCGGCTTGAAGAACCGCATGAAGTTGGTCGTGACCGGGATGCCCGGACTGTGCTCGGTGAGGATCGCGTGCTCGAGGTCGTAACAATCGAGGAGCGCGTCGGACGAGAACCGCATGAAATCAAGCTGCTGGGTCGGGTTGGGCCAGGTCGGCGTGCGCCGCGGGGGCAGGATCTCATCCCACTCGGAGTAGCGTTGCGACCAGAAGTCTGTGCCCCATGCACGGTTCAGCGACTCGATGTCGCCGTATCGCTCCTCCAACCAGGCGCGGAATGCCTCGGCAGAGACGTCGCAGTAGCACGCAGGCACGTGACATCCGAACTCGTTGCCGACATGCCACATCGCCAGGGCCGGATGGCCTGCATACCGCTTCGCGAGCTCCTCGACCAGGTGCTGCGCGGCAAAGCGATAGACGGGGCTGCTCGGGCAGTAGTGCTGCCGGGCGCCATGCCAGAGCCGGACTCCGTCGGCAAGCACGGGGAGCATCTCTGGATGCTTGTGCGAGAGCCATGGCGGCGGCGACGCCGTGGCTGTGGCGAGATCGACTCGAATGCCGCCCTGGTGGAGCATGTCCATGATCCGGTCGAGCCAATCGAAGTCGTACCTGGCCGCTTCCGGCTCCAGGCGCGACCAGGCGAAGATGCCCAGGGAGACGAGGTTGACGCCCGCCTCCTGCATGAGCCTGATGTCTTCCTCCCACACCGACTCCGGCCATTGGTCCGGGTTGTAGTCGCCGCCGTAGGCGATGTGCGGCAACCTGGGGCCGAGGAGCGGGCCCCCTCCTGTGGTTGCAGCGAGCGGTGGGGTGCTCAGCCTTTCGTGGACCCGAGCGTGAGGCCGGCGACGAACTGCCGCTGCAGCAGGATGTAGACGATGATCGGCGGGAGGCACGCCAGCAGCGCTCCGGCGGCGATCAGGTTGTAGTTGATCAGAAATTCTCCTTGAAGGTTGTTGAGCGCGCTGGTGATCGGGCGCTTGTTGCCGTGGCTCAAAAGCACCAACGCCCAGAAGAAGTCGTTGTACATGAACGTGAACAGGAGCGTCGCCATCGCCCCGAGCGCCGGCCGGCACAGCGGGAGGATCACGCTCCACCAGATCCGGAACACGTTGGCGCCGTCGACGAGCGCCGACTCGGTGATCTCCTTGGTGATCGTCTTCATGTAGTTGGCCAGCACGAACGTGGCGAAGCCGGTCTGGAAGACCACATGGATGAGGATGATCCCGATGTACTGGTCGTACAGCAGGTTGTTGTCGCTGAAGATTGCGAACGAGAAGTTGCCGATGTCGATGGAGCCGAGATTCGCGATCGGCGTGTTGAGGTAGACCCAGTAGAGTGGCACGATGATGACCTGCGGTGGCAGCAGGTTGCCGGCCGTGAAGAGCAACAGGACGATGAGGTTGAACTTCCAGCTGAACTGGGTGCAGCAGAAGGCGACCATCGAAGCGAGGAGCAGGGTGAGGATCACGCCCGGGACGACGATCACCAGGGTGTTGAGGTAGTAGTAGGGGATCTCCGCCTGCGTCCATACGTCCTGGTAGTTGGCGAAGCTCAAACCGTTCGCCGGCCAGGAGAGGTAGCCGTGCAGGACCGTATCGCCGTATGAACGCAGCGATGCAAAGATCGCCCAGAACAGCGGGAACAGCCACAGCGCGACCATCGCGATCAGGAAGGCGTGCAGGATCACACGAGCGGGCCGCATGCGCCGGCTCGCCTTGCGCACGACAATGCGCGGTGCGGTGGCGACGATCGTGCTCATGCGAGGGTCCTCATCACGCGCGATAGGAAGGCGACGATCGGCACCAGCGAGATGAGGAGCAGGATGACGGCGATCGCGGATCCGAAGCCGACCAGGCTCGCCTCGCTGATGCTGTTGTTGTAGATGAGGATCGAAAGCAGCTCGAGACCGTTCTTCCCCTGGTTGGTGATGAACGCGATGTCGAAGGCACGCAGCGCCTCGATGGCGGTGATGACGACGATGATCACGTTGATGGGGGCCATCACCGGAAGCACGACGCCGAAGAAAGTCTGTACCTCGGTGGCGCCGTCAACCCTGGCGGCCTCGCGCAATGAGGGGTCGACGCTCTTCAGCCCGGCGAGATACAGAATCATGATGTAGCCGATGTGCCGCCAGCTGGTGGCGATCAGGATCGAGAACAGGTTGATCCGAGGGTTGCCCAACCAGTCGATGAGATTGCTCGACTTGGCGGTCCCGAGAGCGTTGTTGATGAAGCCGTCGGTGGGGGCGAACTGCAGGTCCCATATGAAACCGACCACCACGAGGGAAAGCACCACCGGCAGGAAGAACACGCTCTGGTAGAAGCGAGTCCCGCGCATCTCGCGGTCGAGCAGCACGGCGAGGAACATGCCCAGCGGCGTTGCGATCAGCGTGAGCCACGCGAGCCAGATCAGGTTGTGCGTAAACGCCGGCCAGAAAAGGGTGTAGCCGGAGAACATGAACTGATAGTTCTTGAAGCCGACGAAGTTCTTACCCGTGATCGGCCCGATGTTCTGCCAGTTGGTGAACGAGAGGCCCACGGACGCCAGGGTCGGGCCCCAGACCAAGAGAAGGTCGAGGGTGAGTGGGATCCCGACCATGAGGGCGATGAGGATCTTGTCGTGGCGGGTAAGGAGTGTGTAGCGCCGCTTCCGGCGGTTTACGAGAGCCCCCGCCTCAGGCGCTTTTTGCGTCCGGGCGGGGGCCACTCGCGTCGTGGTGTTGGCCACGTCTCAGATCATATGTCCGGTTTACTCTGGGGGCAGAGAGTCCCAGAACGCCTGCATCTGTCCCTGCAGGCTCGTCGTGTCCTGCTTGGGATTGGACAGGAATTTGAGCAGGAAGCCCTGCATTCCGTTCGGCCCTGAATAGTCCGGGCGCGAGTCTCGGTCGAAGTACTGCGTGATCTTCTTGGCCTGGCTGACGATCTGCACCGCCTTCTTGGTCAGGGCCGGGTAGGTGCTCGTGTCAGCGTCGTTCGCGGTGGGGATGGAGCCCGGTGCGTTCTGCCAGTACAGCACCTGCGTCGAGCCCTTGGCCACGAATTCCATGAACGCCTTGGCCTGGCCGAGGTCGGCCTGCAGCGTCGGCGACTTCTTGGTGAGCATGTAGACGTCGATCGGCGCGTCGAGCGCCTTCTCGGCGTCGTACTGGGTGCCCATGTCCGGGAAGGCGAAGAAGTCGAGCTGTTCGAGGTCCGCCGCGCTGCCACTGGCCTTGAACTCGTCGGAGACGAAGAGGCCGAGCAGGTACATCCCGGCCTGCTTGCGCAGCAGCTGGTCCGCCCCCTGCTCCCACGTGAGGCCGGCAAAGGCGGGCGAGTAGTACGGGGTGATCTCGCTCCATTTCTTGTAGACGTTGGTCACTCTCTGGTCTGTCCACTTCTGCTTGCCGGTCAGCAGCTCGGTGTGGAAGTCGTAGCCGTTGAGGCGGAGGTTGAGGATGTCGAACGTGCCTTGAGCCGGCCATCCGTCCTTGTCGGCGAATGCGATCGGGATCAGGCCATCCGCCTTCATCTTCACGCACAGCGCCTTGAATGCGTCCCAGTTCGTCGGCACCGTGTAACCGTGCTGCGACCAGACGTCTTTGCGATAAAACACCGCCCACGGGTAGTAGTCGGTCGGGATGGCATATGCCTTGCCGTCATTACCTTTGATCGAGGCCTCGAAACCCGCCGTGTAGTTCGACTTCACCGCGTCC
>Ga0209160_1004962_pt1 | contig 10579 bp, 3 predicted proteins | sample GraSoiAngelo_153_FD_186167 | JGI IMG/M metagenome (GOLD analysis project Ga0209160, IMG submission 186167) | Grasslands soil microbial communities from the Angelo Coastal Reserve, California, USA - 14_1009_12_40cm (SPAdes) (version 2) | ecosystem: Environmental > Terrestrial > Soil > Grasslands ... | reverse complement strand
CGCTCGATGATCCGCGGCACGGTGACGAAGAGCTGGGCGCGGCTCCACCATCCGCGGTGGTACCGGGAAGTGATGAATCAACACCCGAAGACCGGGAGCTAGAGGAAGGACCCTCGGTCCGGATCGCCTTGGCGCTCTAGGCGAGGGCTCCCCAAAGGAACTACACTGCGCAATCAAATTGATGGATCGACGCATGATCGAATTTCTCGTAGTGCTGCTTCTCGCCCTCCCCAGCCTTGCTGTGGAACGGTCCGACATCCCGGACAAGTACAAGTGGGACACGACGCAGCTCTATGCGACGGACGCGGCCTGGGCGAAGAAGCGCGACGAGATCGCGGGGCGCATCCCGAAGCTCGGCGCCTATCAGGGGCACCTGGGCGAGTCGGCAACCAAGTTCTACGAGGCGCTGTCGTCGCTGCTGCAAGTGGATCAGGAGCTCTCTCAGCTGTCGACGTACGCGAACATGCGCAGCGACGAGGACACCCGCGCCGGCGCGGCGCGCGAAATGAAGCAGTCGGCCGAGGATCTGACCGCGAAGTTTGCCACCGCAACGTCGTTCTACCGCCCGGAGATCATCGCTGTGGGGGCCGAGAAGGTGAAGGCGTTCGTCGCCGCAGAGCCCAAGCTCAAGCCGTACCAGCCGTGGCTCGACGACATCCTGCGCTACGCGCCGCACACACTCTCCGCGCCGGAAGAGAAGGTGGCGGCTCAAGCCTCCTTGATGGAGCCTGGGCCCGGCAACGCCTACAACACGCTCAAGGATTCCGAGCTCCCGTGGCCCGAGGTCGTCCTGTCTTCCGGCGGGAAGGTCCGCCTGGACCCACAAGGCTACACCAAATACCGCGCCGTCGCCGACCGCGCGGACCGCGACCGCGTCTTCAAGGCCTTCTTCTCGAGTCTCAAGCAGTTCGAGCGCACGTTCGGCTCCACGCTGGACGCGCACGTGAAGACACACGTGTTCAACAAGGAAGTGCACAAGTTCGGCAGCGCGCTCGACGCCGGACTCTTCGACGCTGATGTTCCCTCGGCAGTCTACAAACAGCTGATCGACGACGTGCACAAGAACCTGCCTGCGTTGCACCGCTACCTCAAGCTGCGCCGGCGCATGATGGGCCTGGACCAGCTGCGCTACGAGGACCTCTACGCGTCGATCGTCAAGAAAGTGGACCTGCACTACACGCCAGAAGAAGCCCGCGACATCGTGCTCAAGGCGGTGGCGCCGCTCGGGCCCGACTACCAGAAGGACATGAAGCGCGCCTTCGACGAGCGCTGGATGGACATCATGCCCACCACGGGCAAGCGCTCCGGCGCGTACTCCACGGGTGCCTATGGCGTGCACCCGTACCAGCTCGAGAACTTCAATGGCCTCTACGAGAGCGTGTCCACGACGGTCCACGAGCTCGGCCACTCGATGCATACGCTGCTCTCGTACCAGCATCAGCCTTACGTGACCTCCAACTACAAGATCTTCGTGGCCGAGGTGGCCTCTACCCTCAACGAGAATCTACTGCTGCACTACATGCTCTCGCAGTCCAAGGACAAAGACACGCGGCTGTTCCTATTGGGCACCTACGTGGACAACCTGCGCACCACGCTGTTCCGCCAGACGTTGTTCGCGGAATTCGAGTGGCGCGTGCACGAGATGTCGGAGAGGGGCGAGCCACTGACTGGGGAGAGACTTACAGAGCTCTACCGCAAGCTCTTGAAGGGGTACTACGGCGATGAGGGCGGCGTTTGCAAGGTGGACGATCTCTACGGCATCGAGTGGGCCTACATCCCGCACTTCTACTTCAACTTCTACGTCTATCAATACGCCACCAGTCAGACGGCGTCTGCCCAACTGGCGTCGATGATCAGGGCAAACCCCAAGCACGCGGACGTCTACCTCAACATGCTGTCTTCGGGCTCATCGAAGCCGCCGCTGAAGTTGCTCATGGACGCGGGCGTCGACATGACGACGTCGGCGCCCTTCAACGCGGCCATCCAAGAGATGAACGCCGTACTCGACGAGATGGAGAAGCTGGTTGGCTCCAAATAGCAGGTGTTGCCGAATTATCCCGGAAGGGCGGGCAACGTGAATTGAAAGATGGCACCCTGGGGTACGTTCGCGGTCACCCACAATCGCCCCCCGTGAGAATCGATGATCGAACGGCAGATCGACAGGCCCATCCCCAGGCCGCCGGGCTTGGTCGTGTAGAAGGACTCGAAGAGGCGCTCGAGGCTCGCAGGAGCAAGGCCCGGACCCGAATCCCGCACCGCGACGACTACGCTGTCCGACCCGCCCGTGGCGGTGCTGATCAGCAGCTCTCGCCGCCTGTCGCTGATGTCGCTCATCGCTTCGACCGCATTGACGATCAGGTTCAGGACCACCTGTTGCAGCTGGACCCGATCCCCTTGAATGAGCGGCAAGCCTTCGGCGAGCTGCGTCTCCACCGAGACGGAGCTCTTCCCCGCTTCGACGCGGATCAGGGCAATGACCTCGAGGATCGCCTCGTTGATGTCCAGGGCATCCTTCCGTGAAGGCGCCTTCTTGATCAGGGTCCGGACGCGGCCGATGACGTCGCCGGCCCGATTGCCGTCTCGCACGATCCGGCCGAGCGCCTGCCGGACCTCCTCCAGGGCCGGCGGTTGGGTACGCAGCCAGCGCAAAGCAGCCTGAGCATTGGTCACCGACGCCGTGATCGGCTGGTTGACTTCATGGGCGATCGAAGCCGACAGCTGCCCCATCGTCGCGACGCGATTCGCGTGCGCTAGCTCCGTGTGGACCTCGCGGTATCTCCGCTCGCGTTCTTCGAGATCGCGGTAGAGGCGCGTGTTCTCCAGGGAGATCGCGGCCTGCGAGGCAAGCAGTTTCAGCACCGCGATCCGGGCCGGAGTGAAGACATGGGGAGTGAGGCTGTTTTCCAGGTAGAGCACGCCGATGAGCTTGGCCTGGTTGATCAAGGGCAAGCAGAGGATCGAACGGGCATGATGCTGACGGATGTGCGGATCCGCGGAAAACGGATTGCGCGATGAAGCGTCGTCGAGAATCACGCTTTCGCGCGTGTGCACCACATAATGGACGATCGACTCGGGCAGCGTGGTCGCGGCGACGGACTCGTCTCGCAGACGCACGGCGACGGTGTCTCCGCTGGTCCTCGCTTCCGCTTCGATCCGCTGCTCGGCGCCGCGGGGAAGAATCAACACACCTCGCTCGGCGCCCGCGTGCTCGATCGCCGTGCGCATGAGAGTGTCGATGAGTTTCTCCAGGACGATCTCGCCGGAGACCGCTTGCGACACTTTGATCACGGTCGCGAGATCCAGGTGCTCGACCGGTGTCGCGATCGTGCTCGTCGGACCCGGGACCCGCTCATCCTCCCTCAGGTGCGGATGCAGCTCATCGAGCTGGCGCACCTTCCCGTCGGCTCCCCAGCGCAGATAGCAGTACCGGGCGTCTCGCAAATATGCCTTCGCGATCTTGTCGAAACCACGTGCGGCATAGAAACGCGCGGCGAGCTCGTTTCCAAGACCCTCGTTCTGGACGAAGCCGTGCTCGCGTGCCGAGCGAATCGCATCCTCGTACAGGCGCATCGCGTCCAGCTCCCGGCTTTCCAACCGCGCAATCTCGGCGCCGGCCAGCGCCGCGCGAGACGTGAACGTTGCGGGTGAGTGGTGCGCCCAGACCATGAGCCGCTGGTGATGGGCAGCCAGCGCTTGCAGATGCTCGGATCTCTCCTCGACCGCGGACGTATCGCAACGCCCCGCCCGGGCAAGCGCTGCATAGAAATGGTACTCGGCATGCTCGAATTGGGTGGGTGCCGTCCAAAGCAAGGACTCAACCTTCGCTGCGGCCGCCGTCGCCGAGGCACTGTCTCCGGCGTAGACGCAACCTTGCAGCTTGCGGATCCAATACCAGCACGCGCCTATGGCCAGCTGCGGATTGCTCTCCAGCCGTCGCGAGAAGCTGTCCTCGTCGAAATCCGCGTCGTTGAAGCAGTTGAAGTCCGGCGTCAGTCCCCGCAGCGTCCGGATGAGCCTGAGCTGCCCGGTGATGCAGTCGCCGGCGAGACCGAAACGCACTTTGCGCGCGAATTCGAGCCCATCCTCCGCCTCCCGCTCGACCTCGCCGAGAGGATCTCCGGTGGCGAAGCGGTTGGTGATCAAGTCGATGCAGGCATACGCCGCGTAAGAGAGGTCACCGGCATCCTGCGCTGCCTGGAACGCGCGGCGCAGGAAGGCGCGACAGATCTTCAACTGCTGCGTCCAATGGGCCACGTGGACTGCGAAGACCAGGTACACGCGGGCGCTGAAACGGTCGAGCCGGTGCTTTTCGACCAGATCGAGGCCGAGCTTTCCGAAGCGGAACCCTGCCTGGTAATCGCCGAAATAGGTCCCGAGAACGCCGCCTAGCCACGCATAAGCAAGGCACGATCCGTCGCTGTTGCCGTGCTCCAGGCTGAGGGTCGCCATCCGGCCGACGACGAGGCGGAAAAGATTCAGGTCGGTGAACAACGCCGGCGAGGTGAGGACCGTGAGCACGTCCATCGTCGCGCGCCGGTCCGGATCCGTCATCAGCGGCAAGTCGACCAGCGTCTCGATCGGACCGGAACCGAGCAGCTGCCACAAGCGGTCATACTCTTGCCGGACGTGGTCCGCTGCCGGTTGCAACGGCCACTCGCTGTCCACCCGCCGCAGGTAGTCGTGCCCCACGGCGACAGCGCTCTCGCTCAGATCCAGGGTCGTGTACAGGTTGATGCGCACGCAGGTGGTGGCTGCAGAATCGACGATCGTCTGCGCGCGAGCCGAAAGAGCGGAGAGATGCTCTCCCGCCAATGCCAACTCCCCGGTCAGGTACTCGCACTCGGCCCAGCCAAGCTCGAGCTCGAACGTGAGCCGGTAGCACTCTTCCCATCCGTTCTCCGCCAGCAGGGCGCGGCCGGCCATGAAGTATTGCAAGGCCGAGGCATAGGCGGTTGCCGCCTTGGCTCGCTTTCCCGCGACGAGGCTGAGCCTGGCGACCTGCTCTCGCTCCTCTTGCGTGACGATCATCGCCGCGCCGCGGTCGAACTGGTTCACGGCCTCGAAGATCTTCTCTTCTAGGGCCTCGGGCGCGGTGTTCGCCGCGAGCAATCGGCCGATCCGGAGATGCGCCATCGCGCGCTCGGCTTCGCCGATGAGCGCATAAGCCGCCTCCCGGATGCGGTCGTGGAGGAATGCGTAGGTCCTGTCCGAGCGGATCACCAATCCAGCACTGACGGCGTCCCACAGCGCCGCGTGCATCGATTGCTCGCTCTCGCCATCGACCAGGGCGAGCGTGACCGTTTCGGCGGCGTTTCCGAGACAAGCCAGGTGTCCCAGCGCCTTCTGGGTCGAAGGAGCTAGACGGCTCAACTTCGCCGCCATCAGATCCGCGACATTGTCGGTAAAGCCTTTGGCGCGGATGCGCTGCACGTCCCAGGTCCAGGCCGCCGTGCCGGGATCGAATGCGAGGAGCGCCTCTTCTTTCAAAGCCAGCAAGAACTGGATGGTGAAGAACGGGTTGCCTTCGCTCTTCTCGAACACCAGCGCAGCCAAGGGTCGCACGCGCGCGGGATCGGTGTGCAGGGCATCGGCGAGCAGCCGCTCGACGTCGTCCCGCAGGAGAGGAGAGAGCACGATCTCCCGCACCTCTCCACCGGCTCCCCGGATCCTCGCCAGCATCCGCGCGAGCGGGTGCGAGGGACCGACCTCGTTGTCGCGATAAGCACCGACCAGGAACAAGTGGCGCACGTCCGGGTGGAGCAGGAGATGCTCGATCAAATCGAGGGTCGCGGAATCCAGCCATTGCAGGTCATCCAGGAACAGCGCGAGAGGGTGCTCCGGGCGTGCAAACACGCCGAGAAAACGCCGGAAGACCAATTGGAAGCGACTCTGCCATTCCTGCTGCGGGAGCTCCGGAACCGGCGGTTGCTCGCCGATGATGAGGGCCAGCTCCGGGATGAGATTGACCATGAGCTGGCCGTTCGGTCCAAGCGCATCGAGCAAGGCGGAGCGCCACTGGCCCATCTCCGCGTCGCTCTTGCCGAGGATCTCTCGGACGAGGCTCTGGAAGGCCTGAGCCAGCGTCGCATAAGGAATATTGCGCTTGTACTGGTCGAACTTTCCCGATGCGAACAGGCCGCGCGGCGGAACCAGCACCTTGTGCAGCTCGTTGACGACCGAGGACTTGCCGATCCCGGAATATCCGGAGACGAGCACCAGCTCCGGCCTGCCGCTCTCGACGACGCGGTCGAACGAGGCGAGCAAGGTGTCGATCTCGCCCGCCCGGCCGTACAATTTTTCTGGGATCAAGAGCCGGTCCGGGGTGTCGTGCTCCCCGAGCGGGAATTCGTCGATCCGGCGCCGGGCCTCCCATTCAGCGAGGCAGCGCCGCAGATCGCTCTCGACGCCGGCCGCCGTCTGGTAGCGCTCCTCGGCGATCTTGGCGAGCAGCTTCATGATGATTGCAGAGATGGGGGCCTGGACATCCTTCAACCGCTCGACGGGGGGCACCGGCATCCTCGCGATGTGGCAGTGCACCCACTCCATGGGATCGGAAGCCGTGAAGGGAAGGCTGCCGGTGAGCATCTGATAGAGAGTGACGCCGAGTGAGTAGAGGTCACCCCGGGAATCGATCGAGCGGTTCATTCGCCCCGTTTGTTCGGGCGCCATGTAGGCGAGCGTCCCCGCGATGACCTCGGGAGGTTCCGGCGATTGCCGCTCCCGTGGAAGTCGCGATGCGATGCCGAAACCAGTGAGCCGTACCTCTCCGCTCGCGCCGTTCACCAGGATGTTCGACGGCTTGATCTCCTTGTGGATGAGGCCGCGCTGATGGACGCTGCGCAAGGCCGCGGCGATGCCGATGGCGAGGCGCAAGAAGCGTCCCACCTCCATCGGCGCGCCCAGGATCCGGTCGAGCGGATCGCCTCCCGGATCCTCGAGCAGCAGCATGGTCCGGCCGCGCTCGCGCACGAGCTCCAGCGGGCGCACCGCCCAGGAACGGTCCAGGTCGTCCTTCAATCCGTATTCGTGAGTGAGACGATTCAGGCTGCCCGGCGTCGGGTGTTCCGCGGCGGGAAGCACCGCGAGAACGGCGTTCCGGTCGCCCTGGCGCCATCGCCTGCAGAAGACGCGCTCGCCGTCTTCGCACAGCACCTGCACGCTACCATCCCCAGCGCCGAACCAAGAGGATGGGTTCATGTGCCGGACCCCGCCGTCAGGCGCGCGGCCCGCCACCGGGCTGACCGCGAAGGACGCATCGGAGAAGTTCTATCGTCGCGGCTCCTTCCCCGCTACCCGCACTCCAAGCGGGTCCTGAGGCCTGCCTCCAACCGCCGAGCGGCCCCGAAGTGGAGTCAGGTGTGTCGGACCGCCGTACAAAGGTGTCGGCGCTTCGACAGGTCTGTCGGCCGCATGCATAGTGGCGAGTGATTGTGTTTCGGCACGCAATGTGAACAGGTCGATCGCGATGAATGACTTGAAACGAGCCCTGGTGGTCGTTCCCCTGCTCGTAAACGCCGCTTGCCACAAGGCTGCTGCGCCTGCGACCCCGCCTCCTCCCGCCGTCCAGGTCGCCGATGTCGTGCAGAAGGAAGTGGCCATCTACCGCGAGTGGATCGGCACCCTGGACGGATTCGTCAATGCGGACATCAAGCCGCAGGTCGAGGGGTACGTCCGCAAGCAGGTCTATCGCGAGGGTGCTTACGTCCGGCAGGGAGAGCTGATGTTCTTGATCGACCCCCGCAATTACAAGGCTGTGGCCGACCAGGCGCGGTCCACCCTCGACAGGAACGCCGCGGCCCTGGCGAAGGCGCGGCTTGACGTGAAGCGCGATCGGGAGCTGATCGCCGCGCAGGTCATCCCCGCGCAACAGCTCGACAACGATCTCGCCGCCGAGCGGGAGGCAGCAGCTACGGTCGAAACGTCTCGCGCTACGCTCGCGCAGGCGGAGCTCAACCGCGGCTGGACCCAGGTGACCTCTCCCATCGCCGGCATCGCGGGCATCGCCCAGGCGCAGGTCGGCACCCTGATCAGCACGTCCAGCGTGATGACGACGGTCTCGCAAGTCGACCCGATCAAGGCCCAATTCAACATCAGCGAGACCGAATACCTCCACTCCGCCGGGGGCAACCACTGGGCCGAGCCTGTGCGAGGAGGCGAGCCCACGCTCGAGCTCATCCTCGACGACGGCAGCGTGTATCCGCACCGCGGGACGGTGGTCGTGACCAACCGCCAGGTCAACGTGCAGACGGGCACCATCGCCCTCCAGGGATCGTTCCCCAATCCCGGGAACCTCCTCCGCCCAGGCCAGTACGCGAAGGTCCGGGCCGCAGTGGATACGAAAAAGGATGCCCTGCTCGTGCCCCAGCGGGCCATCAACGAGCTCCAGGGAGCGTATTTGATCGGCGTCGTCGCACCCGACGGCAAGGTCGATGTCCGGACCGTGCGGGCAGGCGAATGGGTGGGCGACCTGTGGGTGATCGACGACGGGCTGCATCCAGGCGAGAAGGTCATCGTCGAGGGATTCGCTCGCGTACGGCCCGGCATGTCCGTGCGCGCGATGCCCGCCCCGGAGAGCTCCACCGCCTCCGCTAGCCCGCCGGCCGGCCGCGCGCCTTCGAAGGGAGACTAGGCCGTGTCCCGCTTCTTCGTCGGTCGCCCGATCGTGGCGATGGTCATCGCCATCCTCATGGTCATCGTCGGCGCCGTGGCGATGGTCGGCCTTCCGATTGCCCAGTACCCGAACATCGTGCCTCCGCAGATCCAGGTGCGGGCGAACTACACGGGAGCGGATGCCGTCACCGTCGAGCAATCAGTCGCGACGCCCATCGAGCAGCAGATGTCCAGCATCGAGAAGATGCTCTACGTGCAGTCGACCAACGCCAACGACGGCACGCTGCTCCTGCAAGTCACCTTCGACGTCGACAGCAACATCGACATCGACCAGGTGAACACGCAGAACAAGGTGGCCCAGGCGCAACCGCTCCTGCCGGCCGACGTGTCGAACTACGGCCTCACCTTCCAGCAGTCCACCGGTCTTCCGCTGCTCGGGATCTCCCTCTACTCGCCGAAGGGGAGCTTCGACACGCTGTTCATCGGGAACTACGCGACCATCAACTTGACGGACGCGCTGTACCGCATCCCCGGCGTGGGCCAGGTTATCAACTGGGGGACCTCCGATTATGCCATGCGCATCTGGGTCAAGCCGGACAAGCTGGCCAAGCTCGGCCTCACCGTCGGCGATCTGTCGAACGCGATCCAGGCGCAGAACAACGTCAACCCGTCCGGTCGCCTCGGCGCGGATCCGGCTCCGCACGGCCAGCAGTTCACCTATACGGTGCGGGCCCAAGGGCGGCTCCTCAAGGCCGAGGAGTTCGGCAACATCGTGGTGCGGCTCAACCCGGACGGCTCGACGGTGCGGCTCGGCGACGTCGCACGGATCGAGCTCGGCGCGCTGACCTACAACCAGATCGGACGTTACAACGGCAAACCGTCGCTCGTGTTCGGAGTGTTCCAGACGCCGGGGTCGAACGCCATCGCCGTCGCCAACGGGGTCAAGGCGAAGATGGAGGAGCTGAAGAAGCGCTTCCCGGCCGACCTCGACTACGCCATCTCCCTGGACACCACGGCGCCGGTGACCGAGGGCATTCGCGAGATCCTCATCACCCTCCTCGAGACCACGCTGCTGGTCGCGCTGGTCGTCTTCCTCTTCCTGCAGAGCTGGCGCGCAACCCTGATTCCGCTGATCGCGGTGCCGGTCTCGTTGGTCGGGACCTTCGCGCTCTTCCCGATGCTCGGCTTCTCCATCAACTCGCTGTCGCTGTTCGGCCTGGTGCTGGCCATCGGGCTGGTGGTCGACGACGCGATCGTGGTGGTGGAGGCGGTCGAGCGCCACATCGAGGACGGTCTCTCGCCACGAGATGCAACGCTCGCGGCGATGAAGGAAGTCACCGCCCCGGTCGTGAGCGTGGCGGTGATCCTCGCGGCCGTCTTCATTCCGCTGGCGTTCACGGGCGGCATCACCGGACTCCTCAACAAACAATTCGCGCTCACCATCGCGGTCTCCGTCCTCATCTCCGCCTTCAATGCGCTGACCCTCTCGCCGGCGCTGTCCGCGATGCTCCTGCGCCCTCGGCAGGAGGCGAAAGGGGTCCTCGCCCGGTTCTTCGCCGGCTTCAACCGCTGGTTCGGACGGGCCAACAGCGGGTATGTGAAAGCGTCGCGCTTCCTCGCGCGCAAAGCGGTGCTGGGGCTCGCCATCCTGGTCGGATTCACCGCTCTGGCGGGGCTCGCCGGCAAGAAAGTGGCCGGGGGCTTCATCCCCAGCGAGGACCAGGGCTACTTCTTCCTCAACGTGCAGCTCCCTGACGCCGCGTCGCTGGAGCGGACGGACGCCGTGTGCCGGAAGATCGACGCCATCCTGGCCGCCACACCGGAAGTGCAGTCCTACAATACGATCGCCGGTTTCTCGCTCTTGAGCTTCAGCTCGGCGACCTATGGCGCCTTCTACTTCGTGTCGCTCAAGAAGTGGTCGGAACGTCCGGGCGCGGAGCACACCGACGAGGCAGTGATCAATCGCCTG
>Ga0209160_1004957_pt1 | contig 10581 bp, 7 predicted proteins | sample GraSoiAngelo_153_FD_186167 | JGI IMG/M metagenome (GOLD analysis project Ga0209160, IMG submission 186167) | Grasslands soil microbial communities from the Angelo Coastal Reserve, California, USA - 14_1009_12_40cm (SPAdes) (version 2) | ecosystem: Environmental > Terrestrial > Soil > Grasslands ... | reverse complement strand
CTAAGTATAGCCAAAGATATTTGAAATTTTGATTCAGAAAAGCTTTCAGCGCTCAGCTGGCAGCTTTCAGCACCTTAAGCTCACGGAAATCTTTCACCCCAACATCCTGGTCGCCCCAGACGTCGTAGCTGTCACTCTGGACTTCCACGGTCCTCTATCCGATGATCTTGTTGCCACACAAAAAACAAAGGAAAGAGGACCGATGGAAACCTTCCGCAAGCTGTTTGCCAGCCTGCTTGTCTTTGTATACCACTGTTTCGATCGCGTCGTCATCCAGGGCTATCTCCCTCTACTCACTCGTCCGGAGCATATCGTCTTTTTTTTTCGCGACGTGCACGGCATCTACCCCATTACCAAGCAGGCGTTGCGGCAGAGAACGCGAGACTACCAACAGTGGGTGGAAGCCTTCGCGCGCAAGCGTCGCATTCCCATTCAGTGGCCCGACCCCGACATGAAGAAGAAAGGCCTCAGGCAGGAAGAGTACGCCCGCCCCTACCTCCTGGCCATGGAACGTCGCAAACGCTTTGGCGTTTACTTCATCTTCAAAACTATGGAACCGGGCCCTAACTTCCGCTCCTGCTCGCCTAAGTACCCTACCGAAGATCCTGGTTATCGCATCATCAGGCGGCATTGGTCTCGTTACACCCACTACTACTTCTACATTCGCGATGAAGTACTCGGCCCCATGATCCTGTGCGTCGGTTCTTTTCTTCCCTTCAGCACCCGCTATTGGATCAATGGTCATTCCTTTATCGCCGGGCAACTACAGCGCCAAGGCGTCAGTTTCCACAAGGATGACAACGCCTTCCTCTCCGTCTCTGATCCGGAAGCGCTGCAAGCCACCGCCGATCGCCTCAGTCCCGAGATCATCCGCCCGCGCCTGGATTATTGGACTCTGGTCTTAGGCCCCAAATTTTCCAAGAAGGATCGCAGCGCCATCCCCTTGCGCCGTCACTATTCCCTCAATCAGGTGGAGTACTGTCGCAATTTCATCTTTCGGCGTAACTCTCCCATCCACAAGCTATTTCAGCGCTCTGCTGAATTAGGAGTCTTTTGTCTGACTGCCGACAAGATCGCTCAGATCTTTGGCGTACGCAAACACAAGCGGTTGCGCGGCAAACTACACAGCATGCTGGAAAAGCTCGATCACGGGCACCACGTGCTGCGCATCTACTGCAAAGGCCTCGTGGCGCGCCTCTATGAAAAGTTCTCCACTTTCCTTCGTCTGGAAATATGTGTCAACCGCCTCAAGGATCTTGGGCTCAACAAAGGATTGGACAACCTGGGCGCTCTCCGTGAGAAGCTGGTGGTGATTACGGATCATCTGGCTGGCTTAGAAGCGGAACTCCTCAACGTCCACGTTGATTTTCCTCTATTTCAACGAATGGCTCTCCCCGTCTCTGCCGGCAAGAGCAAAATACCCGGCATTAAAATCCAGGACACCCGCATGATTCGACTCATGGAAGTGCTGCTCCATGGTGGCCCACAATTAGCTGGTTGGCGTACCATCCACATCTGGCAAGCTCTGCAGGCGGCCTTTTCCCTTTCTCCTCAGGACTACACTCTCAATCAACTCCGCTACGACCTACGCAAGATGAAAGGTCACGGCCTGCTGGAGCGCGTCGGCAAACACTACGCCTACCGCCTCACGGAAAAGGGAGCCCGAGTCTCCGCCACTTTCGTCCTGTTTCACAAGCGCATCTGCGGTCCCCTGGCTAACAGCTTGTTTCATCACCGACCCAAACGCAGCCCCCGACCGCCCGCTAAAATCGAAACCGCCTACCACAAGGCCGATGCCGCCATTCAGAACCTCATCGATAAGCTGCTGCCTAAAAAAATCTGAGAGACCAATTCTCAGATTCACGCGGCTAGATACTAAGCCTTGTCAAACCGGCTTCAGCCGTGAGGAATCTGGTGTTTTCGACAGCAACAAGAAAGCAGATTCCTCGCTCCGCTTGACGGTATGACAAGAGGAAGGAACGGAATGACAAGGGAAAGGAGCTCGGAACAGAAGCTCAGAAGTGGAATTTCAAGCTGCCGCCGACCGTCCGCGAAGGCGCGTACTGAATGGGAATCTCTTCGCTCTCCTTGGCAATCTGGTAGCGGCTATCTGAAGCGTTCGTGATATCGAACTCTAGGTCCAGGCGGCGCGGCTCGGCACTCCACAAGTTCAGACCAGTAGCAACGTCGGCCGTCAGGTGTTGCGGCAGGCGAGGCCCTCTTTCGACTGTCGTTCCACTGCCGTAACGCATGGCACTGCCAGCCCAGAAGCCGCGCCAAGGATTGCGATAGAAGAGCTGTGCCGTGCCGGTATGGGTCTGGTCGAACGCAGGCATGATGCGCTCGCCGGGGGCAAGAATCTCGTCGCCGGTAAACCCGCCCGTGACTGGGCCGTAGAAAAATGTTCGAGCCGCAGCGTACTGGAAACGGCCGCTGATTCCGAGTCGCTCGAGTTGGCGCATGTTCACGATCAGCTCAGCGCCGGCAGATCGCGCGGTGTGGAAGTTGATCGGCAGGAAGATGCGGGAGATGCTGATCTCGTGATTTTCGAAGCTGTTGTGCCCGGTGTGAAGGTACGCGTTCAGCTCCAGGCTGATTCTCGGGTTGAGTTCCTGCGCTAATCCCACGTCGAAATAATTCTGCGTATAAGCCTGCACATCGCCCACACGTTGGTCAGGATCCACGGCGTTATGGCCGATGAAGCTGGCCAGGAGCGAGTATTCGATCGGCGGGGGCGAAAAGAAGCGGTTATAGGCAGCGTGAACCACAGTATTTGTGCGGTCAATGTGATACGCAAGCCCGATACGGGGACTGAGCTGGACACCGGTCCTCACCAGTTGAAAGTGATCATAGCGGGCACCGACATCTACCCAGAGATTCGGAAATGGCGAAAAGTGGTCTTGCAGGTATACGCTGGCCTGGCCACCGTGCTTTCCGCCGCTGAAGGCAGGAAAGACGTCCGGGTCGCCACGGCTATCGAAGAAAAAGCTCTCGGCCTCGCGTAGGCGGAGCAGGTCAAAACCGCCTTTAAGAACGTGGCTGTGCCAGAGGTGGGACAGGTCACTCTTGAATCCTACGGTCAGCGTGCTGCGCGAAGCGACTGACAACGGCGTGATAGGGTCGGTCGTTGGCAGAACACGATCCCAGCCTAGGCGCTCGTAGAACGAGCTGGAGATCAACGTGTTCGACGAGAAATTGCGCAGCCAGTTCAGGATGGCGGTGTGCTGCCGAAGGTGGCGGTCTGCATCGCGGCCGGCGAGTTGATCCTCAGTCAGGTTTGGCTGCTGGAAATTCGTGCCGCCGCCCATGAGCAGCAGCTTCAATGTATCTGTGCTGGAGTGCCAGTCCAACTGGGCAGTGGCGCGGGAGCCTTGACCAAAATCGTGAAGTTCCACGGGCTCAGGCGGGTCGAGATAGCGGCCTGAGGTAAAGCCGTCGGCAAACAAGTAGTACCCGATCTTGCCAACCTGGCCGCCGTAGTCGGCATTCAGGTCGTAGTTGCGCACCGTAGCACCGCGGAAGTTCACATCGCCGTGGCCCTGCATCGTTGCGCCCGAGCGGGTCGTGATGTCGAGCACCCCGCCGAAACGATTGCCGTACTCGGGAGCGAAGCCTCCGGTCATCAGGTCCACGGTTTCAAAGATCTGCGGGCTTACTCCCGGGCCGAACTGGGGCTGCGTGTTGTCGAGGAAAGAGACTCCGTTGATGAACTCGTGCAGGGAGAACTCGTTGCCCCGCACGTTAATGAAATTGTCGTGGCTCTGGCTGGCTCCGGGCATGAGGTTGGCGACTAGGTTGTTCGTATTCTCAACCAGCGGGTCAGGCAGCGCCTCAAGGTCCTCGTGAGTGAAAGTTTGTGAGCAGCCCGTCTTCTCAGGATCAACGATGCGATAGAGCTCCTTTACCTCAACCCTCTGCCGTACGGCCTCCGCAGGCTGCAACTCGATCGTGAGCGAGACCGGCTGACGAGGACGGACGGTGAGCTTGTACGCCGCAGGATAAAAGCCCGGAGCGTCGGTCTTTATCTCATACGCGCCAGCTTCTACGGCGGCGAAGTGGAATCTGCCGTCATGGTCAGTGCTGCTGATCTGCGCGGGTACGCCGCTGGTGTGTTGCAGAACAACCTTGGCAGCGTGGATGGGATTACCAGAAACATCATGTACGGTTCCCTCCATCACAGTTTGAGCGTTGGCCAAGGCAGTTGAGGCCAGAATCATTAATGCAAGAATCGGTGGACGCATTGACGATTTCTCGGAGACGGGGCAAGCCCTCTCTCTCCTGAGTTCTGTGCGACTTGCTAAACAGCGGCTAAACGCAGCCCCAATAGTGTAGCCGGAGTAGCTGAAAACGGCTAGAGCGGGATGGCTGTTGGTGGCTGTTGGGCCTTTCGGGCGGAGGCTACCCTTGGGATTCCCTGAAGGTCGTTCGCGGTTCGCATGTCCCGCCAACTCCCGAGCAACTGGCGGACTCCGTCAGCAATCGAGACGCTCATTTCCATCACCAGCCAGCCGTCGGGCTTGAGGGCAGCACAAGCCGCTGGAATGAGCTGCTCGATTACTTCTAAGCCAGTTGGGCCGGCAAACACCGCCCTGCGCGGTTCGAATTTACGGACTTCGAGTTGAACCTGGTCCTCTTCGGATTCACCTACATAGGGTGGATTGGAGACTACGAAGTCGAACGAGTTGGGTTCGAGGTCCTTGAGCAGATCGGTCTGATGAAACTGGATGCGGGACTCCATTTGGTGCCGGACAGCATTGGCCCTGGCAATCTCAAGGGCTGCGGGAGAAATCTCGGTGGCGTGGATTTCTGCTTCGGGCAACTCCTTGGCCAAAGCAAGCGCGATACAGCCGGAGCCGGTGCCAACATCCGCGATCTTGGGGCTAGTCGTGGCTCGGGCTAACGGTAGCACGGTTTCGATCACGTGTTCAGTTTCGGGACGGGGGATCAGCACAGCTGGCGACACGATCAAGTCCATGCCCCAGAATTCCTGGTGGCCGGTGATGTATTGTGAGGGGACTCCGCGGGAGCGCTGGGCAAGAGCTTCGTCGTAGCGGTTCTTTTCGTCTCCGGACAGCTGTCGTTCTGGATGGGCGTAGAGGTAGGCACGATCGCAATTCAGTGTGAACATCAGAAGGACTTCTGCGTTCATGCGCGGCGAGCCGACATGAGTGGCGGTGAGACGATTGATGCCGAAAGCGAGAGCGTCTTTCAGGTACACCGGAATATTTGAACACATGGTAGCGCCGGCGTCCCGCCGGCATTCATCAGACGGCATTGCAGCGGGCAGGACGCCCGCAGGACAGCCGCCGAGACGGCGGCGCTGCTTACACCACCGACGCGGTTTCGTGCTTGAGCTTTTCGGCTTGGTAATGGGTCACTAGAGCTTCCACCAGCGGCTGGAGCTTGCCGTCCATCACAGCCTCCAACTGGTGGATGGTCAGCCCGATGCGGTGGTCGGTCACCCGGTTCTGCGGGAAATTGTAAGTACGGATTTTTTCGCTGCGGTCTCCGCTGCCCACCATGGTCTTGCGTTCCTTCGCCAAGGCTTCCTGCTGCTTCTGCATTTCCATCTCGTAGAGACGCGAGCGCAGTACACGCATGGCCTTGTCACGGTTCTTGATCTGTGATTTTTCGTCCTGGCAGCTGACGACGGTATTGGTGGGAAGGTGCGTGATGCGAACCGCCGAATAAGTCGTATTCACGGACTGTCCGCCCGGACCCGAGGAGCAGAAAGTGTCGATCCGCAAGTCTTTCGGCTCGATCCTGATATCCACATCTTCGGCCTCGGGCAGCACGGCAACCGTGACCGCGGAGGTATGCACGCGGCCCTGCTGCTCGGTCTGCGGAACCCGCTGCACTCGGTGCACCCCGCTCTCATACTTCAGGCGCGAGTAGACCCGGTCGCCAGAAATCATGGCAATCACTTCTTTAAGCCCGCCTACTCCCGATTCGGACGTGTTAAGCACTTCGACTTTCCAGCCTTGGCTTTCGGCATATCGGGTGTACATGCGGAACATCTCGGCGGCAAACAGCGTGGCCTCATCACCTCCGGTGCCGGCGCGAATTTCCAGGATGACGTCTTTTTCGTCGTTGGGATCTTTGGGAAGCAGCAGGACTTTCAGTTCCTGTTCAGCCTGCGCAAGGCGGGCTTCGAGTTTGTCTAATTCTTCCTGGGCATAGGCGCGCATCTCAGGATCTTTTTCGTCGGCCAGCACAGCCTTGCTTTCGGCGATGCCTTTCTTCAGGTCCTTGTATTCGCGGTAGCGTTCGACCACCGGGGTGATTTCGCTGTGCGCCTTGGCCGTCTTCTGGTATTTCGCCGAATCATTCATGATCTCCGGCGAAGCGAGGGCGTGGGTCAACTCCTCGTAGCGGGCTTCGATTTGGTCCAATCTTTCGAACATTTTGTTCTCGGTGGAGCCGCGGCTTGCTGCGGCTCGGAAACTCCGGGAAAGTCAGACGCGGCAAGCCGCGTCTCTACCTTGGATTTATTTATTGTAGTTGTAAAAGGGTGAGCGCAGAGGATTCGCGGCGGGGGCCGCTAGGCGATCACTAACTCTCCACCATGCTGTTTTTCCAGTTCCATGGCTTGGTCGAGCGCTTTGATGGCGCAATCGACCTGGTCATTGGACGGGGGCTGCGTGGTTATACGCTGCAGCCACAGGCCAGGGGCCGTCATGAGTGCAAAGAGCGAGCCACGATGCTTAGCGGCGAAGCGGATGACCTCGTACGAGAGCCCAGCGATTACCGGCAGCAGAGCAATGCGAGCCACAAAGCGTCCCCAGAACGTTACCGCCGGAACCAGGGTATAGACCAGGATTGAAATGATCATCACGGTCATCAGAAAGCTGGTACCGCAGCGCGGGTGATAGGTCGAGTACTTCTGCACTTCTCCGGTCTCGAGCGGATCGCCGGCTTCGAAGGCGAAGACGGTTTTGTGCTCGGCGCCGTGGTACTGGTATACGCGGCGGATGTCACCAAGTAACGATGTGCCCCAGATGAACAGCAGGAAGAGCGCAATGCGGATTGAACCGTCTATCAGATTGAAAATGATCCGCTCACCGAAAAGCGGGTTAAGGCGCTTCAACTCCGTGGCTGCCACCAGCGGCAGAAACTTGTACATGAAAATGAAGAAGCCTACCGAGATGACGATGTTGACTGCCGCCAGCCAACCGCTGATCTTGAGCTTCTTGCCGTCCTCGTCAGCAGGCACCTGGTCGAGCACCACGTTGGCGGAATAGCGCAGCGCGCGGAAGCCCAGAGTCATCGCCTGGCCGAGGGTCATCACCCCACGGATCGCCGGCCAACCCATCCATTTGTGCTTTTCCGAAAGGCGCTCCAGTGGCTCGCTATGAATCGCCATTTCGCCGGAGGGCTTGCGAACCGCAATTCCCCAGGCGTGCGGGGAACGCATCATTACGCCTTCGAGGACGGCTTGGCCGCCAACCAGGGTTTCCTCGCCGCCTTCAAGGGCAGGGAGAAGCTGAACGGCTACCAGAAAACGCCACATGGAGCGCGACAGATGCATGGGAATTAGATGATTCCTTCCGGGCAGACGCCTCAAACCGTAAGATTATCACAGCTCCGGGCTAATTCCGACAGCCACTTGCGTGATCTAAGTGCCAGTCTATGAAACGCTTAGAGTCCAGCCGGAGTGAGGGAGCATCGAAATTGCCATGCAGCAGCTGGGCGAAGCCTGTGAGCGCATCGCGGGCACGACGAAGAAGCTGGAGAAGATCGCGATTGTCGCCGACTACCTGAAGTCGCGGCCGCCGGAGGAAGCGGCGGTCTCGGCCGTATTCCTGTCCGGGCGCCCGTTTCCCGTGTGGGACGCTGGCCCACTGCGAGTCGGTGGAGCGCTCGTCTGGCAGCTGATCCAGGAACTATCAGGTAAGAACGAAGCCGAGCTCACGGCTGCCTACCGAAAACACGGCGACCTCGGAGCTGTTGCCGGCGAGGTGCTGCCCCCAAAACCTGACAGCGACTTACTGAATGCAGTCCAGGTGCAGAAGCGCTTCCGGGAGATCGCCAAAGCACGGGGACCTTCTGCCAAGGACCCTCTGTTACGGGAACTGCTGGCGGGTGCGACCCCGCTCGAAGCCAAGTACCTGATCAAGATCATGACAGGCGACCTGCGCATCGGCTTGAAAGAGAGCCTGGTGGAAGAGGCGATCGCGAAGGCCTACGGCTTGATCTTATCCGACGTCCAGCGAGCCAACATGTTATTGGGTGATATCGGGGAGACACTGCGGCTGGCTGCTCAGGGCCGACTGGCTAAGGCGAAAATGCGGCTGTTTCATCCCCTGGGGTTCATGCTGGCCAGTCCAGTCGATTCTCCTGAGGAAGGTCTGAGCTACTTCTCAGACGCCGCCGTCGAAGACAAATACGACGGTATCCGAGCCCAGGCGCACGGTTCAGGCGGAGGAGTGAAGATCTTTTCCCGGACTCGAGACGAGATCACCGAGTCTTTTCCGGAATTGCGGGACGCTCTATCGGGATTGACGGAAGAGGTGATCCTTGATGGCGAGATCGTGGCATGGAGTTATCCGCCCAAACATCCTCCGGAGCAGGGACGAGCGCTGCCGTTCAGCGCGCTGCAACAGCGGCTGGGGCGAAAAAAGGTCAGCGAAAACCTGATGCGGCAAGTACCGGTGGCCTATCTTGCCTTTGATGTGCTTTATGCCGGAGACGAACTGGTCATTGATCGGCCACTGCGCGAGCGGGCGGAGATTCTCAACCGGCTGCTTTCGGCGCCCAGGGGGGCGGTGACTGCGCGCGGGGGACCGGCTCAGGGACAACTTTGGTTCGAGCCTGACCAGTTGCCGGCTGCTGCGCATGTGATCCGGGCTCCTGTATTTCAGGCGTCCGCCCCGGAGCAACTGGAGGAACTGTTTGTTGCGGCGCAGGCGCGGGGCAACGAAGGCTTGATGATCAAAGACCTTGATTCGGTCTATGCACCCGGCCGGCGCGGCAAATCGTGGCTGAAGATGAAACGCGAGCTAGCTACTTTAGATGTCGTGGTTACCGCGGTCGAGTACGGGCACGGGAAACGGATCGGAGTGCTGAGTGACTACACATTCGCTGTCCGCGAGGGAGATCGGCTGGTAAATATCGGGAAAGCCTACTCGGGGTTGACCGATTCGGAAATCGCCGAGATGACCAAATGGTTTCTCGAACACACGGTCGTAGATCATGGATTACTGCTGGAGGTGGAGCCGGAAATCGTCGTGGAAGTCGCGTTCAATAACATGATGCGCTCCGACCGGCACAACAGCGGTTATGCCTTGCGCTTTCCCAGGATCGTGCGCCTGCGGCCGGATAAGTTGCCGGGAGAGGCGGACACAATTGAGCGCGTAAGAGAGATTTATGAGCGGCAGCACGCGGAAAGAACCTAGTCAGGGTCGAACCAGAATTCAGTGGTGATGCTCTTCCGCGTCGTTGACGGGAATCACGCAGCCATGTGCGACTTCGCACTCCACGTGCTCAAACTGGATGGTCGTGTGATCGATACGAAAATCGTGCAGAAGCCGGTCTTTGACGTCCCGCAGGATGCGCTCGCTGGCAGAGGGTGGAATGTCAGCGATGGCGATGTGGCAGGACAGCGCGTGAGCCTCTGAGCTGATGCTCCAGACATGCAAGTCGTGCACGTCATTCACGCCGTCAATCGAACGAATAGCTTTCTCTACCCGGTCTAGCTTCATGCCGCGGGGCGTGCCTTCCAGAAGGATGTTCAGGGTCTCGCGGACGATGCCGAAGGACGACCACAGAATCAGCGCACCGATCCCGAAGGAGAGTGCCGAGTCGATCCAGGACTGGCCAGTCATTGCGATTGCCCAGCCGCCGACGATGACCGCCGCGGTGGAAAGTGTGTCCCCCAATTCATGCAGCAGAGCGCTGCGGATGTTTACGTCCTGGCTGGTGCGATAAAGAAGCACGGCGATGACGCCGTTCATCACCACACCGGCGGCCGCGACGCCGATCATTACGCTCGCATGAATCTGCTGCGGGTTCTGCAGACGGCGAAAAGCTTCGTAGAAAATCAGGAACGAGACTGCCACCAGCGAAGCTGAATTGACGAGAGCAGCAAGCACTCCGGCGCGATGATAGCCGTAGGTTTTGGTCGCGCTGGGCGGGCGGGCTTGCAAATAGACTGCGGTCAACGAGAGCAGCAGGGCCAGGAAATCGGACAGGTTGTGGCCAGCCTCAGCAAGCAGCGCCAGAGAATGGGCGCGCATGCCGGCGATTACGAGCAGCACGATGTAGCCCAGCGTCACCAGCGAGGAGATCTTCAGTACGCTAGAAGGGTTGCTGCTCGCTCGATGGCCGGAATGCACGTGCATGAGTCAAGTTTAATTTGGGCACAAAGTGGCTTCAAGGCACTCAAGTGCCTGCACTACAATGCTCGCGGCGAGGGCGCGACAAAGCATCCACGCTGCACCTAAGATCCTTCGGCGACTCAGCGGCGCCTCAGGATAACGACATGCATAGGCAAGCGATAGCTCTGAGGCGCCGCTGAGTCGCCGAAGGATCTTAGGTGCAGCGTGGATGCTTTGTCGCGCCCTCGCCGCGAGCATTGTAGTG
>Ga0209160_1004956_pt1 | contig 10583 bp, 11 predicted proteins | sample GraSoiAngelo_153_FD_186167 | JGI IMG/M metagenome (GOLD analysis project Ga0209160, IMG submission 186167) | Grasslands soil microbial communities from the Angelo Coastal Reserve, California, USA - 14_1009_12_40cm (SPAdes) (version 2) | ecosystem: Environmental > Terrestrial > Soil > Grasslands ... | reverse complement strand
CGGGCTGATCCTTCAGCTCCTCTTCGTCCTCTACATCCGGGTGGGAGGCAATGCCCTTCTCCCGAGCAACGGGGTTCTCGACACCTCCTGCGCGCTATGCCTGTCTTCACCCGGGCAAGTGACGGGGTACACGGGGACCCCGATTCTCGATGCCCTCCTCTCTCTCAACCCGGCCTACTTCTGGGATTCGCTCGTCGCACTCGCCCTCCCGACCCTGACCCTCGCGATAACCTCGATAGGTGCCCTGACGAGGATACTCAGGTCGAGCATGATGGAGGTCCTCAAGCAGGACTACATCCTCCTCGCAAGGTCGAAGGGTCTCAAGGAGAGGGTCGTGATATACAGGCACGCCCTCAAGAATGCCGTCCTACCCTCCATAACGATCACGGGACTTCTCTTTGCCCTCCTCCTGGGCGGTGTCGTGATAGTCGAGGTCGTCTTTTCCTGGCCAGGGGTCGGTGCGGCCTCCGTCGTGGCCTCGACGGTGCTCGACGTCAACTTCCTGGAGCTCTACGTCCTCGTGACCGCGTTCATCATCGTGCTCACCAACCTTCTGGTGGACATCATCTACGCCAAGCTCGACCCGAGGATCAGGTACTAGGATGACGCGCGAATCGTCGTCGTCGTCGAAAGAGCAGAGGAAGAGCTCCCGCGGGTTCAGACGGGAGGTGAGGTACGGCATTCACCTTCTGCGGAAGAACCCGATAGTGCTCCTCGGGTCGATCGTCGCGCTCGGTTCTATCGTCCTGTCTCTCTCTTCGGGTCTAGTCGTCGACCAGAACTCGTGGAAGACGACCCACATAGCCCTCAGGCTCTGCTGGAATAACCCGATAGTCAACTGGAATCTCAGGAACGTCTACGACTGCGCGGGCCCGACGACGTACACCCTCGGAACGGACAACTACGGCAGAGACGTCTTTCGAATGATAATTCTCGCGATTCCGCTTGACCTTCGAATCTCGCTGGAGATAGTGCTCTCGGCTGTCCTCATCGGCACGGTTTTCGGAGGGATCGCCGCGTACGCGGGAGGGACGCTCGATGAGCTGATTCTGAGGCTCACAGACATCTTTCTCGCGATTCCGTCTCTCCTCCTCGCGATAGTGCTCGCGACCATCCTCGGAAGGACGCTGGAGAATCTCACGCTATCCGTGCTGATCACCTGGTGGCCGACTTATGTGAGGCTCATGCGGTCTCAAGTCCTCACAGAGAAGGAGAAGCCGTACGTCGAGGCGCTGAGGGCGGTGGGAGCGGGGAGGTTCAGGATCCTCTTCCGCCATATCGTTCCCAACTCAATCTACCCCATCCTCGTCCAGGGCACGCTGGACATAGGGAGCGTGATTCTCACCTTCTCGGCTCTTACCTTCATCGGCTTTTCCCCCAGCCCTCTCATCCCCGAACTCGGAAACCTGGTCAACCAGGGCATCGAGTTTGTCTTCACCGCCCCCTGGCTGATCATCTTCCCCGGTCTGACAATCTTCATAGTCTCTCTCGGGTTTAACCTCCTCGGAGACGGGATCAGGGATATCTTCGACCCGAGGCTGAGGAGATAGGTCGATGGCCGTGATGTCCCGGGCCCTCGTCACGAAGGATGCGGTCCTTGAGGTGAAGGACCTCAGAGTGGACTTCCACACCTATGCGGGCGATGTCAAGGCCCTGAACGGAGTGGAACTCACGGTCAAGAGGGGGGAGATTCTCGGTCTCGTCGGGGAGAGCGGATGCGGGAAGTCAGTGACGGCTCTCTCGATCGCCGGCCTCCTTCCTCAGAACGCCGAGGTGGTGAGCGGCGCGATCTTGCTCGAGGGGAGGGACCTTCTCCGGCTCACGAAAGAGGAAATGAGGCTGGCCAGGCTGGGCGAGATAGCGATAGTCTTCCAGGACCCGGCCACATATCTGAATCCCGTGATCAACATCGGCGCGCAGATAACAGAGATACTGACGAGCGACAGGAGAAGGTTCCAAGTTGAACTCGTCAGCGCAGGCCTGAAGGATTTCGAGGGTAGGGTACAGGGGAAACCCCTCTCCCCGGCACTGGAGAAGGAGGGGAGGAGACTCCGCTCTATCACACCTTCTTCGAGGATGAGGAGGGGGGAGGTGAAGAGGCTCGCGAAGCTGCTGGCGCTCTCCTACCTGAGAATGGTGAAGCTGCCTGACGCTGCCCGCGTCTTCAAGATGTACCCCTTCGAGCTTTCTGGAGGGATGAGGCAGAGGGCGATCATTGCGATGGCTCTCGCGCGGAGGCCGAAGCTCCTCCTCGCGGACGAGATCACAACCGCGCTCGACGTGACCGTTCAGGCGCAGATTCTCAGGCTGCTGAAGGAGCTGAAGGAGAAGATTGATGCGTCTGTAGTACTCATCACTCACGACCTCGCCGTGGTCGCTGAACTCTGCGACCGTGCGGCCGTCATGTACGCGGGAAACATCGTGGAGGTCGCTGAAGTGAAAGAACTCTTCGCGAACCCCCTCCACCCCTACACGAAGGGCCTCCTCGAGGCCATCCCGAGGCCTGACTCAAGGTCTGAGTTGAAGTCAATCGCTGGTTCGGTCCCCGACCTCCTCTTTCCACCGACCGGGTGCCGCTTTCATCCTAGGTGTCCCTTCGCCTTCGACAGGTGCCCGAAGGTGGCCCCTCCCCTTGTCGAGGTATCGCCGGGACACTTGGTCGCCTGCCTCCTCTACGGAGGTTGATGAATGAAGGGGAGAGACGGAGACCTGCTGACTGTACAGGACCTCCATAAGTGGTTCCCGATCAAGGGCGGGCTGCTCGGGAAGACCGTTGGACATCTCAAGGCCGTCGACGGGGTCTCTCTCTCGGTGATGAAGGGGGAGACTCTCGGCGTCGTGGGGGAGTCCGGCTGCGGCAAGACCACCCTGGCAAAGACCATCCTGAAGCTGATCAAGCCGACGAAGGGAAAGATAATCTTTGACGGGAGTGACGTGACGGACCTCTCGGGAAGGAAGGCGATGAGGCTTCGAAGGAGGATGCAGATAGTCTTTCAGGACCCATACGCATCTCTCGACCCGCGCCAGACGGTTCGCTCATGCCTAACCGAGGTGATGAGAGTTCACGGGCTTGTGACCAGCAGGAGGGAGAGCGAGGAGGCGGCAGAGAACCTGATCGAGAAGGTGGGGCTGAACCCCGACCACCTCCTCAGGTTTCCCCACGAGTTCAGCGGAGGACAGAGGCAGAGGATCGCGGTAGCGAGGGCGCTCGTGACCAACCCCGATTTTCTCGTCCTGGACGAACCGACCTCCTCCCTAGACGTCTCGGTCCAAGCCCAGATCCTCAATCTCTTGAAGTCCCTACAGAGGGAGTTTGGGCTCACGTACCTCTTCATCTCTCACAACCTTGCGGTGATACGACAGGTTTCTCACAGGACGGCAGTGATGTACCTGGGAAGGATGGTGGAACTCGCGGAGACAGAGAAGATCTACAGCGAGCCGAAACACCCCTACACCAGCGCCCTCGTCTCCGCGGTTCCCATACCAGACCCTTCGAGGAGGACGGAGCTGGCCGCTCTCGAGGGAGACGTCCCCAGCCCCGTCAACATTCCACCGGGTTGCAGATTCAACACTCGCTGCCCTTACGCCACTGAGAAGTGCAGAAGAGAAACGCCTCCCCTCGTCGAGATCGCTCCATCCCACTGGATCGAGTGTCACTATGACATCGACTTCCCGAGCATGAAACGCTCCGACCTCGAGCGGGGCCTCATCTCAGGAGGAGAACGAGCGCCAGAATGACGACGACCAACAGGACGAGGGGCAGTAGTACAGTCTCAAGCGAAGCGATCGCGAGGGCGAGGTAATCTTTCCAACCTAGGCCAACCCTCTCCTCCTTCCCCGGACCACCCTCCTCCTTCCGGTTTCTGGCAATTGAAATTTCGGAAGTCCCTCTAAATTTAGCCATCCGACTGAGACCTATGATTATTCTAGGCGTTTTATATACGAAAGCGGCGAGTGAATGGCTGATGCTTGGTAGACGGCATCTACTTGTCCTGATGTCAGCCTCCATCATCTTCAACTTTGTGGCGTTGGCGCTCACGATTCGCTACGCCGGCGCAGGGGCGATAGTAGAGGCGAACCCCGTAACAAGATCATCAATCGCCTTGCTTGGAAATCTTGCCCCTATCTGGAACTTCGCCGTCATCGTACTGATTTACGTGGCTATCTTTCGAGTTGCAAAGAGTCAGCGGGCGGAAGGCCTGATGGGGTTTGGGGGGTTCGTCAAGCTCGGGCTGGATTTTTCCGCTCTGCTACTACCCATCGTGACCTTTCTCGACGTATTCAACGACATCGCCGTCGTATTCTTCGGCGTCAACCTGATGACGCTGACACAGATGCTGTCGCTTGCACCGTTGGTCGCCTTCGACTTTGTTCTCGCCTCTCGGGCCGTCCCACTCGCTAGCAGGACCATGACAAGACTGAGGACACGAATCATCAACGAATCTCCTTAGCTTCTAATCTCTCGCTCGCTCGCCTCATTTCCGGGAGGATCGAGAAGTGATATTCAGCTTGTTCACTCACAGGGTGAAAAGTGAGGTGTATGCGACGCTAAATGCCCAGTGCGGAGCGGAGGCCCTTGTATCTGTTTCTTATCGTGACTTCCGTGACGCCTGCTGCTTCCGCGACGTCCTTCTGGGTCTTGTCCTCGCCCTCTAGGGTGCAGGCCACGTAGAGTGCGGCTGCCGCGAGCCCCATCGGGTCCTTCCCGGCCGAGATTCTTGTCTCCTCTGCCCTCCTCAGTATCTCCAGTGCTCTCCTCTTAGTCTTCTCGGAGAGGCCTGCTCGCGAGGCGATTCTTGAAACGCACTTCGTCGGGTCGACTACCGGCATCTTGATGTCCATCTCCTTCAGGAGAAGCCTGTAGCACCGGGCGATGTCCTTCTTCTTCACGTTGCTGACTGCGGCGAGGTCCTTCAGCGTCCGTGGCGTCTGCGTGTCCCTGCAGGCGGCGTAGAGTGAGGCGGCGATGATGGCAGAGATCGACCTTCCTCTCACGAGCCCCCTCTCGAGGGCCTTCCTGTAGATGTAAGCAGACTTCTCCACTACCGCGTCTGAGACGGAGAGCTTGTCGGATAGCCGGTCCAACTCGCTGAACGCCTGCCTCAGGTTCCTGTCGACTGGCTCGTGCACCTGGCTCCTGCTGTCCCACGTCCTGAGTCTCTCTACCGTCGCCTTCATCGAGGCGGAGAGAGATTTGCCCGAAGCGTCCTTGTTGACCCCCCCTATCACCGTTGCGAGCCCCATGTCGTGCATCGCAATCGAGGTAGGAATGCCGCCCCTGCTCCTGTCATCCTTCTCTTCCTTTGAGAAGGCGCGCCATTCAGGCCCGGCTTCCTCGATCTTCTCTTTGACGACGAAACCGCAACTAGAGCAGAACAACTCCCCGCCTGCAGTATCCACTACCATCGGACCCTTTCCGCAACGAGGGCACTTGTCAAGTGCCTTCTGGAGCTTCAACAGCCGCGAAAAGTCTCTTTCTGTGAACAAATTTTTTCACTACCGAAAGCGATTTATTACAATACATAAGGTGAGGAAGAGGTATATAAACTTATGGGGAAAGGTTTTAACAAAGTGCTCAACATTTTGCGCCTAATATCACAACCTCGATAGTGAGGAAGCTGCCCCGGCTACTAAGTAAAGAAAAATGACTTGGTTGCACCTAGCTATCGCTTTGCGCCGCGTCTTCGGATACCCGGAGTCCTTTGAGACTTACTTGGTCGCCAGGCGTCACCAAGTAAACAAAATTTTGCCTGAAGTTTGAGACTGGCTGGGGGCGTCCTCAGGACACTCACCGTCGTCTAAAGCTCACCTGTCGGGGAGCAGAAGAAGCCAAGGAGTTGGGACGCCCTCAATTTACTGCCTTCCCGCTGTCCTTTACATGCTCCCTCTCTTCCGGTTTCTCTCCTCGCTCCGGCCCTTCGATTCCAAAGGTCCTCATCATGCGAAGAAAGCCATTTGCCTAGAGACAGATACGAAACAGAAGACCAATCTTCACTGGCAGGGCGAGACCTCTTCTCTCTATAGCCGCAAGCGTCTTCAAGGTCGGAGACAGCCGCAAGTGAGCTCTCAAACAGACGGGAGAATTTGACGATGGGCAATTCACGGTTAAATAAGTTGTCGGCCGGGGTGTGCCTGTTGAAGAAACTTTACCAAGCTCTCTTCGCAACGTTGGTGATCGCGGTCTTGACGACCGCAACAACTCTCACCGTCTTCGGAGCACCTCAATCAGCCGACAGAAAAGATGAAGAAGATAACAACGGAAAGTTCAGGGCGAGAATTAGCGGATTCCAGGAAACTCCCACGCTCTTCTCGAGCGGAAGCGGCACCTTCACTGCCACCCTGAGCGATGACGGGACATCTCTCACCTACACTCTTTCGTATACCGGCCTCATCGGAGCATCCGCTGCTCACATCCACCTAGGCGCACCAGGCATAGCGGGAGGAGTCTCGGCCTTCCTTTGTGGAGGAGGCGGCAAAGATGCCTGCCCTGAGTCCTCGGGGACCGTGACCGGAACCATAACGGCCGCAAACGTCATCGGCCCAGCGGGCCAAGGAATTGCCGCCGGCAACTTCGCTGGCCTTATTGCGTCGATGCGCGCGGGTGTGACCTACGTCAACATCCACACGACCGCCCACCCTGGCGGCGAAATACGCGGGGCTATCACCAGCGACGAAGAATAGTAGTAGTGATGCACGACAGCGTCTTCGAAGATGGCGCTGCAAGAGGAGCGAAGGCTATGGTCGGGACGGCGTCGGAAGTTGTCAGGCCGAACGACGGGAGGAGGTGCCGCGTCATCTCCCCTCGGCTGTTCTCCTCTCTTCACCCAGCGGGCAAGGCTCGAGCTTTCCGTGCTCTACGGATTTTTCTTCTCTTGAATTTCTCTGTTCTCTCGTCTCGTGCGACCTATTTTGCGTCATGGATTTGCCGAGTAAGGAACCGAGGTACCACGGTTGGGGCATTCAATCTTCTCGAAAACGTGCCACATTTGCGATACAGTGAAATTTGGGTAGACTGGAGAGATCACTTCTATTCTCCTTGCGAAAAATATCGGGGAACTTGACGCTACTGACTAAATGCAGGCTCCGAAGTGGGTATGCGTTGAACGTTTTGCCCTCCCAAGGCGGAGCGGATTAGGTAGGACCGTTGGCGGATATTGAAGTAGCGAGACGATCCGCCAGCGGCTCTTTCATTCTCTTCGCCGGAAACATCATCTCAGCCGCCATTTTGACAGTGACCGTCATTGTCGTCACGAGGCTTCTCGGTCCCGCTGGTACCGGCGCCTACACCCTTCTCCTCGTTTTTCCCAATCTGCTTCAGAGTTTCGTCGGGCTCGGGATAAACACAGGAATCACTCGGTACGCGGCCCTGCACCTGTCCAAGGGTGAACCCGAAGTCGCCAGGAGGCTGACTTTTCACGGCCTGATCTTCATCTTCGTTTCTGGAATCTTTCTCTTCTTCGTGGCTCTCGGTGGGTCTTCCTACCTTTCGAGTTTCGTATTGCACAGGCCTGACCTGACCGGTTTCAGTGAAGTCGCGTCCTCCCTAATTCTCGTCCAGACCCTCTTCCAGTCTGTTAACGCGGCCTTGCTGGGGTTCGGGGCGATGCGCCCCATCGGCCTCTCGACGATCGCACAAGCGGCCCTGAAGCTCGTGTTTTCCATCTCTCTAATTCTCATCGGGCTGGGAGTCCTGGGGGCGCTCCTCGGACAGATTGTGGGTCTCCTAGTGGCGGGAGCTGTGACAGGCGGGGTGCTCTACCTTCGGATGCCGAAGCGCCTTGCGACGAGCCGGAGAACTTTCGGGAATGACATTCACGAGATGCTCCGCTACGGTATGCCTGTCTACATCGGAGTTCTCGCCATCACGGTCGCGGCGCAGTACGTCACGATTCTTCTCTCAGCCATCGCGAACAACGTTTCGGTGGGCTACTACCAGGCGGCAATGTACTTCGTCATCGTCATAAACAACCACTTCATCTCCGCGATAGCCACCGCCCTATTCCCGGCCTTCGCGGCTCTTCAGGGCGTGAAGGGCGACACCCGGCTGGCCTTCGGCTACTCGGTTCAGTACATGGGGTACTTCATAGCGCCCTCTCTCACCTTCGCGTTGGGAGCGGCGGGGCCGCTGACGCGAGTGCTCCTCGGAGCAGCGTTCGTCCCATCGTCCGCGTACCTTGTCCTGCTCTGTGTCGCCTACCTTCCTCTGATGATGGGGCTGTCCGCTCAGACGCCGTTCTTCAACGGGGTGGGTCTGACGAGGGAACTCATGTACGTCAACATCGCGGGGGCCGCTGCAATCTTCGTCCTCGCTCCGCTGCTTTCGACGGTGATGGGCTTCGGAATCCCCGGACTGATCTATGCCTTGCTCGCCTCGAACTTGCTCATGGCGCCGCTCGGGCTCGCGCTGGCGATCCGACGGGCTCGCGCCATCGTCTTCTTCAAGCCGATGCTCTCGACGTTGGGGAGCGCGCTCCTCGCCCTGATTGCGGTACTCGCGGTACAGCTTTTCGTCGCGGAGCCTTTTGAGGCGCTCGGGGTCGACATTGTCGTCTATCTATCGGTCTACTTGACCGCGATGCCATTCCTGGGTGGCGTGGGGGTGCCGGACCTAGAGCGCCTCGATGCCGCAATCAGTGGTCTGGGGTTTTTCAGCAAGGTAATCCTACCCATCTTGAAGTTCGAGAGGAGACTTCTCAAGCGAAAGGTTCGGGTGCCCAATAAGACCTCCTCACACCCAGCTCCGTCGAATGAGTGAGTGGCGCACCTTCAGCTAACCCTGAATCTGGATTTCGAGCTTCAAGCGTTGGGAATCGGGAGAATCAATCTAACATAGAGAATCCCCAGGGTCCATATTGGTTCTTCGCTCAACATATTCTATGTGCCGTGGCCACGGATACTTTTTGGCTCGAGGTGACCCCGAAAATGATGCGGGTTCCGACAAAATAAGGAATCATGATGTTGATTCTCCCCGCTCTCTTGCTTCTCTCTGCGTCATTCGCGACAGAAGCCTGCTGGAAGTCGCCTCGAGCATCTCCGATTTTCTCGACTTTCTCCTCTTCTTCTTGCTTTGGCCCGCCTTCTCCGGGCTGGCGAGGGACTGTTGTGACAGGTTCAATTGCGTGACAGATGACTATGACGAGTTCAGAATGCTGCCAAAGAAATTCGGTTGGTTGACCCTTTGAGCCGAGTACGGGCTCCAAAGGCCTGTTGGAGATTCAACACCCGCCGTGAGCCTCTGCGAGGACAGAATAACCTTGACCCAGCTTAGCCGAGACGCTGTCCGTGAGCGGGAAGGAATCGGAGACGTTCACCACATGATGAACTGAAATGACCGTTTGTGGAACCGACGCCGACAGGCCCGCTAAAGAGTCGCTTACGCTCACGATGTGATTGACAGGATGCTCCTTGGAGGCCCAAGCCGACCCGCCGAGGCCGAGTAAGAAGATAACGAGTAGGGCCGCGACTCCGCTGCCGCTCGCCACCATGCTCTCCCTCTTCTTCGACTTCGCTCGACTTCAGTACGCACGAGGAGTATTTACAGGTATCCACAAAGAAGTCTCCCTTGTATCGCTATCAGCTGGGTCATCGTCGGACGGCAACTGCGAGCTGCAGGAGCGTGAAGGCCCCCTGGAGACACCGTCTCCTCCTTCGAGCGACATGAAGAAATTGCAGGGTCTCTGAGAAGGATTGCACGTATTCACTAATTCGATAGTACATCACTATGAGTGTTTCGTCGTGCATAATAATTGCACCGGAGATGGAAGGGGGAGCCCAAATGCGCCTTCCCGACTCCATCCTGGAGGTACTCCAGGACGGCGAGCCCCACCACGCGCGCGAGCTCTCGGAGCGTACGAACTTGACGCTGAAGGAGCTCGACGGAGTGATGAACTTCCTTGTGAAGTACGGGTTTGCGGCCAAGCTAGGCGAAAACGTTCGTATAGAATCACAGTTCGGCTCCCTCCTGAGGGAGCTCTAGACGCTCTGTAGCGACTCGAGCTTTCGGTGAGTCTCCAGAAATTCGAGACCCTTCGCCGTTATCCTGTATCTGGTTGTGCTGCGGCTCTGCAGCTCCACGAAGTTATTCGATATCAGGAAGTTCAGGTATTTCTTCAGGCCCCTCGAGTCGAGCTCGGAAGCGTACATCAGATGGGTCCTGCTCTTCTCCTCCTTCGCCGCTTCGAGGAGGCTTGCCATGATTTCCGTTCTCCCCCTTCGAGAGATCGCGATAGGCCGTAGTGCCGAGGGAGGTGGCGGTGTGGCTGTCTTGACGGCGCTATCTGAGGCCACGCATAAATCGCCGGCTATGCAGCTAATTAAGGAATTGCCCCTCCTCGTACGAAGGCTCGAAAGGTCGACGCGTTCGCTTTCATATGCTTCAACAGAGAATTCTTTGTGAAATCTCCCATTGGAGTTAGGTAACTCTAGCTGACACGAGCGGACCGAATTCTTCACCCTCCTAGTTTATCTAGGACACCCAGCTAGCTGAGCTGCATACGTAATTGGCTGCCCCCCAGCTAGCTCGATTCATTTGCCAGTATTGCGGAAGGAGCTACGATGAGGGAAGGAAGCTGCGTGGACACGTC
>Ga0209160_1004954_pt1 | contig 10587 bp, 7 predicted proteins | sample GraSoiAngelo_153_FD_186167 | JGI IMG/M metagenome (GOLD analysis project Ga0209160, IMG submission 186167) | Grasslands soil microbial communities from the Angelo Coastal Reserve, California, USA - 14_1009_12_40cm (SPAdes) (version 2) | ecosystem: Environmental > Terrestrial > Soil > Grasslands ... | reverse complement strand
ATCACCGTGGAGATGTCAGGCTCGCCGAAAACCATGAATAGATTGGCCGCACCAGTCTTCTTGAGCAAGTCGTCAGCCATCACTAGATCCGGATTCATATTCGCCTTCATAATCGTCAGCCGCCCGAGCTTGGTCGCGTCACCACCGACGTGCGGCTCAAAAGCAAAGCCACAGACGACTAGAAGATCGGCGATCTCGACCGCCTCCTTAGCTGCCTCCCGGACCAGCTCGCGACCCACGGTTCCGTATTCCGGGCCGATGCAGACGGCGACCTTCTTGGTTACACCGCTCTCGCTGTACTGACCGACTGCGTCAATCGCGCCTTTCCCCGGCCAGGGCGCGAGTTGGTCGAAGACCAATCGCTCGCCTTTGACCTTGTTCTGCACTCCCGCTAGTTTTAGGTTTCCAATAATCCGATCTACGAACTGCGTCGGATCTGCGGCGTTGGACGCGCCTCCACCGCCGTCGTTGGACTCCCCGACACGATGCGGGGAGAGACTCTCGACTGTGAATGGACCGCTCACGCGGACGATCTTGTTGTCTGAGTACGGACGGTCGTAAAGCAACTCGCTGTCGGCATGTCGGGCTATCGCTGCATCTATTTCTTCCCGCGTCGTGCCTTCCTTGATGTCGGGATTGTTTGCGATTGACTTGAGCATCACATGCTGTACACGCTCGTAAACGAAGCCTTTGCTTACATCATTCGAGGGAGGCCCCGTCAACTCGTGTAGCTTGCCAGAGAGTTCCGTAGCCTTTGCGATTCCAGCGGTAGAGTCAGCCAGCAAGTAGTACGGGAATCGAGAGGCCATCAGCCTTGTGCGGGTGAGGGCCAGCGCGACCCTGCTGGTGTCGATTGTGATCCAGCGGCGGCCCCACTGCTCAGCCACCGTTGCCGTCGTACCCGACCCGCAGGTCGGATCGAGCACCAGGTCACCGGGGTCTGTGGTCATTAGGAGGCACCGCTCTAATACCTTTCTGGAGGTTTCGACGACATAGACCTTGTCTGACGTGAAACCGGCCACAACGGTGTCCGTCCAAACGTTGGTCAATCGCTGCACCGGAAAGTCATCATGGAAGCGGACGTAGTACAGCCCGTCTCCATCTTCGGTGGCCTCAAGGCGGTGGGCAATTGCCAACCGCTGCATCCCGTCGGGATGCGTCTTCCAGTAGCCCTTCTTTGGTCGGTACGTTCGACTTCCGACCGTGACCGGATAGTCCCCAGGAGGGCGCTGACTCGTCAGGTTGTCTATGCGGTAGATTCGAGAGCCCGCCGGCAGAAGATCCGGATCGCCACGCTCTTGAGGCGATAGCGGCCGCCGCGATCGATCCGGCAACTCGACGCGTGAATAAGGACCTTCCTCTGGGTCGCCCCGAGCCGAGTACAGCGCACGATACTTTGCACGCGCCACATCTTTTGCGTACCAGACGAGATGGTCCGTAGTGTTTGCGATCAGCTCTGCCGTGGCGCTGCTCGTCTTCACGAAGGTCATCAGGCTGACAAAGTTGGCGCTACCAAATACCTCGTCGAGCAAGCATCGCACCAGATGAACGTTCTGATCACCGATCTGTACGAAGACACTCCCGGTGTCGCTCAAAAGGTCGCGAGCTACTACGAGCCGGTCTCGCAAGTAGGCTAAATAGGAGTGAATGCCCAACTCCCATGTGTCGCGGAACGCCTTTATCTGTTCCGGTTGACGGGACGCGTCTTCAGCCTTGCCGTCCCTGATGTCCCGCTTGCGCGTTGACACCTGCCAATTCGAGCCAAACTTGATTCCGTAGGGTGGGTCCACGTAGATCATCTGGATCCGGCCGCGCAGCCCTTCCTTCTCCGCCAGCGACGCCATTACCGGCAGCGAGTCCCCGAGGATCAGGCGGTTCTGCCACTTCATCGGGTGCTGGTAGAAGTCGATCAGCTTTTCGAACTCCAGGCCGTTGAAGTCTCCAAAAAGGTCTATTTGCGGCGCTGGCGAGCTTCTCGTGTTTTCAGCGAGTAGTTCATCGATGAGAGCCCGTGGCTGGATCTTCTCTTGGATGTAGATGGGTACAGCCAGGACTGTCAGATCCGACCGATCTTGCTCATCCTTGCCCTTCCACACTAACTGGGGGTCCAACGTTGGGTCACGTGGATAGACGAGCTTTTGGGGGCGTTTCTCGTCATCCTCGGTGAAGCTCTCAAGCTCGGCTGTCGGGATGTTGATACGCCGGGCAGTCTTGTGCACGGTGGCATCCAAACTAGCTTTTGCCTTAGTGCGTTTGCTAGCCACCCTGTTAAGTCCCTTGCGCTAGCGCGGGATGTCGCCGTTCCGCAAGGTGGGAACGGATCAAGTTGGCCGCATCCCAGGGATCAGACACTTCCAGGAAGGACCATTGCCCAAAGGAGCCATTGTTGTTCACTGCGGGCACCCAGAAGTCTTTGGCCGTAGCAACCTTTGCGACCTTCTCCTTCTTTGCCTCGCCGGAGACTTCTACTATCAGGTTCACTGGGGCTTCGTCGCCTTCCGCGATACGGACGATGTAGTCAGGCACGTAGTTGGCTGCCCTTCCCTCATAGGTGTAGGGGATGGTGAAGTTGAGTCCCTGATTCTTCACGTACGAGACCACGCCATCCAAGTGTTCCAGGACCTCTGCCAATTTCGCCTCCCATCCACTATCGAGGGTCACGTAATTCAGGTGGCATCGTTGTGGATCAGTTGAGTAGACCGATTTTGTCGTGTCGAAGGCGACATAACGGGTAGAGCCGAGCGGCTCAAACGCCCGCAGTATCGGCACCAACTTCTTCTCGGCTTCGGTCCCGCGAACGATCGACCGATAAACCTTCTCGGCCGCGTCGCTCTCCAACTGTCCGAGTAGAAGCATTTGTGGGAACGCGTCGTCCTTACATGTGACGCATTCATCCAGCCAGCTTCTAACAATCGCCAACACTTGGGGGAAGAGCCATGGCTTCTCGGCCCCCTCTGGATCCCGCAAATAGTTGTCTAGAGTTCGTCTGGCGATCCTGAACGCAACCTCCTGGATTCGCCTGTCGCGCAGCTCCCCGAGGTCGTGTACCACTTTCTCGCCAGCGATTGGATCAACCTCGACCAGTGTTGGGACATCCTGGGTCGAGAGGATTTTCTGGGAATCGATGCTGAACTCTGCACGCAGATGCTCTGCTGGAAGCTCGTAGCGATACCCGGTCACGCGCGGGAATGTGATCTCCAGAGCGATCCGGTCGTCCATCGCTCGGACTCGATGCAGGGGCTTTGGTGGCCTCTCCTTTCCAATCCCGCTTGCAGGGATGAAGCTGAAGGGCACGCCATAAACCTCGGCGTATTCAGGTTCGAAGAAACCCCCCTCGTTTGCCTCATAACTCGCGCGCCTGAGCCCGCGGCCGACAACCTGCTCACACAACAGTTGGGTCCCAAAGGCCCGGACTCCCAGGATATGAGTCACCGTGTTGGCGTCCCAGCCCTCTGTGAGCATCGACACCGAAACCACGCATCTCACGTGGGCGCCCAGCTTCCCGGGCTTGCCGACGGTATTCATGACCTCGCGAAGAAGAACTTCATCTGGCAGGTCTTGAGGGTCTTCCCCCGTCCGCTGCCGTAATTCGTTCTTGAACAGCCGAATTTCGCTCGCCGCCATCTTCCGAAACCCTTCGTCCATTGAACCGCCGGATTCAAGCTGGGCGGAGTCGATAAGGAGCGCATTTGGCCTTGCTGCCCAGGTCCCGTGATCTACATTGCTGAAGAGCGCCAGATTGCCAGGCACCAACACTGGCTCACCGTTTGGAAGTGTTTTCTCCCAGCCGGCCACCCAATCGAAAATGAGCTTGGAAACGTTGGTGTTGTTACAGACGATGATGAACACCGGAGGCGTGTCGAATCCACCCTGCTCCCACTTCTCATACGTCTTCTCGTAATCGCCGTACAGACTCTGGAGAGCGCCCTCCAATGCTTTGGGAAGCCTAGGCTCGACCTGCTCCGAGGCTGATGAGCGACCTTTGCGGGGGAGGTCCTGCCGAATGCTTCGCCATAGGTCTCGGTACGTCGGGAGGGCCGCAGTCATCTGGTTGTCCCCGACCGGCACCCGTGGAACCTTGACGATGCCCGACTCGATGGCATCGATAAGAGAGAAATCGGAAACGACCCACGGGAAAAGCGTTCCTTCCGAATACCCAGAACCTCGCAGAAAGAAGGGAGTTGCTGACAAGTCGTAAATGGCTCTCAAGCCCATTTTTGATTTCACGGCGGCTAGGCCGGTAATCCATACCCGGGCTGCTTCTGCGTTGGCTTTGGCCTCCGCCTTCTCCTCAGTCGAAAGTTTGCCCTCGTCTTCTCCAACCTTCTGGCTGTAGCAATGGTGGGCCTCGTCGTTAATCACAACGATGTTCCTTTTGTTGCCCAACTCTAGGCAAACCCGGCGAACCATTTCGTCCGGCTTCTCTTTGAAGGCGTCCACGTTTCCACCAGGACCGGCAAGCAGCTTCTTGGTGAGAGAGGCAGCCTGAAGTGTCTCCCTACGCACGAAGGCGTGGAAGTTTGTGATCAGAATCCGCGCTTGCTGAAGCGCCTGGAGCTGGTCGGGCGTAACCAGGTCGCGCTCAACGTAGTAGTTGTTCGGGTCGTTTGGCTTCAGGACACGGAGTCTGTCCCTGATCGTAATGCCTGGGGTCACAATCAGAAAGGTGTCGCTGAATCGACGGTCCTGGGGAGTTGCCAGCTTATTGAGGACATGCCAAGCGATCAGCATTGCCATGACGACGGTCTTTCCGGAGCCAGTCGCCATTTTGAAAGCGACACGGTCAAGCCCAGGATTGGCGGCTTCGTTCTCCCGACTCAAAGTGTTCTGAATCCAGGGGTCGCCGTGGCGGCTAGCGACCTCAGTGAGGTAGATCGCCGCCTCGAGCGCCTCTCTCTGGCAAAAGAAGAGCTTTCGGTTTGGGTCGTTCCAGTAATCGAGAAGACCCCGGGTTGTCGGGGTCACGCCTTGGTAGTCTCCCTGGCGCCAGATCGAGACTCGCTCCCGCACGCGGTTGATGAAGTCGTTCTCTTGAATCCGCTCCCCTAGCCAGTCTCCGAGTGTGATCTGATCGGCGGATTTCCTCTTCGGCGGTGGGATCGGGACGAAATAGGAACTCCGCCTGCGGGAGTCCGCGATTACGTTGGTGATTCCGTCCTCTCCGAATACGAAGTGGCGCGCAGGCTCATTGAACGGCGAGTTAATGACTGGGTTCTCGATCGTTACGTCCGGCATTCTTGGCCGAGGATAGCGCCGTTGCCGGAGGAGGGGGCTGCAGTGTCCCTCCCGAGCAGCCGAACTCAGGGCACCGGGTGGCTCGTGTAGGTCGATGCCTACGCTGCAGACCCGACCAAGCCTGGTCATCTCTTTGAGGGGGTGGACAAACGAAACGTGTCCGAGGCACCCTGAGGTGCGGGGGCGCATTGGTAGTAAGTCCGCGGCCCCAAGGCCCATCGAGCCGACCTGCGGGTTCCTAGGCAACGGCGTCCAACACTGTCCGCCGATAGGAGCTAACGTCCGCTGCTGTGGCTGTCAACTTGGCTGCCATTACCGCCAAAATTGGCGGCGATGGATGGGAATCGAACCCGCCCAGGACGCCCCAGCAGCGCCCCGCAAACGGTTGAAGACCGCGGGCCTAACGTCAAAGAGCCCTTCATGAACGTCCACTTGAGTTCGGAAGTTAGCGGGGCGACTCCACGGACGTGCGCACTCGTCCACGCAAATCCGGCGATTTGGCTGTCCACTTGGCTGTCACCTACCTACGCGTTGACTAACCACTGCTGGCCAACAAACTTCGAAAAGCGAATAGGGGTAGCCCCAGTCGTTCGGCGCGATCGATTGCGGATCCCGAACCTCCCAGAGCACGCAGAATTTTGTCTATCAGCACGGGCGTTTCGACATCGACTCGTACCGGCTCTTCTGATCGCCACCCCCGCTTCGCCAATTGCTTCTGCAAAGAAACAAAATGGCTGCGATCGATCAACCCCAGGTCCAAAGCGCGACGAGATCCCATCGATAGCGACGCTCCGTAATGAGCCTTGACCGACATTAAGACGCCCAACGTGAGAGGGGATCGCATTGCTTCAACGGCCGCCCTACGAGGAAGTACAAGCGCTCCGGCGAAACGGTGCGCCTCGGTCTCGGCGTCATCAGCCGAGAACCCGGACCGGAGGGTATGGAGAACCAGATGCCCCAGTTCGTGTGCGACGGTGTGTCGGTCCCTGTCACCTGACTGGGTCGATCCCAACGCGACGATTGGCCGGCCACCCAGCCCAAACTCAGGCCACACGGAGAACCCATCGTGGTCTTCTAGCTTTCCCGGAAGTCTTACAACGACTACACCTGCCCGCTCGGCGGCGCGAATCAGATTTGTTATGGGCTCACGGTCATTGAAGCCCAGCTCACGTCGGACACGTTCTGCGATTTCTTCGATTCCTGTGCTGGTCAATATTCCGTGAGCCGGGGTTATTTTCACCGGAGGAAGGCTGACAGTAGACTCAGCTTTCTCAACCAGTTCCAAGATCTGGCGCACCTGGGCCCGCACTTGCTTACTCACCCTGGCTGTACCACGCTTCAGTCGCCTGTAATGGCCTTCAGGTAGATGAGGGAGTGTTCCCTGCTTGAAGAATCCGAGTGGAAAGGAAGTGACCGCAGCAATGCCACTTATCAGTTCGGCTGAGGGGTTGTGTACGCGCCCAACTTCAACATCCGCAATGGCGCTTAACGGCGCACCGACAGACTGGGCTAGCTCCTGCTGGGTCAGAAGACAGGCCTCGCGAGCCAGTCGCACACGCTCCCCGATCACTTATCGTGCTCGACGCCCTCGGACGGATCTATCTCCAACGGCTCGTCAGATGATGTGAAGGTTGGGTAGTCGTCGTCGAACCAAACGCGCAACCGCCATTCGAGATCCGGATGCCCGCCGTAAGGCCAAGTCCCGATCGGCTTCGAAAGTCCTAATGTCAGTTCAAGGTTCGCCCGATTTATGCTCCAGTCCAAGATCAGGTTGCCCCCAGTGAAGGGAACGGGTACACCATCGAAGTCAAGCTGAAGGCACTGTTGGTAGAAGGCTCTCCTGCTGCCGCTGTGACCTGGGTTCGGCGGAGCGTCACGAAGGCTCTTCAGAACGCGGACGGTCAGCGGACCTTTGGTGATTTCAATGCCTGAATGCGCAATCGCTGGGGTCAAACTCCAATCTCTAACCGCAGGTTCGTTCAGTCGGCCTCTTGCGTGATAACGAACCATGTGGGCCCATAGCCAGGGATCGAATGGCCGATCATGTAACACCGTCTCCGCCCACGACACACCATCGTCCAGGGCAAGTTTCGTTGCCTTCAAGGGTGCGGTTAAATACACTCGGCAAGTTTCTGGGTCGGCTGGATCGATGGTGAACATTGCGTCCATATTATGGACGAGCTTTTCGCCATGTCAAGCCTGATCCCTAGAAACATCCCAAATGTTGGGCCGAACTTGTGTTCGGGCACAACTCGTGCTACCCTCAGATCTAGACCACCGGAACGAGGGTCGTATCCTTGGACCGGCATGGGATGGCTTAAAGGTGGCGAGTGCAACTATGACTGTGGTAGCGAAGCCTGAAAGTGGGTTCACCGCCGCAACGTCCCGTCATCTACCACATCACGCATATCGACAACTTGGCGCGGATCATCAGAGATGGTCATCTGTTCGCCGATAGCACGATGGCAAAACGGGGCGACGCCGTCGTAGTCGGTATGCGGACCATCAAGGAGCGGCGACTGACATTGGACGTGACTTGCCATCAAGGCGACTTTGTTGGGGACTATGTCCCGTTCTACTTCTGTCCGAGGTCGGTAATGCTGTACGTGCTCCACATGGGTAATGCGCCCGAGCTGAAGTATCGCGGTGGTCAGGAACCGATCTTGCATCTGGAAGCTGACCTGAAGGACGTCGTGGAGTGGGCTAACAAAACCGGCAGACGGTGGGCATTCACACTGTCGAATGCCGGCGCACACTACACAGAATTCCGCTCCGATCTTGGTGACCTGGGCGAACTTGATTGGGATGCGATCGCAGCGAACGATTGGAGAGATCCAGACAAGAAGGAAGGTAAGCAGGCGGAGTTTCTAGTTCATGGGTCGTTCCCCTTCTCTCTGATCCGAAGAATTGGCGTTCGGTCCGAGGCCATCCGCAAGCGAGTCGAGGCTATTCTCTGGGGGGCTACTCATCGACCGTCGGTCACAGTCATCCCGGGCTGGTATTACTGATGGCCAATCAGCGTTGATCGAGTTCAAGACCGGCAACCTATTGACAGAAGATTCGGAAGCACTAGTGAATAGCGTCAACTGCGTTGGCGTCATGGGCCGGGGGGTCGCATTGCAATTTAAGCGAGCGTTCCCTGCCAACTTCAAGGTTTACCAAGCTGCCTGTCGGCGGGGCGAGGTTCTCCCGGGCAAGATGTTGGTGTATGACACCCAACGAGATGTAAATCCCCGCTACATCATCAACTTCCCTACCAAGCGACATTGGCGTGGAAGGAGTCGTCTTGGAGACATTGAGGTTGGGCTCGATGCGTTGGTGACCGAGATCAAGAACAGAGGAATCAAGTCCGTCGCGCTGCCGCCACTTGGCAGTGGGCTTGGAGGACTCGACTGGAGAGTGGTTCGCCAACGAATCGCCGCATCACTCGGTCAGTTGCGCGAAGTCCGTGTCACGGTGTTCGAACCTCAGAAGGCGGACGCTCAGGTACTACCACGTACTGCCCCGCCGCGCATGACACAAGGGCGTGCGGCTCTCGTGGGCCTCATGCATGCATACCTCAATGCCCATATGGACCCGGTCGTATCACTGCTGGAGATCCACAAGCTGATGTACTTCATGCAGGAGGCTGGTGAGCCGTTACGCCTCAGGTTCGCCGAGGCTCCGTATGGGCCATACGCGGAAAATCTCCGCCACGTTTTGCAGCAGGTTGAGGGACACTACACCGTTGGCTACTTCGGGGCTGATACGCCGACGACAGAGATTCGGCTGGTCCCAGGAGCGGTCGAGGATGCCGAGACTGCCCTAGCTAAGAATCAGGCTACACGTAACCGATTCGAACGCGTCGTTGAATTGGTCAGTGGATTTGAAACGCCTCATGGCCTTGAGTTGCTTGCCACGGTTCATTGGGTAGTTCAGCGCGATGCTCCGAGGACTCGCGAGGAGGTCATCCGCCGAACCTATGAGTGGAACGAGCGAAAAACCCGGTTTACGCCAAGGCAGATCGGGCTGGCGCTCGACAGGATGATCGACAAGGGATGGATTGAGAAGCTTCCCGAAGACGAACCCAACTTGAAATCACGACACTGAGTCGCACGGCCGCGACCACCAATCCGGGTGCCGCATCCTCGTACCTGAGCAGAATCTCGTCCAGCCCCGGGGCTGTCAACTTGGCTGTCATCGGCGCCGAAAGTGGCGGGGATGGGAATCGAACCCACCCAGGACGCCTCAACAGCGCCCCGCAAACGGTTGTGAAGACCGCGTGGGGTCACGACTTGCGACGTTGTCTGCCAGTCCCAACAATCGACCGGACCCGCTAGTCATGGCGCGCCGTTAGAGCGGACATCCCGGCATCTGACAACAGGAAACGCGGTCCCAGGGGCCACGTTTCGAACACAGATTATCCTTCGGAGCCCTCTCCAAAAAGAGGCCGGCCTTACTGGGTCGGGGTGGATTCGTACCATGCAGGTTTCGCGGCGTGCTTCGTACTGGTGCAGGTGGAGCCCACGCCCGGATTCGAACCGGGGACCTTTTCCTTACCAAGGAAATGCTCTACCGCCTGAGCTACGTGGGCGCGCCGTAGGCCAACGATTCTAGTTAGCTTCCTGACTCCACCCGGCCCACGTCGGTCAGGATCTCCGCCCGGCCCCGGATCTTAATCGCCGCTGTCAGCTCCGTGAACTGCGCCACCATCACCTCACCCGCGTCCAGGCGCTCCGAATGGTGCGACCGCGTGTCCCTGCCACGCGTCAGGCCCATGATCACCACCCCATCCTCCAGCGCCTTCACGACCACGTATCGGCCCAGCGCTCCATCCTCGTCTTCGTGTTCGTGCCGTTCGACTGCGCCTTCGGCCGGACCGTCTCCAAACGGGTCGACGCCGGACCCACGAGCTCGTCCAGCTCGGCCGCCAGCGCCGCACCGGCCTGGACATGATAGCGATCGGCATGCACGGTCACTTCCCGGCTTCCGACCACAACATGCAACACGACTTCGTCGGCACCCGGGTGCCGCGCCAGCACCGCCTCCAGCCGCTCCGCCAGGCCGTCATCACCTGACGGCAGCCGCACGTGGATCAGCTGCCGGCGTGCCACCGGCAGGCACTCCGGGTCGTCCCACAGCCACGCCATGTCAGCCACCACCGACGCCGTCTCCACCTCGGCTTCCATCTCCGGCTCGACCGGAGACGAAGACGCGCCAGTCGCGCGCGTGGAACCCGCCCGCGCGTCCACCTTCCCCGCCACCACCACCACCTTGTCCGGCTCGAACAGCAGCCGGACCTGCTCGAACACCCGCGGGAAGAGCAGCACGTCCACCGTCCCCGTCAGGTCCTCCAGCGACGCGTACGCCATG
>Ga0209160_1004950_pt1 | contig 10592 bp, 10 predicted proteins | sample GraSoiAngelo_153_FD_186167 | JGI IMG/M metagenome (GOLD analysis project Ga0209160, IMG submission 186167) | Grasslands soil microbial communities from the Angelo Coastal Reserve, California, USA - 14_1009_12_40cm (SPAdes) (version 2) | ecosystem: Environmental > Terrestrial > Soil > Grasslands ... | reverse complement strand
GAAGCCGAGAAGCGGCGGAGCTAATGCGGGCAGAACCTTTTCTTTCGCGTCGGCGGTAACCTGCTCGCGAGCCAGTGTGTCGCCGCTGCGGCAGTTCACCGCCTCAAGCGACATTACGTACTGGCTGCCCAACGCTGCAATTGTTCCGTTCAGCGGCCTTGATATTTTCGCGCTCGCAGACGCGCAGCGAACTCGTTTTGGCCAGCATGGTAATCAGTTCATCCGTCATGCCGTCGGCGAAGAAGTCTTGCTCCTGGTCCCCAGAGAGGTTGTCGAGAGGCAGCACTGCCACGGACTGGACGGTTTACCGTGCTCGCCCGCACGAAGGACCGGTTTAACCAGCCGCGCGACCACGCAACGATCAGTAGTGCCAGAAAGATGCGGACAGCAGTCCCGAGAACAATATTGCGCAGCGGCGCTGCCGAAAAGCGACCAGCGGCGCGCTGCAACGGTGAGATTGGAATCGCGCCGCCATCCAAGTGATCCGGACTGAGTGTTCCGGCTTCCGGTCCCACACACGCTGCGAAGCTGGGAGTCTGCCTGCTTCTTCCATTTTCGACGTTGGCGACCGCTGCGACGAACCGGTATCCTTTGCCCGTCACCGTCTGCACAAAACGCGGCTGGTCGGGATCGTCCTTCAGCGCCTGCCTGATCTTGCGAATCGCTGTATTGATCCCGTGTTCGGTATCTACAAAAACGTCATTGCCCCAGAGACGCTCAATGATTTGCTGCCGCGTGACCAGGTGGCCGTCCTTTTCCAGCAGTAGGATTAACAACTCCATGGGAACTTTTTCAAGCTTGACGGGAACACACTGGTCCACATAACGGGTCACCTCAGCGGAATTCGCATCACTGCGGACTCGCCAGCGAGTGTGGCGTTTTGAGAGCAACGGTGAACTAGATCGAAGCCACGGCCGGGCTCCGGTCGCAAAACCTGAGCCCCGGCGAAAAGCCTCGGCACCAACAACCGCCGAACCGCCCATTCATGTGATGAAGATGAGTTCTGATCATTAACCCTTACGCTTGTAGTGAATCGGCCACAGCACTTCCCATGTTTTCCCACCGTCGAGAGACCTCTCCCAACTCCAATCGAATTCGTTCCGGCCGATGTTCTTGAAGACCATCCTTTGCTGAACCTTCGATCCGTCGGGCCGGACGGCTTCCCGCGCGAGCACCATCTGCCCATCTTTAAATTCACCGCTGAAATCAAGATAACCGCCCTCATTGTCAACCCAGGTCTGCTTCCACCTGCCAGCGCGAGCCTCGAATATGGAGACGCTGCGGCCGCGAAGATGCATGGACTCGCCGCCCGAGAAGTTCTCCTCGACGATGCAGCCGTCGAGAATGCGCTTGATGCTGTTTGTGCCATGCCCGGCATCACCGGTGCTATTCCCCGGCCACGTGAGCTCCCAGTCGCCTAGCCAGAAATCCATTTGCTTCTGCTCAGGCGCCGAGCAGGGTTGGGGCTGTGATTTTGTTGCGGTCGTATCTTGTGCAACCGCGATGGCGGTCAACAGGAACGTAACGCCCAGCGCGAAAACATGAGACTTAGCCATGACTGCCCCTCTTGGTGAGACGGAGCGGCGCAAAAAATGTTGGCCCTCAACCAAGTATTTTTTTCGCCGTCATCCCGGACAGATCGCCGCGGCTGGCTTTCAAAACCTTGTTCGACGAACCTGAACGTTCAGTGTTAGGTCTTCAACACGTCCGCCTCGTGTATAGTGTGGGGCTAATCCCCTGCCCGATGCGCGGAGTGGTTTATCGATGAATGTATCGATGCTTATATTCATATTGGCCGCATCTATCCTAGCTGCGGCGTGGCTGGGATTGTATATCGCTAAACGTCGTGGTCACCCCTTCCTTGAGACGCAGGCCGATCCTCAGCCTTGGAGCCTCCCGCAACTCGTGTTGGCGAGCTTCTTAACCCTGTTCGCCGAGCTGGCCTTTATCCGCTGGATCGCCGTTGAAGTCCGCGTCTTTGCGTACTTTAAGAACCTGACTTTATTGCTGTGCTTTGTCGGTTTCGGACTTGGCTGTGCTCTGGTCAGCGAAAGAGTCCGATGGTCCGCGGCCCTCAAAGCGTTCCTTGGGTTAGTTCTGATAGTCCGCTTACCCTGGAGCCAAGGACCGCTGGAGCGGCTTTCGCAGAATCTAGGCGCGGCAGCAGATGTCAATATCTGGGCGACTGGCAACCAGTGGCGCTGGGTACCGTTCTGCGGTGCGGCCTTACTCGCTGCCGCTTTGTTCCTGCTCATTGTCGTCGTCTTTATCCCACTGGGGCAAACGGTGAGCCGGCAGATGAATGCCGCGCCGCGTCCGTTATCAGCCTATTCATGGAATCTACTGGGCAGCCTGCTAGGGATCCTCGCGTTTTTGGGAATTAGCCGGATTATGCTGCCTCCCACCTTCTGGCTGAGTGCGGTTCTTCTCGGCTTTGCTATTTTGCAGGCCGGACGGAGAGAACGGTTGCTAGTCACAGGGCTGATCGTTCCGCTGGTTCTGCTGCTCCACGACCCTGCGCAACACGATGGCTATATTGTTTGGACTCCTTATCAACAAATTCAATATTCGCGGCACTACGCCGGCAATGGAGACTTTGCCGCAGGGTTTCTCCGGGTCAATCACACCGGGTACCAATCCATAGTGAATCTTTCCTCCTGGTTTCTAGCACGGCATCCCAACCTGTTATTAGGTCCTGCTGATGAAAATCCTTACAATCTGCCTTTTCGTTTTGCCGTGCCTCAGCCACATGTATTGGTGGTCGGCTCGGGTACTGGAAACGACGTAGCTGGGGCGTTGCGCAATGGTAGCCGGGCAGTCGATGCAGTGGAGATTGATCCCGCCATCCTTGAGATCGGACGCCGCGAGCATCCCGAGCGCCCTTATGATTCGCCACGCGTTTCGATCTATGTGACAGATGCGCGACGATTCCTGAAGCGGAGCACTGCTCGTTACGATTTGATTCTTTTTGGTCTGCTCGATTCGCACACGCAGTTTTCAGACTATTCCAACATGCGAATCGATAACTTCGTATATACAGAACAATCTTTTCGCGAGGCGATGCAGCACCTGAATCCGAATGGAATCGTCTTTGTGAAGTTTCAGGTCGATCGGCCGTGGATGGCCGTCCGCATCGCTGAAATGTTACGCGGGGTTTTTGGCAAGCCTGCTGTGGTATTTAGGACTGAAACCGGCTACGGCGCCAATGCAACATGCTTCGTGATATCTAGCGGCAATCGAGTTGAAGATGCGTTGGCTGCCGATCCGCGGCTGGCGCAATTTGTGCGCAAAACGGCAAGAGCGCTCGATTCGGGGCGGATTCCGATCACAACCGATGACTGGCCATACCTCTACCAGCAAGGGCGCTGGATTCCGCGAACCTACTACTCAGTGGGATTGCTCGTCCTTGTTATCGCCGCCGGGCTGTACTCGCAGATCACGGCAGCTGCCCGCCGTTTACCATCGCTTTTTTTCTTTGCCATGGGAGCTGGGTTTTTGTTGCTCGAGACGCAACTCGTTTCCCGACTAGCCCTGTTCTTCGGAACGGTGTGGCAAGTGAATGGGATCGTCATCTCGGCGTTGCTTCTGGCTCTGTTGCTCGCCAACATCCTTGTGGAGCATGGCAAGAATTTTCTCCGGCGACCCTGGATTTTTGGCGGCCTGCTTGCCGGTTTGGCCGTGGCCTACTTGATACCGTTTGACCGAATTCCAGTATCAGCGAGTGTGGAGGGGATAATCGCCGCGGCGGTTTTTGCCATGCCGGTTGTTTGTGCAGGCTTGTTGTTCGCATTGGAATTTCAGACGGTTGATTCCCCGAGTGCAGCTCTGGGGGCAAACATGCTAGGGGCGGTTGCGGGCGGGCTCATGGAGAATCTCTCCTTGGTGATCGGGATGCGTGCATTGCTGCTGGTAGCGATGGGTCTGTACTGCCTGGCTGGCATTGGGCTCTGGCGGCGCTGGCGGCCTGCGGCTTTCGTGGAAAGCGGTGCCGGTAACCGCCACGCAAGAGTTGTGCAGTCTGTCTCCAACTATTGAACTCGGTCAGGTCAAGCTTTGTCTTCTGTGATACACCTTTAGGCTTGATTCTCCAGCAAGCCATCTTTTTATTTTTCGCTGGCATCTTGGGCGGAGCGCTCAACGCTGTGGCTGGAGGCGGCAGTTTCATCTCATTTCCCGCGCTGCTTTTCACCGGTGTTCCTCCAATTCCAGCGAATGCAACCAATACGCTGGCCCTTTGGACGGGCGTAACCGCCAGCGGCGGTGCATACCGCAATCGGCTGGACGTGCCCCGGCGCGTAATGATTCCGCTGATCGCAACCAGCTTGCTCGGCGGCGCAGCAGGCGCCGTGCTCCTGCTGAAGACTCCCGCCCACACCTTTATGCGCGTGCTGCCGTGGCTGATGCTGGGCGCCACGCTGCTCTTTATTTCTGGCAATCGTCTTTCCCGCGGGCGGCCATCGAGTGTGGGAAACGAAGCTGGCGCCGGAGCAATTGCGGGTGCCTCAATTTTCGAGTTAGTGGTGGCAATTTATGGAGGCTATTTCGGCGGCGGCGTAGGAATTGTGAATCTGGCCATGCTCACTGCGATTGGCATGACGGATATTCACTCAATGAATGCGCTCAAGAGCGTGTTAGGTAGCGCGATCAACGGCATTGCCGTGCTCGTCTTCATTATGCGACGGGCTATCTTTTGGCCTCATGCCGCGATCATGGTTCTGGGGGCAATCGTCGGTGGATACTTCGGCGCCCATTACGCCTTGCGGCTGCCACAGGCTTGGGTGCGTTGGTTCGTGATATTCGTCGGGGCAGGGATGACGGCATATTTCTTTGCGAAGGCATACTAAAGAGCTTCGGATAGCGAATGTGTCAGGGCTGCTGCAGCTCGAGAGCATAAATTTCCTGAGTGCTAGTATCGCGGACAAACAGAGGCGTGCCATCAGGTGCGATGCCGCTCCAGGATCCAAGCCAATTGAAATAGCGGCGGAGCCCCTTCAAGCTAAGCAATTCTTCAGACTTATTTCCGCCCACCTTCACCCGCCGATATGACTGGTCCTTTCCAAAGAACCAATCAAAATAGACGTACCTGCTGTCGCGGGACCAATTAGGAAAGCCGACGGTGTGACCCTCGTCCGCCCAAACGGCCCATTTCTGCGTCTTGAAATCATAAAGCATCAATTTTTGTGAGTCGCCAGAGAGCGCAGCAAGATAACGCCCATCCGGTGACCAGCGGGGACTATATAGACCCTTAGATCCGGGAGCGGTTGAGAGTTGATGCGAATTTAGATCCAGAATGCGAATTTCATATTCCTCGGGATCGCCGCTACCTCCGAACGCGATTTGCCGGCCGTCAGGCGACCAAGTGGGATCGACGAGACTGCGGTTCTCGGACAGTAATTCCTGAACGGCACCGCCCTGAGCGGAAACCAGAGACAGATTCCAAGGTTTTCCAGGCTGGGTAGTGCAGAGCACGATTTGCTTCCCGTCTGGCGACCAGCGCGGCAGCGTGGATGATACCGGCGGGTATGTGAGCTGCAGGCGCTCGCTGCCATCCACGCGGCTGCGCCAGAGCGTCCCATCAGGAATATCAGCGTACGTAATCCACTGGCCATTTGGCGAAAAGTCAACCTCTTCGGCCGGAATTCCGGAAAGAAATGGGACAAATTGCGAGGAACGGGAGTCGTAGCGTACAAGTTCGCCCCGCGGCTGCGAACCAATCACAAACATCCGCTTGCCATCTCTGCCTGGCAAGGCCCAGTCGAAATTAAGAGGGCCCGTAGTGAGCTTAACGGGAGTGGATGCAGACTTGCGAAACCAGCTCCTGCCCTCTGGCACCGCCCAGATATTGAAACCGCTGCTATCGCCATGGGTGAAAATGTAATAGGCGCCGTCCGCTGTCCATTGACCGTTGCCCACCGTGGGGGGATTGGTCCAGCCAGGAAAAACCTGGTGCAGACCAGTTCCGTCCGTCGTTGCTTCCCACAATGAAATATCGTTCGTCGCGTCACGCACGGTAAAGCGAATGCTACGCCCGTCAGGTGAGAATCTGGTTCCGAACGGAAATCCCGAAGCGGTTAGCAGTTTGCGGGGCTGGCTGCCATCCGTCTTCGCCGAATAGAGATCATGGCCGTTAGCATAAATAAGCTCGTGCCCGTCCGGTGACCACGTCACGTCATGCGCCATAATGTTGGCCAAGCGCCGGGGAGACCCAGCAGGCAATGGCACGGTCCAAATAGCCTCTTCTGGTTCAGTGCCAGAGAACGATCCCACGAGCAGCTGCGAGCGGTCATGTGAGATATCGACCGCCTGACTATTAGTGAACGGAGTCGGAATTGCGGCCACCTCGCCGCCGCTTGTCGAAACCTGAGCTAGGACGAACTGATCGCCAGAGATTTCGTTGAAGTAAATGCGCGCGTTGTCGGAGAGCAGCGGTCCTGATTTGGGAAGGTTGTCATGGGTGATCTGGGTAACGTTCAAAACCTTAGGTGCGGGCGGCGATTTCGTCCACCACATCGCTGCTGCAACAAGGATCAACACGGCCACCGCAATCGCAATTGAGGGCCATCGAACTCGGAGCCTGCGGGTTGGCGAAGCATTGCCAACAGGCACTTTCCCGGAAGTTGTATCGCGCTTCAAGCGCCGGAGGTCAGCGCGCAGCTCGGCGGCGCTCTGGTAACGGACGTCGCGATCTTTCTCCAGCGCCTTATTTATGATTCGTTCCAGCTCCGGAGGCATTTCCGGATTGAGCCGGAACGGCGTGGCAGGATCTTTGTTGAGAATGGAATTAAAGATCGCGGCGCTGGTGTCTCCACGAAAAGGAAGCGCACCGGTGGTGGTCTCGTATAAGACCGCACCGAACGAAAAGATGTCGGTACGGCCATCGAGATCTTTTCCCAGCGCCTGCTCGGGAGACATATAGGCAACTGTACCGAGAGCGCTGCCCGGACTGGTGAGATGTTCACTGATCGTGGCCGCACTTTGACCGACCGGGGCACCAACCGAACTCATTTTAGCGAGACCGAAATCGAGAATTTTGGCGTGTCCGCGATCGGTCACGAAAAGATTTGCCGGCTTAATATCGCGATGGACGATGCCTTTGGCATGGGCGGCTTCGAGAGCGTCGGCAACCTCGATACCGATGTCGAGGAGGCGCTCAAGTTCGAGTGGGCGGCCAAAGAGCAATTGTTTGAGTGTCTTCCCTTCCAAGTACTCCATAACAATGAAGGGCCGTCCGTGATCTTCGCCAATTTCGTGGATGGTGCAGATATTTGGATGGTTCAGCGCCGATGCAGCGCGGGCTTCACGGCGGAAGCGCTCGAGGGCTTGCGAATCTTGTGCGACGGCATCGGGCAGAAATTTCAAGGCTACAAAACGGCCGAGTTGAGTATCTTCGGCGCGATATACCACACCCATGCCTCCGCCGCCCAGCTTGTCCAGGATTCGGTAATGCGAGACCGTTTGCCCAGGAATGGAATCTGTGTCGGGCATAGGCGGCAACATCTTAGCAGAGAAAAAAGATGCTAATCAGATTTCAGCGGACTGGGACGCAAGCCCCGCACCAGCAAAGCAAACTTACTGAGCCGGCGCCGAGACGTGCTCGTGCACAATCACCCACTTGCCACCCTGGTTCTCAAAGACAACCGTCCAGCGCCAAGTGGCCAGCTCCCGTTTGCCATTTTTCAGAGTCGCATCTTCCTTTATTGTGGAAGTAGCCCAGTAGGAGTTTCCGGCGGAATGGACCTGGGCATCGTCATTCACGGTGAACTTCCCGGACTTATAATCTGCAAGTTCCTTTTTCACGCCACTCTGATACTCATCCCAACTGTCATACTTCAGCGGTGCGATGTCGAAAAAAACATGCGGACCCTGGGCATAGAACTGTGCAACGTTGGCAGGGTCGAGAGTGCCCCAACCGTCCCAGATCTTTTGCATATACGCTTTGTCGGGAGCCGGACCGGTTGCCTGTGGCTTCTTGACAGATTTCTTCTGTGCCGCAAATCCTGAAAGACTGACTGCGACTAGGCAAAGTAAGACAGTGAAGACGCGCTTCTGCATTGAGTTTCCTCCGATTCGGCGACAGATTGTCGCACAGAACCGTGAAAACGCAAAGCACACGACGGCTGTACGGGAGTGTCTCAGTTTGACCCTAAACGGAGCTCGGACTCCGGTCCCGTCCCATGCGCCAGTGCGCGAATAGGCGACTAGACGGGACCGGAGTGAGCCTTCTGTAATCGCCAAATGAGATACGGCAGCACCGTGAGCGTGAGAATCACCAACGCATGTAGCAGGCCGTCGGAAATAGCCTGACCGGAGGCCCCAAGGGTGAAGAAGTTCATGCTGATGTGTCCGAGTCCGCCAGGCACTGCCGTTCGACTCGCGTGAATTCGGGAGGTGGCGCCCATCCATGCGATCAGGACCAAACCGACAGTGAGCCAAACCGCTTTCAATCTTTGACGGGCGGCGATGAGACCGATTCCCCAACCGACGAGAACCGGCGCGCCGAAATAGTATAACTTGCCGGCCTGAAAATAAATATTCGCGAACCCGTACATTGGGCCTGTTGGGCTGCCGAAAGGCGTATCGGCCCCTGGCAGAAAAATCTTCCAACCAAACCACAAGTAAACACAGGCAACGAAGTAGGTCCCAGCCAAAAGGCAGAGGGGGGCGAGACAAAACATCGCCCACGGCGCTCGGACGCACCAGGATTGGAACTGGCGCTGCTCGATCATCGCCTTGGCGAGATTATCCACCCCGCCAAGCCGGGCGAGCGCAGCGGATTCCGCATCCGCTCGGCTGCGGCCCGCGCGTTCTTCTTCCGCCCTCAGGTCGGCCAGATGATCGGCAAGTTCGGTCAGATAACGCCGCACATGCCGTGGCGTGACGCCAGCCCGCAGCAAGCGTTCGCGAAGTTCATGGAATGGCTTCGCCATGTTGCCCTCCTGTCAGCAGCTTTTGAATTGCGACCACCAGATTGGTCCAAGCCTCCGACAGATCGTCCAATCGATGCGATCCTTTGACCGTTACGGAATAATAAATACGGCTACGGCCATTGACCTTCTTGCGTCGCGACCTGAGCGCGCCATCGCGTTCCAACCCGTGCAGCACGGGATAGACTACACCTTCGCCGACTGCAATCACCGCGTCGGTACGGCTACGGATTGCTTGAACAATCTCATAGCCATACATCTCCTCTTGCTGGAGTAGCCTGAGGATCAGGAGCTCCGGAACTCCATTCATAAAATTCGGATTGGTCTCGCGCGCGGCCATCGAAGACCCAGAATACCTCGCGGTTCGATGTATTGCAAGCTAACAGACGCTGACGTCTTCAACTATTGAAACGTCTTTCCTGGCCAGAGGCTATTTTTAAAGTGAGAAACTACCGGCTGTACGTTTAGTTTGACGCTATTCCGAAGCGCACGGTAAAATACTTTAGTTTGCCTGTACTCGCGGCTCCGTTCTGGGGCCGCCCGCAATCGCTGCTGAGAGCGCCGACGCGGAACACAGCAAGCATAAGGAAATCAGCAGGTTCGCCGAATCGCGACAGATGCGATCGGTAACCACGGAGGCATAGCTATGTACGCGGTCATCCGCACGGGCGGAAAACAATACCGGGTCGCGCCCGGCGATGTAATACGCATCGAGAGCCGAGCTAGTGCCGACAGCAACCTTGAGTTCAGCGATGTGCTGGCAGTCTCCGGCGGCGAGGGACAGATTGGACGTCCGCCATCGGATGCCCGGGTTCTCGGGCAGGTAGTCGAACAGGGACGCGGCGACAAAATCCTCGTGTTCCACTACAAACGGAAGAAACAGTACAAGAAGATCGCAGGCCATCGGCAGCCGTTCACTGCGGTTCGCATTACTGAGATTGCGTTTGACGGCCAAAAGTTCACCGCTCCCGAGCTTTCGAAGAAGGAAGCGAAGCCGAAGAAGCAAATGAAGGCGGCCGGAGAGCCTGTGGAGATCGCCCCGGAGGCTGAAGCCAAAGCTGCGAAAGCTCCGGCAAAGAAGAAAGCGGCAGCGAAGAAACCGACGGCAAAGAAGTCTGCGCCGAAGAAAAAGAAGTAACTGAAAGCTGACGGCTGAGAGCTGATAGCCTGTTGGAAACTAACGCAACTGGAAACTAAGTCATGGCACATAAAAAAGGATTAGGCAGTTCACGAAATGGACGTGATTCGAACGCCCAGCGGCTGGGCTTCAAAGCATTCGGCGGGCAAGTTGTCCCCGGCGGGACGATCATTGTGCGGCAGCGCGGCACTCGGGTGAAGCCGGGCCTCAACGTTGGGCGTGGCAAAGACGACACGCTATTCGCCAAGATTTCCGGCCGCATCAAGTTCATGGACAAAGGCTCGATGGGCAAGTTCGTAATGATCGAGCCATTGGAAGCGAATTAGCCGACGATTACCATCGGGCGCATCTTAAGTATGCGGTCCGCAGCCTCGCCTTCGGGTTGGGGCTTTTTTATTTAAGCTCTCAGCTGTCAGCTATCGGCTTTCAGTTAACCCGAAGTTTAGACGCAATCCAGGCCAACACTGATAGCTGAGAGCTGACGGCTGATAGCTGACTATGTTCATCGACGAAGCTAAAATCCGGGTTAA
>Ga0209160_1004948_pt1 | contig 10593 bp, 9 predicted proteins | sample GraSoiAngelo_153_FD_186167 | JGI IMG/M metagenome (GOLD analysis project Ga0209160, IMG submission 186167) | Grasslands soil microbial communities from the Angelo Coastal Reserve, California, USA - 14_1009_12_40cm (SPAdes) (version 2) | ecosystem: Environmental > Terrestrial > Soil > Grasslands ... | reverse complement strand
CCCTCGCGGTCGCGGGCGTCGCCTTCCAGGCGCTCACGCGCAACCCGCTCGCCGAGCCCTCCGTGCTCGGCATCTCGGCCGGCGCCGCGTTCGGGGTCGTGATCGGGCAAAGCTTCGGTCTCGGCCTGTCGTTTCGCGAGGCGCTGGGCCTCACCGCCTTCGCGTTTGCCGGCGCGCTCATCGCCGCGGGCGCAGTTTATCTGATCGCGGCGATCGGCCGTGGGCTCTCGATCCAGACGCTGCTGCTCGCCGGAGTCATCGTCGGCATCTTTTTCTCGTCGGCGATCACCGTGGTGATCTCGTTGCTCGACTTCAACCGGCTCGGCGGTGTCGTCCACTGGCTGCTCGGCAACCTGGCCCCGATACCGCCGGGCGCCCTCGGGCTGTTCGCGCTCCTGGCGGCCGTCGGATTCGCGCTCGTCGTGACTCACGCGCGAGAGCTGAATCTGATGGCGCTCGGGGAGGAAGCGCTGCAACAGCTGGGCGTCGCCGCGGACCGACTCAAGCTGACGATCTTCCTCGCCGCAGCGCTCCTCACCGCGAGCGTCGTGGCCTTCGTCGGGCCGATCGGATTCGTCGGGCTCATCGTGCCGCATATCCTACGAATTCTGCTGGGGTCGGACAACCGCCTGCTCGTGCCGGCCTCTCTCGTCGGCGGCGGCATCTTTCTCCTGTTCGCCGACACCATCGCGCGCAACATCGTCGCCCCCGCCGAGCTGTCGGTCGGCGTCATCACCGCCTTCTTCGGCGCTCCGTTCTTCATCTACCTCCTCCGCACCCGCTACCGCGCCAACCTCTGATGAGTAACCGCTATGCCCACGACAGATCGAACGGGCTCGCCGAACTCAGCTCGTCGATCTCGAGCCTAGGAGTGATGATCGTGATCTCCGCCAGCATCACGATGCCTGATTGCGTGACCGCGGCCCCTCGCGCCCGCGCCTCAAGCGTCGAGGCCGAATGATGCTGGCAGAGTTCCGCGGAGTGAGCTTCGCGTATCCAGCGTCGGCGGAGCGGCGAACGCGACCGTTTGCGATCGAGGAGCTTTCGTTCGACATCGCGGCGGGCGAGATCGTCGGGGTGATCGGGCCCAACAGTTCGGGCAAGACGACGGTGATTCGACTGCTGACGCGCGTGCTCGAGCCCGGCTCCGGCGAGATCCGCCTCGAGGGCGTGTCGGTCCGGCGACTGTCCCGCGTGGACCTGGGCCGCCGGGTCGCCGTCGTGCCGCAGGGGACCTTGCCGCAGTTTCCGTTCACCGTCGGCGAGCTCGTGCTGATGGGCCGCTATCCGCACGATCCCGGCCGCTATTTCGAGAGCCCGCGCGATCGGACGGCGGCCCGCGAGGCGATGGAGGCGACCGGCGTGCTCGATCTCGCGGACTTGCCGCTCGACAATCTGAGCGGCGGCGAGCGTCAGCGCGCGGTCATCGCGCGCGCGCTCGCCCAGGAGCCGCGGCTCCTGGTCCTCGACGAGCCGACCGCGCATCTGGATCTTCGCTATCAGGTCGAGGCAGCCACGCTCCTGCGGCGTCTGAACCGCGAGCGGGGCATGTCGATCCTGCTCGTCTCCCACGATCTCAACCTGGCTGCCGAGGTCTGCGACCGGCTCCTGGTGTTGAACGCCGGCCGCGCGGCGGCGATCGGCTCACCCGAGACGGTGCTGGACGGCGCGCTGCTCGCCTCGGTCTTCGGCTGCGAGGTGCTCGTCGACAAGAGCGAGACGACGCGGCGGCCGATCGTGCGGTTGACCTGGCGATCTGATCCGCCGATCGCCGGGGGCGCCCCGGCGCGGGGTGTACGCGCTGTCAGAAAGGAGGCGGGAGAAACGCGGTAGTCCGTCGAGAACTTCGCTCCGGATCAAGGGAAGCCGGTGAGGTCGGACGAGACCGAGGCCGGCACGGACCCGCCACTGTGAGTGGGGAGCAAGCGCCCGAGGTCGCCACTATCCGCATCGATGCGGACGGGAAGGCTGGGCGCGAGCGGCGATCCACCGAGTCAGGAGACCTGTTCCGGACGACAGCTTCCAACCCTTTCGTGGAAGAAGGAGTGAAGCGCATGCGCTGGATCGTTCGATTGCTGTTGCTACTCGTCATGCTGCTCCCCGCGGGGATGCTGGCGGCACAGGAGCAGCCGCGAGACCTCGACCCCGTGGTGTTGACGGCCACCAAGCTCGAGACGCGAGCCGAGCAGCTCGGCGCCTCCGTGACGGTCGTGCCCGGCGATGACGTGCAGAAGTACCATTTCGAGACGGTCGAAGACATCCTGCGGTCCGTGCCCGGCGTCGAGATCCGACGCTCGGGAAGCCTCGGCAAGCTCTCCAACATCAGCATCCGGGGCGCCAACTCCAACCAGGTCCAGGTCCTCGTCGACGGCGTCCGGGTCAAGAGCCCGACGACCGGGCAGGCCGACCTGTCCGACATCTCGCCCGACCTGATCGAGCGCATCGAGGTGATCCGCGGGCCCCAGTCGACGCTCTACGGCGCCGACGCGATCGGCGGCGTCGTCAACATCATCACGAAGAAGGGCAAGGGCCCGTTCTCGGCGACGGTCGAGGGCGGAGCCGGCAACTACGACACGTACACCGGCCGCGGCTGGTTCAGCGGCACCTATTCGTTCCTGGACTACTCGGGCTCGATCTCCCATCTGGAGTCGAACGGCCAGTTCCGGAACGACAGCTCGGACAAGAACGCGGTCAACCTGCGTCTCGGGGTCTCGCTCCCGTGGGACAGCTCGATCGCGTTCAGCCTGCGCTGGGTCCGGAACGAGACGGGGTTGCCGGTAAAGTTCATCTCCACGAGCCCGCCGCCGCTGCCGAAGGACCCGATCATCGACGTCAACAACCGTCAGATCAGCGAGACCTGGGTCATGGCGCTGAACGGCCGGACGAAGCCCGTCGAGTGGTGGGAGGCCGAGCTACGGCTCGGGCGCTATCAGAACAAGACCACGTTCGTCGATCTCCCCGATCCGGCGGACGAGTGCCCGTTTCCTCCGTGCGAGTTCCCTGGGCGCTTCAACGTCCACCGCTGGGAGGCGGAGCTGCTGAACCACTTCCACATCGGCCCCTGGTCCACCAGCTCGATCGGGCTCGAATACCGCACTGAAGACGGCGAGGCCCAGGGCAGCACGCCCTTCGAGGCGAGCAGCCACACGAAATCGGCCTTCTTCCAGCAAACGTTTCGATTCTGGGACCGCCTGTTCATGTCGGCGGGCTTTCGCGTCGAGGACAACAGCGTGTTCGGCACGCACTGGACCGAGCGCGGCTCGCTCGCGTACGTGATCCGCGAGTGGGGCACGAAGATCCACGGCGGCGCCGGCTCGGGCTTCCGGGCGCCGACCTTCAACGATCTCTTCTTCCCGGGGTTCTCCGATCCCACCCTGCAGCCCGAGACCAGCTTCTCGTGGGACGTCGGCGTGGACCAGAAGCTCTGGAAGGACCGGATCCGCCTGGGGCTGACCTACTTCCACAATGACTTCAGGAACCTGATCGGGTTCACGTTCATCGCCACGCCGCCGTTCGTGAAAGGCGTGAACATCGGCAAGGCGCGCGCGGAGGGCATCGAGTTCGTCGGCGAGGTGGACGTGCTCGACAACCTCACCGCGTCGCTGAACTATACCTACACCGAATCGGAGAACCTCCAGACTCACCGGCTCCTGGCGCGTGAGCCGCGCGATCGCTTGAACCTCAGGCTGACCTGGCGCCCGATCCCGCACCTGGAGCTCTTCGGTGAGGGCCAGTGGGTGAGCAAGCAGTTCGAGCCGACCGGGGCGAGCGGCACCTTCGTATGGAACAGCGGCTACACGACGGTGAACGCGGGCGCCACGTATCGGCTCTTCCAGCGCTACGGGTTCATCCAGTCGGTCGATCTGTGGACCCGCATCCAGAACCTGACCAATGAGGATTACTCGGAGGTACGCGGCTTTCCGGCGCTCGGCATCAACGCGCTGGTCGGGGCGCGCATGACGTTCTAGACTTCCCCGGGCTGCCGGATGACGGTCTCCGTTGGGCCGTCATCCGGCTCGCTCGTGACGCGGACGGAGTGAAAGTGATCGAGGGGATCGAGATCGCGGTTGACCGCGAGGCGGTCGTCGTCACGGCGCGCGAGCCGCTGACGGTTCTTTCCTCGGCATTCGTGCGAGGTGGATTCACCACGGCGCACGCGATCGTGAACCTCCATGTCCGGAAGAACATCCCGGAGGTGGAAACGGACGGCCTTCTGCCTCGATTCGCCGCTCGGCGCGAGATCCGTGGACCGTGGGTCGGCCTGCTCACGTCGGCGTGGACGGAAAAGGCCGTGGTCGCCGAGGCCAGCGGGTTCGGGCTGACGGCGCTCGCGGTTGTCACGGTCGGCCTGTCGAACCGGATCGCAGCGGGTCAGACGCCGGTCGCCGAGTGGGCGCCGTCGACGATCAACTCGATCGTGGTCGTCGATGGCGCGCCGGAGGCGGCGGCCCTCGTCAACGCGGCGATGACGATCACCGAGGTCAAGACGGCGCTGCTGGCGACCGTCGACCTCCGATGTGACGACGGCCGGCTCGCGAGCGGCACGTCGACCGACGCGGTGGTCATGGCGGCGACCGGGCGCGGCCCGCAGTGCCGCTTCGGTGGCCCCATCAGCGACTTCGGATGGGTGGTCGCGCGTGCGGCCCGGGAAGCGCTCGACACCGGCATCCGCCGCTGGATCGCGGAGCACTCGTGATTCAGCGACCACCGCTCGCGACGTTGCTCGGCTCGCTCGTCGCGCACGGCGGCGTGCTCGCGATTCTGTTTTTCCTGGTCTCGGGAGAAACCCATCCCGGCGTGCTTCTCATCGACCTCGAGGCGGTCTCGGAACGCGACGCGCCCGAGGCGGCGGAACGCCCGCCCGCGGCCGCCGGTGGAGGCGCAAAGAGCGCGACGGCGGGTTCGGCACGGCAGACCCGGCGAAACTCGGCCCAGCCCAGCGCGGCACCGAACGCCTCCTGGCAGCCCGCGGCGCCTCCGGCGCCTGTCGCGCCGGCGCCGTCGTCGGAGCCGGAGCCCGTGCGAGAGCGCACCACGTCGCCGTCGCCTGCTGAAGAGCCTCGCCAGCCCGAGCCTACGCTTGCCGTCGTGCCGGCGCGCGAGACCGCCCCCGACGTCGTCGCTCGAAGCGAAACGAGCACGTCGCCCGCGGAGACCCGCACGAATTCCGGCGGGGCCAGCGGCGATCGCATCGTCTCCGGGGCGGAGCAGGGCGGCGGCGGTCGAGCGACGCCGGGCACCGGTACGACCGGCCAGGGCCCAGGCGGAGCCGGCGGCCCCGGAGTGGCGCCGAGCGGGCCAGGGGGCGGCGCGCCGGGAGCCGAGTACGGTGGCTATCTGGCCACCGTGAGACGGCGCTTCCTGGAGGCGCTCCGGTACCCGCCGCCTGCGCGCAGTCGAGGTCTCACGGGCACCGTCCTGCTCGAGGTCTTCATCAAGCCCGATGGCGCGATCGGCAGCGTCTCGGTCGCGAGCTCGTCGTCGCATCCCCTGCTCGACGAAGCCGCGCTGGAGGCCATGCGCAGTCTCGCGCCCCAGCCATTCCCCAAGGGGCTTGCACCCCGACCGTTGAGGGTCCGGCTGCCGGTGGTCTTCGACCTGCAGTAGTATGCTCACCGATCCGACGATGGGGAGGCGAGCATGCGCGGACGCACGGCGCCCACGATCGAGCATAGCCTCGGCGGGACGACGACCGAGTATTACGATATGGCCGTCGCAGGCGACGAGGTCGAGCAACTGCTCGTCGAGCTCTTCACCGAGCATTGGGCCGAGCTCACCGCGGGTCCGCTGATCGAGGGCGCGGTCTATGAGATCCAGTTCGCAACGCCGCCCAAGGTCACGAAGCTCGACGGATACCTCACGGTCGATACCGGCGCCTGGCACTTCCACCTCTGCGTCAACGATCATCGCGGCTCGCGCAGCGAGGAGCTCGCACGGATCCGCCGTGTGGCCCGGGCCGCCTTCTTCAAGACCGAAGGGGGATCGTGTGCGCCCGCGACGTGGGGGCTCAGGCTCTGGAACGGGCGCGGCGAGCAAATGATCACGATCCTGTTTCCGAACCCGCACTTCGACGAGAAGTGGCAGCGGCTCCGTGAGCCCCGATGGGAGAAGACGGCGCTCTGGCAGGAGCTCCGGCGGCGCTACGCGAGCCGTTGACCCGTGAGGACCGCGGCGCGCGGGCTCGTCGCCGTCTGCGCGGCCGTGGCCATCACGGCGTCCGGCGCGGCCGCGGAGGAGTCGGTGCGAATCCAAACCGACCGGCCGAGCGTTTCGAGCAGCGCGAATACCGTCCCGCCGGGCGCCTTTCAGATCGAGAGCGGCGCGGAGTACTCGCGGACGAGCGTCGGCGGTAGCCCCGCAGATCGAATGTTCACGCTCGACGTGACCTTGCGGGCGGGGCTGACCGAGCGGATCGAGATCGGGCTCGAGGGCGAGCCGCTCGTCGTGACGCGCGGCCGCCAGGACGACATCGGGAACGGCGACCTCACGCTCCAGGCCAAGTACCGCTTCGTCGACGCGCGCGAAGGACACTGGTGGCCCTCGCTGGGCGTCCTTCCGTTCATCAAGTTCCCGATCGCCCACGCGCCGCACGGGACCAACAGTCCGGACTTCGGACTGATCGGTCTCGCGAGCTTCACGCTGCCGTGGAAGCTGAGCCTCGACGCGAACGCGGGTGTGGGAGGTGTCGCGCAGCGCCCGGGCGGCTACCTCGCCCAGGGCGTTGTCTCAGCGGCGCTCAGCCGGGATATCGGACTGCGGTGGTCGAGCTATGCCGAGGTCTTCTTCGCCTCGCCGGCCGAGCGCGGCGCCCACGACTCCGTCGGCTTCGACGCGGGCGTGCAATTCTTCGTGACGCCGCGTCTGGCCCTGGACGCGGCCGGCCAGACCTCACTCGCCGGACCCGGCCCGGACTATGCTTTTCGTGCCGGGCTGAGCGTCCGATTCGGACGATGAGCCAGCCGGCGCCGTGCCTCATGGTGCAAGGCACCGCATCGGGTGTCGGCAAGAGCCTGCTCGCCGCGGCCTTCTGTCGCATCTTCGCGCGGGCCGGCTATCGAGTCGCGCCGTTCAAGTCCCAGAACATGGCCCTCAACGCGGCGGTCACGCTCGAGGGCGGCGAGATCGGTCGCGCGCAGGCCGCGCAGGCCGCCGCCGCGGGGATCGAGGCGACCGTCGACATGAACCCGATCCTCCTGAAGCCCGAGCCGGGTGACCGGTCGCAGGTGGTGGTGCGCGGGCGGGCGATCACGAGCGTCACCTGGCGCGAGTACCAGCGGATGCAGGCGGAGCTTCTCCCGATCGTGGCCGAAAGTCTCGCGCGTCTCCGCCGCGCCTGGGATCTCGTGATCATCGAGGGCGCGGGGAGCCCGGCCGAGATCAACCTGCGCGACAGCGACATTGTCAACATGCGCGTGGCCCGCATGGCCGAGGCGCCGGTGCTGCTCGTGGGCGACATCGATCGCGGCGGCGTGTTCGCCGCGCTCCTGGGAACGCTTGCGCTGCTCGACCCGCCCGACCGCGCCCGGGTCGGCGGCCTCATCGTCAATCGATTCCGTGGCGACGAGACCGTGCTCGCCCCGGGGCTCGCCGAGCTGAGCGCGCGCTCGGGCGTGCCGGTGCTCGGCGTCGTCCCGTGCCTCGAATCTCGGCTCGTGCCCTCCGAGGACTCGCTGGACCTGGACGACCGATCCCGTTGGGGTGTGCCCGGCGCGATCGACGTCGCCGTCGTGCGATTGCCGCTGATCTCGAACTTCGACGACTTCGAGCCGTTGGCCGCCGAGCCCGGCGTGCACGTGCGCTTCGTCCGCGGCGCCGACGAGATCCATGGCGCCGATGTCATCGTGCTGCCCGGTAGCAAGAGCACCGTCTCCGACCTTCGCTGGCTCTTCGCCTCGGGCCTCGCGCACGCCATCCAGCGGGCGGCCGCCGCGGGGCGACCGGTCATCGGCATCTGCGGTGGCTACCAGATGCTCGGCGAGGCCGTGCACGATCCCGATCGAGTCGAGTCCGACGCTGTCACGACCAAGGCTCTGGGGCTGCTCCCGGTCGCCACGACCTTCGCGCCGAGCAAGACGACCGTCCGTGTGCGCGCCCGGGTCGGCCAGGCTTCCGGACCTTTCTCCAGGGCCGCGGGTCGTGAGCTGGCCGCCTACGAGATCCACTCCGGTCGGACGAGCCCAAGCTCGCCGACGCCGTTTACGATCGTGGAGCGTAGCGGCGGCCCGGTGCACGACGCGGACGGAGCCGTGGGCGCGACCGGTGCTGTGGTCGGCACGTACCTTCATGGGCTCTTCGCGAACGACTCGGTGCGCCGCGCGCTGCTGGAATCCCTCGCGGAGCGGAAGGGGATCACAGCCGACCCGCGATGGGGCACCCCGGCCGGCGACAAGTACGAGCACCTCGCCGACGCGGTGGCGCGCGCCGTCGACGTCGCGGCCGTCGCCAAGCTCGCGGGGCTGCCATTTCTCAGGCTCTGAGTCCCGACGTCGCGAAGCCTCTCGTTCTGCTGCTGGCCCTGGCGATCGACCTGGCCCTCGGCGATCCGCCGAACCGCTATCACCCCGTCGCGTGGCTCGGCCGGCTCCTCGAGGTCGGACGGCGCTGCCTCTGCCGTGGCTCGCCCGCATTCCTGCTGGCCGGCGGCGCCGCGCTGGCCATTGGTGTCGCGGGGCTGGCCGGCGCCGGCGGAGCGCTCGTGTCAGCCCTCGGCGATCGACTCGGATTCGTCGGCCTTCTCATCGAAGCAGTTGTCCTCACGTGCCTGCTCTCGCTCCGGGGCCTCGTGTCAGCCGCTCGCGAGGTGGCGGGCCATCTGAGCCGCGGAGATCTCGCGGCGGCTCGGCGGTCCGTCGGGTATCACCTGGTGAGTCGCCCGACGGCCGAGCTCGACACCGGCCGCGTGGCGTCGGCAACGGTCGAGTCCGCCGCGGAGAACCTGACCGACAGTCTGGTCGCGCCGGCGTTCTTCTTTCTCGCGGGAGGTCTCGCCGGCGCGGCGGTCTACCGCGTCGTCAATACCGCGGACGCGATGTTCGGCTATCGCATCGGGCCGCTCGAGTACTTCGGGAAGATCGCGGCGCGGCTCGACGATCTCTTGAACTTGATCCCCGCGCGCCTCGCGGGTCTGAGTCTCGTCGCCGGCGCCGCGCTGGTGGCGGAGAAAGGGCGAGGGGCCCTGGCCTGTCTGCGTCGCGATCGGTGTAGAACCGCGAGCCCGAACGCGGGCTGGACGATGTCCGCGATGGCGGGTGCCCTCGGCGTGACGCTCGAGAAGCCCGGCGCCTATCGGCTCGGGGCCGGCGACTTGCCGGTCGCTGCAGACATCGAGCGGTCCCTGAGAGTCCTGGGTGCGGCGGCCGTCGTGAGCCTCGTGGTGCTCATCGCCGCGTACCTGGGAGGCCGGCTGCTGGGGCTCTCTGTCTAAGACAGGAGGTGCCGCCGAGCGCCTTGCCGAGCGCTCGCGCGCCGAGTCGATTTTTCTTCGTCACGACGCGGCAGTACGCGGGTACCCTGATGCGCAGGTGCAACTGACCGATCGGTTGACGAGTGGGGTGCGGTCGGCCCTCGTGAAGGCGGGTCTGCCCGAGCCCGACGACTGTGCGTGGGAAGTTCCGCGTCAGGCGGAGCACGGCGACTACGCGACCAACGCTCCCATGGTCCTGGCGCGAGCCGCCAAGCGCGCGCCCAAGCAGATCGCCGACCTCATCGTGAAGAACTTCCCGCCCATGCCCGAGGTCGAGCGGCTCGAGGTCGCGGGCCCCGGATTCATCAACGTGTTCCTGGCGCCGGCCTGGTGCGCCGGCGCGCTGCGGGAGATTCTCGCCGCAGGCGCCGAGTACGGACGTGGTGAGAGTCAGGCCGGCCAGCGCATCCGCCTCGAGTTCGTCTCGGCCAATCCGACCGGCCCGCTCGTCATCGTCAACGCGCGCGCGGCCGCGATCGGTGACGCGCTCGCGCGGCTGCTGCGCGCGCAGGGCGCACGCGTCACGACCGAGTTCTATGTCAACGACGCCGGCAACCAGTTCGAGGCGCTCGCGCGCTCGTTCGAGGCGCGCGTGAAGCAGGAATTCGGCGAGTCGGCGACCTTGCCCGAGAACGGCTACCCCGGCGAGTACCTGGTCGATCTGGCGAAGACCTATCGCGACGAGGGTGGGCGCCTCCCGAGCTCGGCGCCGGAGCGCGAGCGGATCGAGCACTTCGGGCGCTACGCGGTCGCGCGTATGGTCGAAGCGCAGCGTCGCGTTCTGCACGACTACGGCGTCGAGTTCGACGTCTGGTCGTCCGAGCAGCGCGACGTGCGCGACAAGCGATTGCCGGAGAAGGTGCTCGACGAGCTCGCGTCACGCGGGCTCAGCTACGAGCAGGACGGCGCGCTCTGGTTCCGGTCGTCCGAGCGAGAAGAGGCAGGTGACGACAAGGATCGCGTGCTCCGACGGTCGAACGGGGAGCCGACCTATTTCGCGGTCGACGTCGCCTATCACCACCACGTGAAGTTCGCCGCGGCCGATCGGTTGATCAACCTGCTCGGCCCCGACCACCACGGCTACGTGGCGCGGATGAAGGCGGCGATGCAGGCCCTCGGCCACCCGCCCG
>Ga0209160_1004946_pt1 | contig 10594 bp, 6 predicted proteins | sample GraSoiAngelo_153_FD_186167 | JGI IMG/M metagenome (GOLD analysis project Ga0209160, IMG submission 186167) | Grasslands soil microbial communities from the Angelo Coastal Reserve, California, USA - 14_1009_12_40cm (SPAdes) (version 2) | ecosystem: Environmental > Terrestrial > Soil > Grasslands ... | reverse complement strand
CGGGATCCGCTCCACCCACATTGGGGCTCGAAGTATCTCCGTATGGCGCCACTTGGGCGCGATCGCAGCAAGGATTCTGGAGAGAAGGAACGGAGGATCGTTTATGCGACCGCGCAACGTCGTGTTCATTGGTATCTTGCTTGGCCTCGTCAGCGGTCCGACTCTCGCGGCGGCGACGGACGAACGATACATTCTGCCGCTGGTCCCAACTCAGAACTCGCCAGGCGCCAGTGGGCAGCTGGAACTCAAGGTCGACGGCAGCGGCCAGACGCACGTGAAGCTAAGAGTCCGAAACGCGGCCCCGAACATGCTTTACACGCTCTGGAGCGTGTACAACGAGCTCGTATGGCCTCTGCCGACTCAGGAGGGGGCGGTGCCGTCGACGCCCGCCCGGAATCGCGTCGATCCCGTGTATGGGCCGTTTCCCCAGCAAGGCAATGGCGTGTCACCGGTGGCGTCGTTGGATTCGGCGTTCACTGGCGGGATGGGTCTCGATCCCGGCATCACTTTCTACACGGACGGTCACGGCAACGGCGACTTTGACATCAAGCTGGACTACGATCTCGTCCAGGCGGCGCCAGTCAGTAGCAAGGACGTAATAGCACAGCCGGTCTGCACGACCGGTTGGACCCCGGCTGGTAGCTGCTCGAGCACTCCGGTATCGGTTCTCATCACTTCGACGTGGCTGCGCCAGTTCATCGCCGATTTCCCGCGCGATCAGCGGCCGGCCAAGTGTGCGAACTATGAGCCTGAAGGCGATCCGCAGGCCAACCCCAGCTGGGTACCCGGCGGTGAGAATGCGCTGTTGTGGCAATGCATGGATCCGGAGACGGTGAACGGACAGGGACGCAAGGGGATGTCGCGGGTGTATCGATACGTGTTCGATCACTTCCGACTGGCGGGACACGTCGATGAGTTCACGCATGGGTTCATCGGCGGCAACGCTACGGATCACCGGATCGACATGGTCGGGCGGCGGCAAGACATGCTGTCCGTGCGCTAGGAGTCCAGTGTGTTCACACCACAGAGCGGAGTCGCCCAGTCTCGGCGAAGCCCGAAGCGCGGGTCTCTGCTCGTGTGGTCGATGCTGATCACCCTGGCCTACGAGGTCGCACTCGTCCTGGTGCCCGCGCTCCGTGGCTACCGTCTCCCGATCCCGTATGCGGTACCGATTTTCGACACGCCCTTTGTTTTTGTCGCCATCGGCGTGGGATATCTCTGTCTCGAGCGGCATCGGGTCCGCCAGGACTTCGGGTCGGCTGCCCTCGGAGCGAGCCTCTGGCTTGCCGCGCTCCTGGCGGCCGCTCACATTCTGGCGCAACCCGACTATCCGATCAGTCCGGGTGTGGATGCCGGCATCGCCCCCTATTTCTTCTTTCTGAGCTACCTCAGTGCATTGGCCGGGATCGGGCTCGCGACGCAGTATGGCGGTCGTCCGTTGCCCCTGTCCGACCGCGCACGGGTGCAAATCGGAATCGGCGTGTTCGTCCTGAGCCTCGTGATCGTGATCGTCGTGGTCGCCGTCCGCCCCATCCTGCCCAGCCTGGTGATGAGGCCGGGACGACTCACGCCCTTTGCAATCTCGGCAGCCGCCGTGACGTTCGGCATTGTGGGCGTGTGGGCTCTCGCCGGAGGTCGAAAGAGGCTCCTGGCGGAAGACAGCGATCTCGTCGCGAAGTTCTATGTGCTCGCGGCCTTCATCTGGCTGTTAGGGCTGGTCGGCTTTCTCACCCACCCGTACCGGTACGCCGTGAGCTGGTATCTAGGTGGCTTCGCGCGCCCCATCGGCGTCGCCGTCGTCTTCGTCAGCCTCTTGCGCGAACAAGTGTGGCTCTATGCGGAGCTGCGGGGAAACCTCCAGCGTCTCAAGGAAACGCAAGCGCAGCTGATCCAGGCGAGCAAGATGACCGCCCTGGGCACCCTGGTCTCGGGGGTTGCGCACGAGCTCAACAATCCCCTGACGACTATCAGCTTGAGTGCGCAACTCCTGCAGCGGCAGGCCGACGTCTCCCCGGAGATTCGGGGTCGGGTCGATGCGATCAGTGACGAGTGCGAGCGTGCGTCGAGAATTATTCGTGACATGCTGACGTTTGCTCGTCGCAACGAAACCGAACGCCGACGAATCAATCTCAATGCCGTCGTGGAAGCGACGTTGTCCCGGCAGGCGCGCGCGCTGGAGCTCGACAACATCCGTGTCGTCAAGGCGCTTGAGCCGACCCTGCCACCTGTGTGGGCCGATTCCTGCCAGATCGAGCAGGTGTTGCTCAACCTCTATTCCAATGCTGCCCACGCGATGAAATCCACTCAGGGCCATGGCGTCCTCACCGTGCGCACGACGCGACGGCCTGAGGAGCTCCACGTGGAGGTTACTGACAACGGGCCGGGCATTCCGGCGGAACATCTTGCTCACATCTTCGACCCGTTCTTCACGACCAAGCCAGCCGGGGAAGGAACAGGGCTCGGCTTGAGCCTCGCGCTCGGGATCATCGCGGAGCACGGAGGCAGAATGACAGTCGCCAACGTGCCGGGCAGTGGTGCTCGATTCGTGATTTCCCTGCCGTTAGGCCTCCGTGTCGACGTGGCCGCTTCCCCCGCACCGGAGATCCCTTCGTCCGTTCAGGGAGCCCGCATCCTGATTGTCGACGACGAGGAGAAGCTTCGCCGAATCCTCCGTGACGTCCTCAGCAGGTCGGGCCACCGGGTGGAGGAGGCTGCGACCGGTCATGAGGCTATTGCGAGGATCGAGCGGCAGGACTATGACATCATTGCCCTCGATCTGCGACTGCCGGACATTCACGGCAGTGCCGTCTGGCGCCGAATCCTCGAGGGCGGGCGAGGCATGGCGGCTCGTGTGATCTTCATTACTGGAGATACGATGAGCCCCGACGCCCAGAAATTCCTGGAGGACGCCGGACGCCCCGTGCTCAGAAAGCCATTCACACTCGACACGATTCAAAAGACGATCGCTCTGGTCCTGAGCCAGCCACCGGTGATGCAACCCGAGCCTTCGCCGAGGAATGCGGACGCCGAGATCGCGCACATGTTCTAACCCCGTAACCCGAACCCGTTGAGCCGCAGCGGACGCTGCCTCATCGTGGGGCCGGCGCGACGAGATCGGAACTTCAGCACGAACCCGATCCGCATGCCGTGGTCATATGGTCGTGGAGCGGTGACTATTGGCGGGCGCGGGTGAGGCAACGCACGTCGCCCGTCACCGAGCCCGCACCGAAAACGTCACCGGCGCGTCACGCCCCGGCTCCTGCCTTCTCATACGCTCCGCGTGTCACTGGCCCTGTCAGAGCGACCGGGACCAAAGAAAGGAGCGCTGTAACCCCGGCGACAGCACGCAAGCGATCCTCGACACGCCAGAGGCGCCGCTCAGTGCGCGAGGCGATGCCGACTTCTCGGGTCACATCGCGCCCATCCCCGCTGCGTCCTCCAACCCGATGTTCCTGATTCACACCGCTACGCCGGCCGGCGCGCTCGGGCAGTGGATCGCGACAGGCACCGAGCGCACAAGCGGCGACAAGCTGGAGGAGCGATGACCTTACTTCGCCACCTGCCTCGTCTCATCGCTGCTGTTCGCGGCTATCCACGTGCCCGGCTGGGTCTTGCTGCACATGCTGCGGGTGGATCGTCTGCTTTCGGTTTTTCTGAGCAGGTGTCGTGATGGGAATCGTCTTGCGCCACTCCAAATCGCTTTGGGCTGTCATCGTGAGCCACAGCTCGAATGACTTCCTCTCCGACGTCGTGGTTCGTACTCAATGGAGGCGCCGTAGTCGCTGAGGGAATAGCGCAGGTGAGCCGCGTGGGATTTGATTAAGAGTCCTCCCCGGAATATTTCCACCGAGAACCACGACGATGTAGACCGCGAAGATCTCTACGCTTGGGACTGACGCTCTGCGGCATGGATCGACCTGGCACGAACCTCGCCTACGGGGCCCGGCGTCTCAGAAGGCGTTCGGCGCGCCCCGGTTGAATCAAGAGCTTTCGGAGGATCCCTGTGTCAACGAGGACATTGCTTGCCAGGCCGGCACGGACGGTGATCGAGAAATCCAAGGCGGTCCTCCCCTCGTCGCGCACGTTCTTCGAACTGCTCGGGTTGGTCGTGCTCGCCACCGCAGTGTTTTGCGGCCTCGCGCTGTTCACCTACGACCCGGCCGACACCCGGATCGTGACGTCAGGCGACGTCTACCGGAACATGGGCGGGCCAGCGGGCGCCTGGCTCGCCAATGAGCTCCTCGGCGCGATCGGCATCGTCAGCCTGCTCATCGCGCCCGTGCTGTTCCTCTTCGGCCTGGCCATGGCGCTCGGCTTCATCCGCTGGCCGAAGACCAAGCGGTTCGTCGGCTTCGCCGCCGTCCTGGTGGTGTGCTCCGGGCTCTCGCACATCGAGCACCCGGATCTCAGCATGACGCATCTGCCCAGTGGCCACGGTGGCGTGATCGGCACGTTCCTGGGCGACACGCTGATGAGGACCATCGGCTACGGTGGCGCCGTGATCGGGCTGAGTCTCGCGGGCATCGCCAGCCTGGTGATCAGCGGCAACCTCACGGTGTCCGGCACGGCGCGGTTCGTCGAATACCTGATCTTCGTGCTCGGGCGGATCGCCAGCCAGCCGACGGGCCGAGAAAGCAGGAGAGGCGCCAGCCCGCTGACAGGTGAGGCGGCCGCCGCGACCAACGGCGAAAAGGAAAAGCGCCCAGCCCGTTCAGTGGCGGCCGACAACGGCGACGAGAGCAAGATCGACGTTCCCCTCGACCTCACGTCGGCGGTGCCGAGGAACGGGAAACCCGACCTCGACATGTTCCAGCCCAGCAAGGTCAATGCGTCGAAGCGAACCGACTTCACCGCGCTGGTCGAGCAGCTCGAGGGTCACCTGCGCGAGTTCAAGATCGACGGCAAGATCACCAACACGACCGAGGGGCCAGTCGTCACGACGCTGGAATGCGAGCCGGGCGCCGGCACCAAGGCGGCCCGCATCGTGAGCATCGCCAACGACATCGCCCGCATGCTGCGGGCGCAGAGCGTGCGGGTGATTCCCGCGCTGCCGGGCCGCAACACCGTGGGCATCGAGATCCCCAGCGAGCAGCGGAGCATCATCCGGTTCGGCGACGTGATCAAGAGCCCCCGGTTCCGCGGCGGCGAGCTAACGCTGCCGGTCGCCCTCGGCGTCGACACCTTCGGCAACCCCGTGGTCGAGGACCTCGTGCAGATGCCCCATCTGCTGCTGGCCGGCACCACCGGCTCGGGCAAGAGCGTGTTCATCAACAACCTCATCGCCGGACTCGTGTGCAAGCGGACGGCGAAGGAGATGCGCTTCGTCTTCATCGATCCCAAGATGGTCGAGTTGGCCGCCTACAAGAACCTCCCCCATCTCGCCTGCCCGGTGATCAGCGACGTGCGAACCCAGGCCAAGGCGCTCCTCGAGCGTCTGGTCGACGAGATGGAGAGCCGCTACGAGATGATGCTGAGCCTCGAGGCTCGCAACATCCAGGAGTTCAACGAGACCATCCGCACGCGACGCCGTAGCGAGTTCGTCCAGTTCAACGGCAAGTGGCAGCCTCTGCCGTACGTGGTGTTCCTCATCGACGAGTTCGCCGACCTGATCCTCATCCTCGGCAAGCCGGCCGAGGACCTCATCACCCGCCTGGCCCAGAAAGCGCGCGCGGCCGGGATCCACCTGATCATCGCCACCCAGCGCCCGTCGGTGAACGTCGTCACCGGACTGATCAAGGCCAACTTCCCCACCCGGGTCGCGTTTCGCGTGCAGAGCGGGACCGATTCACGCACGATCCTGGATCAGACCGGCGCCGAGACCCTGCTGGGCAAAGGCGATCTGCTCTACCAGTCGGCCGGCCGGCTCCAGCGACTGCACGCCGCGTTGCTCGAGGACCACGAAGTCAGAAAGCTGGTCAAGGCCTGCGCCTGAGCGCCCGCTAGCCCTTCTGCAAAAACGACGACGGGCACCTCGGCTATCACCGAAGTGCCCGTCAACGATGGTGGGCCGTCAAGGACGATCGTGGTGAACGTGCCGCCCGACAGCCGAGAGCCATGGGAGACGGAGCCGGCATCCCTAAAGACCCCCACAATTGGGCCTGTCGCGTTGATTCCAAGAGCCTAGGTGTCAAGGACCGCGCCGGGAACAGGGGGGGGCCATCGAGGCCCCTCCGAGAAAAGATCAGGGGAAATACAGGCAGCCCGAAATCGGCTCCGTGACGAGCGAGATGTTCCCGACCACGAACGACGGCGCGCCGCCGGGGCAGATGACCTCGGGCCCCCCGTTGCCCGTCACCGACGACGGCGGGGAGTTGACGTTCGCGATCGAGGCGTGCGACATCTCGATCCCGCGCCTGTGGTTGCCGGTGATGACCGTCGACGCCGTCTGCAGGCGCAGGGTGGCGTTCGTGTCCACCCGCACGCCGTTGCCGGTGGTGCCGCTGACGGTCACGCCCTGAAGGACGCCCGTGCTGCCCGTCGCGACGTTCACGCCGTTGAAGTTGTTCTGGCTGATCGTGTTGATGCTGCCCGTAGCGCACGTCGGGAACGGAGCAAACGCGCACTGGATCAGGACCGACGCGCCGTCGAACGCGCCGACGCCGTCGTTCGGGTGCTGCGAGACGGTGGAGTCAAGCAGGCGCAGCTTCGAGCCCGTGCTCGCGCTGATGCCGCGCCCGCCGTTCAGGGTGATCGACGCGAACTGGATGTCGGCGCTGGCCCCGTCAAAGAGGTTGACGCCGGCGCCGGTGTTGCCGGTGATCGTGACCGCCGGCGCGATCAGCAGGGCCGACGAGCCGTTGAAGACGCCGAGGCCGTCGCCGGTATTGTTCTGGACAGTCGAGTTCGCCATCAGGAGGGCGCCGCCGTTGCTCAGGTTGATGCCGCGGATGCCGTTGTTCCGGATCATCGCCAGCCGGACGTCCGCCGAGCCGCCCTGGAACACGCCGAGCCCCGCGTCGCCGTACGCCTCGAGGACGTCCACGGCCGCCGGCAGGGAAAAGTCGCCGGCACCCTGGAACAGCCCCCCCCTGCGAGACGGTGACGCCGCGCACGGTGTTCGCCCTGATGGTGTTGGCGCCGATGAGCCGCAGCGACGAGCGTCCGACGTTCACGCCGTCGCGGCCGTTCCCCTGGATCGTGTTGCCGTGGAGGTTGGCGTTCGACCCGTTGCTGAGGTTGATGCCGTCGAGTCCGTTGTTCTCCACAAGGCTCGCCGTCTGGATCTCTGGAAGGATCTCGCCGCTGCTTGAGCTCTAGCCGGACGGGGTTTTGGCGAAGGACAGGCGGCGCTGGTCATCACTCAATCGGACACGGCGCCCTCTCAGCTGCTCCCGAAGGGCGCGGTTCTCTTCCACCAAGTAGTCGAATCACATGCTGCTGGCGACGATTGACCCATCCAGCCAGGGTCGCCAGCAGAAGCCGCAACGGTAACGAATCGGCCGTCATCCGCCGATCATACCGTGCCTTCTCCAGCTCCATGCGGCAGGGTCAGGCACGGCGGAGTATTCGGACCCTACGGCGACGGCGGCGCGGTGGTGACCGACGACGAGATCGCCGCCCGCTGTCGGCGGCTGCGTGATCATGGGCGCCTCAACAAGGACGTGTACTCGGAGATCGACTTCAACCTGCGCTTCAACGAGATCCAGGCCGCCATCGGCCGCATGCAACTGGGCCGGCTCGACGCGATGAACGATCACCGCCGGCGGCTCGCCGCGCGGTACGACGCGATCCTGGGCGATCTGCCGCTCGGCCGGCTCGAGCAGCGGCCCGGCGCGCGTCACGTTTACCACCTCTATGTCGTGCGCACACCGCGACGGAACGAGCTGGCCGCATTTCTCAAGTCGCGCGGCATTCAGACCGGCATTCACTATCCGGTGCCGACCCACCGTCAACCCGCCGTCGAGCACCTTGCCGTTCCGCCGCTCATCGAGACCGAGCGGCTCGTGAACGAGATCCTCACGCTCCCGATGTCGGCCGGGCATACCGAAGCCGAGATCGACACGGTGGCTGCCGCGGTCAGGGAGTTCTTCAGAGCCTGAAGCCTACGTCGCCGGGGGCCCCCGCTTGCGATTGAAACGACGTGGAGCCGGAGGCGGGAGCTGCCACAACGGGCCACCCCGTGAGCGGCCCGTCGTGGCAGTGATGGCTCACGCCGGCGCGGCGCCGCCTGACACCGCCGCCGATGACTCCTTTCCTACGGGCAGCCGAGCACGGCCTTGATCTGATTGGCCGCCGCGATGAGCTGTGCCGCCTGTGCAGCAGTGATCTTCTTTCCAGTCTGAGCCTGGACCTCGTTGATGAAGGAGCTGAGGTGAGCGCATGCGCTCCCCACATTGCCTCCGTTGATCGCCGCGAGGGCATTTCCCAGCTTGGTCAGGAGGCTGTTCTCGGTGCCGTGATCCAGACCGAAGCTGCTCACGAGTGTACTGAGATCGGTGGTTTGGCCCGCTGCGCCGATCACGGTCACCTGGAAAGTCTTGTTCGCGCCGTTGCCGGCAGCATCAGTCGCCGTGCACGTCACGGTCGAGGTCCCGATCGCGAAGGTGCTGCCCGACGGTGGGGTGCAGGCCACGGAAACGGTCGGGCAGTTGTCGGTCGCCGCCGGCAGAGGATACGTGACCACCGCCCCCGCGGGGCTCGTGGCGTTCACGGTGACGTTCGCAGGAGTCGAGAGGACCGGCGGCGTCGTGTCATTCACCGTGACCGTCTGCGTAGCCGAGGCCATGAGGCCGACGAAGTCGGTGGCGGTGTAAACGACCGAGGTGGCGCCTACCGGGAAGACGTTGCCGGCGGGCACGCCGCTTCGGAAGATCGTGGCGATCCCCGAGTTATCGCTGGCGATCGCCGATCCCAGGGTGGCGTCCGAGACGACCGCGCTGCACAGGGCCGCGCCCGGCCCGGTTCCCGCCGTGACATTCGGCGGCGCCGTGATCGTGGGCGGCGTGCGGTCGATCCGGACGATGACGGTCTTCGGGGTCTCCTGGTTGCCCGCGTTGTCCTCCGCGAAGAAGGTGATCGTCGTCACGCCCTCGGCCGTGATCATGAACGATGTCGTCGCGCCCGAAACGGTCGTGCTCGCGATGATCTGGGCCCCGCTCGCGCGGTAGGTGATCTCGAGGAGGCCCGATGCATTGTCGGTCGCGTTGAGGGTCACGTTGACGTCACCGCCGTTCCAGCCGAAGACGTTCGGCATCGGTGAGAGCTGCGCGGTGGTCACCGGCGGCGTCGTGTCGAGCGCCTCGTAAGTGAGACCGACCTGCGTGCCCCACGTATTGGCGGTTGCGGCCGCGAACTGGCCGTGGATCCAGATCCCGACGCCGTCGGGGTCGGCGGCGGCCCCGAGGTAGTCGCCCCAGCGGTTGCGGTTGAGCGGCGGCCCCTCCAGCCTGACGTACGTGTTCTGCCCGGCCGCCAGGACTGTCTCCGGACCGTTGACGCAATTCGTGCAGGTCGAGCTCGCCGGGATGCCGGTGTAGCTGGCGCCGGCGAATTCCGAAGCGCTCGACCGGCTGAAGACCATCGTCTTGTCCCCCGCGGCGTTGACGTCGACGGCGGGGTAAAAGTAGTCCACGCCCGTCGTCTGATAGGCGAAGTCGTTCACCGTCGAGATCGTGGGGAACCCCGAGACGTTCAGCTCGGTGAACGCAATGCACGCGTCAGCCCCGCTGTTACAGGCCAGGTTCTGCCCGGTGGACAGAAAGCCGTCCTTCCAGAACGCGAACAGGAGCCGCGTGTCTCCGGTGTCGATGCGGGTCGTCGACCCGGACTGCCGGGCGTTCGGCGGGGAGGGGAAGTTCCCCACGTCGTGGGACTCCTGGTTGAGGTCCGGCGAGCTCTGCGAGCCCGGCACGCAACAGCGCTGCGCGTTCGTGATATGCCACACCTCCAGGGTGTTCGGCGGGCAGAAGATACAGAAGGTGTGGGCGTCGATCAGGAACTCGCCGTTCGCCGCATTCGCGCCGTGCATGTAAGCCGGTTGCACGGTGAACGAGGCGGTGATGCCGAGGAAGTCTTCTCTCAAGTTCCAGAAGTCCCACCAAAAGCAGCACGTGTTGTTGACGAACTGATCCTTCGTCATGACCCGGACCTTCGCGTATTGGAAGGAGCCGGTGGTGGACGGAAAGGAGAACATGTTGCAGGTCAGGTAGATCGCCTGCGCGTCGACGCCGAGCTTCGGGTAGTCGCACCAGTTCGACGTGGCCGTGTTCCCGTTGAGCGTCGCGTCGATCGCGAAGAGCGTCCAGCCCTGCGTCGCGTCGTCGGTATTGGATAGACCGATGAGGAAGGTCGACCGTTGGGGGGAATCGTTCTCGGACACGGCAAAGAGCCAGAACCGGTTGATGTACTCGTCGTACCTGAGCCACGGGTCGAACGGTCCGTCGCTGGCCACGGTGCCGAGCGACGAGAAGAAGCCGAACAGGCCCCGGGAGGCCGCCGGCACCAGGCTACCGTTCTTCCTGAAGACGTTGACGCGCCCGTTCGTTGCGACCACGATGTTCTTCGGTCCGGCTGCGATCGACACGTCCGGAGGAAACTGTCCGGTGTCGACCACGCCACCGAACGAGCCGCCGAAGAACGGCGCGCTCGGCGCGAG
>Ga0209160_1004945_pt1 | contig 10594 bp, 10 predicted proteins | sample GraSoiAngelo_153_FD_186167 | JGI IMG/M metagenome (GOLD analysis project Ga0209160, IMG submission 186167) | Grasslands soil microbial communities from the Angelo Coastal Reserve, California, USA - 14_1009_12_40cm (SPAdes) (version 2) | ecosystem: Environmental > Terrestrial > Soil > Grasslands ... | reverse complement strand
CCGATCAGTTCTCGATACTTCAGGATATCGGGGATGTCCCTGTCCTCTGCCGCCTCCCTCTCCGCGTACTTCTTGAAGATTTTCTCGTTCACCCTAGCGTAATCCTCAGACGTCTTCTTGAGCCCCTTTTTTTTGAGGAAGCTGTAGCTCGCCTTGACTCCCTCCTTCCTTATCTCCGGCCACGTCTTCTTTGGTTGAACCAACGTCCCACCAAAGTCGAACAGGACAGCTTCAATCATTGCGGCCAAGCACAGGCTGCCCCGATAACGGTATACGAATGTTTGCGCCGCCCGGTTGACGGCGACGGAAAAGGTACGGAGGTTCGATTATGGAGGGAATCGCGAAAGAGCTTAAACCCACCGTCGAACTTTCGCCTTATAGCGAAGGTATTCCTCGCCGAATCTATGCTCCAGGTATCTCTCCTCCCGCGGAACGATCATTCGGTCCACAACTGCGATGGCAACCAGCAGCGGCAAGAATGCCACCAGCGAGTTGAACGCGATCCCCAGCCCGGCGTAGATAGTCGAGAATGAGATGTAAATCGGGTTCCGGGTATAGCGGTAGGGTCCCGCCGAGACAATCGCCCTGACCGGGCGGAAATCGGGCGATGTCTTTGCTCTCGCAAACTCTCGAAAGGATACGAGCGAAAGGTAGACTCCGGCCAGGGCAATCACAATCCCGGTCGGCAGTGCAGCGGCACTAGGGAGCAGAGGAATCGGGATGAAGTATCCCGTGACGGAGCCGATGACGAAGAGTCCGAGGAAGATTAGCGGCGGTGGAAGGGGAACGTCGATTCCACGCTCGCCCTCGCCCAATCTCTCAGCCTTCGGCGCCGCTCTGGCTCCTTTTATCCTTGGAATCTCTTCTCGAGTCACCCTTCGGGCGAGCGTGCTTCTTCAATCGCGTCTCCAACCCTGAGACTAACCGTAGTGGGGGATGCCGAGAGTCGGCGCCCGCCTCCAGGTGGGTGATGCGCAATAGTTATCTCCGCAAGAGATAGCGGAAGGACGATGACGATGACAGCAAGATCCTGTGAGGAAATCACTAAGGAGCCGGAGGAGATGTGGAGCCTACGAGCGCCAGTGCAGACTCCCGAGCAACTACTCATGGGACCCAAAGATCGAGGGGCTGGCCGAGAGGCTGAAGAGGACCTGCGGTCCCACCTACGAAGAGACCTTTCAGGCGCTCCTCGCTCGGCTCAAGACTTGAAATCAGTCGAAGATCCGACCCTAAGAGTAATCTGATTCATCCGAACTTCTGCTTGAAATGAGGCTGCCCGAAAACTCCCGCTCTGACAAGTCGGGAAGGCTTGCCTTCTCGTCGAATGAAGAAAAAGTAGGAAGGGGTGGCTGCCTAGAGCTGTTACGCGTGCAGCTTGATGTTGCCGCCGCCCAGATAGTTCTCGGCGTGGTAGTGGAAGCCGCTGGGGTTCGACAGCGTTATGCTGAAGTAGTCCGAGCCTCTCCCCGGTTCGCCGTTGTCAGTCGCAGTGACGGAGAATGTGTATCCAGGAGCGCCGTTGATCTCAGCTGGCCCCCCGAAGGTCCTGGTGTTGCCAGACCCGGAGTAGGAAGTCACGGTGCCTTTCACCTTGATTCCCGCACCGTGGTCGAGGTAGGTGAGTTGGCCGCTAGGAGTTGCGCGCCCAGGCTTAAAGCCCGCAACGAACCCGAAGTTCGCGTGGTAGCCGTTTACCACTATGAATCCTCCACCAGTCATGAAGTTCTTCTGTACGGGGGGCGGGGGTGTCACGCAGGTTATGTCGCTGTGGGCGCTGGAGACGATCACCCGAATTCCGCCAATAGTCGTTAGGTCGAGGGCGTTCACGGTTATCGAGTTCGTTCCTCCACCGGATGAGACTATCTGCTCGTTTATTACGAGTGTTAGAACTCCTGGAACGCTGACCTGCTGGTTTGGCTGACCAGAAACGGTGATGGTCTGACCTGAAACTTGTAGGTTCACAAGATCGCTGCTACCCGAGACCCCGCTGCAGGTTGCAACCGCTTGGGAGCGGACGAAGTCGGCAGTTACCTGATTGGATGTCCCTGGGAGTAGCGTCACGTCTGCGACGGCCGCCTCGCTCCTGGCAGTCTGGTCGAACCCGGTCGTGACTGAGAGCAGGACGTCTGCCTGAGCATACGCAGTGCTGACCGTGAGGACGGTCGCATCCAGCTCTCCTCCCTGCGAGGGCAGGGGTCCCGTGTCAGCGAGAGTCAGAGTTCCAACCAGCGGAGCGGTTACGGACACTCCGATCGCCCTTCCGCTGAACGACGTTGACGTTGTTGTTGTCCAGGCGTGTGCCACTCCTAAGGATAGGGTGAGGAGTATGATGATTGAAAGCGCTGGAATCGATGTCTTTCGAATCTGAGGTGTCAGTCTTTTAGGAACTGTATTTCGCATATGTAGTCACGATATTCTTTGTTGGAAATCTCTATAAGGACTATTGACTGTTCTATCACTTAGTGGCTTTTGTTATGGTACTTTGTTCCAGGGCTGACCTGAGGTGAGCACTTCGAGGGGGGAGGCTCTTGAGAAGCAGCGGCAAGAATGCCACGCAGCGAGTTGAACGCGATCCTCAGCCCGGCGTTACCGTCTCGGAGAATAAAGAAAAAGGAGGAGGGGGCAGCCCGAGGAGCTCCTACCTGTGGAGCTGGATGTTGCCGCCGCCCAGAGTGCTACCTTGGTGGTAGTAGAAGTTGGGGCCCGTCAGTGTTATGCTGAAGTAATCGTTGCCCTTTCCGGGTTCTCCGTTGTCTGTCGCCGTCACCGTGAAGTAATATCCGGAGACGCCGTTTACTTCCGCCTGCCCCGAGAAGGTTCTCGTGGTTCCCGTACTGCCGTTAGGGTTGTAGTACTTGTCGATGCTCGTCGCCTTTACTTTCATGCCCGTTCCGTGGTCGATGTAGGTGAGCTGACCGCTGACAGTTGTCTTACCTGGCTTGTAGCCTGCGTTGAATCCAAAGTTCGCATGATAGCCATTTACGATTATGAAGCCTCCACCAGTCATGAAGTCTACCCGCTGTGAAGTTGTGGTCTGCGTCTGTGAAGTTGTGGTTGTAGTTGTGACTGTAGTTGTGACTGTGCCGCTCACTGTTGTTGTAACTGTAGCTGTAACTGTAGTTGTCGTAGCCGTAGTTGTAACGCATGTTACGTCACTAGAAGCGCTAGAGATGATTATTCGAATGCCATCTATGGTCGTAAGGTCGAGAGCATTTACAGTTATCGAGTTTGTTCCTCCATTAGATGAACTTGTCTGTTCGTTGATTACAAGAGTCAGGACTCCTGGAATGATGACTGTCTGATTGGGCGTACCAGCGACAACGATAGTCTGACCGCCAACCTTTAGGTTTACTAACTCGCTACTACCAGAGACTCCATTGCATGTAGCAGTAGTGTCAGCCCTAACGAAGTCAGCAGTTATTTGATTGGGACTTCCCGGGAGTAATACGATGTTTGCGACAGATGCTTCGCTTTGAGCTGTCGAGCCGAATCCTGTTGTAAATGCAGATAGGACTTCTGCTTGAGCTAATTGTGTATTTGCTTGAAGTAAAGATGCGTCTAGCTCTCCACCCTGAGAAGGCAGAGAGCCTGTGTCTGCTAATGTCACTGTGCCCACGATTGGCGCCGTAGCTTGGAGTACGAAAGCTCTTCCGCTGAATGACGTCACCGTAGTCGTTGTTATCGGTGTTGTATCAGCGTGTGTCAATATTGCTCCAGCAAACGCTAGTATCACGAATGTTGCTAACGCGATTGCCTGAATGGAAGTCTTTCGAATCTTTGGTGCAATTCTTGTAGGAACTGTATTATGCATATGTATTCAGGATATTGTTTATAGGAAATCTCTATAAGGACAATTGACTGCTTAATCACTTAGTGTCTTTTTGGTATGGTACTTTGTTCTAGGGCTGACCTTCCCTGAGCAGCCCGAGGGGGGAGGCTCTTGAGAAGCGCTTCAGGTCGTTCAGAGAAGATGTATCGAAATTCTCCAATCAGGCTATCTCGGACTTTCGCATCGCCCGAGACCCATCGCGGTCCGTGAGGCTGAACCTAGGCGTAACCAAGGCAATCTTTGGGAAGTGGGGGATCGAGATTCTGGTAGCACTGTATACGCTCAGGGCCATCAGGTTTGAGGAGCTCCGCAAGACACTGAGGCCAATAAGTTCGAGAGTCCTGTCACAGAAGCTAAAGTTGCTCGAGAATGGGGGGCTCCTACAGAGGTCGATCTTGAACACACGCCCGCCGAGAGTGCAGTACTCTCTCACAGAGAAAGGCCTGACGGTCGCGACTCTCGGAGAGCCGGTCCTGCTGTATCTCAGGATGAAAGAAGGGCTTCTGTAACCGAATTCCCGACGCCACTAACTAGCCACAGGGTCAGTCTCGCTCGCCAGGGCAGCTAGCTCCTCCCCAAATCCCCACGTTTCAGCGAGCATATCGGCCTCCCTCTCCCTTCTCCGGGACTCCTCCGGTCTGACGTGCTCGTTGAGCCAAGCGTGGGCGAGTTCGTGAGCAATTATGGCCACAACGGAAGGGTCAGAGAGCCGACTAAGCAGGCCGGTGTAGAATGTGACGATGTGTCTTCCGAATCTCTCGACGTCCGCCCCCCCAACCTTGTAATCCGCCATCATGAACCTGGTCAACCCCACGAGTCCCTCCAGACTTCCCCTCTTCCTCAGCCTTACCTTCGTAAGTGAGCGGATGGGGGGAGTCCCTGGGGGAATCCTCGAGAGGGCGTGTAAGAGAAGATTGAGGTACTTCGAATCGCTCAGGTCCAGGTCAGCCTGGGGAAGGAAAGTTAGAGGGTCGTGTCCGAAGAACACGGAGTCGGCCGCTTCCCTGCTTTCTGCCCGTTTCAACGAGAAGGAGGACGCCGTTTATGCTTATAATTCATGTGAAGTAGTTCTCTGTATTAAGGAATCACTTGATACCGACTACGGATTAACCTACTCTAGACGCCCCTCAGTCTCACGCAACCTTAAGTCGACCCGCCGGGCCATTCGAGAAGACAGGGAGCCCAAGATTGGGAACCAAGCAACGCCCGGCTCACAGGATTCTTCACGGCAAGACGAAGGGAGGTGAAAGGAGACTCTCCGCAATAATGTTCACCGATGTGGTCGGTTATACGTCACTGACGCAGAAGAATGAGGCCCTCGCGCTGAAGCTTCTTCAGGACCACGAAAGGCTTCTTCGGCCTATCTTCCGGAAGCACCATGGGAGGGAGGTCAAGACGATTGGAGACTCCTTCCTCGTCGAGTTCGCGAGCGCCCTAGAGGCCGTGGAGTGCGCCAATGAGGTCCAGAATTCCATGCGTGAATTGAACTCCACCCTCAAACCCGAGGGAAGAATCTTGCTGCGCATCGGTATACACGTCGGAGACGTCGTCCACTCGAGGGGAGACGTCTACGGGGACGCCGTGAATGTCGCCTCGAGAATAGAGTCGCTGGCTGAGCCGGGGTGCATCTGCATCTCTCAACAGGTGTATGACCACGTGAGGGACAAGTCTGACGTGGCAGCCGTCTACATCGGGAAGAAGTTGCTGAAGAACGTGGACCTACCAGTCGACACCTACAGGGTTGTGCTTCCGTGGGAGGAGAAGCCTCCCCCCGTGACTCCCGCCACGAGCAGCCACCGTGTCGCAATCCTCCCGCTCGTCAACATCAGCCCCGATCCAAACGACGAGTACTTCTCGGATGGGATGACGGAGGAGCTGATTTCCGCGGTCTCCAAGGTCGGCGACCTGAGGGTCATCTCGCGTACCTCCGTGATGAAGTACAAAGGGGCAGGGAAGACGGTTGGAGAAATCGCCCGCGAGCTGAACGTCGGGGCGGTCCTCGAAGGAAGCGTGCGCAAGGCAGGGGCGAGGCTGCGGATCACGATGCAGCTTATCGACGTGAGGAACGATGAGCACCTATGGTCGCAGAGTTACGACCGGAATCTCGACGACGTTTTCGAGATTCAGAGCGACATCGCAAAGCGCGTCGCGGAGGCGCTCGAAGTCCATCTCCTCGCGAAGGACAGGCAGAGAATCGAGAAGAAGGCGACGGAGAGCATCGAGGCGTACACCATTTACCTCAAGGGTCTTCACTATCGTGGCGAAAGAACTGAAGAAGGACTCAGGAAGGCGATCAGATACTTTGAGGAAGCCCTCCTTAAGGATTCAAGGTTCGCTCTCGCCTACCAGGGAATGGCCGACTGCTACGCACAATTGGCGGAAGACGGCCTTCTTCCACCCAACGAAGGTTTCCCCAAGGCGAAGGTATTCGCGGAGAAGGCTCTCGAGCTGGACGCCACGATGGCAGCGGCCCACGCAACCCTCGGGGCCATCCTCGAGGACTACCACTGGGATTTCTCCTCCGCCGAAAAGGAGTTCGAGCTTGCCCTCGCTCAGAACCCAAACTACGGCCAGGTCTGCCACTCGTACGGTGCTCACCTGGCTTGCGTTGGTAGGCTGGATGAGGCAGTCCGGGAGATAAGGAGAGCTCAGGAACTCAACCCACTCGCCCTGGAGGTAAACGATTGCGCGGCAGTCATATTCAATTGTGTGAATGAATACGACAAGGCACTGGAGTCCTGCAAGACGATGCTCAGGATAGACCCCAACTACTTCCCGGCTCATCAGCACCTCGCGGAGGTCTACCTCCATAAGGCGCAGTTCGAGGACGCCATAGACGTGCTCAAGACAGCGGTCGAGATCTCCAAGGGCGCGTCCACGGTAATGGGACGGCTCGGTTACGCCTATGCCGTCTCTGGGCGGAGTGGCGAGGCCAGGAAGATCCTCGCCGAACTTCAGGAGGATTCGAGACAGAGATACGTCTCCCCGGTGGCCTTCGCTCTGGTCCACTGCGGGCTGGGCGAGAAGAATGAGGCGATAAGATGGCTAGAACGAGCCTACGAAGAGAAAGCGGGAGGAATCGCCTCCCTGAAAGTTCGCCCGATCTGGTCGGACCTCCGCTCCGAACCGGGGTTCGTTAAGCTCCTCGCCCAGATGGGCCTGACGAAATAATCCGAGTCCCCTGAGCGGGGCCTTCGTGGGAATCGGGTTTAAATCCGCACCGTCAACACATCCGCCTGTTGGAGCAAGAGAGAAAGTCTACGCATCGGCTAGCGGAGACGATTGGCTCGATTCCTCTCTTCTCCGGCCTGGATAAGAAGGATAGGGAGAGGATAGCGGGGGCCGGGCGCGAAGTCACGTTCGAGAAGGGTAAAACCATCCTCAGGGAGGGTGAGCCCGGACTCGCGCTTCTGTTGATTCTCGAAGGTAAGGTTGAGGTACGGAAGAAGGGGAAACTGCTTTCGACTCTCGAAAATGGTGGGTTCTTCGGGGAGATGACGGTTATCGACGACAAGCCGCGGTCCGCGGACGTGGTGGCTGTCGCCCCGACTACGTGCTTTGGGTTGACATCTTGGGCGTTCGCTGGGCTAGTACGAACTTATCCCGAGATTGCCTTGGCAGTAATGAAAGAATTGGTGAGAAGGCTGAGAGAAGTTCAAGAAACTGCAACCACTTAGGCGGAAGACGCTGAAAGACTGCCACAAAACGCGTAAATCCGCCCCCGCAGACCCGAGCGAAGATTCTCGTGTTCGACTACGCTCGGCTCCCCCATGAGTTTCGAAGGAATTTCCTCCCCGCCCACCTCGCCCCCTCCGACTGGGGGCAGCTCGAGAAGGCTTTCACCTCCCTCGAGAACCGAGAGATACGTTCTCGGAAGGAGCTCGAGGAGTGGCTCGGGGATGAGTCTGAGCTGAGCGCGGCCATCTTCGAAGAGTCTGCAGTCAGGTATGTGAGGATGACGACCCAGACCGGGAACAACGATTACGAAAAAGCGTACCTGGACTTCGTAGAGAATGTCCAGCCGAAGGCGAAGGAGAGAGAGTTCCTGCTGGACCGCAAGTACGTGGGCTGCGGGTTCAGAAGTGAGTTGAGAAAGGACTACTACTACGTCATCGACAGGAGGAAAGAGAACAACGTTTCCCTCTTTCGGAATGAAAACGTGGAGCTGGAGAAGCAAGACGCGAAGCTGGGACAGCAGTACTACAAAGTCGCCGGGGCGATGACGGTCCAGTTTGAGGGGCAGGAGCGAACGATGCAGTACATGCGAAGGTATCTCGAGGAGCCCGACCGGGGCCTGAGGCAGAGGGCCTGGGAGGCGTCAGAGGGGCGACGACTGAGGGACCGAGGGAAGCTCGATCAGGTCTTCGACGACCTCGTGAGGGTGAGGCACAGGATTGCGGTGAACGCGGGCTTCGAGAACTACAGAGACTATGCGTTCAGGAAGAAGGAGCGCTTCGAGTACACCCCAGAGGATGCGTTCCGTTTCCACGACGCGGTGGAGGGGAGTTTCGTCCCCCTCGCGCGGGAGATCTACGAGAAGGCGAAGGAGAGGCTCGGAATCGACACGCTCAGACCCTGGGACATCTTTGCCGACCCGGAAGGCAAACGACCGCTTCTCCCTTTCAACAGCGCCGAGGACCTCGTCAGGGGATGCATCCAGATACATGAATCGGTATCTCCCGACCTGGCGAACCAGTTCAAGAGGCTCAGGGACCTGAATCTCCTGGACCTCGAAAGCAGGCCGGGGAAGGCGCCGGGAGGATACAACTATGAGCTCTCTGAGGTTCGCCTCCCGTTCATCTTCACCAACGCCGTCGGAAGAGACGACGACGTCTACACTCTACTCCACGAGTCAGGGCATGCCTTCCACACCTTCGCGACCAGAGAAGCAGGGCTGCTCTTTGACTATCGGGGAGAAAGCATCCCGTCTGAGTTCGCCGAGGTGGCCTCGACCGCGATGGAGTTCATCGGGGGCGAGCACCTCTCGGGAGTCTTCTACGATGAGGGGGACGCCACACGCTCGATGAGGTCTCATCTCTCCGACATGGTGAGGCTGATGGGGTGGGTGGCCACGATCGACTCCTTCCAGCAGTGGGTCTACACCCATCCCGACCACTCTAGGGATGAGCGTTCTGAGTTTTGGGTAGGGGTTCAGGAAAAGTATGGCGTGGGAGAGAGCTGGGAGGGTTACGAGGAGGCGAGGGAGTCGTACTGGCAGCGGCAGCTGCATCTCTTCGAGGTGCCCTTCTATTACATCGAGTACAACATCGCGGCCCTGGGAGCCATCAACCTATGGCTCAGATACAGGAAGGACCCAAAGGATACGGTAGAGGCGTACAGGGGGTCTTTGTCACTCGGGGGGTCGAAGCCGATTCCGGAGCTCTTCGAGGCAGCCGGGATCCCGTGGGACTTCGGCAAGGGGATGGTTGACCGGTATGCGAACGAGTTGAGGCGCGTTCTGACAAGCCTCGAAGAAGCGAAGGTCTCCATGAAGGGTTAATTATTTTCCCTGTTTTCGTGTGGTAATATGGTGGACCTTGCCTCGGTTGCCCGGGCCGTCGTCGTCAGCTCGCTCGGTGTGCATCGCGGTGAAAGGGTCTGGGTCCACGGATGGGATCACGCCGTCGACCTGATGTCTCAGCTCGCCATGGAGTGCGGGAGGGCCGGTGCCGAAGTTCTCCTGACTGTCGAGCCCGAAGAACTCTGGCTTCACTCCCTGCTGAGTTCACCTCTTGAATCGCTTGAGAAGCTTTCAGGATACCAATCTTCCTTACTCGAGGAGACCGACGTGTACATCTTCACGCTGGGACCGAGAAGGCCGGTTCCTTGGCAGAGGATTCCACCCGACAGGAGAAAGGCCGCGAGCATCTGGCTCGACACGCGATACGACAATAGCGGGTTTGCCGCAGAGTGGTCTGCGGTTGCGAAGAGGAGAGGGGTCAGGATGCTCGGGGTTGAAGCGACACTCGCGACCCCCGAGAGGGCCGAGGATATGGGACTCGACTACGAAAGATGGCGGGAGGCCGTGTACAACGGCTGCCTCGAGGACCCGGTCACTATACTGGCACGAGCAAAGAAGCTGTCGGGGCGATTGGCTGGTGACGAAAATGTTCACGTGACGACGCCTCAAGGAACCGCTCTTACCTTTCGACTGGACAGGCGGGCGTTGGACCTCTCTGAGGCTCTCGCCACCAAGGATAAGGCGAATGAGGGGATCATTACTTTCCTCCCCGCCGGCAGCATCGAGGTCACCATCGACGAGGACAGCGCGAACGGTACGCTGGTGTTCGACCAGCCCATCCTCACGCCCGACGGAATGATGGTGAGGCTCAACGCGCAGGTCGACGCGGGGCGCGTCACGAGTTTCTCTGTAGCCGGTCCGAGAAAGCCCTTCCGGAAGTACCTCGAGGCCGACGATAATGCCGGTCGACTCTCCTTCTTCGGGGTCGGGCTGAACAGTAAGATGCGCTTCGGGTTCGCTCAAGACGACAAGGTGCTGGGCGGTGTGGTGATGGGCTTTGGGGACAACGAGAACAAGGGTGGAAGGATCAGGGCCAACGGGAAGGGATGGTGGGGCGCGCTGTCAAAAGCGACGGTGAGGATTGGAAACGAGACGGTTATGCGAATCGGTCTACTCGGTGCCTGACGCGATGTCATCGTTTTGTTGCTCAGCGCAGCCGTAGACGTTCGTCGGCTACCGTACTGAGCCTGGTTAGTAGGTGCCGGGGCCTCGCCGCGGGCGTCCCTCATCCACACAGAGAGCCA
>Ga0209160_1004944_pt1 | contig 10595 bp, 10 predicted proteins | sample GraSoiAngelo_153_FD_186167 | JGI IMG/M metagenome (GOLD analysis project Ga0209160, IMG submission 186167) | Grasslands soil microbial communities from the Angelo Coastal Reserve, California, USA - 14_1009_12_40cm (SPAdes) (version 2) | ecosystem: Environmental > Terrestrial > Soil > Grasslands ... | reverse complement strand
TTGCACATGGGCAGCGTGCCCGCCTACGACGCAATCGCCCAGACCGTCGAGCTCGCCAAGCGCAGGCACGGACTCGGCGCCAGCAAACTTGTAAATGCAGTGCTGCGTCGCACCGACCGCGAGCGGGAGCAACTCAATCCACCGACACCGACCGATCTGCTGGACGCGCTCGCTCTCAAGTACTCGCATCCGCGCTGGCTGATCGGGCGCTGGGTCGCGCGGTGGGGCCACCAGGACACCGAGCGCCTGCTGGCGTTGAACAACGCCGAGGCGCCAATCGTGATCCGGCCATATGGGATCGTGCGCGAGCAGCTGGAAGCGACGATGGAAGCGGCGGGGGTCCACGTCGCCGAAGCGCCTTACGCTCGCGACAGCATTTCCATTTCGGGCGGGACGACGTTCACGGAGCTGGGCGCATTCAAGAAGGGACTCTTCTTCGTCCAGGATCCGGCGGCGACGCTCGTCACGGAATACGCAGCGGTTCCAATGGACGCGACGGTCGCGGATCTCTGTGCTGCCCCAGGCGGTAAGTCGCTCGAATTTTCGCGCACTGCCGGCACGGTCGGTACAGTGGTGGCGAGCGACAAATCATTCGGGCGGCTGCAAAGACTGCTGGCGAATCAGCGACGGCTGGAGAACACCAATCTCCTGCCCTTCGTTGGCGATGCGAGAAATCCGGCCATCAGGCCGGTGGATGTCGTGCTGATCGATGTTCCCTGCACCGGCACCGGCACTTTCCGGCGTCACCCTGATGCGCGCTGGCGAATCAAGATTTCTGATATCGCGGTGATGTCCGCGTTGCAGAAACAAATCCTGAGAGCCGCGGCGAGCGTCGTGAAAGAAGACGGCTTCCTGATCTACAGCACCTGCTCGCTCGAGCCGGAGGAAAACGACGCGCAGATCGATACGTTCCTCTCCGAGAATCCGAGCTTCGTTCTCGACCCCCCGCCGGAAGGAACGGTGGCGCCGGAGCTGCTGGACGCAGGGCGTCTGCGCGTGCTGCCACATCGCACCGGCACCGATGGAGCGTTCGCCGCGCGGCTGCGCAGGATCAACTAAATGAACTGGCGCGCGCTGCCCCGGCGTGCGTTTCCATATCTCATTGCCGCGGCGGGCGGATTCCTTCTCTCCTACGCAGCGGTATTCCTGTTCGCGTTTCCGGCGCAGGTTCTTCCCGACGATGGCATTCTGCCCAACGTCGTCGGAAAAACTTTCGAGGATGCGTCGGCGATTCTAACGAAAGCCGGATTTCCAGCGCAGCAGGGGGACTCGCGATACACTAAGTCGACTCCGTCGAACATCGTCCTCCAGGAGGATCCACCCGCTGGCAGCAGGCAGAAGCGCGGCACGAACGTCGTTCTCGCCCTGAGCGCGGGCCAGAAGACGGCGGAAGTTCCGGTGACGACGAACATGTCGCAGCAGCAGGCGCGGATCGCCATCGAGAACACCGGTCTGACGATGGGGAACGTCAGCGAGCAGCTCGCCGATCAGCCGCGCGGACTGGTGATCGCAACCAATCCACCGGCCGGAACGAAAATCGAGCTGCCGGGAAGTGTGGACGTTGTGCTGAGCAAGGGTCCGGCGACGGTGCAGATGCCGGATCTGTTCGGGCGCAGCGCTGGGGAGGCTCGGTCGATGATCGAGCAGCTCGGGCTCAGAATCGCGGGAATGTCGCGCGACACCAGCTCGCTGCAGCCGGAGAACTCAGTTATCCGCCAGATTCCCGCGGCGGGCCAGACGATCTCTGCCGGCGGTCCAGTAAGTCTGACGGTCTCCCACTTCCCGCCACCGCCCTCAATCAAGATCGACACGGGAATCAGTGCGCCACCTCCGTCGTCCCCTCCTCTTCCACCTTCCCGCTTCCCGCTTCCCGCTTCCCGCTAATGAGCGTTCGGATCGCTCCATCGATACTGAGCGCCGACCTGTCGAACCTTGCTGATGAAATTGCGATGCTCGAGGAAGGCGGTGCCGACTGGATTCACATCGACGTCATGGACGGCCGCTTCGTGCCCAACCTCACCTTCGGGGCGAAGGTGATCGAGTCCGTGCGCAAGCTCACCAGGCTTTCGCTCGACGTGCATCTAATGGTTGTCCAACCCGAGAATTACTTCGACGACTTCGCCGCGGCCGGAGCGAACGGCATGTCGATCCACACCGAGGTCTCGCCACACCTGCAGCGTCAGCTCAATCGCATCCGCGAGCTCGGTTGCCGAGCCGGCGCAGTGGTGAATCCTGCCACCCCTTTGACTGCAGTGAGCGAAGTGATCCCCGATCTGGATTTACTATTGGTAATGACGGTAAATCCGGGATTTGGCGGGCAGAAGTTTATCAAAGGATCGATCGACAAGGTTCGGCGGGCGCGTCAGCTACTCAGCGAAAACGGAAGCAAGGCTTTCCTCGAAGTCGATGGCGGCATCGATCGCAAGACGATCAGGTCGGTCTTCGAAGCTGGCGCCGACACTTTCGTCGCCGGCAACGCCATCTTCGCCGCCAAAAATCCGGAGGCGGAAATCGAGGAGCTGCGCAAGCGCGCAACGGCACAGGCATGACTATCAGAAAACAGCTGGCCGTGGGCGCGCTCGTCATCGCCATCGCTACTGCAGTAGCGTATGGAGCGACTCACTATCTGCGTCACGAGCTCTTCCCCGTCGAGCTGGGCAGCAAGGCGCCCGACTTCACGGCATTTACTATCGACTCCACGCCGAAGATAAAAACTCTCGCCGATTATCGCGGTCGAGTGCTGATGATCAACGTCTGGGCGACGTGGTGCCTGCCGTGCAGAGTCGAGATGCCAAGCATCGAGGCGCTTCACAAAGCGTACGGTCCTAAGGGTTTGAAGATCGTAGCCGTAAGCATCGACGATCCAGGAACAGAGCCGGCGATCCGCGCCTTCGCCAAACAATACGGACTCACCTTCGAGATCCTGCACGACCCCAAGGGCGCCATTACGCAGGCCTACGACATCTCCGGTTACCCGGAGACGTTCATCGTCGGCAGAGACGGCATCATCAGGAAAAAACTCATGACCGCCACCGATTGGAATTCTCCCGACGCCCGCGCGCTGGTGGATCGGCTGCTGACGGAGCAGTAAGGATGACCAGAATCCTCGGCATCGAGACTTCGTGCGACGAAACGTCGGCGGCTGTTCTCGAGGGCCACGGCGACGACGTCGCCCAGAAATCCCTGGTAATTCTTTCGCAGGACATTCACCGAGTATTTGGGGGCGTCGTCCCGGAGATTGCGTCGCGGGCGCATCTCACGAGCATCCTTCCAGTCGTCGATCGCGCGTTGAGCGAAGCCGGCACCCGTCTCGATGATCTGGACGCGATTGCAGTCACCAACACCCCCGGACTGGTGGGTGCGTTGCTCGTAGGAGTGAGCTATGGAAAAGCGCTTGCATTCTCTCGCGACATTCCTCTGCTCGGCGTCCATCATATGGAGGGACACCTGTTCGCCGCCGCGCTGGAGCATCGCCACGCCGTCCCTCCGTTCACCGCTTTACTCATCTCGGGCGGCCACACGCTGCTGCTCGACGTCGAGGCGTGGGGAAAGTACAGATTGCTGGGCGCCACCCGGGACGACGCCGCCGGCGAGGCATTCGACAAAGTCGCCAAGCTCCTCGGCTTGCCCTATCCGGGCGGTCGCTACGTCGAGCAGTTGGCTGCGACAGGGAACCCGAAGCGCTTCAAGTTTGCGCGGCCGATGGTGCGCAGAAACGCGGAGCAGAGCGACGCTGATTATTACGCGTTCTCGTTCAGCGGCTTGAAGACGGCTGTGCTGAACGCCGTGCGCGAGTCAAAGGACATCGAGTCGGACAAAGCCGATATCGCGCGAGGATTCCAGGACTCGATTATCGACACACTCCTGGAAAAAACCGCCCGTGCGGCGGCGGCCTGCTCCCGGCAGCGCATCGTATTGGGCGGTGGAGTTGCGTGCAACAAAACTCTGGCGGCGGCGATGCGAACCCGGCTCGAGCCGGAGGGTAGAACGGTTTTCACGCCGAGCCCAAGACTGGCCACCGACAACGCGGCAATGATTGCTCGCGCTGCGTTCTTCCGGTTCGAGCACGGCGAGAGAGCCGGTCTCGATCTCAACGCCTACGCCAGCAGCCCTATCCCGGGAATGGTGGCCGCCTAGATTCCTTCGAATGCAAAAAATCTTCGCCTCGATCGTCCACCAGCCGCTCTCATATCAGGTCGGCCCGCTTCAGCTAACCGGCTTCGGATTGGCAGTGCTCCTCGCTTTCGTGATGGCGCAGATAATCGCGCAACGAGAGCTCACCCGCCGCGGTCACGACGCCGAACCGATCGGCGATCTCATATTCGCGGCGGTGATTGGCGGACTCCTTGGCGGCAAGATTTATTACGCGATCCTGATGCGTGACGCGAGCGCGCTCTTCAGCAGAGCGGGCTTCGTGTTCTGGGGCGGACTCATGGGAGGAATCATTGCGTGCTATGTGGTGATCAGGTACAAGCACCTCTCCTTCCCGCGCATCAGTGATGTCGCTGCACCGGCAATCGCCGCCGCCTACTCACTGGGCAGAACCGGATGCTGGGCGGTCGGTGATGACTACGGCCGTCCGTTCAACGGATTCGGTGCGGTGAGCTTCCCGCATGGTGCACCGCCTTCGACCGTCGCCAACATGACGGATCTCTTCCACATTCCGGCGCCGCCGGGATCTCCACCGAACCAAGTCCTCTCTGTCTATCCGACTCAGCTCTACGAGGTCGCGCTCGGGTTCGTGATGTTTCTAATTTTGTGGCGCTTCCGCGACCACAAGCACGCCGAGGGCTGGCTGTTTGGATTGTACTGCGTGCTGGCGGGAGTCGAGCGATTCGTCATCGAGTTCGTCCGCGCCAAAGACGACCGTTTTCTCTTCGGAACTTTCACGGGTGCGCAGGTAATCGCCTTCTGCTTTGCAATCGGCGGCGCGATCTGGATGTATGCGCGCCGAAATCCCGATGCGAATGCCCCTAGAATTTATGCCCAGCCGCAGGCGGCGTAGCCGGGGTTTGCTGACGGTCGCGCTCGCCCTGAGCGGGACGGTGACGGCATCGGGATGCGCGACGATGGAAACCGTCGCCGCCGAACCGGGCGTGGCGTTCGACCTCCCGCTTGGCAAGACTGCATTGCTGGCTGGAGGCACCGCGCGCATCACCTTCAATCAGGTCACCGAGGATTCGCGTTGCCCCATGGATGCTGTTTGCGTCTGGGCAGGCGACGCCAAGATTCAGCTGACAGTTGAACGCGACGGCGCACCCAAAGATCTCCGGACGATCAGCATCATCTCCCCCAACAACGAAACTGCCTCCGGCAATCTCCGTATTCGTCTTATAGGGCTCTTTCCCGTACCGCGCTCAACGGAAAGCGCTACGTCTCGCGCGTACATCGCGCAACTGGTGGTAGATAGCATCTGACGGCGGCCTGGTTTCGATGAAGCGATTCAACTTGAATGCGGCAGCTCTGATCGAGTCGGCCCGGGTCGGCGCCGACTCGTTGCGCACTAATACCATGCGCACGACCCTCTCGACAACCGGAGTGATCATCGGCGTGGCTGCTCTCGTCGCCGCGTTCTCGATAACCGATGGGGTCGATCTCTGGGCAAGGGCGCTGATCGCCCGTGAGAGCAGCGTCCAGGATGTGGCGATTACCCCGCGCACCAGCACCGTCGTCGCGGGACGCACTGTTCCGATCAGTGGATATCCAGTGCTCACTACCGAGGACGCCGAGCTCGCCAAACAGGAGATTCCCGGCGTGGCGCAGTACGCCCTGACGCTTACCGGCAACGCGCCGGTCGAGTTCGGCGATCGCCGCGCGACGGCCCTACTGACATTGACCACAGCGAGTCTCGCCGATTTTACGTCGATCGACGTTTTGTCGGGACGATTCTTCACGCCGAGCGAAGTGCTGCATTCAGCGCCGGTGATCGTACTCGGACATCGGCTGGCGCAGGAGCTGGCCGGCGGTCGCGATGCGTTGTGGCTCATCGGCCGCGCGATCAAAGTCAGCGGGCGCAAGCGCGAGGTGGTAGGAGTCCTCTCGCCGCCTCAGGTTGGGCCAGAGCCCGATCTGGCCGCATTCGCTCCCTTGCGGGGCGGCGAATCGTTGCTCGAACCTTCAAAGGAGCCGCGGCTGCCGACGCTCAGGCTGAAGGCGCGCAGCATCGAGGCTGTCGACACATTGCGCACGCAGGCGGTAAACTGGCTGGCCGAGCGATACGGAACACGTGTCGAAAAGCTGAACGTCGAGATCGGCACCGAGCGTCTAGAGAACACGCGTCAGGCGATGCTGTTGACGAAGCTGCTGCTCGGGTTGCTGGCGGGACTGATTCTCGCCGTCGGCGGAATCGGAATCATGAACGTTCTGCTGGCAGCAGTCGCCGAGCGAACGCGGGAGATCGGAATTCGAAAAGCGGTTGGCGCTCGGCGCGCCGACATCCAGACCCAGTTTCTCGTCGAATCAGTTACCGTGACTGCCGCCGGTAGCGCAATCGGATTCGTCGTCGGAATTATTCTCGCCCAGGCCGGCACGGCGGTGTTCCGGCTGTGGGCGCACGCGCCGATCTATCCGGTGATGCACCTCAGCACGGGACTGCTCGCGGCGGGATCAGCGATTACCGTCGGACTGATATTCGGTACTTACCCGGCGCGACGCGCAGCGGAGCTGGCGCCAGTGGAAGCAATCGCCCGAGAGTAGCTGTCGCGACGAAAGGGACAGGCTGAATCTCGGTGATTGCCAGCCAGATGCCGCGCAGCGTGATGGACGGGATGCCGATCGTCACCTTCTCATTGGTCGGTCCGCTCACGGCAAAAGCCGATAAGACCACCGATCCCTGTTCGGCGAACGACGCGATGTTGCACGTAGCAGTCTTGGCGTATGGTGGCAGAACGATGCTGCACGTCTGGCTGGTCGATGACACCTGACTCGTAAGAGTTCCCGATTCCGACGACCAAACCTTATTCTGGCCCTCGAAGTAAATCGCGGCGGCCGGGAAATCGTTGCCCGCCAGTGTGAAATCGAAGTTGCTGGTGCCGGGATCACCGACGAGGAGGATCATCCTGTCCGGCACCTGCGTCGCCGAATGAGTCTGCCAGAGAATGACCGCGACGGTGAGCGATGGCGGCGTGCACACTCCTGGCGGGGGCGGCGCTATCGTAACGACGAACAAGTTCTCTTCGCACGTCCCGGCCGGGTAACTCTCGTGCAGCCCCAACGCATACATGCCCTGCGATGCGCCATCGATCGTCACATCGACCTGGTCGAGCACGGGGGCGATGGCGCTGAAAGTGGCATTCGCCTCGCTTGTCGTGGAGCCGATTCCGCCAGCCTGGTTCAAACCGATAGCTAGACTTTGCAGAGCCGCATTCGCGTCAAGCGAGGTGGGTCCCGTCGAATCGCTGCCACAAGCCGAGACGAAAATCGTCGCTAACGCGAGGAACGCGTGCGCCTTACGGACAGTCATAGGGGCGAGGGGCGAGGGACGAGGGATGAGGAAAGATGGAGGCGGGAAGCGGGAAGCGGGAGTGAGAACCGGAGTCCCACAACCCTCACCCCTCGCCCCTCGCCCCTCGCCCCTCGCCCCTCGCCCCTCGCCCCTCGCCCCTCGCCCCTACGACGAATGGTCGTGGACCATCCGCCAGCCGCGCGCCGTCCTGACCCAAATCGTCGTGAACCAGCCGGTTCGGTCCGGACGGCCGCCGCCGGTGAGAATATATTGCCCGGTAACGATGGCCTGATCCGGTCCGATCGGGCGAATCTCGAGATGATCGTAGCTCAACACCTGGATGGGACGTCCGGTGCGCCAGAACCCGGCGCGCATCTGGCCCTCGATCCCGCGGACTCCGCGCACCAGTCCAGTCGATCCCATCGCGGTCGCGGTGTCGGCGTACGCTGAGAGATAAACCGAAAGCTCGCCACGATTCCATCCTGCAGCCGTCGTATCGAGAGTCGCCTTGATCGCTGCCGCATCACTCGAGTATTGAAATCCCGATGGAGATCGCATCTGGCGGGCGCAAGCAGCTGCGAGGAGAGTCGCGACCACCACGCAAATTTTTCGCGTCATCTCGTCTCCGTATCTTCGGGAACGAGTCGCAGGCCAGTGCCCCAGGGATCGGTCAACAGCCATTCGCTTCCCTCCTGTTTCACCGGGTACCCCGCCTTCTTCACGCTCTCTGCAGCTGCATCGGCATCCCGACGCGTCGGAACAATGATGTCCCATTCCAGCAGCCGCGCATCATCATCTGTCGCCGCCGGCGCGCCACGAGCCCAGGTATTGGTGCCGAGGTGATGATGATACCCACCGGCCGACATGAACAGCGCACCCGGATAACTCCACACAACTTTGTCGAAGCCGAGCGCGTCGTGATAGAACGCCTCGGCCTTGGCAATCTCGTCGACGTAAAGATGAACGTGACCGAGTACTGTGCCCGGCGGTATTCCGGTCCACGGCTCGCCACGCGCTGACTTCACCAGATCTTCGACATCGAGATGGTTGGTGGTCATGTACAGCTGACGCTCGTCGTAGCGCCACGCCCCCCGCGGCCTGTCGGCGTAGACCTCGATTCCGAGTCCATCCGGATCGGTGAGGTAGACAGCTTCACTCACGAAGTGATCCGACATACCCGCGTAGGCTCCGATCTCGCCCAGATGCGCGACGAATCGACCGAGCGCGGCGCGATCGGGCAGCAGAATGGCGAAATGGTAGAGACCGAGTAAGCCACGACGTGGAACCGGACGCGCCGTGCTCAACTCACGGAGATGAACGATCTCCTTATCCTCGGCGACAGGGCCGAGACTCGCTGAGTCGCCGCCGCGACGAAGTACGCGCAACCCGAGGACTTTCTCGTAGAAGGTGATCGAGCGCTCGAGATCGGCGACCACGAGCCTTACTCTCCCGAGGTGGGTCGCCTCCGGGAGTCGATAACCTCTTGGGCGGATTCCGTGCTCGGTACCGGTCGCTACCATCTGCTCTGGGCTCATGTCTCGTTTCCCGTTGCCCGTACCCGCTTCCCGTAACCCGTAACCCGTAACCTGCTTCCCGCTTCCCGCTTCCCGCTTCCCGCTTCCCGCTTCCCGCTTCCCGCTACGCCTCGACACCCTCTGCTTTGTGCCCCGGCCAGAACGTTTTGATTGTCGCGAACACGAGCAGCGCGATAAGAATCGCCTGCGCGGTCAGAGTTTCCACGCTCGGATAAATCCCCATCGCCTCGACGTGCGGACCGCCGGGAATGACTGTGATTCGCATCAGATTTCCTTCCTGCAACTCGCGAACCCCCTTCCCCATAAAAACGAACGCCATGTAGTACAGGAGGAGACTGGTGACGGTGAAGAATGGGCGCATGGGGATCCTCACTCCATACCTATAGAAGAGCGTGAAGATCACCGCCAGCACGGCGAATCCGGCGACGATGCCGAGCGACAGCGGCAGGCCGACATTCGGTCCTTCGTTGAACAGCGCCTGGTAGAAGAGCGCGGTCTCCGCGCCTTCACGGTACACAGCGAGGAAGGCGACGAGCGCGAGCGCTTGACCGCCACCGTGCTCGAGCGCCGAATTCACTTTCTCGCGAATGAACTTCTGCCACTTGGCCGCCTCGACTTTCGAGATCAGCCAGTAGCTCACCGAAAAGAGGACGACGACGGCGACGAGCATCGTCGTCGCCTCGACTATCTCTCGGCTGGCGGGCATCGCCGCGAGCAGGGTTTTCAGCACGACCGCAGTCGCGAGGCTGGCGACGACGCCGAGAGTTATTCCCACCCAGATGGAGTGGAGACGCTCGCGATGTCCGGTCTTGAGCAGGAAGGCGACGACGGCGCCGATGACGAGGATCGCCTCGAATCCTTCGCGCAGGATGATGAGGAAGGATTGGAAGAATGCTTCCCAGTTTCCGGATGGAGTCTGGGTGAGATCGACCACGGATGGCAATCCGTCGGCGATGGCATCGCGCGAGCTCTTGGCACGGGTGAGGTCTTTCTGCTTCACCGCTCCTTTGAAGTCGGCGAAGTGTCGTTCCATCGTTGCGATCAGCCCCGGTTTCTTGGCGCGCGCCGGAGTCTCGAGCGGCTCGAAGGCGATGTAGGCATCGAAGGCTCGATCGCCCGCTTCCGCAGTCTTGCCCTTGCGCGCGAAGTCGAGTGCGCTGTCGAGAAGAGCAAGGATGACTGGCGACGCGGTATCGCCGACCATCGCCGTCGCGTCGCGCGAAGCTGGAAGGATCATCGGCTCGCCGCGCAGTGAGTACAGATAGTTGATGATGTTCCAGCGCTGTTGCGGCGTGAGAGAGGACGCCATCGCCGGCATAGCGGTACCGCGAACGCCGACGGAGATGACGTTATAGGCGAGAGTTGGAGTGAGCTCCGGAGTGAGGTGCTTGACTCCGATCCCCGGTGGCGCGGTACTAAGCGTGTGGGCGGCGGGTCCGTCGCCGGCGCCAGTCGCGCCGTGGCAAGAGCTGCATGCACTCGAGTAGAGTCGGTGTCCCGCGGCGGTATCGAGCGGGCCCTTTGGCAGGTCGATCGCGCCAGCGGTCCCGAGCGATGCGGCGAAGAGCCGGTGTAGATCCCTGACTGCCGAAGGGGGTTTTCTGAGTGCCACCGCC
>Ga0209160_1004943_pt1 | contig 10596 bp, 10 predicted proteins | sample GraSoiAngelo_153_FD_186167 | JGI IMG/M metagenome (GOLD analysis project Ga0209160, IMG submission 186167) | Grasslands soil microbial communities from the Angelo Coastal Reserve, California, USA - 14_1009_12_40cm (SPAdes) (version 2) | ecosystem: Environmental > Terrestrial > Soil > Grasslands ... | reverse complement strand
AGGATGCGCCCGCAGCCGGCCGCCGGTCGCGGAACGCGGCGCGGACGGCGCCGGCCACGAGCAGCGCGACCCCGACGCCGACGGTCGTCCAGTGGCGGGGGATCCCGAAGGTCGCCGTCAGCGCCACCGCGAACCCCACGAGCGTCACGATCAGTCCCGCGAGTATCAGACCGAATCCGGGGCGCCGGCATGCCATCTCAGAACCTCCAGGTGGTGGTGAAGGTCACGCGATCGTTCCTGTCGAACTGGCCGTACAGCGTGCGGTGCGGGCCCTCGAAGAGGTCGGCGCCGACCGACAGCGTGACGGCGCCGCTGACCAGGTAGTCGATTCGCGGGCTCAGCCGGAAGTCGCCGCGGTTGACGCCGGCCACGAAGAGCACGGTCGGGTTCAGCGTGTTGTCGAAGAAGCCCGTGGTCACGCGCAGCGTCACCGACGTCGTCACCTGCGCGGCGACACCGGCCCGCGTCAGGTTCGTGGCGGAGCCCATGAGGACCTTCTGGCTGAGCTGCAGCGCCGTGTCGACCGTCTCGAAGAACGTGTAGTCGACGCCGACGAGCCAGTCGAGCGTGTCGCGCCGGACGACGCCGTCGGGATCGAGCGGGTTCGCCGTCTCGTAGCGCTTGCCGAGGGTCAACGCGGCCTCGGCGCGCATGACCACCGGCTCGAAGCTCTTGGCCAGCGTCGCGCCGATGATGTGCAGCCGCGGATGCTGGGGGTCGAGCACGACCACCTCGGGCCCGGGCGGCTGCGCGACGCGGCGCTGGAAGAGGACCGGCGACTTGTCGGCCTCGTCGTAGTAGATGAGCGCGACGTCCCAGCCCTGCCGGAGCACCGACAGCCGAACGCCGCCCTCGCTGCGCGCGAGGCTGAACTCGTCGGCGTCGTCGGGCAGCCGCACGACGGGGTTGCGGAAGCGGTAGGGGAAGCGCGCGAACTGGAACTCCGCGCCCTGCTTCGGGAGCTTGTTGGTCCGCGTGTCGGGCGTCCACACACCTTCGACGCTCACGCCCTCCGCCAGCCGGTACGTGGCGTCGAGCGCCCAGATCGGGATGCGCAGCTCGCTGAAGTCGGGCAGCACGAACTCGCGGAAGTCCTTGGGGTTCACGACGTCGGTCACGAACGTGCTGATCGCCTCGCCCCACACGATCTGCTGGCGGCCGAGCCTCACGTCGAGGTCACCGAGTCCGACGATCAGCAGCGCCTCGCGCAGCGAGAGGTCGGTCTTCTGGTCGCGCTCGACGTTGGCGGGATAGCGGTCGGTGGCCTCGAAGACGGCGTCGTACCAGCCCCGGACGGCGGCCCGCACGGCCACCGACTCGGAGAACGCGTACTTGCCGTCGAGCCAGCCGAGCGTCTTGAGCTTGCTGACGTCGCCCGGATCGTGCAGACGGTAGGCGAACTCTTCGGCCAGCCGGCCCCGCAGCCGGAGCGCCTTCGCCCCCGCGGGCGGCTCCGCCTCGTCGGCGCCCGCCGGCGCGGCGAGCGCGAGGAGCAGCGCCGCCGCCAGCACCCGGCGCATGTCAGTCGAGCGTCTTCATGTAGTTCTTGTCGAAGTACTTGTCGGGCAGGTCGCGGACGGTCAGCTCGCCGTAGTCGAGCACAGAGCGCCTGTCCTTGCGGATCGCGTCGGTGAGCGTGAGCCGCGTCGCCAGCCGGTGGCCGCCGACGTCCTTGAAGTTGTCGAAGACGCCGGTCTTGAGCAGCGTGCCCGTCGCCGCGTAGAACTCCGCCTTCACGGGCCGCCGGCCCTCCTTCGACACCCAGTACTTGATGGCGGAGTAGGTGACCTCCTTGCTCTTGGCCTTGAGGTCGAGCACGTGGCAGGCGACCCCGTCGACGGACTCCTCGCCGGCCAGGGTGGCGTCGTAGTCGCCGGCGTAGTCGGCGCGCGCGATGTCGCCGTTGGCGACCTGGCCGACCAGGCGCTGCGAGAACGGAATGCGCACGGGCTTGCCGGCATCCGGGAGATAGATCCAGAGGTCGCGGCCGAGCGCCAGCAGCGAGCGCCCGACGTTGCGCGGCGGCGCCACGAACTTGACGAATACGCGGCCGCCGCCCTTGACGAAGACCTCGAAGCCGTCCACCGAGGGCGCCTTCTTCGCCTCCTGGCTGGTGATGCTGATCTTCCACACGAAGCTGTCGGCGGGCCGCCGCGCGCGGTCGGCCTCGCGCACGAGGTCGGTGGCCTCGTCCGCGCGCGCGCTCGAGACGAGCACGAGCGTGAGGGCGACCGTGAGCGCCAGCCTACACATGCCGGAGGGCCTCCACGACGTCCAGGCGCGCGGCGCGCCAGGCGGGATAGAGCGAGGCCAGCGTGGCCGCGACGATCGAGAGCTCGAACGCCTGCGCCAGCACCGCGGGGACGACGAAGATCTGGACCATGAAGCCGCGCGTGGAGCCCGGCGGCGGCGGCAGCTGGATCCCGACGGCGGAGATGGCCTTGGCGAGGACCACGCCGAGCACGACGCCGGCGACGGCGCCGAGCACGCCGAGGACGAAGCCCTCGAGCACGAACATCGACACGACGCCACGCCGCCGCGTCCCCAGCGCCATCACCGTGCCGATCTCCCGCGTGCGCTCGAAGATGGCCATGGTCATGGTATTGGTGATGCCGAACACGACCATGATCGAGACGATCAGCGTGAGCACGGCGAAGATGCGGCCGAACAGCTCGCGCACCTGGTGGTAGCGGAGCGCCAGGTCCTCCCACGTCTTGATCTCGAGATCGAGGCCACGGTCTCGGATGAGTCGCTCGAGACTCTCCCGGACCCGCGCCGTATTGTCAGTGGCGTCCAGCAGCAGCACGACCGACTGCACCTCGCCGCCCTCGAGGTCGAGGACGCGCTGGGTCTCGGGCAAGCCGATCCGGAGAAAGCGGTCGTCGTAGGCCTTCTCGCCCGACTCCCACACGCCGCGCACCTTCACGGCCAGCGCATTGATCGCCCCCGCCTTGGTGGTGGTGAGCAGCATGAGGTCGTCGCCCGGCTTGACGCCGAAGGCGCGCGCCAGCCCGACGCCGAGGGTGATGCCGCGCGGCTCGCGCGTCGCCAACTCCTTGCCGTCGACGATCACCGCCAGCGCCGAGAGGTCCAGCTCGCCCTCGGGCACGACGCCGGAACCGACGAAGGCGGTCGTGGTATCGCCGGTGGAGACGAGGCCGGAGAAGCCGAGGCGCGCGGTGACCGTCTTGACGTGCGGGAGCCGGCGCAGCTCGTCGCGCAGCGCCGGGTAGTCGGCGATCAGGTAGTCGAAGGGCGCCAGGTTGCCCTTCTCGGAGTAGCCCTTGCGATAGATCTGGATGTGGCCGACCTGGCTCCGGATGGTGGACTCCCGCACGCCGTAATAGATGGAGTGCACGAAGCCGCCGAACACGATGATGGCAGCGGCGCCGAAGCCCATGGCGGCCAGCGTGATCAGCGTGCGGCGCCGGTTGCGGAAGACGTTGCGGAGGGCCAGCTTCGCGTAGAGCGCCATGGCCTAGAGGCCCCTCAGTTCCTTGTCCATGGCCGCCGCCTCGGGCGCGGCCGGGTAGAGGGCCTTCGCCTTCTCCCACGCGGCGCGCGCGGCGCCCGGCTGGCCGGTCTTCTTGAAGGCGAGGCCGAGGTTCAGGTAGACGGCCGGCATGACGCCGTCCGGGACGGCCTGCGGCTGCGCGTCCTTCATCGCGACGACGGTCCTCAGATCCTTCACCGCCACGTCCGCCTTGCGGAAGAGATCGGGCACGCGCGTGGCCGTGATGCCGCGCACGACGTAGACGACGAACGCGTCGGGGAAGCGCTCGACCGCTTCGTCCATTGTGTCGAAGCCGCGCTTCACCCAGCCGGCGGCCTCCATGCCGCCGATGCGCGCGGCCTTGCGCACCTGGGCGCTGCCGAGCCAGGCCAGCGCCGCCGGGTTCTTCGGATCCACGGCGACGGCCTTCTCGAACAGGGCGATGGCGTCGTCGGGGCGGTCGGCGTCGAGCGCCTGTCGTCCCTGGGCGACGAGGTCGCCCGTCTGGGGCTCGACGTGATCCGGGCGCAGGACGGCGAGGATGCAGAGCACGGCGATGGCCAGGAGATGTCTCATCGAAGCCTCCCGTCGGAGATTTCCAGCACGCGGTCGGCGGCCGACATGATGCGCGGGTCGTGGGTGGAGAACACGAACGTGACGTCGCGCTCGCGGTTGAGACGCCGCATCAGCTCGACGATGTCGCGGCCGGTGGCGCTGTCGAGGTTGGCGGTGGGCTCGTCGGCGAGCACGAGGGCCGGCTCGCCGACCAGCGCGCGGGCGATGGCCACGCGCTGCTGCTGACCGCCCGACAGCTCCGGCGGCCGGTGGCGCGCGCGGTCGCCGAGGCCGACCTGCTCGAGCGCCGCGCTCACGCGGGCGCGCCGGTCGCCGCCGCGCGGCCGGATCAGCAGCGGGTACTCGACGTTCTCCCAGGCGGTGAGCACGGGGATGAGGTTGAAGGTCTGGAAGACGAAGCCGAGCTTGCGCGCCCTCAGATCCGCGCGTCCGCCCGAGGAGAGCGCGCTCACCGACTCGCCGTCGATCAGGACCTCGCCGGCGGTCGGCGTGTCGAGGCAGCCGATGAGGTTGAGGAGCGTCGTCTTGCCGCTGCCCGACGGCCCGGCGATGGCCACGAACTCTCCGGTGGCCACGGTGAACGACACGTCGTCGAGCGCGGCGACGCCGACCTTGCCCAGGCGGTAGGTCTTGCTCACGTGGTCGACGGCAACCCGATAGTCCATCGGCGACCCTTCCCGGCCGGCAGGTGTCCGGCGCGCGCTCACCATGCGGTGCTCCGCGCGCGCCGTCCACGGCCATCTGACGAGCGGTCGAAATCAGGTGACGAACGGTCGAAACGCGGCGACGAGCGGGGTTTCGAGACGGCCACGGCTTTGCCGGGGCCGGCGAGCGTTGGGGGGGTTGGGGGCCATGTCGGGGCCCCCATCTAAGTTGGGGGGCCATTTCGGGGCCCCCCATATTCAATCGGCGAGGTCGGACGGCAGCCGAGGACGCTCGGAGACGGTCAGCATCATCTCGCGCGACTGACCCTCGCGCACGACGGTGATCTTCACGCGCTGCCCGACGCGCAGCGTCTTCACGCGCGCGATGTAATCCGAATGGCTGCGGACCGGGGTGCCGTTGATCTCGGTGAGGATGTCACCGCCCAGCAGGTACTCCTCGCCCTGGACGACCACCGAGAGGTTGCCCCCGCGCACCCCCGCGCGGTCGGCGGGCGAGCCGTCGTAGACGACCTCGACCAGGTAACCGGGCGTCACCGGCATGCGGACGACGCCGCCGAGCTTGTTGTCGACGGCACGCCCCTGCATGCCCAGCCACGGCCGCACGACGCGGCCCACCTCGCGCAGGTCACGCAGGATCGACTTGGCGGCGTTGATCGGCACCGCGAAGCCGATGGACTGCGCGTCCTCGGAGATCAGCGTGTTGATGCCGACCACGACGCCGCAGCGGTCCACCAGCGGCCCGCCGGAGTTGCCCGGATTGATCGGCGCGTCGGTCTGGATCATCGGCTCGTCGGAAATGCCGGGCAGCAGCCGGTTGAGCCCGCTCACGATCCCGCGCGTCATCGTCTGTTCGAGGCCGATCGGGTTGCCGATGGCGACCACCTCGTCGCCGACCCTGACCGCCGACGAGTCGCCGAGCCGCGCCGCCGGCAGCGCGGCCGCGCTTTCCACGCGCAGCAGCGCGACGTCGAGCACGGAATCGAGCCCGAGGATGCGCGCGGGCGTCTTGTTGCCGGAGTCGAGGGTCACCGACAGCGAGGCGGCGCCGTCCACCACGTGCGCGTTGGTGAGGATCTGGCCGTCCTTCTCGATGATCACGCCGGAGCCGACGATCGTCTCGAAGCGCCGCTGCGGCTTCGCCTTGTTGATCTTCATCGCCTGGATCGAGACGACGGCGGGGGAGACGCGCTCGAAGACGACGGCCAGCGGCTCCGCGCACGACTGCGCCGCGGCCACGGTCGGAAGGAGGAGCGTGGCGAGCAGCGCGAGCCCAAGCCGCATAGAACCCGGATGATACACTAGGCAAAACGATGCGCGCGTTTCTCGTCGCCCTCGTCCTCCTCGTCCTCGCGGCCGGCGGCGCGGCCGCCCAGTCGGGCGAGCGCGTGCTCGCGGCCACCCTCGAGAACGGCCTGCGCGTGCTGCTGCAGGAGGACCACCGCAGTCCCATCGTCTCGTTCCAGATGTGGTACCGCGTCGGCTCGCGCAACGAGGCGCGCGGCGCCACCGGCATCGCCCACTTCCTCGAGCACATGATGTTCAAGGGCACGCCGACCCACGGACAGGGTCAGTTCGCGCGCCTCGTCGAGCAGAACGGCGGACAGGACAACGCCTTCACCTCGCAGGACGTCACCTCCTACTACGTGAACATCGCCGCCGACCGCATCGACCTCGTGATCGAGCTCGAGTCCGACCGGATGCACAATCTGAAGCTCGACGCCAAGGACATCGCCTCCGAGCGCGAGGTCGTCATCGAGGAGCGGCGTACGCGCACCGAGGACGATCCCGGCGGGTTCCTCGGCGAGGAGGTCTCGTCGATCGCCTTCAGGAGCCATCCCTACGGGGCGCCGATCATCGGCTTCATGGAGGACATCAAGCGGATCACGCCCGAGGAGATTCGCGCCTTCTACAAGACCTACTACATGCCGAGCAACGCGATCCTCGTCGCCGTCGGTGACTTCAAGGCGCCCGAGGTGCTCGCGAAGATCCGCGCGAAGTTCGGCAAGATCCCCAGGGGGGCCACGCCGCCGCCGGTGCTCGCGGTGGAGCCGCCGCAGAACGGCGAGCGCCGCGTCGTGGTGGCCAAGCAGGCGCAGCTGCCGATCGTCTACGTCGGCTACCACGTGCCGAACCAGACGTCCGCCGACGCGTTCCCCCTCGAGATGCTCTCGACGATCCTGTCCGAAGGCCGCGCCTCGCGGCTGTACAAGCGGCTCGTGTACGAGCGCCAGCTCGCGCTGGAGGCCGGCGGCGACTACAACTACTTCTCCCAGGACCCGAACCTCTTCTGGTTCTGGGCGACCCCGATGCCCGGCCAGACGGCGGAGGCGATGGAGAAGGCGCTGCTGGCCGAGATGGAGACGCTCAAGAAGGAGCCGGTGACCGACGAGGAGCTCCAGCGCGCGAAGAACCAGGTGGAGGCGACGTTCGTCTTCCAGGAGGACTCCGTCCACCGCCGCGCGGCCCTGCTGGCGCGCTTCGAGCTCATCGGCGTCTACGCCGACAAGGACCGCTTCCTCGAGCGTCTGCGCGCGGTGACCGCGGCCGACGTCCAGCGGGTGGCGCGCGCGTACTTCGCGGACGACAGGAAGAACGTCGGCGTGCTCCTGCCGCGGCCCTGATGGGCGCGCGCGTCCTCAAGGTCGCCCTGGCGGTAGACTCGGTCATGCGCCTGCGCCGTCCGGCCGCGGTGCTCGTCGTGCTCACGCTGCTGCTCGCGCTGCCCGCGGGCGCGGCCGGGCCGATCGCGCACCGTGAGGTGCTGCCCAACGGCATCGTGCTCCTCGTCGCCGAGCGGCCCGCGGTGCCGATCGTCGTCGTGCGCACGTTCACGCACGCGGGCGCCGTCCTCGACCCGCCCGACCGCGCGGGCCTCGCGAACCTGACCGGCGCGCTGCTGACGCGCGGCACCGCCAAGCACACGGGGCCGCAGCTCGACAGCGCCATCGAGTTCGTCGGCGGCAGCCTCTCCGCCGGCGCCGGCCGCGACGGCCTCGGCGCCTCGCTCGCCGTGCTGAAGAAAGACCTCGGCCTCGGGCTCGACCTGCTGGCCGAGGTGCTGCTGACGCCGACGTTTCCGCCGGACGAGCTCAAGCGGAAGGTGGCGCAGATCCAGGCGGCCATCAAGCGCTCGGAGGAGGATCCCGGCACGGTGGCCGGGCGTGCCCTCGCGCGGCTCGTCTTCCCCAGGCATCCCTACGGTGTGCCGGTGGAGGGGACGATCGAGTCCGTCGGCAAGCTCACGCGCGACGACGTCGTGCGCTTCCACGGCGGGCACGTGCGGCCCGACACCACGGTTGTGGCCGTCGTCGGCGCCATCACCGTCGACGACGCGCGCCGCGAGGTGCTGGCGCGCCTCGGGGGCTGGAAGGCGCCCGCGGAGCCGCCGGCCAGCGTGCCCACCGTCGCCGCGGGCGGGCCGCCGCAGACCGAGACGATCGAGAAGGACCTGACGCAGGCGACCATCGTGCTCGGGCGCCAGGCCATCCGCCAGACCGATCCCGACTACTTCCCGCTGACGGTCGCCTCGTACGTGCTGGGCGGCGGCTCGGCCTCGAGGCTCTATTCGCGCGTGCGCGAGGAGGGCGGGCTCGCCTACGCCGTCTACTCCCACGTCAGCCCGGCGAAGTACGGCGCTTCGTTCAGCGTGTCGGCGCAGACGCGCACGGCCGAGGTGCCCAAGGTCATCGAGATCATGCGCGAGGAGCTGGCGCGCATGACGCGCGACCCGGTGACCGAGCGTGAGCTGAAGCTGGCCAAGGACTACCTGATCGGCAGCTTCCCGCTGCGCCTGGACACCTCGGCGAAAGTGGCCGACTTCGTCGTGGCCGTCGAGGAGCAGGGGCTCGGGCTCGACTACGCCGACCGCTACAAGGAGCGCGTGGCGAAGGTGACCGCGGCCGACGTGCAGCGCGTGGCCGCGAAGTACTTCGCGCCGGACTCGTTCAACCGCGTGGTCGTCGGCGCGCCGCCCAAGCCGTGAGGCGCGCGCTCGCCGCGCTCGCCCTGGCCCTCTGGCCGGCCGTGGCCGCGGGCGCCTCGCTGACGCTCGACGCGAAGGGGCAGCAGGAGGCCGTCCGCGTGGGCGAGAAGAGCGTCAGCAACGACGCCTTCGACGCCGAATGGCGCGTCGAGAACGCCACCGGCGACTCGCTGAGCGTGCTCACGCCGTTCCATCGCCTCGTCGTCGCCGCGCGGCACGCGACGTTCAACGGCAAGCCGCTCAAGCCCGGCGAGCCCGAGACGCTCCTCAAGGAGACCCGCGACCGTCTGGTGCTGTGGGTCGAGCTGCACGGCGCGACCGAGGGCTTCGCGCGTCTCTACACGCCCCGCCTCGTCGTCCGTGATCGCGAGATCAAGGCGGCCTTCGTGCAGAACGAGCGCACGGCCCACCGGCAGGAGAACGGTCGCTACCTCGCGCGCTGCGTGTACGGTTTTCCGACGCGCGACCTCGACGGGCGCGCCAAGGCCTCGCTGATCGTCGAAGACAGTGCCGGCCGCGACGTGAGCACGTTCGCCATCGACCTCGGCACGATGCGCTGAGCATGCGCGCCCACGGCTGGATCGGTCTGGGCCTCGTGCTCGCCGCCGAGGCCGCGCTCCTCAGCGGCCAGCCGCTCGTCGCGCGCTGGTTCACCCCGCTCGTCTGGACCGGCTACGTGCTGTTGGTGGACGCGCTCGCCGCGCGTCTGACCGGCCGCTCGTACCTCACCACCGACCGCGTCGAAGGCGTGCTCGTGGGGCTGGCCTCGGTCGGCTGCTGGTGGCTCTTCGAGTGGTACAACGCGCCGCGCTTCTGGCGCGGTGGCGCCGACGCCGCCGGCCTCTGGTGGCGCTACCAGGGCCTCGAGCCGAACCTCTTCCTGCGCCGCCTCGGCTACGACTGGTCGTTCGCGACGATCTTCCCCGCGCTCTTCCTGACCGCGACCGTCCTCCGCGCCCGCGTCTTTCGCCGCGTGCGCGTGAGACCGTGGCGCCCGCCGCGCGCGACCCTGCGCGCCCTCGTGGTCGTGGGCGCCGTGGCGGCGGTGCTGCCGCTCGTCATCGCTTCGGCGTGGCTCGTGCCGCTGGTGTGGGTGGCCTTCACGCTGCTGCTCGAGCCGCTCAACGCGCGAGCCGGGCGGCCGTCCTGGCTCGCCGACCTCGGCCGCGGCGACGCCTCGCGGCTGGCCGCGCTGCTCGCCGCGGGCGTCGTGTGCGGCGCGCTGTGGGAGTTCTGGAACTACTGGGCCGCGACGAAGTGGACGTACAGCGTGCCCTACCTCGGCCACGTGAAGATCTTCGAGATGCCCGTGCTCGGCTATCTCGGCTTTCCGCCGTTCGCGCTCGAGTGCTTCGCGATGTACCACTGGCTGCGCGGCCGCCTGGGCGCCGTCCCGCCGCCGCCGCTGCCCTGACGTCGCCGGGGCTGGACGAAATCGCCGGCGCGGATGCAGCATAGGACCCCATGAGCGCCCTCACCGTCCGGAGCAAGGCTCGCGAGCAGGTCATCGACATCACCGAGGACGTCGCGGCGCTGGCGGCGTCGATGAGCGACGGCGTGTGCAGCCTCTTCACCCAGCACACGACGTGCGCCCTGACCGTCCTCACCAACGAAGAGGGCATCGCCGAAGATCTGCTCAGCGTGCTCCATGGTCTCGTGCCGCAGACGACGGCATACGTCCACGACTCGGCCGATCACGTCCGCGCTCACGTGCTCAGCGCGCTCGTCGGGCCGTCGGTCTCGGTGCCGGTGCGCGATGGGCGACTCGGCCTGGGTCAATTCCAGCGCATCGTGTTGGTCGAATTCGAAGGCCCGCGCCAGCGCACGATCGAGGTCGCCGCCGGCGCGATGCTATACTCAACGCCCACACGCCCAGGAGG
>Ga0209160_1004941_pt1 | contig 10597 bp, 5 predicted proteins | sample GraSoiAngelo_153_FD_186167 | JGI IMG/M metagenome (GOLD analysis project Ga0209160, IMG submission 186167) | Grasslands soil microbial communities from the Angelo Coastal Reserve, California, USA - 14_1009_12_40cm (SPAdes) (version 2) | ecosystem: Environmental > Terrestrial > Soil > Grasslands ... | reverse complement strand
AGAACCGCCCAGTCCTCTTCCTGCATCTTGACCATTTTGGAGTAAGGCTCCCAGACCTTGCTAGCTTTATCTGCCATATTCTATCGATTACTCCTGTTACGAGTACGAAGCAAGAGCTTGGCATTACGGGATGAAAAGATACTGTAACCCACGCGGTATAGAGCGACAGGGATCGGGAAACGGGGTTACAGCTCAAAGCATTCCTTGATCGGCTGTTAAGATCCGTTACGGGAATTATCAACTAGGCGTAAAAAGGGCCGTTTCAACAAACAGCAGACACCGACCGAGAATGTGAACATGCGACACAGGATTACCGAGATGGAGGCGGGTTTGTGGAGCCTAGGGGTCTTTGCAATCGTCACAATCCTAGTATTCTCCGGCAGACTGCAAGCCATCGACGCCCAGTCCGGATTGCTGGTAAACGGCTATGATCTCGGCGGTCTCGGAACAACTCTCATGCAGCTCATCACAAGCTACGGCAGGGAACTAGTCTGGGGGCTACTCGTACTGATCATGTTTCTCTTCGGGAACCGGAACACAAAGATTCTAGCCCTAGAACTGGGAGTTCTATTTCTGTTCGGAGCCCTGGTCGGCGACCTCTCCAAGATTCTTCTGCCACGGCCCCGCCCATTTCCGACTATCCCGGTGACCCTACGGGTGCCGAACGAGACCGACTCGTCATATCCCTCAGGACACGCGCTGATCGTCTCGATAGGGGCGGCATTCTGCCTTGCCAGCTTCCGACGAAGGATTCTTGCCGGGTTACTAACGTTCGAGGCGGGGATCGTATGTTACTCGCGCGTCTACCTGGGAGTCCATTATCCTCTCGACGTGGCAGGAGGCGTCTTACTAGGGATCGGAATCGCTCTGGTTGGGACGAGCCTCCTTAGGAAATACGTGCAGCCGCACCTCACCAGAACCGCAGAGGCGACGGGAAGAATCCTAGGGAAAGGGTACGTAGATCTCTGATGAGACCGACGGTCCCCAGTCAAGGCCGAGTCAGTGCTTCTTGACGTGACGCCGCAGACTTGTCTTCGAGGACTAGGTCGGTTCAGGATTCTTTCGGAGTTTCTTCTTCTTTCCAACCGATCGGTGAATGCCCTGGTGGGTCTGGAGATTGTTCATCTGCAGCATAGCCGCCAATTTGCGATTGTGGAAATGGTACTTTGCTAGGTAGATGGTTATGCTGACTGCTCCTCCAGCGATGAGGCCGATATAGAGAAAGGTGAGCGTTGATAGTGAGTCTGAAGTGGTTGAGAGTGCGCCTGGGGCGGAGCCTCCAAAAACGTCTGAGATGGAGGGAGCCCCAGATACCCCGCTCGTAAGATAGGGTAGTCCCCAGTTCGCCTCGATGGTGTGGAGGCTCGCGTACTCGTCGTAGTTGTTGCTGGTCGAGACGTAGCCCTGCTTTATCATGCTTCCATACTGTATGTTGGGTGAGGGGTCGTACTCGTCCCACCAGATGTAGAGCATTGTCCGATAGGACGTGGTTGTGAAGACAGACGAAGCGAGTAGAGAGCCTGAAGCTGGGTTTGAGGGTGTGCCGCTTCCTATGAGGAGGCTCTTGAGATAGGAATCTCCCGTCGATATACTGTTATCGTGCATGTTGTGGTTGTCTGTCGGAGTGTACCAGAGGAGGTTTGGCGGATTTGCAGAGTTGGCTGCTGCTGTGAGCGTGGTCGTGCTAACCGATGAGCTGGTGAAAATGTTGGGACTGTTGGTATCGCTTGCAAAGCCGGTGAACGGGAAATGGTCATTCCCCCTCGGGCAGCCGCTCTCGCAGTACGCCTGCCAAGTGAGCCCTGCCGACTGCATTTGATCCACGAGAGTAGAACCGGATAGACAACAAGAGTACCCGTCACCGACCCCGTAAGTGTCGCCGGAGATTAGGGCGACGTAACATGCCGCCGAGCAGCCGCTAATCGAAGAGGTGGCGCCATAGCTGTGATAGCTGGGGATGGTCGAGCTGAGGAGGAGTAGGCTGCAGAGGAAGGGCGCGGTCCCTGTTGGACATCCGGCTGGCGTGCCGTCTCCAAGAACATCTGGATAATTCTGATTCTCCATGGCGATTATGATAATATGGTCGAAGCTGCTGCCGGCTGGGGTGGCTGATGCCGTTGCCGGTAGGGAGAGAAATAGGATGCTGATTGAAAGAGCTGCTAGGGCCCAGGCGATGCTTTGCCGGTCCGGTTTTCGGAACATTCTCAAGCCTTCTTAACTCAACACGTTCAGGCTCCCTTCGCTATCAGCGAGGGATCGTCTCGGTGATGGAGCGAGGAAACAGGCCTCTCTTGACGAAGGCGGCGCTCCGCTTGTCGTCATCTATGACGGCTTGGATAAAAAAGAATCCTGATACTCTACGTCGCTATCTGCAATTCTCTCTTGCGGTTTGGTCCCAGGGAAAAAAGGTACTAAGGATTCTTGTCGCTGGTTTCATTCATCTTAACAGAGAATCTATGCTTGGTTGAGGTGGTTGAGAGGGAGCTCCGGTTGGATTCTAGGGTCAGCACGGGACCTACGGCTGGGCATGGGTCTGCTTCAAGAATTGTTATCATGGTCCAGTCGGTTGTCATTCTCTCTCTGTCATTTTGGTTTGTGGAGGAGTATCTGAACAACAAATACCTAGGCGAATATCTCAACGGCGTCTTCCAGGCAGACGGTCTGGTAATAGGAATGCTGGGTACATTACTCGTCCTCGGTTCAGTCTCAAGTCTAATGCTCATGAAGAGGAGGCATGGAGAGAAGAGGTTTGAAGCAGTTTCTCTAGAAGTCACGCCTACCGCTCCAAAGATCAAGGGAGCGGTCGTGACGAGCGCGAAGCCGTTTGAAGCGAGCCCGAACATGGACTTTCATCCAGTTGTGGCGGCCTTAAAGGCCGACATGGCTGACAGGCGAATGAGCTTCAGTTCCGCGCCAGGCGCCGGGACCCAGCAGCCAACGACAGGTCCTCTCCCCCGCGTCGAAGCCCCAAAAACATCGGTGCTCGATCAGCTAACCCCGAGTCGTCAAGCGCCCACGACTGGTCCTAGGCCAGGCCAGACGGCGCTACCTTTTCCTCAACACTCAACGCACGATCTCTGGCCTCAGCCGCCGACAGGGCCGAGAGTTGAACAACAGGGAGTATCATTGGGTCGACAGTATCCGCCCGTTCCTAAGCCGCAAGAACCAGTCGGGTCAAATGTCCTTCAGCCTTCTCAGACAACAACACCGCAGATGCCAACGAATGTGACGACTGTCATAACTGGAATTTTGCCGGCTCAGAAGAAGAAAGAGGATCCCGCAGCTAACCCGGAACAGAAGTCTTCTCCGTAGCAGTAGGCTCCGAATCCCCGTTCTAATTGTGGGGATAGATGCGGCGAAGCAAGAAATACGCGTAGCTAGATTCGTATTTTCATGCAGACCTGTTTCGACGGTCTCACTAGACCGGTCAAGAAGCGCCTCGAGGTTAACTGAGGATTGGCAGATACCGGTTCGCTCTTGGCGGAAAAAATTTCTTCCAAGAATGCGACAGTCTGCGTCATCGGATTGGGGTATGTTGGCGTACCTCTCGCTGTTGCGTCAGCCCAGGCGGGCTTCAACGTCCTCGGAGTCGATGTTGACGCGAGCAAGGTGGAGCAGATCAACAGGGGCGTCTGTTATGTTGAGGACAAGTACAGTGAGGATCTCCTGCCTGGGCTAGTAAGCTCTGGCAAGATCAAAGCCTACTCGAAACTGTCGGAGGCGGTGCCACAATCCGACATCGCGATAGTCTGTGTTCCTACGCCTCTGAAGAAGGATGGAGACCCCGATCTCTCATTTCTAAAGTCGGTCGCCAAGAGCCTGGCTGACCAGCTCACGGATTACAAGCTGATCATTGTTGAGAGCACGAGCTATCCTGGTACTACTGAGGAAGTGTTTCGGCCGCTACTTGAGCGTGGGGAGAGGAAGGCTGGGATCGATTTCGCCCTCGTTTATTCTCCGGAGAGGATTGATTATGGGAATGCTTCGTTCGGGGTGAGGAGTATTCCAAAGGTTGTCGGGGGCGTGGACGAGGAGTCTACTCGGCTTGGTTCAGGGTTCTACAGCGCGATTCTTCAGGCGAAGGTCGTGGCGGTCAGCGGGCCCTCTGTTGCGGAGGCGACTAAGATGCTGGAGAACGTGTTTCGCTATGTGAACATCGCTTTGGTCAACGAGCTAGCAGTACTTCACGAAACTCTGGGTGTAGATTTTATCGAGGCTATAGATGCCGCCGCGACGAAGCCTTTCGGTTTCATGGCTCACTATCCTGGGCCAGGGGTCGGCGGGCATTGTATTCCGAAGGATCCATTCTACTTGGTCTACAAGGCGAAGAAGGCGGGCTTCCCTCTGCAGATGGTGTCTGCCGCAGAAGTGCTGAACAATGGTATGCCGAAACATACTGTCGAGAGGTTGCTGAAGACTCTCCGGAGGCTGAAGAAGAATCCGCGGAAGGTGAGGGTTGCGCTCTGGGGTCTCTCGTACAAGGGAGGTGTCAAGGATACGCGGAGGAGTCCGAGTGTGGACCTGTTGAGGATCTTCCAACGATTTGGGGTCAAGGCAATAGTTTTCGATCCGTTTGTGGAGACAATCAAAGTTGGCAGTGTTCACTATGCGTCTGCCGGATCAATGCTGGACTCGGTCAAGGGTGCGGACGCAATTGTGATCGCGACGAACCACGCCGAGTTTCGACAGGTCGATCTCTCCGAGGTGAAAGCTAAGATGAATGCCAATCCTATCCTCTTCGATACGAGGAACCTTCGAATCAGGAAAGAGTGTGAAGATGTGGGCTTCACATACCTCGCGACCGGACGACCCTGACGTGTTGACGATAGGTCAGAATACAGTTGAAGCTGACAAGTTTCGATGTTGAAAGACGTCCATAGGATTCTTCCTCAGCGAGTAGAGTACAAGAACTAGTGCTGTTGCTCCAACCATCCGTATGACCAGGCTCGTCAGAACGGGTCCGTAGAAAGCGACGATGCCCGGAAAGGGACCACTAGTTGGGGACGATGACCAGTAGGCGAGCGTGTCGGCGAATTGGAGGAGTCCAACTACGAGAATTGTCTGTTTGAGTCTCCCTCGCATGAGGAACGGTATGACTGCCCAGAGGATATAGTGGGTGTAGACGATTTTCAGAGGGATGAGCCAAGCGACCAGTCCGAGTAGGACGACGTCGATCAGGCTGAGGCTCCTCGCTTTCGTCCAGACGGTTCCGAGGATTATCGTGTAGAGGGTTGCTGTGGTTGTGATCCAGATTTGGTTTGTGAGAAGTTCTGTGGGAGCGAACTGGAGGGTCTGGGGAAGAATTGTGTTGAGCAAGCTCATGATTCCGAGTGTTGTTCCGTTGCCTTGGTTGGTTAGGTTGAAGCCGAGAATGGATTGCTGGTAGCCAGGAATCGCGAGGGGAAGGACTAGGCCTAGGCTGGTGATGGTCGTGGTGGCGAAGAGGCTAGGTAGGGTCTTGAGTAGGCCTTGGGTTCGGATCAGCCAGATCACTACTAGAGGCAGAGATAGGACGGGGTGGATCTTGAAGATGGTGGCCGTTGCTAGGAGGATTATCCCGGTGAGGTATCGGTGTTTTGCGAGTGTGAGTCCTGCGAGGGCTAGGATAGGATAGCCGAAGGTGTCGCTGTGGAAGAAGTAGAGAGGTGAGCTACTGACAGCCGGTAACGCTAGGAAGAGGCATGCTGGTATAAGTGCTTGGAGGGGGTTGTTGGTTCTGGTACGGATCGTGAGGTAGATGATGAGTGCGACTGCTGCGTCTGCGAATAGGCCGATGAATCTGATTTGCTGGCTGATGAGGCCGAGAGAGGATTGGGACGCGAAGAGGCTGGTGAGCCGGACTATTCCTGAAACGGTCAATAACAATAGCGGTGGGTAGGGGGAGGCCCAGGGCTGTGTGGAGTATGGGTTCTGGCCGTTTAGGAGCATGAGGCTCTTCGGAATGTCAGCGCTGACTAGATCACTGCCGCCGTTGCTCTGTTGGATCAACAGATAGCCGTGGAAGATGACGAGGCTTATCAGACTCGTGAGGATCACAGGTGACGCCTGAACAAGGAAGAGATTGATTCTTTCAGTATCAGGCTGAAGCCTCAGCCGGCCGAGCGAGAGCATGATTCCTTCAAGAGAATTGCGAGCAGGCTAAGGCTACATAGCCTTTGAGAGTCAAAAAGTCTGGGTGAGGTTGTGCGCACATGTGAATACAACGTACGTGGGAATAGTTAGACGAGACAGGTTCGGACTGGCTGTTTCCGTATAGCGCCAGATAGCGGAAACAAATAATCTGTCGCTATTACTTTATTAACTTGCAGCCTTTGAGAAAATAGGGACGATAATTGAGAAGGGCTACCGTTCACTCTATCCTACTTGCAATTGTTGTTGTATCATCCGTCTGGCTTCACAGTTTTCCCCACGCCTACGCCCTGCCCAGCTATGCGCCCGGAGTGAAGGCTGGCGATTCCATAACCTATGGAAATTTCAGCGTGAACAACACCACCCCCTATCCTTACTTCCAGGCAAACATCAGCAATATTATGGTCCTGATCAGAAGCGTTGATGCGGCGACAAACGCGGTCGTTGCCTCGTTGATCACGACGTATCGGAATGGAAGTCAGATCACCAATTCGTTGAACGGGACAACGGACACTCAGGTTGGAAATCTGCTTCCTTACATAGTCGCAGGCGGACTGAGTGCTGGCGACCTGCTGTGGAAAAGTTCCAATCCGTATTATCCCATATCAGTCAACGAGACCGTCAACAAGGTCTATGCTGGAGCCCTTCGAACCGTCAATCTTCTCAACCTAACCTTTCAATCATCCTATCAGTCCGTAAGAGCTTCTTACTACTGGGATGTGAAAACTGGCCTTCTCCTCGAAGAATACGTTAACCAGAGTTATGTCTCCTCAAATGGTGTCGAGGTTCTCCAGATCTACTTTGAGGCCACCGCAACAAATGTCTGGACTCCTCAGTCGAGTCCGGACTTCGCTCTGGATGCATCAGCCCAGACATCCGGCCCCCACCTCGGCGAAACTACAAGCTACCGACTAGATCTGCGTAGTCTCAACAGCTTCAACGGAACGATCGACTTACTGCTGTCTCTTCTAGGCCCAGTCCCAGCACATCCCCCTTCGATTGCTCTCAGTTCGCCAACCGTCTCCGTATCCTCCCAGAACCCGACGGCCTCATCGATTCTGACCTTCTCGACGAACTCTACCACATCACTAGGTCAGTTCCTGATCGGTATCAATGCCACAAGTGGAACAGTCTTCCATCAAGCTATGATCGCGGTTGATGTCGCACCTCCCGACTACACTATCACTGCGAATCCGAGCAACCTGACTCTACCGCAGGGGACCTCAAAGAATTCGACAATCACCGTGAAAAGCCTGGGTGCATTCACAGGAACGGTGACCCTCCAAGCCTTTCCACAATTCTTCAACTCGCCCCTAACAGTACTCCTCTCCACCAACACGATCGAGTTAAACTCGACCAACCCTCAGGGAACCGCGATCCTCACGGTCAAAGCTCCACCGGGAGCTCCACCCGGAATCGGTGGCGTGAACATCAATGGAGTCAGCGGCAACATCTACCGGTCGACCTTCGTAGCCGTTAACGTGACCGGCCCAGACTTCCGGATCATCGCATCCCCCACCTTCCTCACCTTCAAGGAAGGCCAATCCGCAACATCAACAATCACTCTGACCAGTATCCTTGGCTTTACAGGTACCGTAAGCCTCTCAGCCTCCACATACGGACCTGTGACTGCGACCCTGGCCAGCAATAGTTTGAATCTGACGGCCGGAGGAAAGGTGAGCACAAACGTAACGCTCTCAACACCAGCGACCGGTCCACCAGGTATCTACTCGGTCTACGTGTCAGCTGCGAGCGGCATCATCCAGCACAGCGTCTATCTAAGCCTCAATGTAACGGGGCCTGACTTTAGGTTCATTGCCAGCGTCTACTCGGTAACTCTTCTGGCGGGCCAGAGCACAAACGCAACTCTGACTCTCACCGGGGTCGGAGGTTTTTCAGGCACGATCAACCTCTCCACAAACACCTATGGGCCTGTTAGTGCGTCACTAAACCCGAACAGTCTATCTCTAAACTCGACACGACCGTCCTCTACAGCTCTTCTCACAGTTCTGGTCCCCGCGGGTACCCTTCCAGGATATTACAGCGTCACGATCAATGCGGTGAGTGCCAGCATCGTTCACAACATCTACTTTAGCGTCCAGGTGATCGGCCCAGACTTCTACGTTTCAGCGAATCCCGGCTTCCTCTCACTGCCACAGGGAGGCTCTGGACAGTCTACGATCTCCGTCTCTAGCCTCAACAGTTTCTCCGGGAACGTTTTCCTCTCCGCCAACATCTATCCTCAGCTCAGCCTGCAGGTATCTCTTAGCTCGGCTGTTCTCGCATTATCTGCCGGCGGGGTTGCGAATTCTACGCTTACAATTCAGGTTCCCCTGAACACATCACCGGGCTACTACTTTGTTAACGTCGTCGCTAGCAGCGACCAGCTAACACGTTCCTATGGCGTCGAGGTGCAGGTGACAGGCCCCGACTTTTCGATCTTCTCCTCTCCCAACTTCCTGACCATCCGTCAAGGTGCGTCGGCCAACTCGACGATAACCCTGACTAGCATCGACAATTTTATCTCACCAGTCAACATCACCGCATCCACCTACTATCCCAGTCTTGTTTCTGTCTCTCCAAAAAGCCTCATTCTCGTTCCAGCTCGGAACGCAACTCTTACAACGACCCTTACGTTCTCTGCACCTTCGAACACTCCTCCAGGAGTCTACTATTTCCAGATAGTAGCGTCCAGCGGAAATCTGACCCGTACAACCTTCGTGGACGTGGACGTTACAGGTCCGGACTTCAATATTTCAGTCAACCCTAGCTCGCTGAGTCTGTCCCCTGGGACTTCGGGCATTACCACGATTACTCTGAGCAGCATCGAGGGATTCAGCGGCAATGTCACTCTCTCTGCATCAGCATTTGCTTTGAACGCGACCTTTGCTAACAGCGTTGTACAATTATCCTCCAACGGAGTGGCTAGTGATCAAGCCACAATTAGGGTCCCCGCGAGTGTATTTTCGGGCAACTACCAAGTTCAGATAACGGCCTCAAGCGGAATCCTCACTCGTTTTGCCTATGTCATTGTTCAGGTTGTTGCGCCCGACTTTTCATTCCAAGCCGACCAGAGCTCTATCTTTGTATCTGGTGGCGGTTCTGCCCAGTCCACTTTCACTCTCAGGAGCCTCAACGGATTCAACGGCACGGTAACACTCTCCACGACACCATTCTTGCCAGCTGGTGTCACCGCAGCCTTGAACGAATCCAGCGTAACGCTTCTGCAAGGAGGGTCAGCCTTCGTAGCGCTCAATGTCACCGCTAGCGGATCTGTGCCGAGCCAAACATTCTATCTGCAGGTCCAGGCGACTGGCGGCAACCTGACACGTTACGCATACGTTTTCGTCACTATAACCAGTCCGGATTTCACCCTCACTGCCAACCCGGCGTTCCTGTCTCTTCCTAGAGGAAGCTCGTCCAGTACGGCTTTGACGACTACGGGTGTCGGCGGATTCCATGGAAACGTCACCCTTACCGTCTTCGGAAACTTCGGACTCTCAGTCTCGCTAGCACCGATGGCCGTCGATCTGTCTTCGGGAGGATCAGCCACTTCCACTGTCAGCGTGGCTGCACCTTCCACAACGCCCCCAGGTAATTACGTAATAATTGTCACTGGGACAAGCGGGGAAATAACTAGGACTAGCTTTATCGAAGTCCAAGTGACAGGAACATCCTTTACACTTGGCGCAAATCCGTCGTTCTTGGTATTGAATCCTGGGACAAGCTCGAGTTCGACGATCCAGGTTTCAACGTTCAACGGGTTCGTTGGCACGGTCCAGCTCTCAGCCGTCCTTCATGGGCTGAATGCGACTTTGAATCCGCAATCTGTGGTCCTCAATGCGACGGTCACATCCGCAGTTGCTACCGTGAGCTTCTCGGTTCCCGCTCATACGATCAGCGGATACTACGGTGTTAGCGTAACGGGTTCTGGTGACGGTTTCAACGCGACGGCTAACGTAACTGTTTTCGTCAACGCGTTCGATTTCGTCCTACAAGCCCAGCCTGTATCTGTCACAGTCTTCCAGGGCGGATTGAACACTTCCACGGTTAGCGTCTCTACCGTCGACAGTTTCAACGGCACAATCTCTCTCAACGCTCTGGTCTTCTCTCCAGATGCAGGTGTAACCGCGTCTATCAGTCCGGCGATTCTCTTCGTCTCGAGTAATCACACGGAGACTTCGACCGTGACCGTCTCAGCTTCTGATACCGCCTCTACGGGATCGTACGGCGTCGAGATCAACGCCGTCGGCACTCCTGCGGTTGGGTCGCCTATCGTGCACTCCTTGGTTGTCTCGGTGACGGTCGCGCCGAAACCTGACTTCCAATTATCAGCCGACCCGTCCTATCTCTCGCTCGTCCAGGATGACTCAGTCATGTCCACGCTTAGTCTGACGGGGATGAACTTGTTCGCGGGGAGTGTCTCGCTGAGCGCCACGGTCTCGCTTCAGGGCCTCTCCGTCTCCCT
>Ga0209160_1004940_pt1 | contig 10598 bp, 14 predicted proteins | sample GraSoiAngelo_153_FD_186167 | JGI IMG/M metagenome (GOLD analysis project Ga0209160, IMG submission 186167) | Grasslands soil microbial communities from the Angelo Coastal Reserve, California, USA - 14_1009_12_40cm (SPAdes) (version 2) | ecosystem: Environmental > Terrestrial > Soil > Grasslands ... | reverse complement strand
CTTCGCGCCGAACGTGAAGGAGATGGCGTCGATGCCCGGCCTCGCGCTCACCGACCTGTGGGAGACGCGCGGCGCGCCGGCGAGCAACGCCGGCCATGAAGATGCGGCAGAGCGCCCGGTGCGGCTCGAGCCGCCGAAGAACGGCTCCATCCTGCGCATCGTCGAGTTCCCGCCCGATTCGCAATGGCGCAGCCGCGCCGATGCGCGCGAGGCGTTCGGCTCGATCGGGGCGGGCCACGCTGCCGACAAGCGCTCGAGCGACCCGATGATGCACCGGACTCGCACCGTCGATTACATCATCGTGCTGAAGGGCGAGATCTACGCCGTCATGGAAAAGGGCGCGACGCTGCTGCGCGCGGGCGACGTCCTCGTGCAGCGCGGGACGACCCATTCCTGGAGCGTGCGCGGCAGCGAGCCGTGCATCGTTGCAGCCGTGCTGGTCAGCGCGAAGCCTCTGGGCGCGAAAAAGAAAGCCCCCTCCAGAAAGACGAAGAAGAGGAAATGAAACGGGCGGTCGGCGTCATCGGCCTGGGCATCATGGGCTCGGCGATGGCCGCGAACCTGGCGCGCGCCGGCTTCGCGGTTTATGGCTATGACATCGTTGCTTCGCGCCGCGCCGGAACCCGCTGCCGCTCGGCCGGGGAAGTCGCCTCGAAGGCACCGATCGTCATCACCTCGCTTCCCAGCGCCGAAGCATTGCACGAGGTTTCAGAAGAGCTGAAAGGCGTAATCGTCGTCGAGACCAGCACGCTGCCGATCGACGACAAGCTCAAGGCGAGGGAGGTGGTGGGTAAGACGCTGCTCGACTGCCCGCTCTCGGGCACCGGAGCGCAGGCGCGGACCAAAGACCTGGTGGTCTACGCCAGCGGGGATCAAAGAGTTTTCAAATCCGCAAGGAAAGTACTGGATGGCTTCTCCCGCGCGCATTACTACCTGGGGGAATTCGGCAACGGCAGCAAGATGAAGTTCGTCGCCAACCTGCTGGTGGCGATCCACAACGTGTCGGCCGCGGAGGCGTTCGTGCTCGGCATGAAGGCCGGGCTCGACGCCCGGACCATCTACCGCGTCGCCGGCGACGGCGCCGGCACCTCGCGCATGTTCCAGGTGCGCGGCCCGCAGATGGTCGCCGGGCGCTACGACGACGCCACCATGAAGAACGAGGTGTGGCAGAAGGACATGAAGATCATCGGCGAGTTCGCCAACCGGCTCGGCGTGCCGACGCCGCTCTTCAACGCCTCGGCCGCGGTCTACACCGCGGCGATGGCGCAGGGATTCGCGAAGCAGGACACGGCGTCGGTGTGCGCCGTGCTTGAATCCATGGCAAGGCTCAAGCGCTAGAAATCGGGGTCAGAGCCCGAACTTCTCAATGAGCCCACTCCTCCGAATGCTTGGCCTCGCGATTATCGGTATCGGTAGCGTTCCTTGCGTCTCGCCCGTTCACGCCCAGACCTTCACGCTACATTCACCGGCCTTGTCCGCGGGTGAGCGCCTTTCACAAAAATATCTGGGTCAAGGTGGACCCAGGAAATGCAATGGCCAAAACGTTTCGCCACCACTTCAATGGACGAATGCACCACCAGGAACACGTAGCTTTCTAATCATGCTCACCGACACGGATGGCTGGGGTGAACCCAATGGCGCCGGCTTCATTCATCGGATCGCGTACGGGATTCCGGCGGCGCGAACGTCTTTAGCTGAAGGGGAGGCGAATTCATCCTCGCGCACGCTGATGTTAGGGAAAAACACTTTGGGGAGCGCGACTTACTTTGGTCCCTGTCCTCAAACAGCTGGCGATCAGCCGCACGAGTACGTGTTCTCCATTACAGCGCTGAGCCTTGAGCCTCAAGCCCTAAGGCCGGGACTGAATTTTTCCGAACTTTGGGAGTTGGTATCACCCCACGAGCTGAATGACGCATCGCTTTCAGTGCGATATGCCGGAGAGTTTCTGGAAAAGAAACCCCCTTACTACGCCCGGCTCATATCGGACCCGACGTACCAGGCCGCCGAACGAGAGCTAAGCGCACTTCGGAAATTGAACCCTTCCGGTGTAGATGAGAAAAGCGAACATGGAAAGCGGATAGCATTCCTCTTGCAATTGCAGAGCACCCGCGAGAAGCAAATTGCCGACCAATTCAATCGTGAGAACCCCGGCAAGCAACCTCGCTAATCGGGCTCTGACCCCGATTTTCGGCTTTACACATCAACGCATAGCGGCTCGATAGAAGCTCGGATCGTAGTAGGTGTTCGGATCGGTCAGGCTCCTCTTCGGCTCGGCGTACTTCGAGCGCAGGGCGAGCACGGTGCGCACGCCCTCGAGGTCGATCTGCGCCTTTTTCTGGAAGCCGCCGCGCGGCGCAAGCAGCACGCCGTAGGCCGCCTGGGCGCCCTGCTCAGGCACGTTGGGCAGGTTCTTGCGGAAAATGGCGACCGCCTCGTCCCGGTTGCGCGGGTCGTAGAGCCAGTCGACCGCTTCCGAGAACGCCCGGATATAGCCGACGACCGCATCGCGGTTGGCGTCGGCCCAGCCCTTGCGCACGCCGCCCACCAGCCCCTGGTAGGCGCCGAGCACATCGGTCGCGTTGCCCAGGCGCTTGAACCCTTTCGCTTCCGCCTGCAGCTCGAAGGGAGAGAGCAGCAGCGTCGCCGCGTGCTTCTTCTCCATCAGCGCCTGGAAGCGCTGCAAAACGCCGCCGGCGCGCTCGACGGTGTAGTCGCGGTCGAGCACAAGGCCGCCGCGCTCGAGCATCTCGAACAGCACGAAGGCGTAGCCCGTAGTCCGCGCATCGACAGATACAGTTTTAGTTCTCAAGTCGTTGAGAGTTTTTACCTCGGGAACGGCGACCAGGCGTAAAAACCCGTTGTCGCCGCCCATGAAGGCGATCAGGTCCGGCCCGTCTACCTTCGCCTCGCCCTGCCCTTCGCGGTAGGCGATCAGATTGTCGATCGCCGTCATCGCGATGTCGAACTTGCCCTCGATCAGGTTGGTGAGCTGGAACACCGAGCTCGGCGTCGGCGTCACCTTTACTTCGAGCCCGTTCTTCGCGAAGAAGCCCTTCTCCTGCGCCACCCAGACTGGCCAGTTGAAGCCGCCCGGGAAGACGATCAGGTTGACGACGAGCAGCAGTGTCTGCATGTTTCCTCCTCCGGAGTACGATAATAGCGCCAGGAGGAAAAGCCATGAGCAACTGGAAAGATATTCGAAACTGGAGCCGCGAAGAGATGATGCAGCGCGTGGCGCGCTTCAAGGACCTGAAGGGCTCCGACGGCGGCCTGCCCGACAGTCCGCTGCCCGAGTGCCGCCGAAAGCTTTTTGCGGTCATCGGTTTTCAACCTCCCAACGCTAGTAGTGCAGCTACTACCTCTCCAGTTGGCGCGGACGCCTCCGCGATGCCGGCGATCGCGATCGCCGAGGGCTTCAACCTCGGCTACTGCAAGGCGAAGCCGGGCAAGGGCCCGCTGATGCACAACCACGACAGCAACGAGACCTTCATCCCGATCACCGGCAAGTGGCGCTGCGAGTGGAACGAGGGCCGGGCGATGGAGCACGTCGACCTCGATCCGCTCGACGTAATCTCGTTCCCGGTCGGCGTCGCGCGCCGCTTCATGAACGTGACCTACGACGAGCCGGGCAGGGAGCACCTGCTGATGTTCATCATCGGCGGCAACCAGCCGCAGGCCGAGTTCACGCCGCTCGCGATGCAGCGCTGCGAGCAGTTTTCCAGAGAGCAACAACGACAAACAGCGTCGCGACGGCCAGCGCCGCCGCGGCGGCCAGCTTCCACGGCGGCGAAGGGTGGCCCTGCGCGTAGCGCGCGGCAGCGTAAGCCAGAGCGTCGAGCGGGAAGGTAAACGCCCACCAGGAAGGCGCGAACGGCCAGCGCAGGAAATTTCGTGCGTAGACCAGGAGGGCAATGGCGAGGACGATGCCGAAGAAATACAAGATCTCGAGAAAATCAAAAGCGAACAGCGCCACGCCGTTGGCGTAGATCAGCGAAGGCGGCACCAGCAGGATGAACCAGCTCGGGCGCAGCGCCTCGGGCAGCGGCGCCGCCACCATCGCGCGATAGAGCAGCAATGCCGTGAGCAGCGGCGCGATGGAGGCCGACACGCCGAAGAAAAACCTGGAAGCCTCGACGTGGCCGAGCGCGATGCCCGGCCCCGGCACGACGATGCCGCCAACCAGGATGATCAGCCAGCCGGCGTTGAGTCTCGCCAGCTCGATTCCGCCCGAGAGCCAGCGCAAGAGCGCCCAGAGCTGGAACGCGAGCAGGAGCGCGCCGCCGGCCCACCACAACAGATTGCCGATGAAAACCGCGTACGGGGCAATCCCGCCGGCCACCAGGGTCATGCCGACCGGGAGCGCGCCGCAGAAGCCCAGCGTCGCCGGGTTGGTGAATTCCTCCTTTACCGCTGCGGGGTAACGTGCGAGTTTCGCCAGGAACGCCGCCAGAAGAAGGATAAAAGCCGCCAATCCCAGGATGACCCAGAGCTCCGTGAAATAAGCGGGAGCGCGCACCACGCCGGGGAAAACCGTGGCGGCCGCGCGGGCGCTCAGGCCGAGGCCCGCGAGGCCCATCACGGCGCCGAAGGCGCCCAGGGGAAGATCCTTAAGCCGCAGAGCCAAGGTAGTAGTTCTTCACGAGCGGATTCTGCTCGAGCTCGGCGACGGTCCTGCCGTCGAACACGATCTCGCCGTGCACGATGATGTAGCCGCGGTCGGCGATGCGGATCGCCTGGTGGAAATTCTGCTCGGCCATCAGCACCGTGAGCCCGTAGCGCTGCTTCAGCTCCTTGATCTTGGTGATGGTATGCGAGACCAGGATCGGCGCGAGCCCCACCGAGGGCTCGTCCACCAGCAGCAGCCTGGGCGAGGACATCAGCGCGCGGCCGATCGCCAGCATCTGCTGCTGGCCGCCGGAGAGCGAGCCGGCAAGCTGGCGCCTGCGCTCCGCCAGCACGGGAAAAATCTCGAACGAAAAGGCGAGATTCCGGCCGATGTCGGGGCGCGCCGGCTTGCGGAAAGCGCCGAGCAGGAGGTTCTCCTCGACGCTGAGCTTGGGAAACAGGCGCCGCCCCTCGGGCACCATGGCGACGCCCAGGTTGACGATCTCCTCCGTCGACAGGCGGGTCAGATCATGGGTTTCTCCATCCAGGTCGAGACTGACCGAGCCGCGCGTGGGGCGGACCATGCCCATGACGCATTTCATGAGCGTGCTCTTGCCGTTGCCGTTGGTGCCGAGCAGCGCCACGGTTTCGCCCTGCCTGATTCCGATCGACACGCCGTGGAGCGCGCGCACCGCGCCGTATCCGGCGTCTATTGCCGAGATCCTCAGCTCAAGCGCCAAGGTAGGCTTTCTGCACTCCGGGGTTCTTGACGATCTCGGCCGGCGCGCCCTCGCAGATGATCCTGCCGGCGTCGAGGCAGATCACGCGCTGCGAGAAGCGCATCACCGCCTGCATGATGTGCTCGATCATGATGATCGTGATCCCTGCCGCATTCAGGTCGAATAATATTTTCAGGACTTCGTCGACCTCGTTGCCGGCGAGCCCGGCCATCGCCTCGTCGGAGATCAGCAGCCGCGGCCGCGCCGCCATGGCGCGCGCCAGCTCGAGCTTGCGCAGCTCGACCTGCGACAGACGGTGCGACGGCGTCGCCGCCTTGTCCGCGAGGCCGATGGTCTCCAGGATGCGTCGCGCCTCCGCGTGCGCATCGGCATCGTTGAGGCCGACGACGTATCCCAGGGGCACGACCAGATTCTCCAGCACCGACATGCTGTGGAAAGGGCGTGGGAGCTGGAAGCTGCGGGCGATGCCGCGCCGCGTGCGCTGGTACGCCGCCAGGCGTGAGACCTCCTCGCCGCGGAACACGATCGAGCCCGCCTCGTTGCGCAGCGCGCCGGAGACGCAGTTGATGAGCGTGGTCTTGCCAGAGCCGTTGGGGCCGATGAGGCCGAAGCGCTCGCCTGCGGCCACTTCGAGGCTGACCTCCGACAGCGCGGCGAAGCCGCCGAAGTGCTTCGACACGCTTTTTACCTGGAGGAGCGCAGCAGCCATCTCAGCTTTTTCAATAACCCGAGGATTCCGTCGGGGGCGGCGACGACGAACACGACCAGCAGCACGCCGACCACCAGCACGTTGATTTCGTTCGAGATCGTCACGGTGACGATCTGCTGGATCGAGCCGAGCAGGATCGCGCCTATCACCGGCCCCAGCCAGTGCGAGGTGCCGCCGATCATCGGCATGGCGAGCGCCGATACCGAATAGTTGAGGTCGAAGCTGGACGCCGGCTCGAGGAAGCTCATGTACATCGGCAGCGGCGCGCCCGCCGCGCCCATCAGGGCGCCGGACACGGTGCAGGCGAAGAGCTTGAGCTTCAGCGTCGGCACGCCCGAGCATTCAGCCGCCTCCTCGTTGTCGCGGATCGCACGCAGCCCGCGCCCGATCCAGGACACCTCGATGTAGCGTGCAATGCACACGCCGGCCACCGCCATGACGGCCATCACCACGAACAGCATACGCGTGTACGAATCGAAGGGCAGCATCACCGGCGGGCGCAGCAGCTGCACGCCGGTGGCCCCGCCGACGTAGCGCCAGTTCACGATCGCGGTGTGCATGATGAAGATCACCGCCACTGTCGCGATCGAAAAGAAGATGCCGCGCAGCCGCAGGGTGAGAAGGCCGGTGCCGAAACCGAGCAACCCGCTTACGCAGGCGGCGGCGAGGATCTGCACGCCAAGCGGCGCGCCCGCCGCCTTGAACAGCACCACCGCCGTGTAGGCCCCGATGCCGAAGAACGCCGCGGTGCCGAAGTTCACGTAACCGGCATAGCCGCCGAGAATGTTCCAGGCGGTGGCTAGTACTACGAACTGCAGCACCACGTAGCCGGCGTAGAAGAAGTACTCGTTCGTTCCGCTCACGGCCAGGCCTGCGGCCAGCGCAACCGTCGCAGCCGCCCCGATCCAGAATTTCATCGTCCGAACAGCCCCTGGGGACGGATGCCGAGCACCACCAGCAGCAGCCCGAACGCGACCGCCGGCGCCCACGAGGCGCCAAACAGCGTCAGCACGATCGACTCGGAGACCCCGAGGATCAGGCCGGCAAACAGCGTTCCGGTCATGCTGCCGAGGCCCGCAAGCACGACGACGCAGAAGGTGCGGCCGATGTAGACGCGGTCGAGGCTGGGCTCCACCGGCCCGACGACGATCAGCATCGCGCCGGCGAGCGCCGTGACCGCGGTCGCGATGCCGAATGCCCATTGCTTGATGCGCACCGGGTTCGCGCCCATGAGGCGCAGGGCCGGCTCGTCCTGCGCCACCGCCTTGATCGCGCGCCCGGTGAAGGTGCGCGAAAGGTAGAGCGTCAGCGCCGCCGTCAGCAGCAGCGCGATGGCGAAGGCCACCAGCAGGCGCCAGGGGATCCGGTAGCCGCCCAGCGACAGGCTCTTGCCGATGTAATCGGCCTCGACCATGCGCTGGTCGACGCCGAACACGAGGATCAGTCCGACCTCGATGATGAACGCGAGGCCGAAGAAGAACGCCAGCCCCCTGACGCCGGCGTCGCTGCCGCGTCTCTCGAAGGTCTCGTAGTAGAACCTGTAGATCGCGATGCCGAGGAGAAAGAACAGCGGCGTCAGCGCTATTCCGGCAACGATCGGGTCCCAGCCGTAGAGGCCGAGGAGGTAGGTGCAGTAAGACCCGAGCACCATCAGCGCCGGGTGCGCGACGTGCGGCACGTCGAGCAGCCCGAAGGCGACCGAGAGGCCGACGCTCACCGCGGCGTAGAAGCAGCCGACCAGGATGCCGAACAGCACTGCCTCGGCGAGCAGGTCGATATCTATTTCCCGCGCGCTTTCTCGAACGGCACGATAGCCTCGCCGATCTTGTACTGCTCCGGCCACAGGATCACCTGCCTGCCGGGCTGCCGGAACTGCTCCATGTCCTTGTCGACGACGCCGCGGAACTGCGCGTGGATCACGCGCGGGCTCGCCCACTCGCCGTCCGGGCCGAAGCGGATCGGGCCGACGATGGTCTGCATCTCGTTCTTGTGCAGGTAGTCGGCGAGCTTCCTGTGGTCGAGGCTCTTCGTCGCGTTGATCGCCTGCTCGAGCATCTGGCCGATCGCGTAGTTGAACGGCGGCAGGTAGAAGCCGAGCGGGTCGACCTTGGCCTCGACCGCCCTCTTCGCATAGCGCTGAAGGAAATCCTCGATGCCGGGATACTTGACGCCGGGCACGTACGAGTTGTAATTGACGATGCCGTTCAGCGACGAGCCGAGCGACACCATGTTGGGCGTGAACTGCAGCCCGACCATGCCGCCGCCGAACAGCTTGACCGAGTCGCCGACGCCGATCTCGTTTATGGCGCGCACGATGGCCACCGAGTCGTTCGGATAGGACATGACGAACACGATGTCGGGCCTGGCGGCGCGGATGGCGCGGATCATCGCCGAGAAGTCGACGGTCGCCGGCGGGTAGTTCTGGTCGTAAACCGTCTGCAGCCCCGCCTTCTTGGCGAGCACGCGCGCCCCGTTGGCCAGGTTCTGCGCAAATTCCTGGTCGGCGGCGAGAAAGGCGATCGTCTTGGCGCCGGCCTTCTGGCCGATATGGATGAAGCCGTCGGACCAGCTCGAGGCGTCGGTCCACGGCGAGTTGTTGAACCACATGTCGTGCTTGACCGTATGGTTCACCTGGAACGAGAAGTTGCCCATCAGCAGCAGGCCGCGCTGCTTGACCAGCGGCATGATCGGCGCGGTGGGCACAGTGCCGTAAGGTGCGATGAGCAGATCGACCTTGTCGACGTCGAGCAGCTTGGTGTAGATCCCCGGCGTCAGCGCGGGGTTGGTCTGGTCGTCGTAGACGATGAACTCGATCCTGCGGCCGAGCAGGCCGCCCTTGGCATTGACGTCATCGACCCACATCTGCAGCGCGAGCAGCGCCGCTTTTCCGCCGGCGCCCAGCGAGCCGGTCTGCGGCATGCTCATGCCGATCTTGACGGGCGCCGGCTGCGCCAGCGCAGCCGCGCTGAATGCCAATCCCAATACGAATGACGCGAGTCTCATGACCTCCTCCTTGTGCGGTTATTGTAATCAATCTTCAGCAGCCGGGCGGCGTTGCCTGCCATGATTTGCCCTTTCTCGAGAGACGACAGCTCCTGGACTCCGCCGATGAATCCCACCGGATCCTCCACGCCCATGTCGTAGGGGTAGTCGGTGCCGAGCAAGACGTGATCGGCGCCGAAGCGCTCGACCAGGTGATGGAGCATGCCGGGATCGAAGGTGAGGCAGTCGAAATAGAACTTCTCCAGGTAGCTGGAAGGCTTCCTTTTTATGCTGACCCTGCAATCCGGGCGGGCGCGGTGCGCATGGTCCATGCGCGAGGTAGCCGCCGCCGTGCGGCAGCAGGACCTTCAGCTTCGGGAAACGCTGCATCACGCCGTCGAAGATGAGATGGCTCGCCGCGACCGTGGTCTCGAGCGGGTTGCCGATCACGTTGTTGAGTCAGATCCAATCCATTGACGCTCGGGTTGATCTCGACGCCGCGCAGGCCGAGCTGCTTCACGCAATAGTCCAATTCCGAGACCGCCAGGCCCGCATCCTGCAAAGGCACGGTTCCCAGGCCGACGAAGCGCTCGGGCCATTGCGCGACGATCTCGGCGATGCGCTCGTTCACCGTGCGCGCGAGCTCGGCGCCCTCGCCCGGCTCGCACCGGTAGTAGGTCTGGTGCGGCGCTGGTGAGACGGCCTGCACGTCGATCCCCATGCGGTCCATGTCCTTCAGCCGCTACCCGATGCTGGTGAGCTGGGCGGCGCGTTCCTGAATCTGCTTCGCGTTCACCTCGCGCGTGAGCTGGTTGGAGAACCTGGCGAGGAAATCGAACTGCGCCGGGTTGTGGCGCGCGACCGCCGCCGCCTCCGTGTTCAGATAGTGGCAGTGAATATCGACCCGCAGACTTTTGCCTCGCTTCTTGACGATTTTTCCGGAACCTGAGGTTGCGGGCGCGCAGCGGTACATCATTTCAAAAAACCCCCAGATGTTGAGTGATCAAAGCTTCGTTGCCGCGCGCCTCGCCGGCGCTGCCGGTGAAGGCGACGCGGCCGGTGTTCAGGATCACTACTTCGTCGGCGAGCTCGAGGGCGAGCCGGACGTTCTGCTCGACGAGCAGGATCGACTGGCCTTCGGCCTTCAGGCGGGCGATGGTGCGGCCGACCTCGGCGACGACGAGCGGCGCGAGGCCCTCGGAAGGCTCGTCCATCAGGAGCACGCGCGGGTTGCCCATCAGCGCCCGCGCGATGGCGAGCATCTGCTGCTCGCCGCCGGAGAGCGAGCCCGCGGCCTGCTCGGCGCGCGCCTCGAGCTGCGGGAACAGCTCGAAGACCCGGGCCAGGTGCCAGGCCGAGGCAGCGCTCCTTCTTTCCGACACCCGCAGGTTCTCCCGCACCGTCAGCGTGGAGAAGATACGCCTGCCCTGCGGCACGAAGCCGACGCCTTTGCGCGCGATCGCCTCCGGCGCGAGCCCGGCGATCGGCTCGCCGAACAGGCGGATCGCGCCTTTGCGCGGCGGCAGGAAGCCGATGATCGCGCTCATGCAGGTGGTCTTGCC
>Ga0209160_1004938_pt1 | contig 10605 bp, 9 predicted proteins | sample GraSoiAngelo_153_FD_186167 | JGI IMG/M metagenome (GOLD analysis project Ga0209160, IMG submission 186167) | Grasslands soil microbial communities from the Angelo Coastal Reserve, California, USA - 14_1009_12_40cm (SPAdes) (version 2) | ecosystem: Environmental > Terrestrial > Soil > Grasslands ... | reverse complement strand
GAGGTCTTTCCCGAATCGCGCCGGCGCTAGCCGTTTTGAGAAAGCAGCTCGTTAGTCTTTTGCAATTCCGCGATCGTCGCGCGCAGTTCGGAAGTGCGCTCGCGAACGGCGTCTTCGAGGGCGGCGCGCTGATTATCGAGAAGCAAATGGGCGCGGCGGCTATTGAGAAGATTACGAATCCGCAGCGCAACTTCGACATGATCGAACGGTTTGAGCAGAAAATCGGTGGCGCCCGCCTCGAGCGCCCGTCGTTTGGTTTTCTCATTGGTATCAGCAGTGAGAACAACCACCGGCAGAAAATTTTCTTCTGATTGAGAAGAGAGCGATTCGAGAATGGCAAATCCGTCGGGAGGCGGCATCATTAAATCGAGCAAAACCAGATCGGGCTGAAAAGTTTTGTAGACTTGGAGGGCGAGTCTGGAATCGAGGACGGACTCGAAACGAGAGTAGCCCGCCTCGACCAGAATCTCTTCTAGGAGCGCCACGTTTACGGGCTCGTCGTCAATGATGAGAATCTTCATTTTGGCGAGGTCGGCCGAGTGATCCGGCCAGTGATTTGCTGCGCTCATGGGCTCGGGCAAGCCTCCTTCACATCTCCGTTGGAAATAGCCGCTGCTGGTGACTGTTCGACACTGTCAATGCCGTTGGTTTCGTCGAGGACTTGGAAAAATTTGTTAACATCCAGGGGCTTGGTCAGGTAATGGGCAGCGCCAGCGGACATGAGACGATTCATCTGCCGTTTGGTGGCATCGGCACTAATGACGACGACTGGAATGTGGCGCGTTGTTGAGTCGGCCTTTAACTGCGAGAGAACATCCCATCCCGGAAGATCGGGAAGGTGAAGATCGAGCAAAATGAGATCGGGCGTATGCTGGCGGGCCAAATCAAGTCCGACCTTTCCTTGCATGCAGGTGAGGAGTGCAGTGCCCGGCCGCTCCGCAAGCATTTGTTCGATCAGCGCCAGATTGGAAAGATTGTCTTCAATATAAAGGATACTTCGACTAGCCGGCTCTGAGCTCGGCTGCCGGGCGCCATTGGCTGCCCCGTCACGCGGAAATCGTTCCAGGGGTGATTTTGCCAGGGGAAGTTCAATCCAGAATGTGCTGCCTTTGCCCACAGCACTCTCCACTCCAATCGAGCCGCCCATCGCATCCATGAGCCGTTGCGACAGCGCCAATCCGAGCCCCGTTCCCTCGATAGCGGATTGTTCCGCGCCCAACCGTTCGAACGGCGTGAACAAGCGCGCGAGTTTTTCGGCGGGAATACCGGGACCAGTGTCGCTAACGAGAACGCGCACCTTTTCATTCCCAGGTACGTGATAAGAGACGGCGACCCCGCCAAAGAAAGGCGTGTATTTCACCGCATTATTGAGCAAGTTTACCAACACTTGTTTGAATCGCTGCCGGTCGGCGAGAACGTGAACGCCGGCATCAATATCGGCCGAGGCCGAAAGTTGAATGGAGCGCTCAGTGGCGAGCGGACGCATCAAGTCCAGCGTTTCTTCCAACGCGTCTGCGACACAAACTGGTTCGAGCGATAGTTGCATCCTTCCCGCTTCGATGCGGCTGATGTCGAGGACCTCGTTGATTAGATCGAGAAGATGCTTGCCGGCACTCAAAATGTAGCCGACGCGTTTGCGCTGTACTTCCGTCGGCTTTTGTCTTTCAAGAAGCTGGCCGAAGCCAAGGATCGCATTCAGCGGCGTGCGCAATTCGTGGCTCATCCGGGAGAGAAATTCGCTTTTAGCTTTGCTGGCGCGCTTTACCTCGTCCACCAGTTTGCGCTCCGTAACGTCTTGCACGGTACCGAACATGCGGCGCGGGAGAGAAATTCGCTCTTAGCTTTGCTGGCGCGCTTTACCTCGTCCACCAGTTTGCGCTCCGTAACGTCTTGCACAGTACCGAACATGCGGCGCGGCTGACCGGCCTCGTCCAAAATGACATCGCCCTGGCTGTAGACAAACCGCACTTCCCCGCTGGGCCAGACGACGCGATATTCCACTTCGTAGCGCGGGCCGCCCCGAAGCGCCACCCCTATTGCTTGCATGACCATGTCCCGATCTTCGGGGTAGATCAGTTCCTGAAAACGGGCAAAGTTGTTGACGTCTTCCTCCGGCGACAGCCCAAAGACGCGGTTGGTTTCGCTGGACCACATGAGGCGGTCGGTAATAAGGTCGCGTTCCCAGTAGCCGAGGTGCGCAATGGCTTGGGCTTGCGCGAGTTTGTTCTCATTTTCTCGCAAGGCGGTGTCTTGAGATTGGATCTGGGCCAGCATTTGATTGAATGCATCGGTCAAAACTCCAACCTCATCGCCGCACACCTTTGCTGCGCGCACAGAGTAGTCGTTGTGATCGGCGATAGTCCGTGCGGTCCCAGCGAGTCGAAGAATCGGAGTGGTAATGAGATGCAGAAACTGGTTTGAGAGAATAAATGCAACAAGCAGCGACGCGACGAGCACCAGAGCAAAGATCCCGCCATATAGTTTCAGAAGCTGCGATGTCGTCGCGTGTAGATCGGCCAAAAGGTAGAGAGTCCCTTCGCGTGCACCGCTAGCCATCACTGGCTGCGCTAAAAGGATGCGGTCGCCGTCGATCCGGAACCCGGATTCCAATCGCGCGGCTTTGATTTGGGTTTCGTCCCGTGGTGTCCCAAAAAAAGCGAGCTGCTGCTGGTCCGCGAGCTCAAGCCGTGCACTAACGATTTGGGGCATTGTTCTAAGTCCGCCAAGTATTTGGGCGGCAGCATCCTCATCTTTGAACATGACTGCCGCAGCACAGTTGTGCGCTGTAATCTCGCCGACTACCGCCAGTTCGTGTGCCGAGAAGTATTTGGGCGGCAGCATCCTCATCTTTGAACATGACTGCCGCAGCACAGTTGTGCGCTGTAATCTCGCCGACTACCGCCAGTTCGTGTGCCGAGTGCTGTTTCAGGGTGTACGCTTGAAAGCAGAACAGGGCTGCAAACGCGAGGAGAAGCACCACGCTGGCGATCATCATGATCACCAAGGTGATCTTTTGCCGGATAGGTCGATCGCGCAGCTTCAGCATGGAGCGAATTCCCAATTTCGAGCCGTGTAAGAGCTATTTTCGAGCCGAGCGCAAAGAATTGCGTTGCGGGTTAACGCCTTTTTTGAAACCAGCAACCGCTCGGACCTCAAACTGCTCGGCTACCGTGGCGATGGAACGCATTTTGCTTGGGAGAGGTGGTGTCCAATACCGATGGACACCGAGTTTGCAGAATTCAAAAAGCATACGCCCTTCGAATCACGTCATGAATCCTTCTTCACCACCGGCTGAGAAGTCCGTAAAATCGCCACCGGTCAGGCGCGAAACGTCCGAACAATCTCAAGACGCTAACGTCTATTCGGAGCCCAGACACAAAAATAATCGCATCTTGACCGTCGCTTTACTGGTTGCGGTGGCAATCGCCTTGGGACTCGGGTTTTGGAATTTGTCTCGTCAATTAGCGCCTCAGCTAATCACTTCCTCAACATCGAAGGAACAAACCAGTGCGAGTTTGCTCCCGGAAAAGAGTGTTGCGGTACTACCGTTTGAAAACCTTAGCGACGATAACGAAAATGCATTTCTGGCCGACGGCGTGCAGGGCGACATTCTCGGCGCACTGTCCAAAGTCGCCGACCTCAAGGTCATTGGCCGCACTTCCGTCAACAGTTATGCCGCTGGCGGAGCGCGCAACCTGCACGAGATCGCCGAAACGCTCGGAGTCGCCTACGTCTTGGAGGGAACTGTCGGCCAGACGCATGGCAAGGTTCGCATCACGGCTCAATTAACTGATGCTCGCACCCAGAATCGTTTGTGGGCAGAGACCTACCAGCGCGATTTGGGCGAAGTGTTCGCAATTCAGAGCGAAATCGTCCAGCGAACGATCTCGCAGCTGCGAGCGAATGTCTCCGAAAAAGAGAAAGCTGCTATCGCAGAACGGCCCACCAAGGATCTCACCGCATACGGACTATACGTCCGGGCGAACGCGCTCACCGCAACCATTGCTCTCAACCCGCAGATCAACGACCGCTTACGCGAGGCGATTCAGTTGCTCGACCAAGCCATCGCACGGGACCCAGACTTTTATCTAGCCTACTGCGAATTGTCTGTCACACATGACTATCTGTATTTCTTTGGCCTTGATCACACGCCCGAGCGCCTCGCCCTGGCGGAGGCTGCGCTAAAAGCTGTCGTTCGCCTGAGACGTGATGCGGGCGAGACCCATCTCGCTCGCGCGAACTTCTTCTACCGCTGTTATCTCGATTACAATCATGCACGCACCGAACTGGGACTCGCGGAGCGGGCCTTGCCCAACAACTCCCAAATCTTCGAGTTGACGGGCTACATCGATCGCCGCCAGGGACTGTGGAACGAATCCGCCCGGAGTTTGCAAAGAGCTCTCGAACTCGATCCGCGCAATTTTTTTATGCTCCAGCAGATCGCGCTCAGTTATCAGGAATTCCGGCAGTTCGGGGCGATGGCTGCTGCGTTGGATCGCGCGCTCAAGTTGATTCCCCGCGATGTCGATACCCGGGTCACCCGTGCGCTTGTCGATCTTGAGTGGAAAGCCGACCCGCAGCCGCTGGATGAAATCATCAGAAAAACCTTGGCCGAAGACCCGGCAAAGGCGCCAGATCTGGCGGCCCAGTGGTTCTATGTTGGGCTTTGTGAACGTGATCGAGTGGCAGTTGCCCAAGCTCTGGCTGCGATACCGGCGAACGGAATATCGGTGGACCTGAATTTTCCACGCTCGTGGTGTGAAGGGTTGGCCGCCCGCGCTCGAGATGACGCCGCCGCTGCGCGAGCCGCGTTCCTTATCGCGCGCGCCGAAGTCGAGAAAACAGTACGCGAGCAACCGGACTATGGCCCCGGCCTTACGGTGCTGGGGCTGATTGATGCTGGACTTGGGCGCAAAGAAGAAGCAATTCGCGAAGGTCTCCACGCTGTCGAGCTATTGCCCATCAGTAAAGATTCCATCGACGGTGCAGAGGTGATGAAATATTTGGGTGTCATTTATGCATGGTGTGGCGAGAAGGATCTTGCCATTAAACAGATCACCGCAACCCTGCAAATCCCAAGTACTTTGAGCTACGGCAACTTGAAACTGCATCCGTACTGGGATCTACTGCGCGGCGAACCTCGTTTCGAGAAAATTGTGGCTGACCTGGCCCCGAAGAGCCGCGAGAAGTAATTCTTCGAAGCTGACGCGGGTTTGCAGGTAGCAGGCTGTTCCCCAGGCTACGGCGTTGGTAGCAGCGTCGCCGGCAGTTTAGCGCGCAGCAGCTGGCTCGAATTCGCCTTCCTTCGGCGGGGCCGGCGCGCCTTCGTGATGGGTGTGAGCGCTTCGCAGGAAAGGCACTTTGTCGAGAACGTGTTCCTGGAACCATTCTAACCAGAGATAAATCACGGGCGTAACAAACAACGTGATCAGTTGCGAAAAAATCAGGCCGCCAACGATGACCAAGCCGAGTGGACGCCGAGAAGAAGCATCCTGTCCAAAGCCGAGTGCGAGTGGCACCGCGCCCATGAGAGCGGCAAGCGTTGTCATCATAATCGGACGGAAACGTTCGACGCTCGCTTCGTGGATTGCCGAGCGCAGGTCCCAACCCTCATCGATTCGTTGCAACGCGAAGTCGACCACCATGATTCCGTTCTTTTTCACGATGCCGAGCAAAAGAAAAAGGCCGATCACGCTGTAGAGCGACAAGGTCGACCCAAAAATCCACAAGGTGAACAGTCCGCCGACGACGGCCGGCACGATCGCCGGAAACAATACCGTGATCGGGTGGACGTAGCTCTCGTAAAGAATTCCGAGGATCACGTACATGACAAAAATGGCGGCGATCAGGAGCAGCGGTAGCGCCTTGAAAAGCTGCCGGAAGACAAGCGCCTCGCCCTGAAACGTCGCTTGAATGCTCGGATACTGGTTGTGCACTTGGGCGAACGAATCTTCGATGAACTTTGTCGCATCACCGATGGCGACGTCCGGCAGCAAATTGAAATTAATCGTGACGCTGGTGAACTGATCGAAATGGTTTACGGCCTGCGGCCCGACCACCTGACTTGTCGACGTTACCGCGCGCAGGGGAACGAGATCCGAACTAGTTCCAGTTGTGGTGGTAATAGCGCCGATCCCCGTGCCGCCGCCGCTTTGGTTAATCGGGCTGCCGGTGTTGCTCCGCACATATAAATTGTCGAGGTCTCGCGGCTGCGCTCGCTCATCGTCCTTCACTTCGAGAATGACCTGATATTGGTCGTCCGGCTGTTTGATCAAATAGACGTAGTTCTGCGAATAGGCGTTCTTCAATAAACTTTGGATCGCGGAAGTCGAAACGCCATAGGTGGCAGCGCGCTCCCGATCGATGTTAATTTTCAGGTTCGGCGTGTTGTTGTAATAATCGGAGCGGACCGAAGCGAATCCTTTGAACCCGCGCAGCTTCGTCATCATTTGATTCGCCGCACCGTAGACATCTTGCGGAACGATGCCGCTGATCGTGTAAGCGTACTGGCCCTGTGTTTGGTTGGTTGCGCCGACATTGATTTGCAGCACTGGACTGGGCGATATGACCGCGGTCAGGCCAGGAATTGTATTGATCGACTTTTGTATTCGCAAAAGACATTGCTCGATCGGATCACGCTGCTCGCGCGGTTTAAAAATGCAAAAAATGATTCCTTGCGATGACGCGCTGCGCGATCCGGAACCGGCCAGAGTGAAAAATTGTGCCACGCTCTGTTCCGCGATGATTTTCTCGTTTACGAGTTTTTGAAAAGCCCGCATCTGCTCGGGCGACGACCCTTCCTGGGCGATGAAAACGCCGCGCGCAAAACCGCTGTCCCCCGGTGGAAGAAGCGTGAACGGCAGATGAGTGAAGAAGAACCAAAGGCCGAGAATACAAACGAGCAGAATCGGAATCGTCAGCCAGGCGCGATCGAGAAATCTATCCAGCGCCCGACTGTAGGCGTCAATCACGCGCTTGATAAAATTGCCGGTCCACCTTTCCATGCGCGCGCGTTTATGGCCGGCTCTGCGTTCACCCAAAATCCGCGCGCACATCAACGGCGTCAAAGTCAGGGAGACAAGACCTGACGCGAGAATCGCCACAATGATGGTGATCGAAAATTCCTGGAAAATGCGGCCGAGTAGTCCCGGCAGGAACACTAAAGGAATAAAAACGGCGGCAAGCGAAAGCGTCATCGACAAGATCGTGAACGAAATTTCTCCGGCCGTGTTGTAGGCCGCTTTCAGAATTGATTCCCCGTGTTCTGCCCGACGGATCACGTTTTCCAAAAAGACAATTGCGTCGTCGACCAGAAATCCGATGGCGAGTGTGAGCGCCATCAACGTCAGATTGTTGATCGAGAATCCAAGCATGCTCATCACCGCGAAGGTGAGCAGCAACGAAAGCGGCAGCGCGACCGCGGGAATAAGGGTGTCGGTTGCGCGACCGAGAAAAATATAAATCACCATCACCACCAGCACGAATGCGATCAGGAGTGTCGCCCGCACATCGTGGACGGAGTTAACAATCGTCTGCGATCGATCGAAAACTGGCGTGAACGTGATCGATCCCGGCAAACTTGCGCGCAGCTCCGGGAAAAGTGCCTTGACCGAATTCGCCACTTCAACCGCGTTCGCGCCCGCTTGTCGCGAAACCGCCAGCACCACGATTGAGCCCGGCGGATTAAATCCGCGCATCCAAAAGAAGCGTGAAGTGCGCTCGTCCTGCACACCTTGTTTAACCTCAGCGATATCACGCAGATAAACCGGCGAACGATCCTTGTTCCGCGCGACAATCAGATTTCGGTAACCGTCGGCCTGATCGATCTGGCCGTTTGGTTGCAAAACAAAGCTGCGATGCGGTCCGTCGAATTGTCCGGCGCCGGAGTAAACCGTTCCCCCTTTGATTGCGTTCGCGACATCATCCATCGTCAGCCCGCGCGATTTTGCTCAGAACGAATTGCAGCGTCAACGAGGTATTGCCCTGCGTGCTTTGGCTGGTGATGATGTCGAGCCCTGGGATTTGGAGGAATTGTTTTTCGAGCGGCGTGGCGATGTTGTTCGCCATCGTCACCGGATCCGCGCCGGGATACGCACAGGTGACTTGAATGATCGGATAATCGACCGCCGGCAGATCGTTTACCGCCAGTTTGTTGTAAGTCGCGATTCCCGCGACGATGACGGACAACGTCAGCAAGACAGTCATCACCGGCCGGCGAATGAATGGGCCGGAAAGTCCGGTACCTTTAACCGGAACTAATTTGGCTTCTTTCGGCGTTGCGGATGTCGATCTTAGACGATTTTGATCTTGTCCCGCGTCCGCGGGATGTTCGCCGTCCGACCCTCCGTCGTGTTCATCTGAGCGCTCCATACAGAATCGGAATTACATCGCGCCCTTTGCCGCAGCGCTTTGGCTGTCCGAAGGATTCGCCGCGCCGTACGGTTTGGGATCGACTTTTGTCCCGGGAGCAAGCGCGAGCTGTCCGGTCACGACAACTGTCTCGTCGGGCTGGAGGCCGCTTTCGACGACGATGAGATCGCCGTCTTGCCGCTGCCCCGGTTTGACTGGACGAAGATCCACGGTGTTATCGGGCTTCAGGACAAAAATGAATGGCCCACTTTGACTGATCTGGACAGCCTGCGATGGAACCAGCCGCGCGTCTTTGATCGTGTCGAGAATGAAACGAACACGCACGAATTCCGACGGCCAAAACGCGTGGTCCGGATTTGGCGTCACCCCGCGCGCTTTCACCGTTCCCGAACCGGGCTGGACTGCGTTGTCGATGAAATACAAATCGCCGAGACGCGGCGGAATTTTGTCATCCGGCGAATACGTTTGCACCTTCACGTTCGGTCCGCCGAGATATTTCCTCACTAACGCCAGATCCGTTTCGGCGACGGTGAAGTCGGTGTAAATCGGATCGAGGCCCTGAATTGTCAGCAATACGGCGCCGCTGCCAGTGTTGCCGCTCACGATGTTGCCCACATCGACAAGGCGCAGTCCAGCCCGGCCGTTGATCGGCGATTTGATGTAGCAAAAATCCACGTTCACTTGAGCCGCTGCGGCTGCTGCTTCGGACTTGCGCGCGTTTGCCTGAGCAGTGTCGAAGTCCTGGGGGGCCGTGACGTTTCTCGCGCGCAGCTCCGTCTGCCGCTTCAGCGTCACCTGGTCTAGCGCAGCTTGCGCCTGCGCCTGCTGGAGAGCGGCTTGATAAGGGCGCGGGTCGATCGTGAAAAGGAGATCGCCTTTCTTCACATCGGCCCCGTCCTGAAAATGGCGCGCGATGATTTGTCCGCTGACCTGGGCTTGCACTTGCACGGTTTCGTAGGCGGCACACGTGCCGATTTCGTCCAGATAAAGCGGTACATCTTTGCTGATCACTTTCGCCACCAACACCGGTCGGACCGGCGGTTGCGTTGTTTTCGCAGTCTGCACTCCGCGCTGCAATGTTCGCGCGACCGCGAACGCCGCCAGGAGAACGAACAGGAAATAACCCCAATTCGGAATTCGTTGCTTCGAGACACGACTTGTTTTCACTCGTCTCGGCTCCTGAAGTTCGGTAGCTGCTCCATTTCCTGATTCTAATCGGGCACCCATCTTAGTTTTGGCCGTTCTTTCCACCTCGAACTCGTCGAACGGAGGCTTGTTTTTCATTTCCATTCCCCTTTTCCGCTTTTTGTCGGATAGAATCCAACACGCGGATGCAGGTGCGAAGTTGGGACGGCGAAATATCGTCGAGTAATTCGTGTCGAAGTTGGAACGCCGCCGTGTTGATTTGTTCAATCACCCGTTGAGCGCGAGGCGCCAAATGCACCGTTTTGCAACGACGATCCTGCAACGAACTTTTTCGCGCCACCCAGCGATCGCTCTCCAGACGGTGCAACAGGGTCACAAGCGTTGGTTCTTCGATGCCGAGAAGCGCAGCGATCTCGGCCTGGGTCAACGGACCGGGCGCCACGGACAAATGCAACAGGGTCCGCCACTTAGCCTGGCTCAAACCCATCGGCTTCAGCCGCTCGTCCAATTTCAGCCTCCAGGCACGGGCGGTGCCATGCAAGAGCGGACCGAATGAATCAACATCAGTCTTCAAAAGTCAAAATTAGTTAGCATGCTAACTAATTCGAACTTAGAGCAGTGTCAATGCCACCGCTTATTCAATCTTGAGCAATAAGATCGATTCTTTGCGGTAATCGGTTGACCGCATGATGCGGTGCGGCTGGCGCGGCGCCCAGCGCTTGCTTTCCATCACTTCTTGTTCCCGTTCCGGGCGGACCAGCAGATAGCGCGCGTCCGTGGGCACTTCATCAATTTGGCTTGCGTAAACGAGTTTTGAGCGCATGTAAAAAAAGATCGGCTGATAATTTGGATCGAGCGCGTAAACCGTCTCCGATTGCGGAATCATCGATTCAACCTGCTTCGCAAGACGCTTGATCCGCTGCCGCCGGTCCATTTTCGGAACGACCGCAATTGCGTACGTCCACATGGCAAGGCAGGCCAGAACGACGATGCCGATAATCGTGCGACGACGCGCGTTAAAAGAAAACGATTTCCCCCCAAGCCACCTCGGCCAGCGTAGATTTTCCTCACAGAAAGTCATAGCCAGCA
>Ga0209160_1004933_pt1 | contig 10608 bp, 9 predicted proteins | sample GraSoiAngelo_153_FD_186167 | JGI IMG/M metagenome (GOLD analysis project Ga0209160, IMG submission 186167) | Grasslands soil microbial communities from the Angelo Coastal Reserve, California, USA - 14_1009_12_40cm (SPAdes) (version 2) | ecosystem: Environmental > Terrestrial > Soil > Grasslands ... | reverse complement strand
CATTCCAGTTCTAACAGCATTAGAGAATGTTGAGCTTCCACTCATAACGTCGGGAATCAAACGAAAAGCGTCCAGAGATAGGGCGATGGAACTACTTCATCGAGTAGGGCTTCAGGACCGGACTGGTCATCTTCCGGACGAGTTGAGCGGGGGAGAACAGCAGCGGGTGGCTATTGCGAGGGCGCTAGCCAATCATCCACGAATTGTCCTTGCAGATGAGCCTACCGGGGATCTTGACACTCAGACAGGCTTCGAAGTCGTCCAGCTTATGCACGGTATGGCTAAGCAGGAGGGGTCTTCAGTCGTGGTGGTAACTCACGATCCAATTGTGGCTGAGAGGGCCGATCGTCTCGTCGAGATGAGGGACGGAAGAATTACGGAAAAGACCCGCGAGCCTCAGATGGGACAGAGGCGTACAATTAGATCAGTGGAACCTCTGCCACCTGAACCCGGACGCTCGTTATCCCAACCCAATTAGGGCTAATGGGGTGGAAGAATCGCTCTCGGCGAAGATTGCCTCTCGAAGCCTCCCAAAACGCAGGGCTCGCACTATTCTGACGATTACTGCTGTTTTCCTAGGTGTCGCTCTGCTCGTGGGTATCAACATGGCCACCGCCAGTGCTCTTGGCGAGTTCAATAATTACATCAACAAGTTCTGGGGAGCTACCGATATCGTTGTAACATCTGGCAACGGACTCCAATTCTCGAATCAGACACTCGATGCAGTAAAGAACAATGCCTTGGTCCATCAGGCTGCAGAGAGACTTGTGTGGGGAGGGGCAATTGGAACCACCAGATCAAATATCACTTTCTTCCTGACAGGAGTCAACCCGGCGAGTGATTTCGACTATTCCACATTCAACATAACTGGCACACGCCAGCTCACGCAGGACACCGTTGTGGTCGACAGAGTCATCGCTGAGAAACTCGGAACAAGCATTGGCTCCATACTCAACATAACGACAGTCACTTCCCAACTCCAAGCAGAATGGATGCTGGTTCAGATCGTGGGAATCAATAATCCTCTCCGGAATCTTGGCTCGACAATCTACATCTCCCTTCCCGATCTACAATCCAAGGTTGGGCTTAGCGGAGAGATCACCCACATCTACGCCAGCCTCTATGATTCCACAAACGCGATACAAGCAGAGAACGAGCTGCAGAAGATTCTGCCAACCTATGATGTGAGCGCTCCGAAGGCAGAAGCGGTCCAGCGCATCCAAGGACAGACTGCGGGCTTCCAGATAGGGCTCAATGTAATGATTGGGATATCGCTCGTCGTATGTTCGTTCATAGTATTCAACACTCTCTACATGACGGTCAGTGAGAGAACTTACGAGATCGGAATATTACGGGCTGTCGGGAGTTCCCGAGCCCAAGTGTTCAGGATTTTTCTTGCCGAGGGCGCTCTCATCGGGACCTTGGGGACGGTGGCGGGAGTACTGGGAGGACTGGGCCTTGCCCGACTGTTCACGTTCGTGTTTGAGACGACCTTCTCTGTCCCAAGCCTTCCGGCGGCCCAGCTAACCCCGGGTATAGCGCTGGCAGGTCTTGGGGCAGGCTTTGCGACAGTGTTCGCAGGGTCTTTCTATCCTGCACTATCTGCGAGTCGGATTAACATAATTCATGCGATAAGACCTTCCGCAAGGAACTCGAAGACGCAGACTCCTCTACCATTCGTCGCCCTGGCAGGGGTTCTCATGCTCGGCCTTGGAATCGGAGAGTCTCTACGAATTACTCCGTTCCATGTCAATTATCTGGACGTGGTCCTTGTGCCGATCGGCCTGGTCCTGCTCGGCTCGGCGATCTTCGGCAAGGCGGGGCGGGCCCTGGCTCTTCCCATGTTCTTGATCTCGAGCGCCGTGGGATACGTGTCCTCAAGGAGTGGCAGGAGGAGGCTGTTGCGTAGCAGCGTCTGTTTCGGGATGATTACGATAACTCTTAGCTTTGCAATCATGATAGGTGGAATCCAGAGTGGGGTCCGAGGTGCGCTCCAGCAGGGAGTACAGGAAGCAATAGGCGCGGATATTATTCTGGTTGCAAACCAGTCTGTCCCGGTGAGTTTCACAGCCAACCTCACGGGTCTACGACAAGTGACGAGTGCAACACCCTTGTCTCCTAGTCCCTACTCAGCCAGGGCCTTTGGAAAAACCGCGGCGAGCAGCATTGGAATAGTGGCTGTAGACCCGTCAATATTTCCAACGATCATCTCCTATACATTTGTCAACTCACAACCAGTCTCCCAGATCTACCAGCGACTGGCCTCGGACAACCAGTCGCTCTTGATACCCGATTCGCTAGCATCGAAGCTTGGCGTCGCCGCGGGAGACCAGCTATCGATTCTTACAAGAAAAGCCACAGCAAACAACAGCAGCTCAATCGTGTCCTTTACAGTTGCAGGCGTGTTTACCGGACCGGTGCTGCAGTACATTCAGTTTGGTGAACATTTTGCAAGCGATTCGATCGTAGTATCGTTAGAGTCCCAGCGAGAATATTTTGCGGGGAGAGACACCGCTCCCCTTTTTCTGGTGGATCTTAGGCCGGAGTACAAGTCTCAGGCTACTGGCGTTGCCCAAGACATCGCGAGCCGATTCCCCCGGTACGATTTCGCGGAGAACTCGCTAACGCTTGGCGAACTCTTGTCGCTTGTGAACGATACGATAAATAGGATTTTTGCGTTGATATTGCTGATTCTCTATTTCGCGTTATTGATAGCGAGTCTGGGGATAGGGGCAACTATGATTATGAACGTGTCAGACCGGAGGAGGGAGATAGGGCTCTTACGCGCGGAGGGTATGAGCAGGCTGCAGATTACTGGATTATTTCTTGGCGAGGGCGCGTTTCTTGGCCTCTTCGGATTCTTACTAGCCGTACCCGGTGGATTGCTGTTGTTGAAGGGAGCTACTAACAGTAGTAGCCTTGCTGGGTTCTTCATTCCCTTCATCATACCCTATGGCGCCATCGTTCAGGCCTTGGTTCTTGCTCTTGTAGCTGTGCTGGTCGGTAGTCTCTATCCGGCGATTCGAGCCTCTCGATTAGAGATTACTCGGGCCTTGGAACAAGTATGATGCATGGCCCGAGACTAAATATCACCGCGGACATGTTTACGGGGAAAGGGTTTGCCCGGTAACGCCCTGCTCTCGGTCTACGATAAGACAGGGCTGGACCGGCTGGCCTGGATATTCTCGAAACTTCAGGTCAAGATGCTGGGGTCTGGAGGAACGGCGGAGGCTGTTAGGAAACTGGGCTTCAACATCTTGGAGGTTTCAGACTATACTCAAGTCTCAGAAATGCCTGGTGGACTTGTGAAGACGTTGCATCCTAGGATTCATGGCGGGATCTTGGGAGACTGGAAAGATCCCGAGCAGCGGAAGTACTTGGAGGCTTACGGGATTGAGCCGCTCGACTTTGTGGTGGTGAACCTCTACCCTTTCCAGGAGGCTGTTAAGGCCGACCCCGTGAATTTCCGAAAAGCAGTTGACAATATCGACATCGGCGGCGTCGCCTTAATTCGGGCCGCAGGTAAGGGTGCACTGTTGAACCATCGGGTAGTTCCGGTGACTTCTCCGAAGCAGTATGAAGGTGTGGTCGGCGAATTGGAGAGGAAGGGCTATGTGGGGAACGAGCTGCGGCAGCAGCTCGCCCGGGAAGCGTTTGTCTTGACAGCAGATTATGACGGGGCGATACGGGATTATTTGGCGGGTCAGGCTCGATGAGTAAGCAGGAGATTCGGAGGATCTACCGGACTGCTTTGAAAGAGGATTTTCCGCAGGTTCTGAGACTGGAACTCGGGGGACGGATGTTCGAGTATTCTAAGGTTCACTGGACGATTGGCGGGGAGGATCGTGGGTTGAGGTATGGGACGAACCCGCACCAGAAGGCCGCTCTGTACAAGGCCAAGCATTCCCAGGGTGGGATTGGAGGTGTGGAGTGGATCAAGTGGGGAAAGGACGGGCCGTCGGCCACGAATATTGAGGATGGGAGTCATGGACTGCGAATCGTAGGATATTTCGACGAACCTGCTGTCGCGGTGATGAAGCATCTCAATCCGTCAGGAGTCTCTACTGGGCGCATGGGTGAAGCTTTGTCCTCTGTATATGCAAGGGCTAGAGATGCGGATCCGAGAGCCGCTTTCGGCAGCGTTGTCGTTCTCAACCGAAGAGTAGACAAGTTGACTGCTGAAGAATTGACGAAGACGTTTGTCGAAGTCGTCTACGCGCCTGACTATGAGGATTCAGCGATCTCAGCTCTCCAAGCGAAGAAAGACATTCGAGTCGGAAAAATCCCGATGCTCGCCCCTGATTCGAATTCGCCGGACATTGTAGTGCTGGATGATGGATCGTTAATACTCGAAGATTCCTACCAGACGGGACTACGATCGTTAGAACATCTGCGAAGGTTGCCTGTAGCCACTAAACGCTCACCATCCGACGCGGAGTATCAGGCTCTGCTATGTTCATGGTGGATAGTCTGTGAGGTCCGTTCGAACGGTGTCGTATTCTGGAAGCATGATGCGTCCCAGGCGATTGGGACGGGGCAGCAGGACAGGATCGGTGCGATAGAGTCCTGTATCGAGAAGGCTCACAAGTTCGGCCACGACCTCAAAGGCAGCGTAATGGCCTCTGACGGATTTCTGCCGAATATCGATAATGTAGAAGCGGTTGCCAGAGAAGGTGTCTCCGCCATTGTTCAGCCCGGAGGGTCAGTCGAGGACCTGGAGCTTGTCAGAGCATGCGATCAGCATGGTATCGCCATGGTCATGACTGGAGAACGCTCCTTCCGGCACTTCTGAGAAAACGATAGCCTCGCTTATTCAGAAAGAGTCGAGATTCCTTCCGTGCCGGCTTGAGATGTGTTCTTCCGCTTACTTTAGCCCCTAAAACCCTTTTACCCGCGAATCCGGGTTTCGGCTGTCTTCGATTTGCAGACTAGACGATCCGGCAGTGTCCGTGCGTATTACGAGCTGATGAAGCCGAAGATCGTCTACTTGCTGGACTTTACTGCGTTGACGGCTTTTCTAGTTGCGGCTCCCAGTATCAATCTTGTCCGACTCGTAGCAGTCATCGTCGCTGGCACGCTCGCGTCAGGAGGAGCGGGGGCGCTGAACTGCTATATTGACCGGGACGTGGATCGGACGATGGGACGGACGAGCTGGAGGCCGATTCCTCAAGGAGAAGTCTCCCCGTTCAATGCACTGCTCTTTGGCCTAGGACTCATTGGCATCAGCACAGTCATCTCCGCTTTATTCCTGCCCTTGTTGGCCGGGCTGTTCATCGTACTCGGCGCCGCCATTTACGTCCTGTTCTACACTAAATATCTCAAGCGTCGAACCACCCTGAACATTGTGTTAGGTGGCTCGGCGGGAAGCTGCGCGCCCTTGGCGGGCTGGGCTGCAGCGACAGGACAACTTACAGCGCTGGCGCCGTGGTTGATGGCCCTCTTGGTCTTCGTCTGGACTCCCAGCCATTTCTGGGCGCTAGCTATGAGAGCTGTGGGCGACTATTCGAAGGCTGGAATCCCTATGCTCCCGGTGGTGGTGGGTGAGAAGAAGACGGCGCAGTACATTGCGCTCAACACCTTCCTGCTGGTTCCAATATCCCTAGCGTTCGTCCTTCCCTCTCTCGGAGGATTCGGCATCATTTATCTGGTCACAGCTGGTCTGCTGGGTCTCGGCATGGTCCTTGTTGATCTTAGGCTGGTTGCAAATCCGACCAAGGCTCAGGCCTGGACCGCGTTCAAGTTCTCCAGTCCGTATCTGGCTATCGTGTTTCTTGCGATGGTCCTAGACGTGAAGCTTCTGCCACACTATCTTCCAATCTAGAAGATCAGGCTAGGACTTCCCTGCGAGTCTCAAAAAGTTCTGGATGATGGTGCGTCCGTGAGGATGCTTATCGTCTGATCTCTCCGGATGGAACTGGAGGCCATAGATGGGGCGCGTCTGGTGGCCGATGGCCTCGACCTGTGATGTTGCTGATTCGGCTAGGTGGCGAAATCCTTCGGGGACGCGGGTTAGGGCTTGACGGTGCGATTCGGATACTCTGATCGAGCCGGGCAGCCCATCGAATAATGGATCGTTCCCTACCAGTTTGACTTCTTTGAACTCTCGAATGTTATGGCCGAGGTCCACTACTTCAGATCCATAGGCGGAGCCGATGAGCTGGTGCCCGAAGCAGATTCCGAGAAACGGCCGATCTAGATTTCTGACTAGGTCCATCTCAGGCTGGAATACCATTCTCGTGTCAGGCTTGGATAGCATGAAGTTGGAGCCTGTGAGTATTGTGATGTCAGGATTTTTCTGGAGGACCAGATCGTGCATGCCAGCGATCTTGTAGTCGATCATCTCGGGTTGTTCGCCTGTACAGAGTGCGATGTTGTGTAGCGCCTGCTTCGCCTTTTCGAGTTCTTTGTAGTTGTTGATTACCAGAATCTTCAATCTGTTCAGGTCACAGGGCTGCGAGGAGCTTGTCTACTTCCTCCTCGGTATTGTAGTAGTGGGGGGATACGCGTATAGCCTTGACCCTACTGGCGACGGTGATGTTCAGTGACTTTAGCTTGTTGAAGGTTGTTTGAGGATCCGAGTCTTCGAAGACTACTATTCCGCTGCGGCGTTCAGACTGTAGAGGGGTGAGTATTTTCCGGTCTTTCTTCTTCAAGCCGTCGATTAGACGGTCTGTTACTTTGAGAATGCGATGGTATCTTTCTTGGAGATCATGCTTGAGGGCGTATTCGAGGGCGGCTTTTGCTCCGACGATCGAGACTACTCCCCAGCTTCCTCCCTCGAAGCGGGTCGCGTCCAAGGCAGGCTCTGCGTTGTTGATGTTGAAGGGCTTGCCGAACAAGTCTTCTTGCTTGGTGAGTCTTCTGACGACTGAGTCTTCGACTCCGTGCCAGCCGATGTAGTTGGGATCGAGCTCGCTTAGCCTTTCACGGTCTGCGTATAGGTAGGCTGCGCCGTGGGGTCCCTGCATCCACTTGTACATGCCGCAAGCCAACGCATCAACTCCGTCCTGCTTGGCGTTGATGGGGAAGACTCCTAGTCCATGGAAGGAGTCTGCGATGACGAAAGCGTTGTGCTCATGGGCGATCTTTGTGATCTCTCGGATCTTTTCACGGCAGCCGTTCGCCCAAGAGACATAGTCGACTGAGACGATCGAAGTGTCATCATCAATCGCCTTCTCCCACTCATCTAACGGAACGATGCCGCTCTGGTCTTTTCGTAGTAGTCGAACGTCGTTTGCGCGTCCGTGCTTCTTCTGAAGATGCCAGATGTAGATGTTTGTGGGAAAGTTGAGTTCGCTGATAACGATGTTCCCATTAGGTTTGTACTTGACACTGCTCGCTAATGCGGTGAGTGCCGAGCTGACGTTCGGGACGCTTGCTACTTCTTCGAGGCCTACTCCTATCATCTTGGCGAAGAGCCTGCGAGAATCTATGATGATCGGAAGCCATTCCTCCCAGTTCTCGCCATAGTCGCGCCAGTCCGTGAGATATTCGTGGATGGCGTTGAGAACGTTGATTGACGGGGGTCCGGTGCCTGCGTTATCGAAATAGGCTCGGCGAGAGGTTACAGGGATCTCCTTTCTGACAAGGTCAATGTTCATGGAGGGTCATATCCCCGGGATGGTTTGATTTTTCCGGTCTGGAGTATAAAGGCAGTACTAGGGGGAGTGGAACGAGTCAGCGCCTGCTTCTGAGATACAGTTCTTGCACCAGAACTTGTTTCTCTCAGGGCTATACTGGGCATAAGAGTCAGTGACGACGTTTCCGCATCGGCTGCATCGTAGAATCATTACTCGCCGCATCTTGTGATGGGGTAGGTCTCTCTTGTGGATTGAGATGTCAGCGTCTCCAAGTTCGATGATGATGTTGCAGGTCTCGCAGTAGTAGACTGTGTTTAGGACCGCCTTGTCGCGTTCTTCGACCCAGTCGTCAGCCATGAAACGTTGGGCCCATGTCTGACTGAAATAGTCTGCAGCCACCTGACATAGTTGCGGCTTAGGCAGGACAGGGCGGATAGACTTATCTCGACATTTCGCGTAGGATAATTTCTCCCCCTCGCGCGGTTGTTGCGAGCCACTTGAGAGAACGGGTTTATCTGCTGGCGGTACCTTTTGTATCTCTAACTGGGCTAGCTGCCTTCGAAGCCTGGTGGTCTGCAGCCCTCTTTGCCGTCAGGCATCAGGAGAAGCATGATCGTCTGGAAGCGTACGATGTTGGGTTGTCATCTGAAAGAATGGAGGCCGCTAGAGAATGGCTCATGAAAGAATAGTTCGCTGCTGCACAATCGGCTAGATTGATTTGGTCGAGACCTTCCATCTAATGTCGTGCGTCTACTGTCTAGTTCGTCTGAGGACAAAGAGCAGCCCGAGACCAAATAGTCCGAACGCAACTGGGATGAGCAATGTCTTGAGATAGATTATCCCAGCGTAGAAGCTGATTGCAACGAGAAAACCTAGGAAGACGCTCATAGTCCTCTTGAGGCTAACGTCCCAATGTCTGAAGTTTGACGCATAGCCAAGTTTTGTTATTATGACACCAATGAGCCCGATGGATCCTGTGAAGAAGCTCCAGAAAACCAGACCGCCAAAGGCGAGACCGATGTAGACTAGGAAGATGGGATAGGCAATGGCGAGGGCAAATAGCCCGAATTTGGCAATCTGTCGTAAGAGTGGAACAACGCGTCGTTCAAAGAATGTAGCATTTGGCCCCCGCTGAAAGAGCGAGGGATCAACATCCCACAATTTTCTCTTCTTGGGCTGTTCTGGCAAGGGCTAGAGACGGTGAAAAATGGTAATGGTTCTAGTTGAGCCTATCGAGTACGGTGTTTTGGAGTATAGAGCAAGGTTCACAATATGCCTTTGACCCTAGGGAAGGCTGATCGAGGCAGCTAGTGTTGGGTCTTCCTGAGAAGATTAAGCAGATCGAGGAGGAGATGAAGAAGACTCAGATCAATAAACACACAGAGCATCACATCGGTCTCCTCAAAGCCAAACTCGCCCGGCTTCGAGCTGAGCTCGAGAGCTCCACTTCCAAAGGGGGTGGACCTGCTTTCGAGATCAAGAAGGGAGGCGACGCGACGATAGTTCTGATTGGTCTTCCCAGCGTGGGCAAGTCGACGATTCTGAATCGGCTGACGAACGCAAAGTCAAAGGTGGCAGCCTACGCTTTCACTACTCTGACGGTGGTCCCTGGAATACTCCGGTACAATGGTGCTGATATTCAGATTCTTGACTTGCCGGGAATCATTAGCGGTGCTTCTTCTGGACGTGGCAGAGGGAGAAGAGTTCTGTCGGTGGCGCGAAACGCGGACCTGGTCCTGTTGGTCTTGGACGTGTTTCAGCCGGGTCAGGTAGAGCTGTTGAAGCATGAGCTTCATGAGATGGGCATTCGGATCAACCAGAAGCCCCCCGACGTGGTCATCACTAGGAGCAACAAGGGTGGCCTTGCGCTGACCACGAGCGTCAAACTTACCAAGCTCACCCCGGCAACTGTAAAGGGAATAGTTCAGGAGTACGGGGTCAGTAATGGCGGCATTCTGATGCGAGACGACATCACTGACGATCAGCTGATCGACGTCTTGACTGGTAACAGAGTATACGCTCGCGCTCTGGTCGTCCTGAACAAGGTGGACTTGGTTAACGAGCAGTACCTGGCCGCCGCGAAGAAACAAATCGGCAGCGATTTTGTGCCCATATCCGCGGAGAAGGGCTTGAACATGGCTCTCCTTACTGAGCGGATTTGGGAGACCCTCGATTTCATCCGGATTTACCTCAAGCGTCCCGACGGTGACCCTGATTTTGAGAAGCCGCTGATTCTCCCTAGTGGGTCAACTCTCAGAGACGTCTGCAAGAAGATTCATCCAAGGTTCAGCGAAGGAGCAAAGTATGCACTCGTCTCTGGGCCGAGCGTAAAGTATGCGGGACAGAGAGTTGGACTCGACCATACCCCCGTCGACAAGGACATTGTCACCATAATGAGGTAGCCTAATACCCCACGGGCGAGTTGATTGGAACTCTTGCTCGTTCAGAGATTCAGATTCTTCGGTTTGTTCCAGTCGAAATTCCAGTGCGAGCGGTATCTCAAAGGAGCCGCTTTGGGTCGCGAGCATCAACTGCTTTCGACTTTCTGGGCTGGTAACGGGTTTGGTAACCGTGGATGGTAACAGTGAGGGCTCCTTGTCGGGTAGCCGGCTCGGCATGTGCGAGGGAGGATGCTGGTGTGGTTTGTTGATCAGAGCGTAGCTTCGCCGGGGTTGAATCTGAGACGGGTTGTCCACCGTGGTGTCTGATGCTGTGGAAGAGTTCCTTCTTTCCGTGGCCGCTCGTTGAATGAGCCGTTTCTTGGGCGTAGTTGGTATTTTCCGTATGGCAGCATGAGAATTCTTGTGAAGATGACCTGCATTGTGAACGCAAGATAGCACAAGTGACCTTTCAGGGGATAAGCTTACAAGGCAAATTTTCGAACAACTTCTACCGTCATAACGAAGTTATGGTTCTTGATGGATAGAACAGTTCCGTTGCTCAAACTTCTAACCGTATTCTTGGTCGCGTTTTCATTGGCAAGTGTTACGGGCCCAATGTCCAGCCACTTCCAACTTCCCTCAATCCG
>Ga0209160_1004931_pt1 | contig 10612 bp, 11 predicted proteins | sample GraSoiAngelo_153_FD_186167 | JGI IMG/M metagenome (GOLD analysis project Ga0209160, IMG submission 186167) | Grasslands soil microbial communities from the Angelo Coastal Reserve, California, USA - 14_1009_12_40cm (SPAdes) (version 2) | ecosystem: Environmental > Terrestrial > Soil > Grasslands ... | reverse complement strand
TGACGATTCAGAGCACCGATGAGATTTCTAGTCGAGTCAAGTCAATGATGGACCGAGGAATGCTCCATAGACACCTACAGGAAAGTTCATCCCTCGAGGAGATGACCCTGTCAGTGGTGCCCTACTGACTAGTAAATGTCTCGGCCAGAACATCAATAGTGGCGACTGATATGGTGGCTGAGGGGGCGACGGTAGCCACTACGGCTGCGCTAATTGGAGTTATGGCTGGATTGGGTGGAGGACGCCGAGGTGGTTTTGGAGCACCCTTGCTCGGAGGTGCGATGCTGGTTTCAATGATGGGCGGCGGTTTGGGAGGGGGTGGTGGACAGAAGAGGGCGATTCAGGTGGATCAGAACTACAATTTCCCCATCATAGCTCTGAAAGCTCTCACACAGTACCAGCCACGCGACTACCAATTCGCGATCCAGGGTAGAACCCTGTTCGACATCTCACAGTATCCCAAAGGAATCAAGGTGCTAAACGGCGATATCAGCGAGGATGCGGCCAAATATCAGGCAAAAACACTGGTCGATCAGCTCCAGTCTCAAAAGGCGCATGCTCAGTATCATATGATTCAGCAGATTAGTTCCGAAGAGGACGTGTCGGACACTGAGCTCTTGCACGTTCCGATTTGGTTTGTAAGATATGATCATAGCGGGAACAAGATTGTCCTAGTAGTCGATGGAAATTCCGGAAACGTAATCAACAGTTTAGGTCTCTAGGGTGACTATCTGGACATGTCTTTCCAAAGACAATCAGGCTCCTGAAGAAGTTGGAGGAGTCACGGTTTGCGTCTTATTAGGAAGACGGCGACTCCAACTACAACAATCGCTCCGATAATTCCTCCGATGATCGGCAGCACTGGTAGGCTTGAATTACCGGGGTTTGGCGGCGAACTCGTCGAGCTGACACTGAGAGTTACTGTCGTTGAATGAGAGAGGGATCCGCTTGACGCTGTTACATTCATCGTATAGTTTCCTAGAGCAACTGGAGTCGAATAGTAACCCGACGATGATGTGGACACGGTCAGTGTCGATGAGGCAGAGCCCCCAACTGACAGGCTGACCGAAGTAGGGCTGAGAGATAGTTGAGGACCAGACGGTGAAACTGCAGCGGCAAGACTTACCGAACCTGAAAAACCACTCACGCTAGTCAAAGTGAGGGTCGATGTGGCCGACGAGCCCTGAATGGTAGTCAGAGATGTCGCGCTAGGCGAGATAGTGAAGTCGGGCATCGATGACGTTTGACTCTGGATGACAAAACTTCCTACCATCGATGTGGGATGGACTGTGCAGTAATACGTGTACGTGCCAGGACTGGAATTGACAGTGAAGGGCCCTACTGAGGTTGAGGGCGGAACCATGCTGGAGCATATATCAACGGTCCCACAGTCGGCAGTGTCAGTGTAACCGTCTTTGTCCAAGTCGATCAGCAATTGGTGCGGTACACTGTTCGAACTGGAGACATCTATCGTGAGAGTATCGCCTTGAGTGACCGTTATTGTTGGATTAGAACTGTTCCAGTAGTAGTATGAACCGCTAGTAGTACCGACGAGAGAAATTGTCCTGGAAGATGCTTTCACGGGCATAATAGATGGAAAGATGGAGGGCGCAAGGTATAGAGTTAGTCCAATAAGTAGAATCGTACACACTATGGGTCCAACAAGACTCTTGCGGTGCACTGCAGCTCGTCGATGATGCTATTCCGGTAGTAAGTTATATGCTTTGACCTTGACGATACGTCTTCCTGGCGGATTCAGAAAACGAAATCGTGGTGCGGCCGCCGGGATTCGAACCCGGGTTCCCGGCTGTTTCCTGACTGGAATGGGAAGCCGGTGTCATAGACCAGGCTACCCGCCAACACCTAAATTTGGGAATTCAAGTGGTGGCTCTGGACCACGGCCGCTCGGAAGGGCACATTGCCCCATAGCTTGTAAGCATTTTCGCTCAGTTGAGGTGCGTGAAATCAGCAATATCTACTACTCGATAGATCACTGTCGAGAACAGTGACCATTTCTGTCGTTTCACCACAAGTTTGAACTTGACTTAGGGTCAAATTACTCCTCGCCAGGCAAGTTCGGCAGGAACTCGATCCAAGAGCAGCCAAAAGTCTCGTTTGCGTTGCTTTCTGCCGCAAAGCAGCGAGGTAGAGTTTGCTATATAGAGGCTGTCATCAACTGAATGCGGTCTGATAGCTCTGCGAGAGACGTCATAAGCATCGGCTGCCAACTCCAAGATAGGACGAGCAACTTCACCGACAGCGGCTAGGTTAGAGGCGCATATGAGAAGCTGGTTCTAGTCAGGTACACATGACATTATCACAAATTGTGAGGTTGTGATATGAATGAAAACTGATGTTTTGCTCAGAAAGCTTCGGACGGAGACATTTTTCGCATAGCCTAGCTTTGATCGTATGCTTTCTTCAAAGTCGGGATGTCAATCTTCTTCATCTTGAGCATCGCGGCCATGACCCTTCCAGCCTTCTTGGGATCCCTGTCCGCCAGCATCTCGCCCAGAATGGTAGGAGTGATCTGCCATGATAGGCCATACCTGTCCTTGAGCCAGCCGCATACGCTTTCCTGCCCGCCCTCGCCGAGTTTTTTCCAGAACATGTCCACTTCTTCCTGCGACTTGCAGCCGACAGCAAACGAGACGGCCTCTGTGAATTTGAACTCGGGACCACCGTTCAACGCTACAAATTTCTGTCCATCGATCTGGAACTCCACTGTCATTACAGTCCCCGCGGGCCTTCTGTGAACCTCATATCCCTCTTTTCCATAACGCGTGATTTTTCCAATATTCGAATTCTTGAAAATAGAAGCATAGAATTTCGCGGCCTCTTCTGCCTTGCCGTCAAACCAGAGGAAAGGCGTAATTTTCTGCATAAGAGACCGTGCCACTAGACTTTTTCTTAAACTCTTCCGCTGCTGATGCTGACCTGGAACAGCGCGTCGTGCTGAGCGGCAGACGGTAAAGGCTTCCAGTATTATTGAAGATACCACTAACGTGAGGAAGAGGCCGAGGGCGTTGCTGATTGGGCTGTCAGGGCGAGATAGCGGTGACCGTGTTCGACCCGAGATTTGTGATGTAGAGCAATCCGTTCGCCGTATCCAGTGCAATGTTCCATGGGCCATTGCCAGCACTAAGGTTTGCGATGACAGTGTTGGTTGCCGGGTCGATCTTAGAGAGCATGGCAGAGGTATAGTCTGAGATGTAAACTTTCTGGTTCAATGGATCATACAAGGCTCCGAAGGGATTATTTCCCACGGCTATGGTGGCTACAATATTATTTGTCGTGTCGCTGACCACTGAGACCTTGCCCATGCCAAAGTTGGCCAGATATATTCGACCATTCCCAGGGTTGAAGGCCATGCCTGAAGGATCGCACCACTGGCACACCGGGACACTCTTGATCAGCTTGCCGGAAAGAGTGTTTACTACGAGTAAAGTGTTCGCGTAATCGTCGGATGCGTACAGGTAGCTCTTGTTCGAGTCAAAGGCGAGATTGAATCCGGATACTCCACTGAACTGCCCGGTGACTTTGTTGGTGGAACTGTCGATTATCCAGATTGTTTGCCAACCGGAAACGTACACGTTATGGTTAGACGGGTTGTATGCCAGCGCGCCTACATTGTTTAATGAGATCGTAGTGAGAATCTTGTTACTGGTCTCGTCGATCACATTGACACCGTTTGCGCTTGTCACGTACACGTGATGATTGACGGGATTGTACAAGAGCGGGCCTGGATTACTGTCAAGCCTTATCATAGCTACTACCCGGTTGGTTGAAGCATCTATGACCGAAACATTTCCAATCGAGCCATAACCGGTCCCGGCATGGGACACGTACACTTTATTGTTGGACGGGTTGTACACTATCTCGTTCGGCTCGGGCCCGACAACTATCGTGGCGACAATATTACCGGACGTTCTAGGAGGCGAGGAACTAGTCCCAAGGACAAGGGGCAAGAACGCTATGAGAACGAGCATCATAATGACTGTTCCTGTGACAGATATTTTGAGATTCGTTATGAGAATTCCGTTCAATCCCATAGGGTATCATACCACTACGGTAGTAGTATTTAACCCGGTGAAGGGACAGATTGTTCAGTCGACTCAACAGAGTGCTAGGTAAGTTTGGCCAGAACTGGATCCGTACATTCCGTCAGGTTTCCCGGATCTTGGATTCCGGGGGGTGGGCGAGACGACTCAGATAGGGAGCCCTTTCGCAAAGGGTTTGAGCTACCTGTTGAACGCCTCGGGCGTGGGATCAAATGCAAGTTCAAACCCCCTCAAACCGGAAGTCGGATGACTTGTCACCCGCAAGAAACCCGACTACCAACCCGATCAGTTGACGAGAGCCAGACGGTTTCGTGATTTTGCTCATGTGGCTGACTGGTAGTTCTATGAATTAGAGACTTTCCACGAAATCACTTCAGCCAACAAGTAGGTCTATACTCGTTCAAGTGCCTCTCACAGAACTTCAACCCGCACCCTTCCGCATGTCCAGCACCAAATGGGTTGATAGCGGGCGAAGAAGTCGGGATTCTTCTCTAAGGATGGCACGAAACACAAGATGCCCTCTTAGAGATTAAGTAAGAGAGACTCGGGAAAGTGCCGTCGTGTCCAAGCGGACAAAGCGTAGCGACTCCGTGCTATCTTGGAGATGCCCTATGTCAAGCTCCCGATAATTGCCACGATTTTTCTTCTGATTGGGCTTGCCATAGAATACTTGTTTCTGACGATAGCTTCAGTGTACATACTTGCCACTTCGATAGGCGCTCAGAATCTCCAAATTGTAGTCGGAACAATCTCCGCAACGGGCACTGTAACTTCAGCCGCGGTGGCGTACTTGCTATATCGGAACTCAACAAGAGGTTCTGAAATAACCGTGGCAGTTGATGACCTATTGGAACCAGAGACGGAATACCGGATCAAGCGAACTCTAGCAACCGAAGTTCCGATGGGCGCTACTCAAGAACTGTTTGAGAAACTACACTTCGAATTTCCTATTGTGTGGTTGAATACGGGACCGAGGGGTGGAGCCATTACCAACGTCGAACTCAAGCTTGTGAAACCGGTTAGCCACTTTCCAACTGTTCTGGCAAATAAAGAGGCTTCAGAGGACAATATTTCCGTGTCATGGACCATGAAAATCTCCAAACCGGAAGAAAGAATTGATTTTAATTCGGTCAGATTACCGACTTTCTCATTCGGGTCTCAGAATTCCATGTCCATCGGAAACAACGAAAGCATAGCAGTTACCACAAGAGTAGACTTGTTCTTGATGGATAAGGAGAAGGGGGCAAAAGACCACCTAAGAACAGTTGGCTCAAAATTCAACAAGAGACCCCCGACTTTGAGTTCAAGATTCAATGGAAGACGGCTACCAAGGGTGGATTGAAACCAAACGAGAGGTCTTTCAAAATCCGACCGAAGTTTGGAGAGCCGATTCAAGACGTGCCCGCGGTCACAGTCCCATGACAGCCAAGTGTGAGTTCTGCGGTAAGCGAGCCGCAATCGAGATACGCGGTAAGGGTCCACCAAGGAGAATACTGTTCCAACTGTGGACATTGGCCGAGATGGATACCCAAGAAAGTGGCGAAGAGACGCGTGGGGCAATAGCCTAGGAGGAAGGGGTAGGTTTCTTACTTTCGAGTCTGCCGAGTAAGGGAACAGCTACCAAACCCAACCCAATTGCTGTCAACCCTCCTCCGACAATTTCGAGTGGGACTCCCCATGAAATGATAGGCGTGTTGGAATTACAGTATGTTACAAAGAAGCCCTCTTTTAGACAAATCTGATAGTTCGTGTTTGAATCCTGGTAGCTGGAGAATGCGATGCCAAACAGGAACAGACCAAGAATGGTGAGAACTATTCCGAATCCGAAGAACCCAGTTCTCCCGATGCGTTTCATTTCTGTTCGTCCCATAGACTACCAAGTTTGTCCACTGCGACTGCGAAGGCTTTGAGCTTGTCTCGTGTTTCAGGATAGACTTCACGAAGAGATTGAAAGTCGTTGTAGTCAAACCACTTGGTATCTTGTGAACCAGGGATAAGGTTGTTAACGTCTTGGCAGAAGAAGCGATCTCCAAATGGGCTGATGAGCGCGATTACGGATTCTGCCCAGTAGCGTCTGTAACGATTGAGGTCTGAATTTTTCATGAGAACTCCTGGATGTCCGTCACGGTCTGACCTCTTGCGAAATTTCACTTCTACAAGTTTCAGACCTTTTTCCGAAGATACGACATAATCGGGCATGGAGCGAACCCGCTCTACTTCGTTGGAGTCCTGAAAGTGGCTGTCCCAGATGTGCATTTTGAGAGATGAGAGCGAACTTTCGTAGCCAAAGGGATATACTTTGTACTGGCTTGCTTCGAGGAGACTTCTGAGAATTTCTTTCGCTGCGGCACCGATTATCATAAACTGGCTAAAAGCTTGAGTGTGGTGGTGTTTAGGAGGCTGTACTTCCAATGGCTCGTGCAAAAGTTAACGTCTCATTGAGGGACTTAAGCTTAGCTTAGCACATCTTTCTAATGTAGGGGGTATCGGAGAATGTTATGTGTTTGGTGAAATGTTCGCTTCCTTACGGTTCGTAAAATCATTAGGTCCCGGAAGGTCCCGGCCAATATGTTTGCCGAAGAGATGCCAGAATTTCGGATGATTGATTAACTCCTTGAGAAGCTCCTCTGTCTCGACTTTATACTTCGTATTCACGCGTGTGACTTTCTCTTCCTGTTGCTGCAGTCTTTCTTTCAGGTCTTGAACTTGCTGTCGTAGTCCCTTGGTCTCTTCGCGAAACTCGTGCACTTCGGACTGATCGCTGAAGACTGTAAGGTATGGCTCTCCCTGTTTGTACATCTTTGCCATTGTCTCAGGATCATCTTTCAAACGTCTGTATTCGGCGGAGAGGTAGCCTTCTTGGCCCATTATGCCCTGAGTAACATCGACTGGCACTCCGCCTCTCGGGAGTCGTGAGCGGAAGTATTTTCGTAAAGTGTGAAAATGATACTTGTAGATTCCCGTTGTTGGGTCTCTATCGGCGTAGCGGGACTTTTCTAGTGCTGCGTGCCACATCGCGTAGACGGTTCCGTGGCTGAAGGGAAAGACTCGATCGTCTCTGGCTCCTTTCGGATAGAGGTGTGACTTTCGGCTAGCAGCCTGCAACCATTTCTCTCGAACCTTGAGCCATTCTCTGAGAACATCGACGGCTTCCTTGCTGAGAAACGAAGGCCTGGCAAGCCCGCTCTTGGTGTATTCTCTCCGAATGTGTATTCGCACAGGTTCCTTGTCGAGTTCGATGTCAGACAGTTCAGTTTTAGTGCTTCGCCGAGTCGCATTCCAGAGCTGCTCGCAGCCAGTGCGAAAGCTCGTCCATGTATGGGCAGGAACTGAAGGATCTTTCTCAGTATCTCGGGGGTAGGAGCTTGGTCCTCAGTTAGAGGTCTGTTTCCCTTAAGGCCCTTTGCTTGCCTTTGAGATCTCTCCAGTAGTACTCGTCGAACTTGACCCCGTTGCGTCCTAGGAACCCTTTGGTGAAACTGAGGATCATGTTGATGCTCTTCGGAGCGTAATGTCGGATTGATTTGAAGAACGTCTCAACATCGACTTGATAGTCCCGCTTCTCTGAAAAGTATTGTTCACCGGCTGCTGCTAGAGTGTCGGTGGTAAGTTTCCTCTCCAACGCAGAGCCTAGGAAGAGTCTGAGACTACTCTTCGCGTGCGTGATCGTGCTTTCGGCGGAGTAGAGTCCGATATATCTAGAAATCCGTGTCTGATTAGCGGATTCTGCCATGCCGCAAGACTGGAGCTCCGATTGCTATTATAGATAACTAAAAGGTAATGCCTATTACTGTTGATAACCACGTGAGCGTGGGCCTCAAATGGAGTTCTGGACGAAGCTTGCGCTGTTCGTTGGGCTCCTTCTGATCGTGAGTCCCTTGGTGCTGCGAATGTACGACTTCATCGACAATAGCACGACCGCGCCATTCTTCCTGATCGGAGTAATCCTTGTCGTTATCGGGGAACGGAACAGAGTCCGTTTGGAAGAGAATCCGGTTTCGTCTGACTAGGGCCTCGTTTAGGCTGAGCCCAGCGTACGATTATTCCGCAAAGTCAGAGGCCTTGGGTGGTTCCAGGGATAGTCCCTTCCGTTTCCGGATGCCCTCAACTACGCTCTGGAGGAGCGAGGTGGGGACTGGAGACCAGCGAGCAAACTCCAATCCCCAGAAAGCACGACCCTGGGTCTGGCTTCGCATAACTTCCGACAGGTCGAAACTCTCAGCCGTAGGAATATCCCCAACTACCGAGACTAGGTTGCCTTTCTGGTCAACGGAGACAATCTTTCCACGTTTCTGCGTTATCACGCTTGTTACGGCCCCCAAGAAATCGTTGGGTACTCTAGTGGTGATCTTCTGAACGGGTTCCAAGAGTGTCGGCTGAGCTTCGAGGAACGCGGTGAACATCGCGCGGCGTGTCATGGGCATAATTTGTGCGGGACCTCGGTGCACAGGATCCTCGTGCAGCGCCACATCTGTAATCTTCACTTTCATGCCTCGAATCTGTTCGTAGGCGATTGGGCCCTCCTTTATTCCCCAACGATAGCCGGCTAGAATCATGTCCCGGACCTCCTGCATGTACTGAGCGCCTTTCGTTACATCGAGGATCATGTTGAAGGGCTCGTCAATGCTCCAGACGCCCCTTGCTTCATCTGGCTCCCAACCGACGGCTCGCAACTGCTTGGCCATGTCGGCCTTGTCCATGTACTCACTGATCTTGCCTGTCTTGATCAGGTCCATGACCTGTTCTCCTAGCGGCTCGACCTCGATGTAGATCTTGTTGTGTCTGTTAGGCGATTTGCCTTCAATCGGCCCGGCTTCGCTCCGGATTGCTTCTCTGTAAATCACGATGGGCTTGGAGGTAACAATCTCTAGACCGGTCTTCGTAATCAGTGTGTTTGCAATCTCAAGGTGGAGAGTTCCCATCCCTGAGATGAGATATTCGCCCGTCTCCTCGTTGATGCTTGTGACCAAGTTCGGATCCTCCAGCGACAGTTTACGTAGAAGCTCGACAAGTCTGGGCAAGTCCCGGTTGAATTTTGGCTCTACTGCGATGGTAACGACTGGCTCGGTAACGTAGTGGACGGCCTCGAACGGGATGACTTGCTTGACCGAAGAGATCGTCTCTCCTGCCTTCACGTTTTCGAGACCGAGTAGTGCTGGTATGTTTCCCGCGCTAAGCTTTCCCACGATTTCTCGCTGTGGTCCCATGTAGATGGCCACTTGTTGGACGCGTCCCTGGGCGTGTGAGTTGATCATGAAGACCGGCTCACCGTCAGTCACCGTGCCAGAGAACAAGCGTCCAGTAGCAACGACGCCGGCCTGGGGGTCCACTACGATATTTACAACCGACATTAGCACAGGGCCCTTGTCGTCGCATTTGATCATGGCCTGGCCGTACTCGCTGTTGGGATCTCCGTGCCATATCTTGGGAATCCGGTAGACTTGGGCGATGTGGGGCGGAGGCATGACTTCAATCGCCATGCCCAGAATGGCTTCGTGTATTGGAGCGTTCGTCTTCAGATCCTCAACCTTGTTGTTGTGATACGCGTCGACGACATCAGTGAACTTGATCCCCTTTTTCCGGGCAACTTCGAAGTTGAAGCCCCAGCGGTCTTTCGCTGATCCCATTGCTACCGTGTTGGTTGCGAAGTTGACTTTCCACTTCTCTTTGAACTCGGGCTCAGCGTACAAGTCCAATAATCCGTTGAAGTCTTTGATTATCCGCGCAATGCGCTCCTGTATCTGATCGGAGGTCAGCTTCAACTCCTTGATCAAACGGTCGATCTTGTTTATGTAGAGAACCGGGCGGACCCGCTCTTCCAGGGCTTGACGGGTGACTGTCTCAGTCTGGACCATGACTTCCTCGACCGAGTCGACGACTACGACTGCACCGTCGATGGCTCGAAGGGATCTTGTGACTTTTCCGGAAAAGTCGACGTGCCCGGGGGTATCGATCAGATTGATGACATAGGGTGTTCCTCCATGTTCATAGTAGAGGCTTACGTTGGCGGCTTTGATCGTCATCTGGCGTTTCTGTTCTTCTTCCATGAAGTCCATCGCAAGCGCTGTCCCTGCGAGCGATGGAGAGAGAAGTCCTGCGCCGGCCAACAAGCTGTCTGTCATCGTTGTCTTGCCGTGGTCGACATGGGCGATGATACCGATGTTGCGGACTTGGTCCTTGTTAGAGACGATTTTGAGAATGTCCGCTGAACTCTTGAATCGGGGCAACGGTGTTACCTATCTTCTCGAAGAGATAGCTCGAACTCCCGGATTCTCTATTATACGTTTCCCGGAATCAGTCCAATGGCTAATACTAACCTGGCAACGGTGATCTTTGTAGAGAGTCGCCAGAATTGGAAATTCGAGGGGTGAAAACTGATTGGAGATAGATCACTGCGTCTTCCCGGATGATCTCCTTTACGACTTAGAGAACAACACTTGGTTGCGTATTGAAGACAATGGAGAGGTTACGGTAGGAGTCACCAGCGTGCTGCCAGCAATAGCTGGCAAGCTTACCCTAGCCAGGCTGAAGTCAGCTGAAGTCGCAATTCA
>Ga0209160_1004929_pt1 | contig 10613 bp, 9 predicted proteins | sample GraSoiAngelo_153_FD_186167 | JGI IMG/M metagenome (GOLD analysis project Ga0209160, IMG submission 186167) | Grasslands soil microbial communities from the Angelo Coastal Reserve, California, USA - 14_1009_12_40cm (SPAdes) (version 2) | ecosystem: Environmental > Terrestrial > Soil > Grasslands ... | reverse complement strand
GAGCTGTTCGGGACGCGGGATGCCTCTGAGGTGGCGGAGGGCATCCGCGGGAACCTGCCCGAAGGGTTCCGGGTCGTGTCGTGCGAGGTGCTCCGGCCCGGCGGCGCATCACTCGCGCGCACCATCCGGGGAATCGAGTACCGGGTCGAGCTGCCCGAGGGCGCGCCGGACGCCGCAGTGCGGCTCGCGGAATTCGCCGCGCGCGAGGAAGCCACCGTGCTGCGCGAGCGCGAGGGAAAGCAGCCCGTCCGCATCGACCTGAAAAAATCGGTGGATCGGTTGGTCGCCGAGAATGCGCGCGAGATCCGTTTCACGCTGCGCGCCGGAGAGAACGAGGCGGTTGCGCGTCCCTCCGAGCTGCTCGCCGCGCTGTTCGGAACGGAGCTCACGCGCCCCGGTGTCGCGCGCATCGTTCGCGAGAACGCGATCTTCGGGGTCCCGGCCGCGTGAAGCGGCTCTGGGCGCTGCTGGTTGCGCTGTGCGCGGCCGGCCTCCTGCTGGCTTCGCCGTTCCTCCTCGCTACCGTCCGCGGGGTGCAGTCGTCGATGTCGCCACTCGCGCTGCTCGCGGTGCAGGCCCTGCAGACGCTCCTGCTCTGCGCGCTGGCCGCCTACGCCGGCGTGCGCTTCGCGCCGGCAGCAGGGCTCGACGCTCCTTGGCTGCGGGCGCTCGCGGAAGGCCGCAGCCCGCCGCCCGCTTTCGGGAGCATGGCCATCGAGGCCGCGGCCGTCGGCAGCATCACGGCCGTCGCCGTGACGGCCCTGGGGTTGATGCAGCGCGCCTCGGTGCCGGACGCGCTCTGGCGCCCCGCTTCCGGCGGATTCTGGATGCGCGCGAGCAGCGCATTCTACGGAGGGATCGTCGAAGAGGTCCTGGTGCGCTGGGGACTGCTCACCGCGTTCGCCCTCCTGGCGCGCCGCGCTGGCCTGCGGGTAGCCTTCTGGCCCGCCAACGTCCTCGCGGCACTGGTCTTCGGCGCGCTGCATTTCCCCTCGATCGCGCTGGCGCGGATTCCCTTGACCGGCGCCGTCGTCGCGCACGTGCTTCTCGCAAACGGGATCGCCGGCGTGGTCTTCGGGTGGATGTTCCGCCGCCGCGGCTTGGAGGGAGCGATGGTGGCGCACGGATCTGCGGACGTCTGGCTGCAAGCGGCGCTGCCGGCACTTCTCGCCTGAGTCCCCGCTTCGCTTCGATCCGCCGCTGAAACGTGGCGCCACCATGGCGCCACACCGGCCGCCGCGCTTTTCGGCGATTCCAAGGCGAATGGGCCGGGATCGCCATGGCACGCGGGCTGCTCTGTGAGCGTCTCGAGCGCAATGAGCTCACCAAACCCCCGAAGGAGAAAGCCATGAAGATCCTCTCCAAGCTGGCTGTCGTGCTGCCCCTGCTCGCCGCCTGCGGTGGCGCACCCACCAACAACGACTTCCGCCAGTCCGAGATGCAGTGCTCGCTCTCGCTCTCCGCCAACTCCAACGCCCTCGAGGTCCAGCAGGCCGTCAACGACGTGAACGAAGGCCGTCGCGATCCCTGCGCCGGCGCCGTCGAGAACGTCCGCTCGATGGACGTCTCGCTCGTGCGGATCGATACCGACCCCGACACGAAGGAACTCGTGCTGCTGTTTCGTGTGAGCCGCTTCCACCAGGAGCCGAGCCGCAGATAAGCACCGCAGCCAGAGGGGGAAAAGCGCGCTTCCACAGGCGCTTTCCCCTTTGCTATTGGGAATCACGCCAATCGCGCGCTCGGTTCTTGCGACGCGTGAAACCGGATGCTACGCTCTACACGGTTGCTCCGACGGTACTTTTTACAGCCGCCGGGGCCTTACCGCGCCTTCGGCGGCGGGGGCGGCGCGCAGCCGCGCACCTCCGACGCTTCCGGCGCCATGAGCGAGGCTGGGTGGCCCTGCCAGGTTCACTCTCCGGTTTCACGAAGCGGCGCCTGAACGGCGCCCGGTCGCCGTCGCGCGATTTGCGCGCGACCGCGCCAGAAGGATCTTTCGATGTCCAACATCCTGGTGATCAACGCCTCGGGGCAGGAGACCCGGGTGGCGCTGATCGAGCAAGGGACGATTTCTGAGTACTACCTGGAGCGGAAGAACGAGAAAGGAATAGTCGGCAACATCTACAAGGGAAAAGTAGTCCGCGTCCTCCCGGGGATGCAGGCCGCGTTCGTCGACATAGGCCTGGACAAGGCGGCTTTCCTCTACGTCGGCGACATCGTCTCCGACCCGACGTTCCCGGGCTTCTCCGAGGAAATGGATATCAAGGCGGGCTCCGTCGAGGGGGATCCCCTCGAGGCCGAGGATCTGCCGGAGCCTTCGGACGAGGTCGTGCCGCAGGCAGCCGAGACGCCGCCTCCTCCGGCGCCTGTGGAAGGCAGCGCGGCGGCCGAGACCAGCATGGAGTCCGCGGCGGTCCACGGCATGGCAGAGGAGGCGGGCCCCGCCGCCGAGACGAAGCCGGAGCAGACCGTTCCGGCCGAGGCTGCGGCGGGCGTCCAGACCACCGAAGCGGCCGAGATTGTCGACCTCCACCCGGACGAGGCCATCGAGGACGAGGAGGATGCCGAAGACGAGGACGAGGAAGAGCTCGACGAAGCCGATGCTGCTCATGCGGCCGCCGAAGAGGCGCTCGCGGCCGAGCAGGCGCAGGCAGCGCAGTCTTCTGGCGCAACCCCTGACTCCTCCGCCGTACCCCCCCAGGGACAAGCCCAGGCGCCTGTGCCCCAGGCGCCCGATGCGGGCGCGCGCGGGCTTCCCGGCGATCAGCGGCCCGCGGCTCGCGAGGGACGCCGGGGACGGCGTCGGGGAGGACGCGGCCGCAGACGCGGCGGAGAGGCTCCCCGCCCCGCCGGCGAGCAGCCCAAAGGCGACCGGCGCCAGGACGGCAATGGCAAGCCTTGGCAGGCTCCGGAGCGCCGCGGCGGAAACGGCGAGAAGCGCAACGGGAACGGGAAGCAGCGCGCCCAGATCCAGGACCTGCTCAAGGAAGGCGACGAGGTCCTGGTGCAGGTGGTGAAGGATCCGATCGGCACCAAGGGCGCGCGCATCACCTGCCACATCTCGCTGCCGGGCCGCCATCTCGTCTTCATGCCGACCGTCGATCACGTGGGAATTTCCCGCCGGATCGAGAACGAGAAGGAGCGCCGGCGGCTTCGCGAGCTGGTCGACCGTTACCGGCCACCCGGCACCGGGTTCATCGTGCGCACCGTGGCGGAGAACGAGCCGTCCGAGAAGCTGACCGCCGACATCAAGTTCCTGCTCGGGCTATGGAACGAGGTGGGCAAGAAGCGCGAGTCGATGAAGGCGCCGGCCTGCGTGCACCCGGACCTCGACCTCATCCTGCGCAGCGTTCGCGACCTGTTCTCCGACGAGGTCGAGAAGCTGGTGATCGATGAGCGAGCGGAGTTCGAGCGGGTGCAGGCATTCGTCGAGCAGGCGGCCCCGGAGCTGAAAGGGCGCATCGAGCTCTACGGCGGCGAAGAGCCCATCTTCGACGAGTACGGCATCGAGCAGGAGCTGATCCGCGCCCAGAACCGCAAGGTCTGGCTGAAGAGCGGCGGCTACATCATCATCGACCAGACCGAGGCGCTGGTCGCGATCGACGTGAACTCCGGGCGGTACGTCGGCAAGAAGGGCGCGGGCGCTTCGCTCGAGGATACGATCACCAAGATCAACTGCGAGGCCGCCAAGGAGATCGTCTACCAGCTGCGCCTGCGCAACATCGGCGGCATCATCATCATCGATTTCATCGACATGGACAAAGGCGCCAATCGGGAGAAGGTCTTCAAGACCCTCCAGGAAGCGCTGGCCGCCGACCGCGCGAAGACCAACGTGCTCAAGATCAGCGACATCGGCCTGGTGGAGATGACGCGCAAACGGGTGCGGGAGAGCATCACCCGCCTGACGACAGAGATCTGCCCCACCTGCGATGGCCGCGGTCACGTGCGCAGCAAGACGACCATGGCCTACGAGATCATGCGCGAGGTGCAGCGCGCCGCCGGCAAGCATCGCGAGGACCAGCTGGTGGTCTCCTGCCACCCCGAAGTGGCAAAGCTGCTCCAGGGCCCGGAGCGCGAGGCGATGCGGCTCTTGATGATGAAGCTGAACAAGAGCATCACCGTGCGCCCGCAGCCGCAGTACCACCTCGAGCAGTACGATCTGCATGCCAAATGGAGCCGCCCCGAGTTGCAGCAGGCGCAGCGCGGGCAAGGCCGGCGCGATGGTGGGCGCCGTGACGGCAACCGGCCGCCGCAGCAGCAGCAACGTCCAGAGCAGGCGCGTCCGTCGGCGGAGCCCGCGGCCCAGGCGCCGGCGGCGAAGGTGGGCGACTGAACGCGGGCGTCAGAGCCCGTCTCGCGGCGGTCCGCGACCGGGCACGCTCGTTTCCCCCCGTTCGCAGGTTGGTCCGCGCGCTGGTGCTCGTCGGCGGCGGCTTCCGGGGTGAAGCCATCTCGTTGCGCGCGGCGGCGCTCACCTATCTGACGCTCTTCGCGCTGGTCCCGCTGCTGGCGGTGGTCTACAGCGTGATCGACCTGTTCACGGGGGAGGCGCAGCTCCACGACCGTGTCCAGAGCTATGTCAATTCGCAGCTCGGCATCGGGGCAGGCGCCGCCATCGCGGGCGCGCTGACGACGTTCACCAGCAAGGCGACGGTGAAGACGTTGGGCGCGATCGGTTTCGCCCTGCTCTTCGTCTCCGTCATCTCCCTTCTCTGGAACATCGAGAGCGCCTTCAATCACATCTACGCGGTGCGCAAGCCCCGCTCGCCGGTGCAGCGGCTCCTCAAGTACTGGACCTTCCTCACGCTGGGGCCGATCTTCCTCAGCCTCTCCGTGTACGTCAGCTGGACGATCTCGCGGATGCAGGAGACCCACGGCCTGCACAGCCAGCCGAACCACAGCGAGGTGCTGCACGTCCTCGCGGCGCTCTCGTCAGTGGCGATCACCTACGCGTCGCTGGGCTTCCTCTACAAGGTGATCCCGAACGCGCGCGTGCGGGTGCGATCGGCGCTGCTCGCGGCCCTCGTGGCGGGCAGCGCCTGGGAAGTGGCCAAGTTCCTCTTCGCCTGGGCGTCAGGCCGGATGGTGCAGCTGCACCGGATCTACGGCTCGCTCGCTGTCCTCCCCATCACGCTCACCTGGGTCTACATCTCCTGGTACATCGCCTTGATCGGATGCAGGCTCTGCTACGCGCTCGATGCATCGCTCAAGCCCGAGCCGCAACCAGCGATCCGGGCTGCGGCGGCCCGGGAGGTCTTCGTCATGCGCGTGATCGTGGCGCTGGCTCAACTCCATCGCGAGCGCGGAGCGCCCGTTCGCTTGCAGGCCCTCGTTCGCGAGCTCGGGGTGACCGGACGGCTCGCCCGGGAGGGGCTTGCGGCGCTGGCGAGCGGCGGACTTGCCGTCGAGGCCAGGCAGGGCGGCTGGCTGCTCTCGCGAGAACCGTCGCGGATCACCCTCGCCGAGGTCCGGGCCGCGGCTCGCGCGACTTTGCCCTTTCCCGCCCAGCAGCCTGACGACATCACCGCCGCCGTACAGTCCTGCCTCGTCCGGGCAGAGGGCGCCGCCCAGGCGGCATTGGGTGAATCGCTCGAATCGTTCTTGCGTCGGTTCGAGGCGCTCCCCGTCGAGAGCGCGGGGCCAGCTCCGGATCCCCGCCCGCTCGGGGTGGGGCAAAGTGCGCGCAAGCCCGCCTGAAATTCATGCAGATCGGCGCTTGCTCGCGGCCGGGGCGTTCATGTAACGTTCCCATCCGTCGAACGTTTTCGACCGCCGGACCTCGCGGAGTACACGCATGCTGAAGAGTGATCTGATCGCCATCCTGGTGGCCAAGCGCCAGCTGACGCAGAAGCAAGCTGAGCTCACCATCGAGACGATCTTCGAATCGATGAAGGCGGCCCTCTGCAGGGGAGACAACATCGAAATCCGCGGTCTTGGCGCGTTCCACGTCAAGAACTACCAGGGGTACAACGGCCGTAACCCCAAGACCGGAGAGGTGATCCCGGTCAAGCCGAAGCGCGGGATCCTCTTCCGCACCGGCAAGGAGCTGCGCGATCGCGTCAATCGCGGTCATGCCCCGCAGAAGCAGCAACAGGTCGCGCCGCCGAAGTCCGAGACGGGCACGGCGTAAGCTCGCGCGGTCCCTGACGTTCAGGTCCTGGGAGACGCCGCACCGGCGGCGGGCGCTTCGGCCGGGAACGTGAGCCTGAACAGAGCCCCTTTCTCGCCGGACAGGGCAACCAGCTCCCCGCCGTGCATCCGAGCGATCTCCGAGGAGATCCAGAGCCCGAGACCGTTCCCGCTCTCTCCCTTCGTGCTGAAGAACGGCTCGAAGATGCGCGCCCGGAGCCGGGCCGGAATTCCCGGACCCGTGTCCTCCACCTCGACGAAAGCGAAACCCGGCTCGCCGCGGATGCGAACGATCAGCAGCGCATCCTTGCGCTCCTCGGCCATCGCGTCGAGCGCGTTGATCAAGAGATTCACCAGGACCTGACCGAGCAGGGTGGGCTGGCAGCAGACGAGGGGAACGTCGGGCGCGTACTCGCGCCGGAGCGTGACGCCGTCGGCCCGCATCCGTTGCGTGACGAGGGTCAGGGCGAGATCGACCTCGTGCGAGAGCATGACCTCGCGCAGATCGCCGCCGGCGAATCGCGCCCCCTGGCGCATGGCGATGAGCACCTCGCGCATGCGCGCCGTTCCCGCGCGGGCAGCCAGCACTCTCTCGCGCACGGAGGCGGCCAGCGGGTCCGTCTCCAGGCTCTCCAGCTCGACGGATACCCAGGTGAGGGGCGTGGACAGCTCGTGCGCGAGACCTCCGGCGAGCGTCCCGAGGTTGATGAGACCGATCTGACGTGCGACCTCGTTGCGGGCGCGGTGCTCCCGGCGGCGCAGCGTGTCCTGCAGGTGCGCTCCGGCGACCGCCACGATGGCGATGGCGAGGAGATACGACGCAGAGGTGATCAGCGGAAGCCCATCTCCCGGCTGCATCCGGAAGAGGACGGGAACGAGGGCGATGCCGAGCCCGACGAGCTGGACGATCGCCGCCTGCAGGGCGGTGAGGGGCATCAGGATGCCGACGCCGGCGAGGACGGCGATGTTCGACGTCAAATACGCGCTGTGCGCCCCCCCGGTCGCGAACACCCCGGCCTCGATCGTCGAGCAGATCACCGCGACGGAAATCACCGTGAGCGGGAACGCGGGGGAGAGCTTTTGACTCAGGCGCGCGATCAGACCGAGCACCGACGCGGCTGCCAACCGGACGCCGAGCAGAGAGAGCCAGAATGGCGGTGTGGTGGCCCGGTCGAGGAAGGTGAACGCGACCAGCAGAGGCGCGGCGAGCAGTGCGGCATTGCGCATCGCCGTGCGCTGGGTGGCGGCGAGCTCGGTCTCGTATTCCGGTAGCGTCACCGACAACCGCGCATCGGTCATGCGTCGTCCGACACTAAGCGGGGTACGTCTGGCTGTAAATGTCCGGCGCCGCCTGCGTGGGTAGGTTTGACAGCCCCCTGTCTGCGCTTATACTGCCGCGTTTTCTCGAGGCGGAATTTCGGCCGGAGGCCCCTTCGCGGGCCGGAAAGTGGTGATTCGGAGAATGCCGGGCGTGCGCGTCAAGGAAGGCGAGTCGTTCGAGAACGCCATGAAGCGCTTCAAGAAGCAGTGCGAAAAGGCTGGCATCCTGAGCGAGATCAGGAAGCGCGAGCACTACGAGAAGCCGTCAGTCAAGCGCAAGAAGAAGGCGCTGGCGGCGAAGAAGCGCGCCCTGAAGAAGGCGCGAAAGGGAATGATGTAGCCTTTCACCCTGAATCACACCTTGGATACCAGGCCCCGCACGCGTCCGCGGCGGGGCCCTTTGATCGAGAACGAAATGCTGGCCGACCAGATCGACGCGGACATGAAGAATGCCGCACGTGCAAAGGACGCGCGCCGCCTGGGCACCATCCGCATGCTGAAGAGCCAGATGAAGTACCGCGAGATCGAGAAGGGGCAGGCGCTCGAGGACGCCGACGTGATCGCGGTGATCGGCTCGATGATCAAGCAGCGCAAGGACTCCGCGGCGCAATACTCCGCGGGCGGGCGACCCGAGCTGGCGGAGAACGAGAACGCGGAGATCACCATCCTCGAGGCTTATCTTCCCCGCCAGTTGACCGATGCGGAGCTCGCCGCGCTGGTGCAAGAATCCGTCGCCGCCTCGGGCGCGCGCGGGCCCAAGGACATGGGCGCGGTGATGAAGGCGCTGATGCCGAAGATCGGCGGTCGCGCGGAGGGCAAGCGCGTGAGCGACGCGGTGAAGAGCGCCTTGTCGAAGTCCGGCGCGTAGCCGCTCCCGCACGAAGTGCGGGTTTGCGGCTATGTTTGAGAGTGATCGTCGCCCGGTTCGGGCTATAGAGTGCGATTCCACACGGTCAAATGACCCTGGCGGCGAGACATTTGGCGAGCATCTCGGACGAGAAATTGCAGGAGCTGCGCGACCGGGTGGATCTTGTCGCGGTGGTGCAGCGCCGCGTACCGCTCAAGAAGAGCGGCCATGACTGGAAGGGGCTCTGCCCGTTCCACGGGGAGAAGACCTCCAGCTTCTACGTCGTCCCGGACAAGAAGATGTTCCACTGCTTCGGCTGCGGCGTCTCGGGCGACGCGATCAAGTTCGTCATGCAGACGGAAGGGCGCAGCTTCCGCGAGGCGGTGGAGCAGCTCGCGAACGAGGCGGGCGTCGATCTCACCCCGCCGGACGCGGAGGAAGCGCGGCGGTCTGCGCGCAGGGCCGCGTTGGGAGAGGTGAACGAGAAGGCCTGCACGTTCTACGAGCGCATCCTCTGGGAGCACCCGAAGGGCGAGATCGCGCGCGAGCACTTGCGCCAGCGGGGCATCACGGAGGACACCGCGAAAGCGTGGCGGCTCGGATATGCGCCGAACCTCTGGGACTCGCTGATCAAGTCTCACGCGCTCAAAGGGGTGGATCCCCGGCTCGTCGAGGAGGCCGGCCTGGGTGTTCCGCGCAAGAAGGGCGAGGGGCTCTACGATCGCTTTCGCGGGCGGCTCACCATTCCCATCCGCGAGAGCGGTCGGATCGTCGGATTCGGCGGGCGCCTCCTCGAGGGGCAGAGCGAGGCGAAGTACCTCAATTCGCCGGACACCGCGCTCTACCAGAAGGGCCACACGTTGTTCGCGCTGGATCGCGCGCGCGAGGCCATTCGCCGCGATGGAGTGGCGCTGTTCGTCGAAGGATACTTCGACGCCGTCGGCCTGCACCAGGCGGGGGTATCGACGGCGATCGCCACCTGCGGCACCGCGCTGACGGACAAGCACCTCGAGCTGGTGACGAAAGCCGGCGCGAGGGAGTTGGTGTTCGTGTTCGACGGCGACGCGGCAGGAATGCGCGCGGCGCAGCGGGCCTCGGAGATCGCCGCCGCGCAGGGAGCGCCTGCCCGGGTACTCGTCCCTCCCGGAGGCGAGGATCCCGACGAAACCGTCCTGCGGGTGGGCGTGCGGGGATTTCGCGAGATGCTCGCTTCGGCGCAGCCCTCGCTCGAGTTCCTCCTCGATCGCGCCCTGGGGCAGCTGCCGGCAGGCGCCCCGATCGAGGCGCGGGTGCGCGCGGTCGACGCCGTCAAGGGCATCGTGCAGGCGGCACCCAGCCCGCTTGCCCGCGATTTGTACGTGGAAAAGGTGGCGGAGAAAGTGGGCGCGCCGGTGGATGCCATCGCACGCGCCCTCGCCGGGAAGGCCGTTATCGTCAGCGCGCCGAAGACGGCCGCGCCGAAGCAGGCCGAGCCGGGAAAGCCCCTGCCGCACTCGGTGCTGAAGGCGGAATTGGTGATTCTCGCCGCCGTCGTGCGCAATCCGGGGCTGGCGCCGGACCTCGCGCACTCGGGCGCCGTAGGGGAATTCGTTCATCCGGCGCTGCGAGACGCCGCCGACGCCGTGTGCTCCGGCGCCGATCCCCGGATCGCCCTCCGTGCAGTCGAACCGGATTCGCTCCGGCAGCGCTTGCTCGATGCGGTCGGCGAAATGGAGCAGGCAGGCGACCATACTGACGCAAAGCGTCTATCCAACCTTGTAAGAAAACACGCGCAAACCGTGGCGTTGGAACGGAAGCAGCGCGCTTCGCCACGGGTTCCAAGAGGTTGAAACGATCTGAAAAAAAAGGGCGGTAAGAGGTACCGTCCATTACTCTCCATCGACCCCGACCGGCGAAGACCACTGGAGTTTAACGAGATGGCCGACAAGAAGTCCGCAGCCGCCCGCAAGAAGAACGCCCACAAGGCCGAGGCCAGGAAGGGCAAGCGCGCGAGGAAGGCTGCGCCAGAGCCGAAAAGCCACGCGAGGCCTGCGGGCAATGCGGAGGCGCCGGCCGCGAAAGTAAAGCGGGGCGAGAAGCAGAACGCGCCGAAGCAGGCGAAGAAGGCGGTCAAGGCAGGCGAGGAAGAGGGGGAGGCGGACGAGCTCGGGGAAGGCGTCGAGCCCGAGGCGGACCTCGCGCTGCCCGACGTCGGCGACGACGAGGAGCTCGCGGCGGACGCGGAGATCGACGAGGACGGCGACGAGGATCTCGCTCCCCCGAAGAAGGGCAGCAAGGCCACGGAGCGCAAGGAGGTGAAGGACCTGCTTGCACTCGGCCG
>Ga0209160_1004928_pt1 | contig 10613 bp, 9 predicted proteins | sample GraSoiAngelo_153_FD_186167 | JGI IMG/M metagenome (GOLD analysis project Ga0209160, IMG submission 186167) | Grasslands soil microbial communities from the Angelo Coastal Reserve, California, USA - 14_1009_12_40cm (SPAdes) (version 2) | ecosystem: Environmental > Terrestrial > Soil > Grasslands ... | reverse complement strand
GCGATCCTGAACACTTTATTTCATGTGGGAATCGGGGACAGTTACTGCGGGATGCGCGGCTTCACGCGGGCGCTCTACGACCGGCTGGACGTCCGCAGCTCCGGGATGGAATTCGCGTTGGAGATGATCATCAAGTCCGCGCAGATCGGCGCGCGCATCACGGAAATTCCCATTGTTTTGTGGCCGGACAAGCGCGGCCGCGCTCCGCACTTGCGGAGTTTTCGAGACGGTTGGCGAAGTTTACGGTTCATGCTGCTCTACGCGCCGAACTGGCTTTTTTTTCTGCCGGGCGCCTTGCTTGTTGCGATGGGCCTTGCGATCGCGTTCTGGCTGCTGCCTGGGCCGCGGGCCATCACGCCACGGGTTACGCTCGACATACACACCATGATTTTCGGCGTCATCTTCACGCTGATGGGCGCGCAGATTCTTTCGATCGGGGCGTTCGCAAAAGTTTTCAGCTATGCGGAGCGCTTCGATCGCGGTACCGTGTCGTTGAAGCGTGTTTTGCGGCGCGTCACGCTGGAGTCCGGTTTGCTGCTCGGTGGCTTTCTGTTTCTTGCAGGCTTTGCTGGTTGCGCCTGGGTCACCTGGCGCTGGGCGGCCAGCAGTTTCGGTCCGCTCTTTGAAGTTCGCCAGATTCTTTTCTGGTCCATGTGGCTGTTTCTCGGCGTGCAGGTGATTTTTGCTTCTTTTTTTCTGAGCATGCTGGGAATCAGCCGCGGCACCTACATTGGCGACTACGACTTGAAATAAATGGCCGCCACACCGCAGCCCTCCTGGCCGCTTTCCTGGATCGGGCGCTGGCACCATGCGCTTGTTTTCGAACGCCGCACGCGTGTCCTGGCTGAGATGCTTGCGGCGCAGATTCCGCAACGGGCTTCCGTTCTGGATATCGGATGCGGCGACGGCACGATCGGCAGCCTTATCGCACAACTCCGTCCAGACATTTCCATTCAAGGTGTTGAGCTTCTCGTGCGGCCCGGCTGCAAGATTGCATGTCGCGCGTTCGATGGTTCATCCTTACCTTTTCCGGACGCTTCGTTCGATGTTTGCGTTTTCGTGGACGTGCTGCATCACACGCAAGATCTAGCCGTCCTGCTTCGCGAGGCCGTGCGCGTCAGCCGTTCCTTCGTGCAGCTGAAGGATCATCTGGACGAGACTTTTCTCGATGATGTGACCCTGCGTTTCATGGATTGGGTGGGCAACCGTCCGCATGGCGTGGTGCTGACGTACAACTATCAGAGCCGCAAAGAATGGGCGGAGCACTTTTCGAAATGTGGGCTGGAGGAGGTGAGTTGGACCACGCAAGTGCCGCTGTACCCGCCTCCGTTTAGTCTGCTCGTTGGACGAGGACTGCATTTTGTGTCGTTGCTAAGGAAAAGAGAGTAGCAGCGCCGGCTAATGTTTTTGCGGCGTGGCTGCGAGAGGGTAGGGGATCAACTCGGTATTGTCTTCTTCCGGTTGGATGAGCCAAATCTGACGATCCTTGAAATAGTCGAAGAGTCTTTGGTTTTGCTGCGGATTGGTTTCTCGTGCCCAGAGCAATTTTGCGCTGTCGATTTCCGCACCGTTGAAAACCCAATCGTCGTGTACGTTGTAGCCCTCCGGGTAGCGCACGATGACCAGATGTTTTCCCGGGGTGTGCGAAAGTTTTTCGACGATTGCGGCGCGGCTCGGATCACCCGTGCAGGCCCAACTCAGCGGATCGCAAACCCCATGCGCGACGCCAAGCGCCATATCGACGGCGAGCAACACGACCGCCGCGCGGGAAAGCGCCGCGCCGACCGGGCGGCCAAACACTTTCATGGTTCTCAGGTGCCGGATGGCTTGCACGAGCAGCAGAGCGATCACGCAGGTCAGCGGTGCTGCATAGTGAGGCATCGACCAAATCACAAGAAAAAATCCAACCGTGACCATGAGAAAGATCGCCAGCGGCAGCCGCATCTTGCGATCAAAAAAAGCGAAGGGCAATCCGGGCAGAAGCAACAGCGCCCCCCACCAGAAATAGGTGCTGCCGCTGCGCGTTAATTTTTCGGCGGTGACTCTCCAAACGTCGCGCCAGGAGTTGTTGTAGTTCTCAAGTTCCCATCCGCTGTAGAACTCTTCAAACTGCTCGTTGTTGTAATGCAGCGGCTCGCGGGGATGATCCCAGAGAAAAAGTCCCGCCGATTCGTAGGTTCTAGCATTCAAGACGTAAGGAAAAACTGCGGCGTGTCCCGTCAATCGCCAGTTGTAATAGCCCATGAAGGCTACGCTCAATGCCATAACAGCTGCCAGAGGTACAAGGACGTTTCGAATGGGCGTTCGCATGGGCATCCGTGACTTTGATTTTCCGGCAAGCCACCAGAAGAACGAGCCGGCGATGGGGATGCAAAAGAGGAAGCCCTCGAAAGGCCTGCTGTTGGCCAGAAGCGCGATCCCGAGTCCCATGAGCAGCGCGTCTTTCGTTTCCACGCTTCGCGCAATTCTCGGCAGCGCTCCCAGCACAAGCGCGCCTCCCGTTGCCGCGACGGCTCCGCCCCAATAGCTGTTCATCCAGTAGCTCGCGATGCCGAACTTCAGCGCAACGAGAACCCCGCCAAGGAACGCCCATCGCGTGGGCAGCCACGCTTGCAGCATCCAGAGGATTGCCGCGGCCATCGCCGCGTTGCCGAGGAGCACACCGATCCAAGGATGGCCGAGCAAGTAACCGATGGCCAGCACAAGTCCTTGCGCCGGTGGATACTTCGAGGAATACGTGGGAATCCAATTGACGTGGAACGTTTCAAAGCTGATCCACATGGGATGAGTCGGATTGGCCAGCCGCCCGTGCGTGAACGTGTCTCCCATCAGCAAATAACTGAATTCGTCGTGAATGCCGCCAATCGGAATAGAAAGCCGCGGCAGGAGCGCCAGCCGGACGGTGATTACAAAAAAAAACAAAAGCCAGATCGCGAGCGTTTTTCGTTCCGCTAGTTTTGTGAAGCCACTTCCGAAGCGACGGAAAAAGTTCTCGGCGGAGCGAGGCGCGAAGAGGCTGAGCGAGATAAATCCGAGTGCGACGATCAGAACGACCAGAATTTCAGTAGGGAATTGCAGCATCGTGCTGCCGCTCGCAGAATTCATTTCAAGGAATATTCTTGGATGCCAGACTTGGATGGCGCCCCAGGCCGCCTACAGGATAACCGATTTCATTGGACACGCGGCAATCTTCGTGGCCTGGATCGGCAAGTCAATCACCCGCGGGCGCATTGTGCGGCCACGTAGGCGCGCTTCCATTGAAGTCGAGTCTGCTTTCAATTACAGTGGCTGGAGTGTGCAGGTGCGGTCACCGGCTGAGTCCATTCCGTTTTGCAGCGAGGAGGGAAAATGTTCCTCTATTGGCTGGTATTCGCCCTTGTTTTCGGTAATCCGCGACAGAAGAGTTCCAAGCCCGAAGAGCAGGCGGTTGCGCAGCAGCAAGCCAGTGCCCTCTACGAGCGCCACCGCCAAGCGGCTATTCGAATGAACGAGTTAGCCGCGCGCATCAACTCTGCGGCTGACGCGCGGGCGTTTGTGGATGCCGTTGCGGATATGTTCGCGGACAGTCTGCCTCCTGCGTGGGCCACGCGGGGGATTCGGGAGCGAATTGCACGCGCCGAATATGAAGCCGTTTCCGATCCATTGCGACAGGTTCCCGAACAACGGATTGCCGATGTGTGGAACAAATACGTTCGAGAAATCGGCGCTTCAGAAGAGGCGATTGTGACCGCGGCGGAGATTCATAGTATGCGCGACGCGACGTTTGCCGTCGGGCAAGTGATGTGGTCGCGGGGAAAGAGTCAGACCGCGTGGACGATGCCGAACATTTTCGCCGTTGGCGTGGACGGCAAGTTGGCGGAGGGTTGCCGCGCGGTTGAGGCGATTCGCATCATTCATGACCTTGATGGCCTGTTCGATAACCTGCGAAGCGCACGCGAGCGGCTGCGGAAGGGCATTGTCGCTTCCGAGACGATCAAGAAGAGTCTGGAGAATACGAATGCGAACCAGAAGATCACTGCTCGGCTGGAAGGGCATGTAGACACTAATCCGCTTCGGCCCGCCGAACACAGGTACGTGCGCGAGCATGGGGCGGATCATTTTAACCAACTCTTGGAAATGCTCTTTGAGGAGCTGTTTCCCGCGGATCAACAAGCCAGTTCTAAAGCCCCGTGATTGCTTATCTTTCGATTTCGATCTCGGTTCTGTCGCTGGTCTTGCTTGATGTTGTTTTGTTGCGCTGTTCCTCGCTGAAGTCCGCCATTTCCAGGCGCAAGTTACCGGCGTTGGATGAGTAAGAGATGCCGGTTTCGAAATCCACGATTCCTTCGCGGATGAGCTTGTCAATTTCTCCGTCGAAATGCTGCATGCCTTCTGTGCTGCCGTCGCGCATGGCGTCGAGGAGCGACTTGCCTTCGCTCTCGCCTTTTTCGACGTACTCGCGGGTGCGCATCGTGGATTTCAAAATCTCCACGGCGGCGATGCGTCCCTTGCCATCCTTCTTGGGAAGGAGGCGTTGCGAAACAATGAAGCGAAAGGCTTTCGAAAGGCGGGAGCGGATGGCATGCTGATCCGTCATCGGGAAAACGCCGACGATGCGCTCAACGGTCTTTGCCGCGTCGATGGTGTGCAGAGTGGACATGACGAGGTGTCCCGTTTCAGAGGCTTCGAGAGCGATTTCAATCGTCTCCCGGTCGCGCATTTCGCCTACGAGAATGACCTTCGGCGCCTGGCGCAACGCCGCGCGCAAGGCCAGCGCAAAAGTCGGCGTATCGGAATGCAGTTCGCGCTGATGGATGGTCGCTTTCTTATGACGATGCAGAAACTCGATGGGATCTTCGATGGTGAGTATGTGGTAGGCCTTCTCTTCGTTCATTCTGTCGAGAATGGCCGCGAGCGTGGAGGATTTTCCGGAGCCGGTCGGGCCGGTGACAAGTACCACGCCATTCCGCAGATCAACGATCTCTTTCAGCGTCGAGGGCAGATGGAGCTCGTCAAATCCTGGAATCTTGTCTGGAACGACCCGCATGACGATGGCGCAACTGCCGCGCTGCTTGAAAATATTGACGCGAAACCGGGCAACTCCGGTGATTCCGTAAGAAAGATCGGCGGAGCCTTCCTGCTCGAGCTTCCGGACAGCCGTTTCATTCTTACCCATGATTTCGTTAGCGATGTAGTTGGTGTCCTGCGAGGTCAGGCACTCGAGACCCTTGAACATCAACTGGACCAACTGGCCGGATATTTCGACTTGCGGCGCCCGGCCGGGCGAAAAAATCAAATCACTCACTTGCGTGTTGGTCTTCAACATCGCGGAGACGAGCTGCGCTGTGCGGATCGCTCTTTGTGCGGGGGCTGCTGATGTCGCTGGTGCTTCCGTGACCGCCAGTTCGGGCGGCATTTCTTGTGTCGGCGTGGCCATGGAATTCGTTGGATCCTTGCGAGGCCCATGAAACGGAGGGCGGGTCGCACGCAGCGTGCTCAAAACGATTGTAGGCGAACTGGCTCGTTCGGATTTATGAGGTCTTGGCTACGGTTCCCTGCCGGTAACTGGCCGGAAGGACAGGTAGGTGGAAGCAAAGAACACGGTTCCAAGCAGGGCGCAGCATCCCGGCGAAGCCGGGACAACTGCTAGGCCCCTACGAGGAATATTCTACTGTTTGGACGCTCCATCAATGAAGCCGGCGATGTTGGCTTTCAGCTTGGCGAGATCTTCATCCCGCAAATACATCATGTGTCCCGCGTCGTAATACTGCAGATGAATGTTCTTCTGCAGTTTTTCCGGCAAGCCCAGGTGCTCCATGGTGTATTCAGTGGCGAAGAACGGCGTCGCCAGGTCGTAGATGCCGTTTTCCACTTCGACTTGCAAGTGCGGATTGGCGAGCATCGCCTGGATCAGGTCGCCTTCCACGTTCGGCGAACCGGGAAAACCGAAATTTTCTCCGCCGCCGCGATGCTTCCAATCCCAATTGTTGCCCGCCTCATCGGAGCCCGTGTGATAGACCTTGTCCTGTCCGAATTTCAGCTCATCGCGCACGTAGTTGTTGAATGCGGCGGTGAATGGGCCGGTGATGGCCACATCCTGCGGATCGTATTCGGCGTATTCACCGAGCAAGTCGTAACTCCAGCCGGAAAAACGCGCATCGAGGCGGCCGGTGGTCAACCCGCGGGCGCGCTGCAATTCCTTCATGAATTGCGGCAAATTGACGCGCAAGTGTGCTTTGATCAGATACTCCTCGCTCAAGCCGGTGTAGCGCGAAAGTTTCTTCGCCACCGCGGATTTTTCCGTTTCGCCCAATTTCGATCCCTTCATTAAGGCGCCGGCATATTCCGTTTGCGCGAACTGGCGCGCTTCTTCCAGCAAGGGACTCAAATTGTCCGGGCGGTCTTTCAACACCTTGTGATACCAGGCGGTGGCCGCGTAGCTGGGCAGATAGAAAATGTACGGCTTGTCTTCGCCCGGATTGAAGGAAATGGTTCCCAGGTCCAGCACCGATGAGATCAGCACGATGCCGTTGAAGTACAGCCCGTCATGCGATTGCAGATAGTTCGAAAGCGCGGCGGAGCGGAACGTGCCGTAGCTTTCGCCGATCAGGAACTTGGGCGAATTCCAGCGGGTGTTGCGGCTGACGTACGTATTGATGAATTGCGCCAGCGATTTGACGTCCTGATCCACGCCCCAAAAATCCTTGTCCTGCGCTTTGCCCACGGCGTGGCTGAATCCCGTTCCCACGGGGTCGAGGAAAACCAGATCCGTTTTGTCCAGCAGGCACTGTGGGTTCTCCGCGAGTTTGTAGGGCGCCGGCGGCGTGGCACCGGCATTGACCGTGACGACCCGGCGCGGCGAGAACGACCCCATGTGCAGCCACACGGAAGAAGAACCTGGGCCGCCGTTATAGACAAAAGAGATCGGCCGCTGGCTCAAGTCCTTCGCGTCGCTGCGCGTGTACGCCGTGTAATAAACGAGCGCGGTCGGTTCCTCCTTTTCGTTTTTCAGCAAAATCGTGGCCGCGGTGGCCTTGTACGGAATCGTTTGCCCGCCGATCCTGATAGTGTGATCGGTGACGGAGGATTCTTCCTTGGCGGGCGCGGCCGCCGCCTCCGCTGGCTTATCGGCGGGCTTGGCGTCTTTTTCCTGTGCGCGCAACGCGGCGATGTTGGCGATCAGGGACAACGCCAGCACTGGCAGCGCACGCAGATTTTTCACACGCATCATCGGTTCTCTCCTCGGCGTAAACGGATCGTTCGTCGTTTGGCAAAGCTGAGATTCTACCTGTTTGTCGGAAGCCCGGGATTATTTTGTTCGACGGCTGAGGAAAAAAGACTCTTTACGGGGGGATTTGAAATTCAAGATGAGTTCGGCACAGTTCTCGACGATCCAGTCCGGGCCCGCCTGTTCGAGTTCCGCGTCGCCGGCTGTGGTGCGCAGCGCCACAACGCGCGCTCCCGCCGCCTTTCCGGCGCGAATCCCCGAGGGCGCATCCTCGATTACTACACATTCCTCCGGCGGGACGCGTAGGATTTTCGCTCCCATCAAATAGGGATCGGGATTAGGTTTCCCGCGCTGCACGTCGCGCGCCGTCACAAGATTTGCCGGGACTATGAGCCCGGCGGCGCGTAAGCGAACTTCCGCCAGGGGCCGCGTCGCTGAAGTTACAATGGCGTACCGGCTTGCCGGCAGCACGCCCAAAAGTTCTGCGGCCCCGGGTAAAGCCGCGATTCCCTCCACGTCTTCGATCTCCAGGCGCTCGACTTCGCGATCCTCCGCTTCATGGTCCGCGCGAGGGAGGAGTTCGCGGATGGTGCTGATGCTGGGCCGCCCGTGCGCGATCTTCACCACGGTTTCTGGATCGAGGCCATGCTTGCTCGCCCAAACGGACCACACCCGCGCCACCGCTGCCGTCGAGTCCACCAACACTCCATCCATATCGAACAGCAGACCACGACACTGCATTGGAGTCATCTCTCCATAATAATCGGAACGGCCGAACGTGTTGCGAAAACTACCCAGTTTCAAACGAAGGCAGCCAAGCTCGCGTGGTTAGTGAGCTAATCGGAGGCGCCGGGGGGCGAGAAGATCTCGTGGCGGATTGGGGAGTGAATGAGTTCAGTGGTCATTACGTAACTGCTGGTACGTAGTTCTCGGGATTGCACCTAAACAACCCACGCTCCATAAAGTGATGTCCGTGCCGGGGCCTCAAAGGTGGGCGATCCGAACAACTACCGGCGCTGTCGATGCCTCCGCTTGCCCGGTCTGAACAGGTCTGATGGGATTGCACCTTATGTCTGGAAGAAAATCAAGGGTCCGGGGCCGGACAACAAAGTTCGGGTCATTCTCCTCTCCTCTCGCCGTACGAAGATTGTCCGCTCGTAAGGGGGTTGTCCGCTTGGAAGAATTCTTGATCTGCACAAACAGGAATTGCCTATTTCTCGTCTCTCTTCGGGAAGGCAACAAACTCTTGCGCCGCTCGGACCTTATTCTCAGCGCATGTCCGGAATGTAATCACAAATGGTCGGGCCGTTGTCCATTCTGTGTGCAACCTCTGAAGGTCGTTTGGCAAAGCAAAGTTCCCTGCTGTTCACATTGCGGTAAAGCGCTGCGACCGGAAGCGCATGGAAACTAGACCGCCCAACGAACGTTTATCTGTGGGGAAGCGGCGTGGACGGAAAGACCAGGCTCGCAAGCATCAGCATGTATGTACTCAGAAAGGATTCGCTCGGTGAACTTCTCCTGACGGATTTTTCCAGAACGGGGAGAAGCATGCCTACGGTGCTCATTGTAGATGGCGATGACGCTTTCCGGAGACAGCTACGCACGCTTTTCGAGCGTGGCGGCGGCTTCAACCCTTGCGTGGAGGCCGCAAATGGGGCCGAAGCCCTCGATATGGCAAAGCGGCTATTGCCCGAACTGGCCGTCTTGGACTTCTCATTGCCAGACGCCAGCGGATTTGAATTGGCTCTAAAGCTTAGAGCAGTCGGGCCTGAACTGCAGGTCTTTATGCTAGCGGCTGATTCTAGTGCGGACATAGAGAAAAGTGCTCAATCCTTTGGAATAGCTGCCGTCTTCTCCAAACTAGATGATCTGACAACACTCGTGGCAAATGCGCGCGCCGTGTGCGGAATCGAATGATGCGGCCCCAATCGATGCGCGTTTGAGGGTGGCGCTATCTGGAATCGCGTTGCGAATACACGGGTCGTCTGGCAAGGGCCACCCAGCGCGCTGGCTTTCAAACCCCCTTTCTGTTGAAACTCTTTGAGCAGTCACTGCATCCGGCGTTCCGTGGAAACTGAGAACCGTTCGACCCATCGCCGCTGTTCCGGTGTGTCTGGTACGGGGCAGCCCCTAGATTCCTCTATGGCTTGGAAAGCGGATTCTACAGAAAGACTATTCCGAATAAGTACGCAAGCGGCAATCATCGACGAGCGTCCGATTCCCGCCCGGCAATGGACAGCGATGGCTTTGCCCTTTCTTGAGTATTCCAATAATTGGTTGACCAGAGCGCCAAAGTCCACATGAGACGTGGGGACCGAGCGATCTTCGATTGGGAATGAGATGAAGAGCAAGCCGTTCTGAGCGCATTCCTGAGCTTCCTCAGCGAGACCCAGTTCTTCAGCTTCGAGAGCAGTCAGGGCAGACACGATTACATCCACGCCAGCTCGCCGGAGCATGCGTAGATCATCGGAAAGCCAGTCATGCCCTCGCGGTCGTGGCATGATTCCGAGGCGAACCCCCTCTCGGTCTATCCAATAAAGACTCATATCGTGCGTCTCCTCAGTTCAATCAAAGGGAACTCGAAAGGCAGGGTAAGGGACGCAACAAGGAATGAAGCGTCGCGTAGTAGTTCAAAGCAAGTTGGGGTGGGAGACGGGGCTTGAACCCGCGACATTCGGTGCCACAGACCGACGCTCTACCAGCTGAGCTACTCCCACCACTCCGGTCGAGTTTACCATGCTGCGGCGGTGCGGCGGAAGGTGGTCCGGTCAGCCTCCTCGACGCGGGCGCCAGCCGCGCCAGCTCTCTTGTCGTTCCTCCGTTCCTTTTCCATTCCGAGCCGATCCTGCCGTATTATCATCTATATAAATCCTTCGTTGAACTTGCGGCGCAGGACCCGAGCTCCGCACCAGCGAATCGCCTTGCGCGATTTGCAAAGGACCGATCACATGAAACGCGCGCTCATCACCGGCATCACCGGACAAGATGGCTCCTACCTTGCCGAGTTGCTGCTTTCGAAAGGCTACGAGGTCCACGGAATCATCCGCCGCGCCAGCACCTTCAATACTTCGCGCATCGATCACATTTATCAGGATTCCAATCAGCCGGGAACGAAACTGTTCCTCCATCACGGCGACTTGGCCAGCACGGAATGGATCCTGAATTTGATTTACAGTCTTGCACCGGACGAACTTTATCATCTCGCGGCGCAGAGTCACGTCAAAGTCAGCTTCGATATTCCCGAATACACCGGCGACGTCACCGGCCTCGGCACGATGCGGCTTCTCGAAGCGATTCGCCGCAGCGGCGCAAAGACCCGTTTTTACCAGGCATCGAGTTCGGAAATGTTTGGCTCCGCTCCTCCGCCGCAAAGCGAAACGACGGCGTTTCAGCCGCGCAGCCCCTA
>Ga0209160_1004927_pt1 | contig 10614 bp, 9 predicted proteins | sample GraSoiAngelo_153_FD_186167 | JGI IMG/M metagenome (GOLD analysis project Ga0209160, IMG submission 186167) | Grasslands soil microbial communities from the Angelo Coastal Reserve, California, USA - 14_1009_12_40cm (SPAdes) (version 2) | ecosystem: Environmental > Terrestrial > Soil > Grasslands ... | reverse complement strand
GTGGAGGTGCTCTGGACGAGGAAGACGTCCCGCCCGCGAACGTTCTCGGCGATCTCGATCTGGATCTCGCCATCCGAGAACCTGCCCACGTCGCAGCGCCCGAGCGTGATCCTCAGGTAATCGCAGATCTCCTTCACCAGCGGCTTGTTCGAGTTCCCGGAGAAGACGACGAGGTCCGACTCGGTCTCGGGCATGCGCGGCCTTCTACAACGAGCCGCGTCGGCGGGTCTACCGGAACGAGCCAGGGCTATCCGCTCGCGGCCGCGGCGGACGTCGGCGCGGTGCCCCGCGCCAGCTCGCGCTCGTACTCCGCCAGGATGACCTTTTCCATCCGCTCGCGGGTGTCGCTGTTGAGCGGGTGCGCGATGTCTTTGAAGGTGCCGTCCTTCCTGCGCTTTGCTGGCATGGCAACGAACAGCCCGGTATTGCCGTTGATGACCTTGAGGTCTCGCACCACGAAGCAGTTGTCGAGGGTAATCGTCACGTAGGCTTTCAGCCTTTCCTCGTTCACCGGAAAGACCCGCACCTCGGTGATGTCCATGATGGAACCCCTCTGGATGCGACGCGCCTACACAACACCCCAAACGGGACGGTACGCCCCCGCCTGACGAGTTGTCAAACGGACGCTTGCCGGGTGACTGGGGCGGGGGCTCTACGGGAAATTCGCCCGTGCTTTCAAGGCCATGTCCATCGAGACATCGGCGTTCCAGGTATTGCCGGGGCCCGTGCCGGTGGCTTGGAACTGCAGCTGGACAGAATGCGAGGTCGTCGAGATGTAACTGATCAGATCGACGTCGTGGCCTCTGAGCGCGATGCTCTGGTCGGCGGTACCGTCCCGGTTTCTGTCGTAATCCGCCAGCAGCGTGCAGTTGCTTCCACTGGCCGAGCAGTCCGTCGTCGCCGCCGGGGCGGCGAGCAGACTGATCGTCGCCACGTTCTTGAAATCGCCACTCGCTGAACTCTGCAGCCGCACCCCGGCCCCGTTCAGGATCAACGAAGTGTTCAACGTGGCCGGACCGAGACTCGAAGACGGCTGGAGCAGGGGCTGATCGCCGAAATTCACGGTGAACGTGTTCTGTCCGCTGATCTGGATGAGTCCGAGCGGCAGCGCTCCGGGCATGCAGTTCGTGGCGCCGCCGCAGAGGTTGTGGCTCAAGGCGACGCTCTGGTCCTCGATCTGTGCGAAGCACCCGAGGAGCGGCAGCAGGAGAAGGGCAATGATCTTGAGGTTGCGCATGTCTCCCTCGCTCAGTAGACGAAGATGTTGAAGCCGAGGCTGGCACAGGGGGCGATGGCGCTGACCTTCGCGTCCCCTACTGTGAACGTGTTGTTCGGGTCGCCATTGTGGGCCGCCGCGATGGCGGTGATGTCCGCGCCCGAAAGCGTGCTGAACACGTACGTGACTCCGCCGCGCAAATAGAAGCTGAACCGCCGCTGCGACCCGAACTCGAGGCCGAGCTGCGCCGTCGCGAACGTGTAGGTCGTCTTCGAGAGCATGGCCCTCTCGGTGGGATCGCTGATGGTGACGAATTTCGTCATGTCGCCGCTCAGGTACCGGCCGGCATCGAGGTTCAGCGTGGGGGTGACCGCCCAATCGGCGGGAGCCAGGGTGATGCCGCCGCGATACCCGAACCCGATGGCATTGTAGGCAAGGCCGCCGTTCAGCCGGAGCCACCAGAGGGGCCGGACCAGCAAGGTCACGCCGCCGCCGCCCGGAGCACCGCCGTCGATCCCGAGACCGATGATGGTCCGTTCCGGCTCCTCGTCCAGCGTCCTTTTCTGCGCGCCCAGGGCGACCGGCGCCGGCGCGGGCACGGCAGCGGGGGCGGGGTCCATGATCCTGAGGGCGTACGGGACGTTCGGCGCTCCTGAGCGCGCGGGGCCGTTGCCGTATTGATCGAACGCCTCCACGTAGTACTCGAGATCGGAAGTGGTCATGGCCGCGGGGATCGTCGCGGTGTAGTCGTCGCCGCCGATGTTCCCCATGGGGAGCGCCTTGTATTCCTTGTCGCCCGCGTGCCGGAACATGACCACGGCGCCCTGCACGCCCGTGTCGCCGACGAGCCGCGCGTTGATCTCGACAGGCTTGCCCTTCAGCGCCTGGGTCAGCGCCGCATGAGTGATCGCGGGAGGAGCACCTTTCGGCTTGATGGTGACCGTCGTCGGTATCGCAGGCGTCGCCGCCACCTTCTTCTCTTCATCGAGTGTGACCGCGATGGGCTGGTCCGCCGAACCGGCGCGCGCAGGACCGTTTCCGGCGATGTCCCACGCCTCGATGTAGTACTCGAGCGCGTCGACGTTGGTCAGCGCGGCGGGGACGTCGACCGAGTAGTCGCCCGGCACGATCTTCGAGGGGGCCATCTTGATGGGGACGTAGTCGCCGGCGCCCAGCCCCTTCTTGCGCACGGAGAGGATGGGTCCGAAGACTCCGTTCGCGTCGATCGCGTGGGCCGCGATGGTCAACGGCTTGCCACGAACGCCGGCAGCGACGAACTGATGCGTGAGCTGCGGCGGTTCGCCGTCGTCGGGGACTTGAGGCTCGGGCGCAGGTGCCGCTGCGGCGGGCGCGGAGGACTTCTTCTTGCGGCTGCTCTTCTTCGAAGACTTCTTCTTGCCGCTCTTTTTCTTCTTCTTCGAGGGCTTCGCTGGCGCGCCCGTACTGGCGTCCGGCTGCGCTGGCGTTGCCGCGTCGGTCTGGGCCATCGCGCCGGCGCCGACGCAGAGGCTCGCGGCGGCGACGACAAACAGCTTGCGAAGGTGCATTCGGTTGTCCCCTCGGAGTTCGGTCGACCTTACTGCAGATCCGGGGACGGTCAATCAAAGCACATCGCGTCTGCGGTGCTGCAAAGCAGGAAGATCGCGGCGCACCTGCGACAGCCGCGCCGGATGTATGGGCGCGACAGCGATTCCTTCTTGCTCCCCGCCGGCGTCCGCGAGCACGTCTCCCCAGGGGTCCACGATGCAAGCGTGTCCCCAGGCGAACCGGTTCTCGTTCGCTGGGCCGATGCGCCCGACTTGCGCGGGCGCGAGCACGTAGGCCTGGTTCTCGATGGCGCGCGCCCGCAACAGGACTTCCCAGTGCGCCTTTCCGGTGTATGCGGTGAACGCCGCCGGAACGCAGAGCAGGTCGGCGCCGATCTGCCGGTAAAGCTCCGGAAAGCGGAGATCGTAACAGACGGACAAGCCGATCTTGACGCCGAGCGAGGTCTCGATGGCCGCCGGGGGCGCGTCGCCCGGCGCGACCTGCTCGGACTCGCGATAGCGCGCGCCGTCGGGGATGTCGACGTCGAACAGGTGCAGCTTGCGGTACGCCGCGACGATCTCGCCTCGCGGCGAGATCAGCGCCGTGGTGTTGTAGATCCTGCTGCCTTCGGCGCTCCGGCCTCCGGGTCCCTGCGCGAGCTCCGCGATCGATCCGGCCAGGCACCAGACGGCGCGCTTCGAGCAGAACTCCCGGATGCGCGCCAGCTGAGCTCCGTCCACGGGGCCGGCGAAGGCGTGTTTCTCCCGCGCGGGTCCGATGTGCTCCCACATCTCCGGCAAACCGATCAGCAATGCCCCTCGACCGGCCGCTTCCCCGAGGAGCTCCAGGGCACGCGCTTCGTTGGCCGCCCGGTCGTTGCCGGACCTCATCTGGACTGCCGCTGCCAGGAACACAATCGCCTCCGTCGCGGTTTGACTATCATGGGCCGGTCTGTTACCTCCGCCCCAACATTTTCGGAGCCGTCGCCGAAAGTGGGTCCGAAGTGGCCCACTTTTTCATTTTAGGAAGCCCGGAGTTGGCCCCGAAGCCGGAGCAGTGGAGATGGGCCGCAAGGAAGAGATCCTCGACAAGGTACGCCAGATCGCCGCGCCGCTCGCCGCGCAGGAAGGCCTCGAGTTGATCGACGCCGAGATCGGCGGGGGCGGTGGCCGGCAGATCCTCAGGCTCTTCATCGACAAGGCGGGCGGGGTCTCGCTGGAGGACTGCACCGCGGTGTCGCGCGCGGTCTCCACGGCCCTCGACGTCGAGGACCCGATCGAGGGGGCCTACGATCTGGAGGTCTCGAGCCCGGGTCTCGATCGGCCGCTGAAGACCCCGGAGCACTTCCAGAAGTTTCTCGGCAGCAAGGTCCGCGTGAAGACGTTCGGGCCGCTCCCCGACTGTGAGAACCGAAGGACTTTCCTGGGAATCCTACAGGGTTACGAGAACGGCACCATCGCGATCGACGTCGACGGGAAGACCTTCCGCGTCCCGCATGCGCTGGTCAGCAAGGCAAACGTAGAACCGGTCTTCGAGTAGTCCCTACAACAGAATAGAAAAGAGAGAAGAGCAATGGCTTCCCCGGCACCGCAGGCCCCGATCGTCAACCTGAACATGGTCCTCGACCAGGTCGCGAAGGACAAGGGCATCGAACGCTCCGTCCTCGTCGACACGCTGCAGAACGCCATCGCCCAGGCCGCGAAGAAGCACTTCGGCCAGGACCGCGCCATCGAGGCGACCTACAACGAGGACAAGCAGGTGGTGGAGGTCTTCCAGACGCTCACGGTGGTGGAGCGCGTCGAGGTGGAGGACCCGGTCAAGGCGGTGAACCAGATCTCGCTGGAGGAGGCAGGCAAGAAAGGGATCGAAGCGGAAATCGGCGACGAGCTCTTGTTCCAGATCTTCTACCGGCCCGAGGACGAGGAGGAGGCGCGGGTCCAGGACGAGCGCTACGGCGACATCTTGAGGCTCAAGACCTACCGGAAGGGATTCGGCCGCATCGCTGCCCAGACCGCCAAGCAGGTGATCATCCAGCGCACCCGCGACGCCGAGCGCGAGAACGTCTACAACGACTACAAGGACCGCAAGGGAGAGATCGTCTCCGGGATCGCCCTGCGCTTCGAGCGCGGCAACATCATCGTCAACCTGGGGCGAGCCGAGGCGGTCCTGCCGGTGCGCGAGCAGACGCCACGCGAGAGCTACCGCGCCGGCGACCGGGTCCAGGCGTTCGTGCTCGACGTGTTGCGCGAGAGCAAGGGGCCGCAGATCATCCTCTCGCGCGCCTCGCCCGACGTGGTGCGCAAGCTGTTCGAGATGGAAGTGCCGGAGATCGCCGAAGGCGTGGTGGTCATCGAAGCGGTGGCGCGCGAGCCCGGCGGCCGGACCAAGATCGCCGTGGCGTCGCGCGATGCGGACGTCGACCCGGTCGGCGCCTGCGTGGGCATGAAGGGCAGCCGGGTGCAGGCCGTGGTGCAGGAGCTGCGCGGCGAGAAGATCGACATCGTCCCCTGGGACGAGGATCCGGCACGGTTCGTCTGCAACGCGCTTCAGCCGGCGGAGGTCAGCCGCGTGCTGCTCGACGACCAGAACAAGGCGATGGAGATCATCGTCCCGGACGATCAGCTCTCGCTCGCCATCGGCCGCAGGGGCCAGAACGTGCGGCTGGCCGCGCAGCTCACCGGCTGGAAGCTCGACATCAACAGCGAGTCGCGCGTGAAGGAGATGCGCGAGTTCGCCTCCCGGTCGCTCACCGCGGTGGGGCTGCCCGAGGCGACCGTGGAGCTGCTCTACGCACACGGCTTCCGCAGCGCGAAGGACTTCGCGAACGCCAGCACGGAGGTGCTCCTGCAGATGCCCGGGATCACGGCGGACAACGTGGAGCGCTACCTGGCTGCGGCGCGCGAGCAGATCGGCAAGGACGAGGAGGAGCTGTCCCGCATCGAGCAGGAACGGGAGGAGCGCCGGCTGGCCGAGGCGCGCAAGCACCCGAGCGAGCTGACCCAGCAGGAAAGGCTGCTCCGGGTGCGCGGCATCAGCGAGCGCAACATCGAGCAGATGGCGAACGCCGGGTACAAGACGGTGGAGGACATCCACAACGAGCCCGACGTGGTGAAGTTCGGCGAGCAGACAGGGCTCGGCGTCAAGAAAGGCAAGCAGGTGAAGGCGGCCGTCGAGCACTACCTGCAGGAGGAGGCGCGGCTGAAGGCGGACCTCGACGCGAAGAAGGCGGCGGAGGGAGCCCAGCCGCAGATCGCGTAACCCGTGACGCGAGGGGCCCGGGCGGGGAGGATCAGGCCTTTCGAGCCTCAACGGCGCTGCGTCGGGTGCCGAAAGGTGCGACCCCGCCGCGAGTTGCTCCGGCTGGTGGCGGAGAACGGCGAGACGGCGCCGGGGCTGGGAAGGCCGGGCCGCGGGTGCTGGATCTGCCGCGACGAAGGATGTGCGCGGGAAGCGCTGAGACGGCGCGAGATCCCGCGGGCGCTCAAAGGGAAGGCGGCGGCGCCGACGCTCGACCGCCTTCTCGGGTGGATGGGCCTCGGTTCGCTTGACGCCGACGGAGGCAGCAGACTAAAGAGCTAGCCCCTCGAAAAAGGGACGGTGTTTTCTGGAAGGGACTCAACAGCGGATGGCGAAGAAGCGCGTCTACGAGCTCGCGAAGGATCTCGGTCTCTCCAACAAGGAGATGGTCGATTGGCTGCGCGCGCACGAGTACGATGTGAAGAGCCACTCTTCCTCGCTCGAGGACGATCAGGCGCTCGCGGTCGTCGAGAAGTTCAGGGGCGAGAAGGGACCCAAGGTCGAGGCACCCAAGCCGTCCGGGAGCGGCGTGGTCCTCCGGCGCAAGAAGGCCGACACGGCCGCCGAACACGAGCACGCCGCCGCCCTCGCCGCGCAGCAGTCTGCCGAAGCCCCTCCGCGCTCCGTGGAGGTCCGCAAAGCGGAGTCTCCTCCAATCCCCGTTCCTGAGCGCAAGCTGGAGCCTCATCCGGCGCCGACCGAGGTGCACCCGCCCGCCGCGATCCCTGCTCCGCCTACGCCGCCTCCGGTCTTGCCGCCGGTCGCTGCCGAGAAGCCAGCCGTGGTTGCTGCCGCCCGCGCCGAACGGCCGCCGGCAGCGCCGAAGGCAGAGCTGCAGGCCGAGCCGAAATCCGCGGCCGCTCAGCAGCCGGCGTCGGCCGCGCCCCGCCCGGTCGAGGCGTCGCGCCCGCCTGCGCCGGTCAGCAACGTTCCGGTCGGAGTCGCCAAAGTGGCGGCGCGCCCGGCGCCACCGCCGCCGCCGCGCCCTCACGTTCGGCCACCGCCACCGAAGCCCAGCGGACCCATCGTCCAGGGACCGGGTGGCGTCCAGTCGGTCCAGGTTACCGAGAACCTGCAGGCGCGGCCGTCCGCGACGCGCGCGGTCGTGCTGTCGCGGCCGCTGATCCCGATCGCGCGTCCTGCTCCGCGCGCGCCGGGCGGAGGAGGCAGTTTCCGTCCGCGGCCGGTGGGCGAGGTTCGCGAGCTGGCCGTCGTTTCCGGCGGTCCGGGCCGCGGCCGTGAGTTCATCGACGTCACGAAGGACAACAAGGGTGGGCCTGGCCAGCGGGGCAAGAAGGGCCCGCGCGTCGAGAAGACCGAATCGCTCTCCAAGCAGGACCTGGTGGAGCTGGCCAGGCAGCGCGCCTACGTCCCGGTTCGCGGGCACAAGAAGAAGAGCGCGAAGAAGGGCAAGCAGACCGAAATCACCGAGATGTCGGAGCACAAGAAGGTGATCCGCATCGACGAGACCATCACCGTCGCCGAGCTCTCCCAGACCATGGGCGTGAAGAGCGCCGATCTGATTCGCAAGCTGATGGCGAACGGAAAGATGGTGACGCAGAACCAGCCCATCGACTTCGACACCGCCAGCGTGCTGGCGCTCGACAGCGGCTGGAAGGTGGAGAAGGTCGGCTTCGAGCTGGACGAGTTCATCCGCGAGACGGAGGACAAGCCCCAGGACCTGGTGGCGAGGCCGCCGGTCGTCACCATCATGGGTCACGTCGACCACGGCAAGACCTCGCTGCTCGACGCCATTCGCAAGACCAATGTCGCGGCCGGCGAGGCGGGCGGGATCACGCAGCACATCGGCGCGTACTCGGTCGACGTCATCGGCTCCGATGGCGGCGAGGCCTCGATCACGTTCCTCGACACGCCGGGCCACGAGGCGTTCACTGCGATGCGGGCGCGCGGCGCCAACGTCACCGACATCGCCGTGCTGGTGGTGGCCGCGGATGACGGCGTGATGCCGCAGACGGTCGAATCCATCAACCACGCCAAGGCCGCGGAAGTGACGGTGGTGGTGGCGATCAACAAGATCGACAAGCCGGAAGCGCAGCCCGAGCGGATCAAGCAACAGCTCTCGGAGCATGGCCTGATCTCCGAGGAGTGGGGCGGCGACACCATGATGATCCCGGTGTCCGCGCGGACTGGCGAAGGCATCGAGAAGCTGCTCGAGGCCATCCTGCTCCAAGCGGAAGTGATGGAGCTGAAGGCGAACCCGAACAAGCCGGCCACCGGCACGGTCATCGAGGCGAAGCTCGAGAAGGGTCGTGGTCCCGTCGCGACCGTCCTCGTCCAGGACGGAACGCTGCGCGTCGGGGACGCCATCGTCACCGGCATCCACCACGGCCGCGTCAGGGCGATGATGAACGAGCACGGCGAGTGGGTCGACGACGTTCCGCCGGGCTTTCCCGTGGAGGTACTCGGCCTTGACGGCGCGCCCTCCGCCGGCGACGACCTCAACGTGGTGGAGGATGAGCAGGCCGCCGCGGTCGTCGCCGAGCACCGCCTGAAGAAGCAGCGCGAGAAGGACCTGTCGAAGAGCAACAAGCTCTCCATCGACGACATCCTGGCCAAGGGCAAGAAGGACGAGGCCAAGGTCCTGAAGATCATCGTCAAGGCGGACGTGCACGGCTCGGTGGAGGCGCTGAAGACGGCGCTGGCGAAACTGTCCACCCCGAAGGTTTCGGTCGACGTCATCCACTCGGCGGTCGGCAACGTCACCGAAAGCGACGTGATGCTGGGCGCGGCCTCGAAGGCGATGATCGTCGGCTTCAACGTCAAGCCCGAGTCGAAGGCGGCGGAGACGGCGGCTTCGCAGGGCGTGACCCTGAAACAGTACGACATCATCTACGAGGCGCTGGACGACGTGAAACTGGCCATGGAGGGCCTGCTCGAGGCCATCATCAAGGAGAAGGTGGTGGGGCACGCGAAGGTGCTGCAGACCTTCAACGTGCCGAAGCTCGGGACCATCGCGGGATCGTCCGTCACCGACGGCAAGATCACCCGCACCTCGATGGTGCGGCTGCTCCGCGACCAGAAGCCCATCCTCACCAGCAAGATCGCCTCGCTCAAGCGCTTCAAGGACGACGTCAAAGAGGTGGACAAGGGATTCGAGTGCGGAATCGGGATCGAGGACTTCACCGATTTCCAGCCCGGGGACGTGATCGAGGCTTACGAGCTGGAGACGCTCCGGCCCTCGCTGACCTAGGCGGCTGCCGCACCGTAGGTGCGGCTTTGCCGCCTATGTTTGAGGCTGTACAGGGCGTGACGAAGGCATGCGCATGGTGGTCGGGATCCTCAGGCTCACGCTGTACGTCCAGGGCGCCGCCTCGCTGAAGGACAAGCGGCAGGTGGTGCGCAAGGTGGTGGACCGCCTGCGCTCGCGCTTCAACGTCGCCGCCGCGGAAGTGGGGGAGAACGACGTCTGGCAGCGGGCCGTGATCGGCGTTGCCGCGGTGGCGAACGATCGCAGCTTCGTCAACGAAGTCCTGGACAAGTGCGCCCGCGACGCCGGGAACATCGCGGAGATCCTCAACCGCGAGATGGAGATCGAGACCTACTCGGAGATGAAGGGCGACTGGTCCCAGAAGCCCGATTTCGACGCGCACGATCTCACGCGGCTTCCGCCGGAGAAGGAGGAGGAGCTGCCGGAGCAGCGTGAACCGGGCTGGCTGAAGGAGGAGGACCTGAAATGACCAGCCACAACCGCCCCGAGCGGGTGGCGCAGATGATCCAGCAACTGCTCGGCGAGCTGTTTGCCCGCGGCATGCGCGACCCCCGCCTCGGGCTGGTGACCATCACCGGCGTGAAGATGTCGCCGGATCTGCGCGAGGCGCGGGTGTACTGGACGGTGCACGGCGACTCCGAGCAGCGCAAGCACACCGCCAAGGGCCTGCAGAACGCCCGCGGCTTTCTCCGCCACGAGATCGGCATGCAGCTGAAGCTGCGGATCACGCCGGAGCTGCACTTCACCTACGACGAGGCGATCGATCGCGGCGAACGCATCGAGCAACTCATCCGGCAGGTGCATGACGAAGAGCGCACGAGGCTTGCGGCGCCCGCCACCCCGGAGCAGGAGGAGTGAAGGCGAGCAACAAAGGCGTCGCCAACCCGCGCGACTGGAAACCCGCGGAGAACCTCTGCCTTGCCGTCGACACGCTGCGGTCCGCCCGCAGGATCCTCATCACCATGCACCGCGGCCCCGACGGCGACGCGCTCGGTTCGGCGCTGGCGCTCGCCTCCGCGCTGCGCGAACTGGGCCGCGAGGTCACCGTCTACAATCCCGACGATCTCCCCTACAACTTCCGCTTCCTGCGTGGGGCCGCCGAGGTGGAAAAGTCGCTGGCCGCCGGAGCTGCCTTCGACGTGACGGTCGCGACCGATGCGGGCGCCTACGATCGCCTCGGTCCGGACGTGCCGTCGGCGGACCGGCGGGGCGTGCTCCTGAACCTCGACCACCACATCACCACCGAGCCCTTCGGCGACGTGAACTACGTCGATCCGCACGCCGCTTCCGTCGGGATCCTCGCCTACAAGATCATTCGCGGGCTCGGCGGTCCGATCTCCAAGGA
>Ga0209160_1004921_pt1 | contig 10621 bp, 8 predicted proteins | sample GraSoiAngelo_153_FD_186167 | JGI IMG/M metagenome (GOLD analysis project Ga0209160, IMG submission 186167) | Grasslands soil microbial communities from the Angelo Coastal Reserve, California, USA - 14_1009_12_40cm (SPAdes) (version 2) | ecosystem: Environmental > Terrestrial > Soil > Grasslands ... | reverse complement strand
CGTGGGAGAGGACTCCATCCGGGCCGCGGTCGAGGCAGCCGGCGAGGCCGATGTGTTCGTGATCACGGAGATGAGTCATCCGGGTGGGGCCCGTTTCACGGCGCCTCACGCGGAGGAGATGGCGCGTATGGCAATCCAGGCGGGCGCCGCGGGGATCGTCGCGCCCGCGACGCGGCCGGACCGGGTCAAGGCCCTCCGTGCGATTGTCGGCTCGCGGCTCATCCTGGCGCCAGGCGTGGGGGCCCAAGGAGGAAAGGCGTCCGATGCCATCGCCGCCGGAGCGGACGCGGTCATCGTCGGTCGCGCGATCTACGAGGCGAAGGATCCCGCGAAGGCCGCCCGCGAAATCGCAGCCGAAATCCGTTCCACGGTGCCGCGGTAATCCTTTTCTGACTCGCGGGCATCGTCCGCGCACGTCTCCCTACCGCGTCGAAGACCGCGAGGCGATTCGGCCCTTCCTCGCGGCGGACCCGGTCGGGAACGCGGTCACGTGGGACCGGGCCTTCCAACAAGACAACTACGAGGTCTACGCGGAAGGCGAACCGGTGCAAGGCGTCCTCGCGATCCAACGGGCTCGCGGGCCTGGGCGACCCAACATCGTCGCCCTCCATGCCGCGAACGTGGAGGCGGCCGGAGCCCTCGGCGACCTCCTCCCGAAAGGCTTCACACTCATGCATCTCACCGAAGAATTCCCCCTCGCCGTCCTCAAGCCAGAGGCCCAAGAGTTCCATCCCCTCCCAGCGTGGCTCTTCCGACTCGATGCAGGGGACTTCGTCGATCATCTGAATCCGCGGGTCCGACCCTTGGCACCATCGTGGGCGAGTCTCGTGGCAGGTCTCTGGGAGCCGGACTGGCCCGCCGAAGGCTACGTGCGTCGGCGCATCGAGAACGGGCCGTCAGCCGCGATCTATGAGGATGGCAGCCCGATCGCCTGGGCCCTCACGCACATGGTCACGGACCGCGTCGGGATCATCGGGATGGTTCACGTCCAAGAAGGATTCCGTCGGAAAGGCTTGGCCCGGTCCGTGGTCGCCGCGGTCGCGCGCGAACTCTTCCGTCGGGATAAGATTCCCGCCCTCCACGCGTACGTCGACAACATCGCGTCCCTCTCGCTCTTCCCCACCCTGGGCTTCCGTCGAGTCAAGCGCCAGGTCTGGGGGGATGCTGTGTTCCGATAAAGGTCGATCGCCCAGCAATGAAGCGAAGACGGTAGGCTTCGGTTCGGACCGGTCTCGCAATCGTTAAGCAAGCTCCCTCCAATACCAACGCGCAGGGGATCCACGTGGAGGGACAATCTGCCGACGGCACGAGCCCAGGCGCGGCTTCGATCGCTTGGGAACTGAGCGACGCTGAACGTACCTCGGCCCCGATGAATTCACATCAAGTTCTGGAAGCGATCGCAGCTGGCCGAATTGGGTTTGCCTCCAAAATCCGACGGGCCCCAGACGGCGCATGGACGCACACAGTGGACCAAGAGGAGTTCGGCTATGCGTTCCCGTATGTGAATCTACCGACTGGAAAACCCAAGCGCGGCCAGGCGAGTCCGGTGGGACTCATTGCGATGAATCCAGACATCGGACGGGCCCTTGCTGTCGCCCGAGAACTCGCCTCTGACCCGAAAGCCCGGAACCAGAACTTCTTCTGCTCGGCCTACCTCGATTGGCTCTCCACACCGATGATCCGGCGCTCCCGCCTCTTCCAGATGTGGGACGGTTTCTGGGTCGCACCCATCGCGGAATCGGACAAAGTCAAACCCGGTGGCTGGCTCAACCTCTACCTCCTTGCCCTCAATCTGAGGGACAAAGAACAACGGCGTACGCTCCGGGCTTCCGATTCGCCGGTCGCGGAGGGCATGAAAGGGAACCTATCCTTTTCGCTTCCACCCCGGAGCTGGGCGGTTCAGCTCGTTTCCGTCCCGGCGACCCAACCGTCCGGATTCCACAAAATTTCCTTCAAGACTCGAAGCGGGGCCGAACGGGCGGCGACGGCGGTCGCCGTTGGCGTTCTCACCCTCGGTTCGTTCGTTTATGCGCCCGGCTCGAGTGGCTTCAACCTTGAGTATGAGATCCTGACTCCGGAAGCAACCCGAATTGTGGAATCGTGGGAGACCTTCGCCATTGAGGCCGCCGACAGGCGATTCGAGGCCGCACACGCGAAGGGCATTTCCTCGCCTCGAGCCGGCCTGCTCCCCAAGGACGATGTGTTGCGCCGATTCCGCGCGTATCTCACGCCCTCTCTCGTCGTCAGAATCTTGCAGGACAAGCGCCAGGCGCAGGGGAACCTCTTCTCTCGGTTGCTCGACGAATTCCTATTCGATTGGCTCGGGTTCCGTGGCGCCGAGACGGGGTTCCACGTCGAATGAGCCGCGGGACCGACAAGGAGAAGAACCATCGTCGCGGTCTGAACAGCGGTGGTCCGTGAAGATCACTCCGCTCGCGGCGGACAGCTTCGGGGCGCGCTCCATGGCCACGCTCGTCGAGACCTCGGACGTGACCGTACTCATCGACCCGAGCGTACGCCTCGGCCCGTACCGCTACGATCTCCGGCCCCATCCGATCGAAAAGGCCCGGCAGAAGGAGCTGTGGCAGAAGATCCGGACCGCCGCGAAGGGCGCGGACGTCCTGACGGTCTCCCACTACCACTACGATCACCACAATCCGGACGCGCCGTCGATCTACCGGGGGAAGCTCGCGTTCCTGAAGGATGGGAAGTTCCACATCAATCGAAGCCAGCGGGAGCGCGCGGGCGCGTTCGTCCGGGCGCTGAAGAAGTATCCGAAGGAAATCCAAGTCGCCGATGGAAATCAGATGGACTTCGGTGGGACGGAACTCCTGTTTTCGCCGGCCTTGCCGCATGGTTACAATGACGAACTCGGCTACGTCGTGATGACGCGGATCGCCCACGGGAACGAAGTCTTCGTCCACACCGCCGACGTGCTCGGTCCGCCGCTGAAGGAGCACCTCTCCTTCCTGATCGACGCGCAGCCGACGGTCCTCTACGTCGACGGTCCCATGACGCACATGCCGGACCATTATCCGGCGGAGCACACGAAACGCTCCCTGTCCCACCTGCTCCGAATCCTGCGAACCACGAATGTCCGCACACTGATCCTGGATCATCACATCCTGCGCGACCGCGAGTGGCGCACGCGGATGGATCCCGTTTTCCGGGCCGGAAAGGAACACGACGTGGGGGTCCTCACGGCTGCCGAATTCGCCGGCAAGCCGGTCGAGCAGCTCGAGGCGAACCGCGACCGATTGTATGGATTCGATATGAGTCCGAAAGGGATAAGTGGAGCCGGTCCATCGGAGGGAGGAAATGGCGAAGGAGCACCACTGCCCGAATGACGGCGCCCAGCCTTGCAACGCCTCGGGCGGCATCATCCACGTCTGCCCGCTCTGCTACGCACGGTGGGAGGAAGTGATCCCGGAGGACAAACCCGCCGTGCCGACTCCAGGTCCAAAGCCCGCGGTACCTCCGGCCCCGGCACCTGCTACTCCAGCGCCCGCGACCGCTCCCGCCGCCTCGTGACCATGTTCCCTCCTTCGTCTTCGGCGCCGCGCGAGGAGGCGGGACTCGGAGCGACGCTCGCCGAGGTCCGGCGGGAGATCGCGTGTCGTGTGTGCCAAGGAGACATCAAACGCTGTCGGCTCGCGATCTGTCCGTACTTGGACCGTGTCCGAGCTTGGTTCACCGAACGCCGCGACCTCCAGACGAAGAATCTTTTCGGCGCCTCGCCGCCGAGCGCCTTCGTCGGGTCGTGGGGCTACCCGAAGGTCCTCGTCGGACCGCTCGTCCCTCCCGTTCGGGATGAGGACACATCGATCCTGGACGCATCCGAATCCTGGTTGTCGTACGACCTCGCCGAGATCCTGCGGTTCCGCCTCTCCCTCGTCCGCGGGAAGGCACCGCGGCGGGTCGCGGAGGCCCGGACGCCTGATTCGATCCTCTCGACGGTCCAGGAGGCCGCGATGGCCTCGAAGCCGATCGACACGGAGATGTGGTTCACGAAGAAGCCCACTCTGGTGAGTCCCTTCTCGGCCCGCGCGCCGCCCAGCGGCCCGAGCGCGGACCTCACGAAGGTCGATCTCACCTCCAACCCCTCCGTCCCGCGGCGGGTGGATGACCTCGTCTCCGACACGGACCTGAGGGCCGGCGAGGCCGTGTCGGATCTGTACGACCATGGGATCACGCAGAGCCAAATCACGCGGGTCTTCTCCGTCGGACTCCTGGGCACGAAGGATCGACGCCGTCTCGTTCCGACCGAGTGGTCTATCACCGCGGTCGACGATATCCTGGCGAAAGGGCTCGTCGACGAGGTCCGCGGACTCCCGTGGATCCCGGAGTTCGAGGTGACGAACGCGAGCGGGCTCGCGAACAACGTCGCGATCTTGCTCTTCCCCCAGGCCTTCATGTTCGAGGGCCTCGAGGCCTGGAACTTGGAAGCGAATCCGACGCCGGCCCACGATCACGAGTTCGCGGGAGGCCGGACGACGTACCCGGACCAGATCGCGGGCGCATACCACGCGACCCGCCTTCCGGTCCTCGAGCACCTCGCGGCCCGGCGAAGGCAGGGGGGTGCGATCGTCTTCATGGAGGTCTATGAGGACTGGGTGCCGCTCGGGGTCTGGCGGTACCGCGAGCTGGCGAGGGCCGCCCTCGCCAAGAGGCCATCTCGGTTCGGAGACTTCGAATCGGCGGAGTCGGAGATCGGCCGACGTTTGCGGCTCCCGCTCGCCAACTGGTGGCGGGCCAGCGTCCTCCGGGCCTACCTGCGGAGCCAACGCCGAATCACGTCGTACGCGTGAGGTCCGCTTCGAATGCGCTGGGGATGCGATTTCATACCTCTAAGTAGAGGTACGAACTGCGATCGCGTGTCTCCGGACACACGGGGGTCCGCTGCAGAGTGCGCCGACGGCAATCTTCTTGAGGCCTCCTCACGTCTCCGCTCCCGTGGATTCGGCCCAGAAAGACCTCGTCGAACTCAAGGCTCGGTACGAGGACCTGGGCAAGGCTCGGGCCCTTCTCGCGGGAGCGGAACACGCGGCCACCGTTCGCCAGGTCGACACCTACTTCAGCCTGGGGGAACGGCGCCTCAAGCTTCGGTCGATCGAGGGAGCGAAGGAGGGTCAGCTCGTCTACTACGAGCGGCCCGACGTGGGCGGCGTGAAGGAGAGTCGGGTCCTCCTCGCATCGATCCCGGACGCACCTGCGGTCCGCGAGATCCTGGCCCGCGTCCTCCCGGTGAAGGCCGAGGTCCGCAAGACCCGCGAGATCTACCGGTTCCAAGGAGTCCAGGTGCACCTGGACACCGTCCGAGGACTCGGGAAGTTCATCGAGTTCGAGAAGGTCCTCGCGGGAGAGTCCGACCGGGACGCGGGCCGGAAACAGTTGGAGTCCTTGCGGGCCTATTTCCAAATCGCCGACGACGACCTCATGGCCTCGTCCTATAGCGATCTCCTCGCCTCGGGCTGAGACTATTCGATCTCGAACGCGCGCACCTTCTCGTTGCGCCGAAGCCCTTCGAGCAAGTTGTCGACGTCCCCGGGCTTGACCCGCACCTGGGCCGTCACGGTCACCAGGTGGGCCTCCTTGTCAATCCGCACCTTTTCGAATTCGGCTGTGCCCGCGGGCAAGAGGGCGTCGAGCTCCTCCACGCGAATGGGGTTGGCGACCGTCAGGTGGACAACTTTCGCATGGGAGCCGAACCCTTTGCTCTCCAGATACCGGTCCGTGAGCACGACGGCCCACACGATCCCGTAGTTCACGAAGGCGAGGTAATAGAGACCCGCCCCGGCGGCCACGCCGAGGGCCGCCATCGCCCAGACGAGGGCCGCGGTCGTGAAGCCGAAGACCCGGTCATTCGAACGGATCAAAGCTCCTGCGCCAAGGAAGCCAATCCCGGTGATCACGCCCCCGAGGAGCGGGAGCGGATTCTGGTCCTCCAAATCGACGGAGAGGATCGCCAGGGCGCAGGCGCCGGTCGACACGAAGACGAACGTACCGAACCCGACTGGCTTGCGCCGGAGCTGCCTTTCGAGTCCGATCCCGAACGCCAGCAGGAACACGATGACCAGGCGAACTACGGCTTCGGCAGGTTCCACCATGCGAGTACGATCCCATCCCGTTGGCGCATTCCGGTGGTGTCCAACACGACCCGAGGTCTATTTTTCAGTTTTGTCAGTGGTCCGTTCGCATTACAACCCTTTCCGAGGGGGAAGCGACTCGACGAATTCTTGGGGAAGTCTGGCGTCTATCTCTCGACGAAAGTTCCGGGCCGCAATGACGAGCACGACGAGAAACAAGGCGAACAGAATCCAGAACCCGAAGAAGAACCAGAGGAATGTTCCCGGTCCCAGCGCAGAGCCAAGGACCAGGAGCAGGACGAGGTAGCCAACGGTCGTCATACCCACAAACAACACATGCGGTCGGTCGAGACCCATGGGTCCGCTCCGAACGAAGTCGACCGATTTCGACCCGAAGTTACGCAAGTAGCTAAGGGCAATCATGAGGAAGATTAGAAGAAAGGTTAGGCCCGCAACGATGCTCAATGTTCCGACGGACCATCGGATCCCCGCGTCCACGAGGACCCCGGCGAGGACAAGATGGAGGACAATCGTCAGAACGGTGGCAAGGATTCGCCGCCTCTTGGGAGGAACCGGTTCCACGAGGCAGTCAACCGGTCAGTCCGGGATGTTCCTTTGTATCGAATCTGGGCGGCACCTGTCGGTGGTGTGCGTCACCGAGCGGGGCGAGATCCGTCGATCGTCGGAAGTTCGACGAGTGAGCCGGAAGCAGGGAGACCTCGAATCGCGCTCTCCTGGACAATCTGCGCGTGAATCATATCCCGCGGGTCCCGCGGTGCGATCGGTGAAGCCGCGAACACGGGCTGCTTCCCCTTGTTCAGCAGGTCCCGGTAATAGGGCATCCACGCGGACAGGAGCTCGCGCGGGTTCACGAAGCTCTGGGTCGCGTAGTATTGGTACCAGGCGCACTGGATGTCGCACGCCGCCATCCGCTGTCGGCGCTCATGGCCGTCCGGGGATTCCAGGTAGGTCATCAGGTCCGAGTCGATCAGGTTGATCGTCTTCTCCTCGAGGACACGGCACGGATACCAGAGGAAGCCGTCCGCGTCAACGATGATCGACGAGGTGTCGCAGCCGTGGTCCCACGTAATCCGGTCGAAGTATCCGTCCGGCGAGATGATCACGCCGGGATACTTCTTCTTCATCTCCAGTCCGACGCGGGACATGGACCAGAGGTCCGGCAGGTGGTCCTTCGTGTTCTTCAGGTGGACGGCGCACATGACGACCGCCTTGACGCCGGCGTCGTGGCACCGCCTGATCTTCTCCTCCAGCGCACCGACGTCGTTCTTCGTCACGACGATCTGGACCGTGACGATGGAGCCCCATTTCGTGTACTCCTCGAGCTCGTCGTACATGTCCAGGTTCTTGTGTCCCTCGTCGATCGAGATGTGCAGGAAGTCGATGTACTTCCCGTACTCGGCCATGGGATAGCGCTGCTGCATGTCCCTTTCCGACGTCGTGAACAGGAGGTACCATGGCTTCTCGTACTGGTACTTCAGCAGCTCGAGGATGTCGTCCCGGACGAGTGGGTCGCCCCCTTCGAAGGAACAGACGATCACGGAGGAGCGGGCGAGGTTGTCGAGGACCGCCTTCACGTCTTCCGTCGGCATGTCGACCCACTTGTTCTTCACATGCCAGCAGTTGCAGAACGAGCAGGTGAAGTTGCAGCGCCGGGTCAGCTTGAAGGAACAGTAGAACGGGTAGATGGCTTCCTTCGCCATCTTGTTCCGGAGGATCATCCCGGCGACGTCAAGGAACCGCCTCTTCGGGATCTTCCTCATGGGTTGACCGCCCCATCATCCGCCTCGTTGGGATAATCCTTTCTCACCGCCGTTCGAACATGTCCGCGCAGCCCCACGAACGCCGCGAGGAGGAGACAGGCGGCCCCCAACAGAACAGTCGGTGCGTACAGGGCGTACTCGATCGGTTCCGGGAGAGCCACGATCGTGAGCGAAAAGACGATCGGAGGCATTCGGAAGAACATCACGAGGAGGGGGAGAAACAGGAGCGCCACCCCGAGCGCCCGACGGGGATCCCCTCCCTGGTCCGCGTACTCGTCCAAGGACGCCATGGCGGCGAACGAGACCGCGGAGAACAAGGCCAGGAGAGCGAGGACCGTCACGAGGGTTCCCTGAAGCGTCAGGATGATTCCGCTCAGGGCCGCCGAAGCCGCAAGGCCTCCCACCGCTGCGATCCTCGTAGGGACCTTCGGCAGGGCCCAGCGAACAAGGATCCCGAGTGTGGGGCCAAGGACCAGGAAGGCCCCTGCCATGGCAGTGAGCGCATCCCCTTGGAGTCCGAGACGCCGCGAGTAGGAATAGTAGAATGCGACGGAGAGGCCGGAAAGAGACAGCGCGATGAGAAGGCCCGGCACGATCACGTTCCTCCTCCCCTTTGGCTCATCGGCGACGGGCGGACCTCGAGCCATGGACGCGGAGACGACCTGAAGGACCGCCAGGAGTGTAAAGGTCGGAAGGTCGAAACCTCCGAGGAATCCGATGGCGGTACCTATTCCGACGCCCGCCATCACATCGGCGGAAGTCGCCGGGCGACGAGAAAGGAACGTGTCGAGCGCGAGGAGCGCCCCGATCATCGCGAGAGGGAACGCAGCGGTCGTTCGAATCGCGAGGGCCGAGAGGACCAAGAAGACGAGGGCCGCGGCAACCGGAGCCCGGTGCGGATAGGCCGCGTCGATCAGGTGACGGAGGGGACGATAAGCCCCCGAAACCAGAATCCCTAGGAGAATCGTAGGGTAGGTCCAGAAGTTCTCACTGAGCGCTTCACGGAGCGTGAAGACGAGGATCGCCACCCCGGTGGCGACGAAGACCAACGCTTCCGGGCGGACTTTCCTTGGAGGTCCCGACGCCGGCCTCCGCGAACGGGTCGCCAGGAAGGCGACGAGCCCCGCGAGCAGGAGGACCCCGATGGATAGGAGGAGGGCTTCCGTGGCTGCGATTCCGCGGAGTTCTTCAAGGCCTCGAAACGCGGCGTCCGCCGCACGACCCGAATCGCCCGCGGCCACGAACGCGTCTGCATCGCGGAGTCGGATCCGGGCCGATGCTAAGGCCGTTGTGAAAAGGAAGGACTCGAGGGGATTCGCCTCGACCTGCCGCAACCGGTCCTGTGCCGTCCGAAGAAAGTCTTGGCGCATGAGACCGAAGAACTGGTCGGGGAGGACGACTTGGAGACGACCACCGAGTCGGGCGGAGAGGGCGTCAACCACGTTTCGTCCATCTTGCAGATCGAATCGGAACGTGTAGATCGTCAGCCAGAGGAACTGCGGACCAGAATCCGCCGGCACCGTCGCGGCCTCGAGTTTTCCGAGGACGTTTTCCTGGGTCGTCCAGAAATGGGTGGAGCGGACGACCGGGGTGGCCGTTTGGTCGCCGGCCTGGACCCAAGCGTCCCGCGTCCGCGGCTGATCGTCGTAGTCCAAGACGATGCCGTTCGGATGTATCCCCTCGACATACGTCGCCAGGCTCCCGGATGTGTATGGGATCTCCGAGGCGGTGAACGCGTTCAAGAGCCACACCACGTCCATGTCCGACGCGTCGAGGTATCGTTTCGAAAACGAAACGAACGAGGATAGATCGTCTGCGCTCGCATAGTCGGGATACAGGTAGCCCGCCCCGCTCGGCGCGGCAATGAACTGATCGAGGGGCGTGGCGCTGCCGTAGTACGAATCGAGAAGCGGGGGAGCGAGTTCGACCAAGAGGGGATTCAGGCTCCATGCGAACGGGATTGTCCCCCGGACCGGCTCGGACCAGAGTTCCTGCATCCTCCCGGCCGCGAAGTCGATGTTGTCTCCATCCGGCACCGCGAGGACCACGTACGTCTTGTCCTCCAGCGGCAAGGGTGCAGCCCCCGACGAGGCCTGACGCCGAGTCTCGTTCCGTCCCAACGCCGTCAGGACAGAGAGATTCGGAACGTCCTGCACCCCGACAACGAACTTGCCCTCTCCCGAGGCGAGTTGGACGAAGGAATTCTCCTCCGTCAACGTGGGGCTGCGGAACCAACCGAGGATCGGAATGCCGCGGGGCGTCGCGTGTAGGATCCTTCGGGTCGCCGCGGCCTCAAACGGGGTGGCGAGGGCCCCTTGCGGGAAGTAGAAGACGAACGTGCGCGTGGCGACCAGGTAGTCCCGGATGGCCCAGCGGTCCGGCGGCAGGATCGCCAAGAGCGTGGTCGCGCTCGACGGATATAAATCCCGGAGGGCGCGGTCGAAGGCGGCGATCGCATCGAGGGAGGCCCAATCGCTCGATGCGTAGTCGAACAGGACCGGCAGGTGCGTACGGGCATGGAGCCACGCCATCAAATCGGAGCCCATGAGGATTCCGTTCTGCTGGGCGGCGATCATCGTCGCGATGTCGACCGATTCGGGCCGCGTCGAATCAAAGACGACGGTTCCATTCGATCGTTTCGCATACGCATCGATGGCATCGAGCATCGTCATCGGTACACTCGACACGTTGTATCGAGACGAGAGGAAGGACAGCGTTCGGGATGTGTTCCCGGTGACCTTCGGGACATCGAGG
>Ga0209160_1004919_pt1 | contig 10622 bp, 11 predicted proteins | sample GraSoiAngelo_153_FD_186167 | JGI IMG/M metagenome (GOLD analysis project Ga0209160, IMG submission 186167) | Grasslands soil microbial communities from the Angelo Coastal Reserve, California, USA - 14_1009_12_40cm (SPAdes) (version 2) | ecosystem: Environmental > Terrestrial > Soil > Grasslands ... | reverse complement strand
TTGGAACTTGTAACGCGGCACGGGATACGTGACGGTCTGCAGCGCCCCCGTGTAGTAGGTGCTCGCCACGCCGTATGAGCCGTAGCCGCCGCCGTCGAGCAGCGACTTGAAGTGCATACCGGTGATGCTGCCGTCCCGCTTCACCCCCGTCTTCACCCACATCAGCGTCGGGTGGCGGCCGCGGTGACAGTAGAACACCTCCTCGCGGGTGAGGGTGATCTTCACCGGCCGGCCCGTCAGCATCGCGAGCTTCGCGACGGCGATCTCGTGGCTGAACGGGTCGCTCTTGCCCCCGAAGGCCCCGCCGTTGGGCGTCGCGATCACCCGGATCCGCGCGGGCGCGAGACCCAGCACCTGGGCGAGCGCACGGTGCACGTAGTGGGGGGTCTGCGTCGCGCTCCACAGCGTGAGCTTCCCGTCCGCCGACCAGTCGGCGACCGCCGCATGCTGCTCCATCGGGAGATGGGTGTTCCCCTCGAAGAAGAGGAGATCCTCGCGCACCAGATCGGCGGCGGCGAAGCCCGCCTCCACGTCGCCGAACTCCAGGTTGATCAGCTTGTGCAGGTTGCCGTGGTCGCCGTAGTCGTGGATCCGCGGTTCGGGATGCTCGACTGCCTCCAGCGCGTCCGTGACGGGACGGAGCCGCTCGTAGTCCACGACGATCAGGTCCAGCGCGGCGGTCGCAATCTCCTCGCTCACGGCAGCGACCCCCGCGACGGGGTCGCCCACGAAGCGCGTCTTATCGAGGGCGAGCGCGTGCTCGTCCTGGCTCACGGGCAGGATGCCGAACGGGATCGGCAGGTCCTTGCCGGTGAGGACCGCCTTCACCCCGGCGAGCGCCAGCGCCCGAGTGGGATCGATGCCGACGATGCGCGCGTGGGGGTGCGGGCTCCGGAGCAGTTTGGCGTAGAGCATCCGCGGCAGAAAGAGATCGTCCGCGAACCGCGCCGCGCCGGTGACCTTGGCGGTGGCGTCGACCTTGCGGAGCGCCTTCCCCACCACGCGCAACCCCGCCGCCTTGTTAGCGGATGCCATACAAGCTCTCCGGGGCGGGTGTCGCGTCCTCTCCCCGCAGCCGGGCCGCGGCCAGCTCGACCGCTTCGTAAATCTTGATGTAGCCGGTGCAGCGGCACAGGTTGCCCGCGAGGGCCTGCTTGATGTCGTCGCGGGTGGGGCGCGCGTTGGCCGCGAGCAGCGCCTCGGCGGCGAGCAGGAAGGCAGGCGTACAATAGCCGCACTGGGCGGCGCCGAGCTCCGCGAACGCGTGCTGCAGCGGGTGCAGCCGCCCGCCCTCGGCCATCCCTTCGACCGTCTTCACGCGGCGACCCGCGCACGCGAGGCCGAGCACGAGACACGAGAGCACGGGTACGCCGTCGACGAGCACCGTGCAGGTGCCGCACTCCCCCAGCTCGCAGCCGTGCTTCGTGCCCGTGAGGCCTGCGTCTTCGCGCAGCACTTCGAGCAAGGTCTTGTGAGGCGCGAAGGCGATCTCGACCAGCTCGCCGTTCAGCTCCAGCGCGATCTTCGTTTTGACGTCGGGCATGGTTCCCAACCGTAATCTTGATAGCGGGGCGGGGCGGCGCCAGCTTTCGGGCCGCATCGGAGCTCCCGTTCACGGCTGAGCGTCTACGCGTCTAGCCGTTGCCGGTTCTGCTACCTGTTCCCCTGCTGTCTCAAAGCCTTTCCTCGTCATTTCTCCCCAGGCGCGGCGGCCTCTGAATGCCGCCCAGAACGCCTTCAGCCGCCACCACACCGTGCACTGCCGGTATCCAAATGCTTCGAGCGTCGCATACCCCAACAGTCGGAGCAGGTCGCCGAGCCGCCCGTACCGCCGGAAGCTGACCTCCTCGAGCACCACCGCCCAAAGCGACAGCAGCATGCCGTAACCCCAGGCGACGAGCACGAACAGCAGCGCGAACGGCAGGTCGATGAGATGGAAGGCGAACCCCAGCCCCGTCATGAGGTAGCCGACCACCTCCACGACCGGCGCCAGCATCTCGCCGAAGGTGAAGAACGGCATCGCGACGCAGCCCACGCGGCCGTAGCGCGGGTTCAAGAGCATGCCGCGATGTTGCCACATCGCCGCGATGAGGCCGCGGTGCCAGCGCTCCCGCTGGCGTGACAGGATGCGCACCGATTCGGGCACCTCCGTCCACGCGACCGGATCGGGGATGAAGGGGATCTCGTAGCGGATCTTGTGCCGCCGCAGATGGCGGTGGAGCCGGACCACCAGGTCGAGGTCTTCCACGACGCTCGTCACCTGGTAGCCGCCGATGGCGAGCAAATACTCCTTACGAAACATCCCGAAGGCGCCGGAGATGACGAGGCTGCCGCCGAGGCGGTTCCAGCCGAGGCGGCCGAACAGGAACGCCCGCAGGTACTCGACCACCTGGACGCCCGGCAGGAAGTGCCGCGGCACCTTGGCATCGGCCACTCGGCCGTCCTTCACGACGCAGCCGTTGGCGACCCGCACGGTGCCGCCGACGGCCGCGATCTGGCGGCTCAGGAGGAAGGAGCGGGTCAGCCGCAGCAGCGCGTCGGGCTCGATCAGCGTGTCGGCATCGACGGCGATGACGAGGGGAAAACGGCTCGCGTTGATGGCGGCGTTGAGCGAGTCCGCCTTGCCGCCGTTCTCCTTGTCGATGACGAGCAGGCGGGTCCGGCTGCGAGAGCGGTACAGGGCGCGCACCGGCTTGGTGGCAAGTGCCTCGGGATAGGTGCGCGGCACCTCGTAGAGATCGAACGCGTGGCGCAGCTGCTCTAGGGTGTCGTCCCTCGAGCCGTCGTTCACCACGACGACCTCGAAGTTGCGGTACTCGAGCGTGAGCATCGCCGTCACGCTCGCCTCGATGGTGGCGCTCTCGTTGTAGGCGGGAACCAGCACTGTGATCGGCGGCAGGGCGTCGCTCTGCATGAGGCGCTGAAAGTCTTCGTCCTCGGCGAGCCGTGTCTGCTCCCAGATCTCCGGGATCGACAGCACCAGCAGCAGGGCGTAGAACGAGTTCAGCACCAGGAAATAAACGAGGATCAGGAGGTCGGTGAGGTGGACCGCCGTGCTCACGCCGCGAACTCCGCGAGCGCTTGCGGAGAGAGTCCCAGAATGAGCCGCGCCATGTCCCGCGCGTCGGGATCGGCGCCGACTTCCGCCTCGAGCAACTCGTTGCGCCCGGTCGTGCCCATGCGCGTGAGCGCGAGCCCCGCCCGGAGCCGCACCCACCATTCGGCATCACGCAACGCCTCGCGCACGAGCGGCACGGTCTTGGGATCGCTGATCATGCCGAGGGAACGGACCGCTTGCGCGCGCACCGGCCAGGCCTCGTCCTGGACGAGGTAGCTGAGCGCGGCCACGGATTCGGCGTGCGGGAACCGGCCCAGGGCGCGGGCCACCTGGCTCCTGACCTCCGCGTCGAGGTGCGTGGCCAGCGTCGTGAAGCCCTCGCGCAACGCCGGCTCCTGCAGCCGGCCCGCGAACTCGATGATCCGGGGCAGCCGCGCGTCGTCGAGGCGCCGGAACAGGAGCTGTAGGTGCCGCACCACGGCGGGGCGCGCCCGTTTGAGCACGCTCGCGTAATAGGCCTGCACCGTCGGTCCCAGGAACGGCAGCTGCTCGAGCGCCGCGCCGACGAGGAGCGGGCTGTCCACGCGCTCGAGTGTCGTGGCCGCGGCGATCTGCACCGCGGGATGCGGGTCGCGCAGCAGGCGCAACACCCGGCCGACATCGCGCGGCGTCGCGACGACCGAAAGGAACCGGGCGGCGTCGAGCCGCTTCCACCAGCGCGCCGACCGGGCGCTGGCACGCACCAAACGCGCCCACCACTGGTGCTCGAGCGCCCGCGCCAGCTCCTGCCACCGCTCGCTCACGACCCGCGCGGACCAGGTGACGAGGGCGTCGATGGCGAGCGGCGCCGGCAGACGCGCCAGCGACCCCAGAACGTCCTCCGAGTTTGCCTGGCCCAGCGCCCAGCGCTGCATCACCGCGTCGAGCTCGACGCGGTGAGGGTCCAGCCGGGCGCGGCGGCGCGCCCGCACCCAGCGATTCAAGATGATCAGCACGACCAGGGCGACCAGCAGCACGCCCTGCACTGCGGCCACGACGATGAGAAATTGACGGCTCGTCATCTGCCCACCCAGCGGCGAATCTTTTCGAGCGCGACCCGCAGGCTGATCGGTTTGAGCAGGTAGTCGAGCGCTCCCGCCTCGAGCCCGCGCAGTTGTTCCTCCTCGGTGCTGTGCACTGTGGTGAAGACGACACGGTAGGTTCCCGGGCGCCCGCGCTGCAGTGCCTCGAGCACGGAGTAGCCGTCGAGACCGGGGAGATCGACGTCGAGCACCACCAGCGGATGTGTGCCTTGCACGTCGAGCGCGAGCAGCTCGCGCAGTGCGTCGCGCCCGTTGCGAAATGCTCGGAACCGATAGCCGCGCGCCTGGAGCCCGTAGGCGAGCAGCTCCGCCAGGGCGGCGTCGTCCTCTACCAGGATGAGCTCAGGCGCCGTCGCGGGCTCGACGACCGGGACGGCCGGCGCGGGGGGGGGCGGGGGCGGGGTGATTGGCGCGGGCGGCAGCGGCTCGGCCGCCGACGCGGGTGGAGGCGCAACGGCGAGGGGCGCGTCTGCCGGGGCCGGGGCAGCGGCGACCTGTGCTTCCGTCGCCGCGGGTGGCGCCGGTGGAGGCTCGGTCACGGGCTCTGGAAGGGGCGCAGGCGACGCAGGCGGCGCCGCCGGGGCCTCTGGCTCCTGCAGCTTTGCACCACTTGACTCTTGCTGCGCCGATTCGGGCGGGATGATCCACGGCAGCTGTGTTGCGTCGGTCGCCCCAGGCGGCTCGGGGGGCGGGGGCTCGACCGGCGGAGGCGGCTCGCGAGCCGGCGCCGGAGGGGGCGCCGGGAGTGCGTCGTGGGTCGTGCGACTCGGGCGCCGAGTCGGGGAGCGAGTGGTCGGGGTGGCCGGCGCGGTTGGGAGCTCCGGCCACGTCGGCGGCGGCGACGCCGGCGGGGGGGGCCGGGGGGGCGCCGGGGCGCGTGCGCGCGGCGGGGCGACCGGAGCCGACGGGTTCGCGGGGCCCGAACGCGCACCGGGCCTCGGAGGCCGTCCGACTGACGGCAGCCGGCTGGGCGCAGAGCCGGGGGCGGGGGGCGGGGGCGGGGGCGGGGGGGGCGGCTGGGATCGGGTTGGTGCGGGAGGCGCCGGGGTTGCACCCGCAGGCCGCGACGGACGAGGGGGCGGGCCCACCCGAGGCAGCGGCACCTTGGGTGGCGCCGGGGGTGGCGGAGAGGGAGGGGGAGGGGAAGGGGGCGCTGGCGCTGCGGCGCGTGAAACCGCGATGCCGAGCATCTCGGCGAGGCGGGCCACGAACCAGTGGACGAGCGATCCCCGGTCCACCTCGGGATCGTCGGGTCGGGCCACCCAGTCCTTCGCGGTCGCCTCGAGCCCCGCGGCGAGACGTGACGCCTCCGCGAAGCCGTACGAGCCCGCAGACCCGTGAATCTTGTGAGTCTCGTGCTGCACCCCGGCGAGCGCCTCCCGATCGTTGCCGGCCGTAGTGAGGCGGTCGGCAATCGTCGCGAGCAGGCCGAGCTGCACCCGCATCCCCGCGAGATAGTCCTCGCGGAGACCCGGTGGCAGCTCGGGCGGCGGGCCGGCGTCGACCATGAGTAGGACAAGATGTGGAAACGCCGGGGCAAAGCGCCATAGCGGAAGCAGTTGCGCGAGGCGGCACAGGCATGATATTGCCTGACGGGAGACTCGGGCGCCCCGACCCCGGCGGCGTCCATCCCGGGAGGAGGGATGACCGATGAAGCGACCCGTCAATGAGCTGATCGCTCACGGCGTCGTCGGTGGCTTCCTCGCCGGCCTCGTCGTCGCGCTGTGGTTTCTCCTGGTGGACTCTCTCGCCGGCCGGCCGTTCTACACGCCGGCGGTGCTCGCGAGCGCGCTATCCGGGCGGGACATCGCGACCCCGTCGTTCCGACTGGTGGCCGCCTACACCGTGGTACACTTCGCGGTGTTCGGGCTGCTCGGCGTCGCGCTGGCCGGGGCGATCGCCGCCCTGCGGACGCCGCCGCGCTTGCTGCTCGCCGTCCCGTTCGGCCTCGTGGCGCAGGAGCTGGTCTTCTACGCGGGGCTGCTGCTGAGCGGGACGCGCCGCGTCGCGGCGGTGCCGTGGCCGCAGGTCGTCGTCGCCAACGTGCTGTCGGGATTCGTCCTCGTCGCCTACCTGCACCGCGCCGCGCGGGATCGGCGCCCACTCGGGTTGGCCGCCTTGAAGGGTTACCCGCTGCTCGCGCAAGGCGTCGTCACCGGCCTCGTCGGTGCCGCGGTCGTGGCGCTGTGGTTCTTCGGGCTCGACCTCGCCGCCGGCCAGCTGCTCCGGACGCCGGCCGCGCTCGGGGCGGCGTTGTTGTTCGGCGCCTCCAACGTGGCGGCGATCGAGGTGAATCTCGGCGTCGTGGCGGCCTACAGCGTCGTGCACCTCGCTGCGTTCATCGTCGCCGGCACCTTGTTCGTGGCGATCGCGGAGCAGATCGAGCGCGCGCCCGTGCTGATCGTGCTCGTCGCCATGGCCATGATCGTGCTGGAGGCCGTCGTCGTGGCCGTGCTCGCGCTCGGCGCGCAATGGGTGCTGGGGACGCTCGGCATCTGGTCGGTGCTGGTCGCGAACGTGCTGGCCGTGAGCGCCATGGGCTGGTACGTGTGGGCGACGCATCCGCTGCTGCGGCGCAGATTGCACGAGCCGGTGCAAGTGCACGTGTGACGTCATCGGTCATCCGGATCACGGACGACGTGGGTCTCTGCCGCACCTGCCGCTGGGTGCACATTGTCACCAACCGACGGGGCTCGACCTTCTTCCGGTGCGGCCGCGCCGAGACCGACGCCCGGTTCCCGCGCTATCCGCCGTTGCCGGTGCTGCGCTGCGTGGGGTACGAGGCGCGCCGGGTGGACGAGACGTAACTCGGCCTCGCACCGGCATCTACGACCGCTGCGTGGTCGATGCCATTGCGCGGCCGCACGGCTTTTCCCACTTTGGTGCCGCGCCCCCTCAAAAACATCGGCCTCGAGGTTTGTGTGGCTCAGCAACCGTTGCTGGAGCGCGCCAAGGTCTTCTTCTTCCGCTACTTCGAGCGGACCTTCGTGCTACTGCTCGTACTCGCCATGGTCGGCATCCACCTGCTCGTCGACCAGAAGTTCGCGTTCCTGAGCTTCTATTACCTCCCCCTGATCCTCGCCGGGTTCTACGGGGGGCGGCGTTTTGCGGTGATGGCGGGCGTGTTCGTGGTGGCGTTGGTGTTCTTCTACCAGTACGTGCAGGGCCTGGACATGCTCCCGGGCTTCTACGGCGCCGCGCTGCTCGCGCTGGTCCCGTGGGCCGGCTTCCTCATTCTCACCGGCTACGTCGTCGGCGGGCTGGCCGAGCAGCGGGAAGCGCGCCTCGCTGAAGTGAAAAACGCGTACCTTGCGACGCTCGAGCTGCTGACCTACCACATCGAGTCGACCGAGCGCCACCAACTGGGCCACTCGAACCGGGTGGCGGACGTGGCGGCGGCGATCGCCCGCGAGCTGGGGCTCCCCAGTGAGGACGAGGAGAACCTGCGGGTGGCCGCGCTGCTGCACGAGGTGGGAACGCGCGACCAGCGCCTGCTGCGGCTGCTGTCACGCTCGGTGACGGACTCGGCCGTGACGGTGGCGCGCGCGATGCGCGGCGCCGCGGAGATCATCGGCGAGTACGGCCACTACTATGAGATCGTGGGCGAGGACTGGGACATCGAGGCGCTGCCGATCCCGCTGACCGTCAAGATCCTCGCGGTGGCCGACGCGTTCGAGACGCTGCAGATGGCGACACCCGTGCGGGCCGCGTTCCCGAAGTGGAGCGCGCTCGAGGAGGTGGAGAAGGGTGGCGGGAAGACGTTCGCCAAGGACGCGGTGCGGGCACTGCGCCTCGTCGCGGGCCGGCCCGAGGCTGCCGGCGAAGGGGCCGCGACGGAGCTGAGGGTCGTCTAGGGCCGCCGCCGGCCGCTCGCAACGCCGCCCGCCACCCCTACACCGAACGCCACCGCCGTTCCCACGGTGACGAGCGGCAGCGCCGCGACCGGGAGCGCGACTGCCGTGGCGGCGAGGCCCGCGAGGAGCGGCGCCGCGGGGCGCTGCACCGCGTCGACGAAGCGCAGCCGGCGGCTGACGAAGCGGCGGGCTCCGACGAACCCTCCGCCCAACGCGGCCGCACCCAATAAGAGGACGATCATCACCCACCGTTCCTTTCCGGTCGTCCTACGCAGCGAGCGGCGGCCGGGTTTCCGCGAGTGGGAACGCACGCGGGCGGGGAGGTCCTACCAGCGGATCGCGGCGCTGGCCCAGGTAAAGCCGGATCCGAACGCCGTCAGCACCAGCAGGTCGCCGCGCGCCAGCCGACCCTCGCACAGCGCCTCGTGGAGCGCGATCGGGATGGAGGCCGCGGTCGTGTTCCCGTACTTCTGGATGTTCACATACACCTGGTCGTCGCGCAGGCCGATCGTCTTCTGCACCATCTCCATGATCCGGACGTTCGCCTGATGCGGGACCAGCAGCTTCACGTCGGCCGGCGTGAGCCCGTTCGCCTGGAGGGCGGTGGCGACGGACTGGGGCATGAGGAGGGACGCGAACCGAAAGACTTCCCGGCCCTCCATCACCGCGTGGTGCTTCCCCGCGCGGATCAGCTCCTCGCTGATGTACGGGTCGTGCGCCAGCCCGGGAGCGTCGACCCACAGCTTCTCGGCGTGGCGCCCGTCGGCGTACAGATGGGTCGAGAGGACGCCGCGCTGCGGATCGTCCGTGGGGCCGAGGATCGCGGCGCCCGCCCCGTCGCCGAACAGCACCGCCGTGTCCCGTCCGCGGGTCGTCTTGTCGAGGCCGCGCGAGTGCACCTCGGCGCCCACCAGCAGCACGCAGCGATACTGGCCGGCGCGGATCCACGCGTCGGCGACCGAGAGGCCGTACACGAAGCCCGAGCACTGATTGCGGACGTCGAGCGCGGGGATGTCGCACAACCCCAGGTCGCGCTGCAGGAAGACCCCGTTGCCCGGCTCGAAGTGATCGGGGGTGCAGGTGCAGTAGACGATGCAGTCCAGGTCCGCGGGTTGCAGCCCGGCCCGCGCCAGCGCCTGGCGGGACGCCTGCCCCGCGAGCGCCACGCCGGTCTCTCCGTCAGAGACCCAGTGGCGCGTCTTGATCCCCGAGCGCTGGCTGATCCACTCGTCCGACGTGTCCATGAGGCGCGAGAGCTCGTCGTTCGTGACGACGCGCTCTGGGACGTGGAACCCTGTGGCGATGAATTCAGTACGCGGCATGGGCCCTTTCCTTGCGGGAAATCGGCGCAAGGAGAAGATTTCGCCCGCGACCCGCCAAAGCAAGGGAGTCATGGATCTCGCGGTCACGCCCGCGCAGTACGACGCCATCCGCGGAGCGCGCCACCTGCCCGACGTCTTGCGCAGCGTCCTGGACACGGCGCTCCGGCGCGGCGACGACTACCTGCTGCGGCTCTCCTACGAGGAGGCGACGGCGCTGAATGAGCTGTGCGCGTGGAATGTGCACACCGACTCGAGCGGCACGGTCAAGCCGGAATCGCGGGTGTTCGACGAGCTGGTGCGGGCGATCCTGACGCATCCGGACTACTGACGGACAGTCGGACGGTCGGACTGTCGGACGGAAAGGCGAGAGATGGCAAAGCGTCTCCTGGTCGTGCTCGGATGTCTCACGTTTCCCCTTTCCCCTTTCCCGTTTCCCGGCCTTTCGGCCCAGAAGCGCGCCATCACGATCGACGACTATCTGGCCTTGAAAGCGGTGGGCGACCCCCAGCTTTCGCCCGACGGCCGGTGGGTGGCCTACACCGTCACCGAGTACTCGCTCAAGGACAACCGGGGTGCGGCCCGCATCTGGCTCGCCGATGTGGCCACGGGGCAGGCGCGCGAGGTCACCGCGGGGCCGGGGTCCGACCGCCAGCCGCGCTGGTCGCCCGACGGCAAGACGCTCGCCTTCATCGCCACGCGCCAAAACGGGCCGCAGCTCTGGCTGCTGCCGATCGGTGGGGGCGAGGCGCGCCGCGTGACCGACCTGGGCGACGGCGTGTCCGATCCCGTGTGGCTGCCCGACGGCAAGGGGCTGCTCGTCACGAGCGACATCAAGTGGCCCGCCGACCAGGAGATCGACCGGCGCAACGGCGAGTACCCGACCGAGGCGCGGATTTGGACCGAGCTGCTGTGGCGCCACTGGGACGACTGGCGTGCCGGCAAGCGGCAACACCTGTTCCTCGTCACGCTCGCCGACGACCGGGCGCGCGACATCACACCGGTGGCCCACGACGTGCCCACCATCGCGACGAGCGGCGACGGCGACGTGGGCGTCGCCCCCGACGGGAAGGAGATCGCCGTGGCGCTGCACGGCGACTCGACGGTCGCGGATAACACCAATGTCGACATCTACCTGGCGGCGCCCGACGGCTCGGCGATGCGCGCGCTGACGACGAGCCGGGGCGCGGACAACACCCCGCGCTACTCGCCGGACGGCCGCTGGCTCGCCTACGTCTCAATGGAGCGAGCGGGGTTCGAGGCGGATCGACAGCGACTGATGTTGGTCGGACGGAAGGATGGAAAGACG
>Ga0209160_1004918_pt1 | contig 10623 bp, 9 predicted proteins | sample GraSoiAngelo_153_FD_186167 | JGI IMG/M metagenome (GOLD analysis project Ga0209160, IMG submission 186167) | Grasslands soil microbial communities from the Angelo Coastal Reserve, California, USA - 14_1009_12_40cm (SPAdes) (version 2) | ecosystem: Environmental > Terrestrial > Soil > Grasslands ... | reverse complement strand
TACATGCCATAGGATGAGGGACCGGAAAATCACGAGTTCCAGCGGTTGCCATGTTTTTGCGGCAATTTTTTGGCGGAACGGTTCTGGCAACCGAGCGAAGATCACCGCCGTGTAAGCCGGGGTCGCTCGTTGAAGTTGGCTTAGTTCTGGCTCGGGCAGGACACGACTGGTGGTTGTCCAGCTCGCGTAGATCAGTCTTCCATGTAAAAGGCCGGCAACGGAATTCGGATCAACAAAGATTCGATCAACTGACTCTTTGCTTTGATGCTCCAAATTCCACCTTTACGCTGAAAGCCAGGTGTTAGATCAATTTCTTTGTTCCGAATCCGATCCATTAGCAGTGAGATCACCATTGGCTTGGTGTCTACACGAATACGCCCTGGATCGAACGGTTCTGTGATTTCGAAGCCACCGCCCGTGTCTTCTTCTTCGAGACCGGTACCGCCTACCTCACCCAATTCCTCGCCTTCAGGATCTTCTGAATCAACCGTGGTGCTTTCTGCAAGTCGGTCGGGAGCACTCTCATTGAGGACGTTATCCTCCGTCGAAATATGCTCGATGACATGCAGCTCCCCTGACGCAGCTCTTCCAACACTCGTAATCCCAGTGCTCCACACAAACCGGGAGGACCACCCTCGCCGCCCCTCAACAAACTGACCACATCCTTGATCCTGGAGTTTTCGAAAAAGGTCTATTATTTCGCGGCGACGGAATTCATGACCTTCGGCTCTAAGAAGTACAAGGATACGGTCAACCTTCGTTTCGGACTGATCGCGTTCGCGGCGTGCTGCATGGTCAAGAAAAGCCTTGGCGACCGGATTCTGCGCGTAGAGTTGTCGAAGCGTGTCTAGATTGGGCGATTTGGAATCCATTCGATGTTTCTCCACTTAAGCATCGCCGCCCGCTTATTCACCTGGGGCCACGAAGAAAGAAAGAGCGATTCTAAAGCATACTCCTGTCTACCGGAAACCACAGATCTTGACAGAGAAAGCCCCTACACAATACCTCGAATAAGTTGTAGTATTGTGTTATGCGAAGCGGGCACAAAGAGGCCTCCAAGCGGCTCTACGAGATCGCAGAAGCCCAGCAGGGTTTCTTCACGACCAAGCAGGCTAAAGCTGCGGGGTTCGCGGAGAATACTCACCCGTACCACGTTCAGGCGGGAAACTGGATTCGTGAGCATCGGGGAATCTATCGGCTGGCCAGCTTTCCGCGAGGCGAGCGCCCCGACCTGATGCTTTGGTCGCTCTGGTCCAGGAATCGGGGAGAGGTCGCCCAGGGAGTCTACAGCCATCAAACTGCTCTGAGCCTTCACGATCTTTCGGACATAATGCCAGCGAAGCTGCACATGACTGTACCGAGAAGCTTCCGGCGAAATAGTGAGATTCCCCGCGTGCTCGTCCTGCATTTCGCTGATCTCCCTCAGGGCGACATCGGAGTTGCTAATGGAGTGCGGGTAACAAGGCCTATGCGAACAATTCTTGATCTGCTGGAAGGCGGAGAGGTGCTGCCTGGGACTCTTCGGCAAGCACTCCGTGAAGGGCTACGGCGAGGGCTCATTCGCAGAAGTGAAATTGCAGAGGCTAGGAAACATCTCGCTGATAGTAAGCAACTGCGAGCCTTTTTTCAGAAAGTAGCCGCCTGATGGAGCCCAAGAGATACGCGACAGCCGCAGCCTTTCGAAGGGCACTGGAGGACAGGCTCCAGGATATTGCCGGGAATGAAAGCGTTGACTTGCAGCGTCTGCGGCGTCAGCTTGCCTTTGACCGGCTCTTGGCGCGACTGTTTAAGGCGGCACAGCCTCGCGCGCTTCCTTGGGTACTCAAGGGTGGTTAGCGATGGAGCTGCGGATCAAGGCGGCGCGCACGACGAAGGATATTGACCTGACAATGCGCAGCGTCTTCAGTTCTGGCGAGAAGAAAGACGACAAGAAGGATCTGGCCGTGCTGGAAAAGCTGCAAGAAGCCGCTGCATTCAGTAGCGACGACTTCTTCGTTTACACGATTGGTGAGCCAATTTCTGACCTAGATGTTGCCCCGTATGGTGGTGCGAGGTTTGCGGTCGAAGCTCGCCTCGATGGCCGCGTATTTGTGGGATTTCACCTAGACGTAGGGATAGGCGATGCTGTGATGGAGCCGCTCGAAGTCATCGAAGGGCGTGACTGGTTGGGGTTTGCCGGTATTGCGAGCCCGTCGTTGTACATGATCCCTCGCGAACAACAGTTTGCCGAGAAACTTCACGCCTATACCCTGCCGCGCCCCGGCGCGGCGAACAGCCGCGTGCGAGACCTCGTGGACATGGTTCTGTTGATTCAGTCCGCAACGCTGGCCCACAACAAAGTCACTGAAGCAATCCGCGTTACTTTTGAGCGCCGCAAGACGCATACGTTGCCGAATACGCTTCCAGTGCCTCCCGCTGAGTGGCAGAAACCGTACGAGGCACTTGCTCGGGAGTGCGGCCTATCCGGGCAAGTTGAAGATGCGTTCGAGATCCTGCGAACGTTCGCTGAACCAATCGTAGGCGGCTAGTAGGTTCACGCGAGGGCCGCGCTGCTGCAACCCGCGACACAAGGCCCGCTAGAAGGGGGCGGCTCCAGTCTGGTACAGCTGTGCCAGCTGTGCCAGAATGCGCTGGGGAGGGCCCCTGCTTTGGAAGCATCGGCGCGGAGCAGGCGCGTCCCCTGTGCCAAAACTGTGCCAGAATCCGATGTTTTCATGCCATTGGGGTTAGCTTTGAGCGAAAAGCAGATTCCCCAAATTACTGAAAACACAGAGAAGCCAAAGTAGAGAATGGAGCCGTTAGAGTCGGATGGTCCGCGCCCAAAGCAGACGCGCTCCTTTTACAAAGAGTTCCAAGAACTCCAAGGGTTCCATTTTGTCCGAATGCGCAAACCGAAGGGAGCAAAAAAGCGTCGCGCTTGAGCGCTCGGTGGCTTAACACGACTGCCTCGTGAGCAGGTGCTCTATTTAGTTTGAAAAGTCTTTGGTTCAAATCAGGCCTCCGGAACTCGAAGTATTTTTCTTTCAGATGGTTCGCGATACCCTGCAACGATCCGAATTGACAAAGAGATTCGTGACGCTATCCAAGGGAGACCGGCCAGCCGACGTGTGACTTGACAATCCAACTGTGAGATCGATGAGGAGCGTTTCAACTCGGGTGCGATTTGCTTCAGATGACGCAAGCATTTGCGGTAAGGGCATCGCGAGATTCAGGGACTACCTTCACCTCTCAGAGTAAAACGCCCTCACGGTGCCCCGATGAGCGGGTATCTTTCGCACCAGAGGCTCATGCGTCAAGCGGCGGCAGACACCGAAACAAAAGGCCTCACCCTTGCGGCCCGAACAACTGTTACTCAGCACGCCAGGGAGAGCGCTCGGGCCAGTGACGCATCGCATCGGCGGCCCAGGCAGTTGTCTTATCCATGTGGCACGACGTGCATGGATTCGGGATCTTGTATTTGTCTGTCATCGTCGGCGGGATAAATGCGAAGGTGTGAGCGCTCACGAACACGCCTGGAATCGTGACTTCGATTTTGGACATGTGGCATGCGACGCATTCGCTACCCGTGGAGCCATCTTTGTGATGTGTATGCTCCGCAAGCGTAGCCTCGCGAGGTCCGTTCCGGGAGCCGGGACCATGGCAATCCAGACAAATTTGGTTCACAGGTTTTCGCAGTTCCGCGTAGTTCTCCGTGCCGTGCACATCGTGGCAGTCGAAGCACGTGACGCCCCGCCGGTACATCACGCTTTGCACGAAATCGTTCCCCTGCATGCGGTTCTTGTGTGCCGTGCCGTCCGGAAAATGCGTGAAGCTCAGTTCGCCCAGCTTGTGGTCTTCGAGTTGCCAGTAATCTCGCAGATTCAATCCGACGTGAAAGCCAACGGACCAATCATAATATTTTCCTTCGATGGGACTGGTGACCGGGCGTCCTTGCGAGTGGCACTGGATGCAGGTGTCGTTGGCGCTGATGTAATCCATCCGCGCCGGATTCACTATGTTGCCCTGCGTGGGTTGCTCGACGTGCGCACTGCCAGGACCGTGACACTTTTCACAGCCCACGTTCCACTCCGCCACTTGCTTGGTCTGAATGTCGTAATTAACAGAATGACAGCCGTCGCAAGTCGGCCCAGTCGGCCGCTTCATATTGTCGGGAGGATAGAGCGTGGACCACCAATCGGTTCCGTTTGCGACAAAGTACGGACGCCACATTTTGTTGGTTACGTCCCATTGCGCAGGTTCCGGATAGTAATCGTCTCCGATTTTCGTGAAATAGCGCTGCTTCCAAACCCTTCCGTAGACGAACGCGACTTGATCCTTCGTGAATTTCGGACTGACATTATTAGTAGCCAGATTGGGAATAATGGCATCAGGATGTTCGCGGGGATCGCGTACGACATTCGCCATTGGAGTTTTCTTCCAGCGTTCGTAAATCTGCGCGTGGCATTTCTCGCACGTGGCGGAGCCAACGTAATGCGCTGTGCTCGCCGTGGCAGTTCGTTCGACTTTTTGCTGGGGCGTCGTTAGCGAGATAGACCGGATGAAGTGAACCAGCTTCCAAGCCGTATTGTCGTCCTCCGACATATGAGGATTTCCCAGTGCGGGCATCCCTGTTAACCTCACACCGTTCCTGATGATGTAATGGATTTCGCCATCGGTGAGGTTCTGCGTAGCGGGCAAACGCAGTTCCGGCGCTTTAGGATAAAGATTCGGTCCGATTCCAGTGTGCCCGTCGCCATCTTTACCGTGGCAGCCTGCGCAGCGGTTAGTAAAGCTGTCCCGACCTTCCTGTAACAATTCCGGTGTGATAGTCAGGGGATTTTTCATGCTGCGCGCGCTTCTCGGGATTCCTAGATTGCGCACAGTCTGCGCCATGAACTTCTCGACGGTGGAGGGCTGGTCGGCTGCGCTGAATCCGCGCCGTACCACGAATGTTCCGTAACCAGCGGCAAGGATCACAACCACGAGCAAGACTAGAAGAACTCTTTTTCTGTTCATCTCCATCCTCTCGGGCTCTTCCACCGCCTCGTGACGATGAACATCGAGAGATAAGTCTGTACTACTAAGCCTGGCACCTGACAAGATCCTAATCTGCCAGCCGATCCGCCCAACGACCACAGATCAACGTGGTATTGGCTAGTATGTCTTGGCATTACTGTTCTCAGTGCTCGGACGTACGGCACGGACCCGAAGTCCAATCGGCGGTGAACCAGAGGTTCTCATGCGAGCGAAGAGATTATTTCGTGTGGATTTTCTCCAGAGCGGCCTTGATTCCTTGGGCCACCACGTCCGGGCTGCCAACCGACCAAAAGTGCATGAAGAAGAGGCGTGGATTCTCAGTAAGCATGTGCATGTGCAACGCCGTAACCTGAATATCATGAGCCTCCAACGCCGAAATCACGGGGTTTACTTCGGAAGCGATCAACACGAAATCGCCAGTCGTCGCAATTTTGCCCGGTCCGGCCTCTTGGAAATTGATGGCTTCGGCAACCCCCTGAGGAGTGGTAAGCGTAATCCCGTCTTCGGTAATCGGTTCTGCGCGAGGAATCCCAAATCCTAATACCCCACCATTCCAAGTACCTTTCGCACCCAGGGTAGCTTCCACAGTCTTGACGAACGCGGCGGGCTCACTCGGTTGCGCGGGCGCAGGCTTGCCGAGCGGAGTCTGCGAAACCGACAATGCTGCACGAAGTGATTTCGCTAGTTCCACGACTGGACCATGTCCAAGATAGTGCATATACAGAATTTGTGGGGTCTCGTCCAGAACGTGATTGTGGACGGCAGTGATGTCGAAGTTCGCCGCTCGCAATTTGAGCATCACGGGGTTCACTTCCTTTTCGAGGAGCACTAGATCGCCCATCACCATCGCGTGTTCGTCGTTTCCGCTGAATGCAGCCCACGAACCGAGCGCTAAGCCGGGCCGAACTTCAACATCGCCAACCTTGACGTGCAGATCGGTGCGAGGGAATCCCACGCGATATACGTCCCCGGATTTCTGCCCGGGACGGCCCAAGACTTCGTCAATTTTCGTGGTGTCAAGCCCTTGTGCTGACAGAATCGCTGGAAGTAGCAGAATCCAAAACAAAGCTATCAGATGATTTTTAGACATATCTTCCTCCTGCTACTTCCGGCGTCTGTACGTTGTTTGCTCATTTGATTCGTGCGACTGTCGCATCACGGCGTCAGAATCGCGTCAAAACCTGGTAACAAATTTGTCATATTTACAAGATTACCGTACTGCAATACGTTAAACGCGGCTGCTCCGGTATTTGCTTGCTTAGGGCCCTGTCTTCGGAGGACTTTGCTGGCATTATTACCATCGAGCCTTCCCGGCTATTGAGGCTAGTCGGCTGCGCTCTTCGGCGCTTATAGCTCCGAGCGCCTCCTGCCTCCGATTTTGCCAAGTTCGCTCAGAACTCTAGAAATCAGCGCCTTGGTCAGCTTAGGCTCCTTGGATGGCCTTGCCCCTGATTCCCGCTTGCTAATCCGCTTTGGCATAGTTCAGCGTGCCACCGGGCATGCCGTCCACCAAGCACCAAGACTTACAACTTGAGTTCGCCGCCAAGCAGCTTAATCATACAACCTGAATGAGACATGAAAACGGCCCATGATGGATTGAGCGCTTGTGAGAAGCTTGGCTCCAAAGCGAATTGCACCGGTGGGCACGTATGCTCATTCGTCAAAGTGCGGGGGCTGATTTCATTCAATTTTCAGGTTCTAATGTTGAAATCAAGGCCGCCTTCTATGCGCATCCTAATTATGGAAGATGACTCCAAAATGGCCGGACTACTGAAGGAGGGCGTCGAAGAGGAACATCACTCCGCGTGTCTTGCGTTTGACGGTCGAGCCGCTCTTGAATTAGCGGCCTCGTCGGAATTTGACGTTATCGTGTTGGATTTGATGGTGCCGATATTCGACGGGTTTGAAGTCACACGCCGCCTCAGGAAAAGTCACAACCAAACTCCCATCCTCGTCCTCACTGCACGAGACGCCATTACTGACATCGCGAAAGCCTTGGATTTAGGTGCCGATGATTACCTGACAAAGCCCTTCTCATTTGTCGAACTCATGGCTCGATTGAGGGCTCTTGCACGGCGGGGTCCGAGTCCTCGTCCACCCCTGATGAAAGTTGCCGATCTGGTACTAGATCCGGCCAGCCGCCGTGTTTGGCGGGGAAACCGTGAGATTCACCTAAGCCCAACAGAATACAAGCTCCTGGAGCTCCTGATGCGCCGTGCGGGCCGGGTGATATTGCGCAACGCAATCGTGGACGCGGTCTGGAACGTGCAGGATGTAGAGGAAAACACGCTAGATGCTTTCGTTAGCCTCCTGCGGAACAAAGTGGATAAAGGCTTCAAGACGAAACTCATTCAAACCATCAGGGGAGCGGGATACTCCGTCCGTGAGGAGCCCGAGCCGTGAGGTCTTTTCCCATTGGGGCTCGGCTAACGGCTTGGTATTTCGGAATCCTTGCCGTAGTTCTGTCGCTTTTCAGTCTGACTGCCTACTTTGCGATGCGTAATAGCATTTATCGAACGGTAGATGAAGAACTTCGTGCGCGCATGGAAGGAGTTCGGCGGCTAATCGAGCGGACTGTTCGCTATGAACCCGATGACCTGCGTCGCGAGCTTCGGGAGCACTCCGAATTGGCAGGAAACACCCTGCTCCAGGTCGCAGATCGACAGGGCAATTGGCTCTATCGGTCTGCATCAACGGACCGCTATGAGATTCCCAGGCCCCGAGAGGCCTCAGGCGTGCCTTCGACTCTCGTACTCAACAATGTGCCCTTGCGCGTATTAAGTACAGAGATTCAAGTTGGGGACCAATCCTACTTCACACAGGCGGCTGCTCCGCTAGACGACTTTTACAGCGCTTTACATCGTTTTGTGACTTTGCTTGTTATATCAATTCCCATTCTCTTGCTCAGCGCAGCGGCGGGCGGTTACTGGATGAGTCGCAGAGCTTTGGCCCCGGTTGATCAAATCACGCAGACCGCGAGAAGTATCAGTGTTCAAAATCTTTCGAGCCGGTTAATTGTGCCGCGAACGGGCGACGAATTGCAGCGGCTTTCCGAAACGCTGAACAGCATGTTGGAGCGTCTTGAGGCCGCTTTCAAGAAAATCATCCAGTTCACCGCCGACGCGTCTCACGAGCTGCGCACGCCTGTGGCCGTGATGCGAACCAGAACGGAGCTTTCATTACGCAAGCCTCGTTCTGCTGACGAGTATCGCCAGACCATTGCCCAGGTTCATTCCGAGCTGGAGAAGACATCGGATCTTGTCGAAAGGCTCATGCTTCTGGCCAGAGCTGATTACGGCGTAGGGGCGCTCCAGCTCTCTACGGCGGATTTGGGTGAAATCGTTCGTGAAGTATGTAGTCAAGGAAAGATGTTGTCAGAAGCTAAGGAGATTGATTTTCGCGAGGAAATACCAAGCCAGCCTGTTTGGGTCAAAGCAGATGCACATGCGTTGCGGCGGCTGTTTTTGATCTTGATTGACAACGCAATTAAATACACACCCAAGGGTGGTCGCGTGGATGTTGTTGTAGGTCAAGAGAACGGCTGTGCAATTGGAGAGGTTCGAGACACGGGGATTGGGATTGCGCCCGAGGATTTACCGAACGTGTTTGAGCGATTCTACCGCGCCGATAAAGCCCGATCTCGCGAGTCGGGAGGCGTTGGCTTGGGCCTTTCTATTGGCCGCTGGATCGCGGAGGCTCATTCCGGGACGATTGAAGCTCAAAGTTCTCTGGGCGGGGGTTCGATCTTTAAACTGCGACTCCCTTTGGTCAACGGAGAGTCCCCGGACCTATCGAGTGCAAACTGAATTTATGACGCATCTTCAGACAATTTTCAGGTGTTCGACCTAATATCGAGGGCCTCCGTAGGGACCGCAAGTCGGCGCGCAAAATCTGCCCTGGAGGGAATCATGCATAACCGTCGGCTGTTGTTGGCCATGATGAGTTTTGTGTGTACGCCGGTACTCAGCGCCCACGGTCAAGATACGTCGGCTCTAAAACTGGTCCAAAGGATCCCCATGCCAAAGGTGCAAGACCGGCTGGACCATCTGGGAGTGGACGTGCCGGGCAAACGGTTGTTCATCGCTGCACTCGGCGACAAACAAAATACGGTGGAGGTCATCGATCTCAAATCGAACCAGCGGACCTCCAGCATTCCTGGGCAAAGCAAACCCCAGGGCATCTTCTATTCGCCTGATTTCAAGAAGCTGTTTGTAGCCAACGGAACTGACGGGACCTGTAAGATTTTCGCTGGAGATACATTCAAACTCATGGGTAACCTAGCGATTGGAACGGATGCCGACCACGTAGGGTACGACCCAGAAACGAAATACCTTTATGTTGGCGTCGGCGATGCGAAATCCGGAGCCCTCTCGGTTATCGACACGCGGACCGGTGCACATATTGGGGACATCAAAACGGATGCCCGTCCGGGCGGCATCAAGTTCGACAAATCGAATGCACAGATCTATGTGACGCTTGCCGGTTCCAGCAAGCTCGGCGTCCTGGACCGAAAAAAGCGCGAACAGGTCACGACCTGGGCTGTGGCGGGCGTTCCGGGAAATGTCGCGCTCGCCATCGACGAGAAGCATCATCGCCTTTTTGCCGGCTCTCGCATGCCGCCGCTACTAACGGTCCTGGACACTGAGACCGGCAAGACAATTACGCAAGTTGAGGGCGTCGATGGCATCGACGACCTTTGGTATGACGCCGCGCATCAGCGCATTTATGCTTCGGGCGGAAGAGGGTTTGATGTTGGTTCCGTTTACGTTTACCAGCAGCGCGACGCCGACCATTATGAGTTAATCGGAAAGGTTTCCACCTCACCAGGTGCGGGCACCTCCATTTGGGTAGCACAATTCGATCGCTATTACGTGGCAGCTCCCGCTCATGACAAGGAGGATGCCGCAATCTTGGTTTTCCAGCCGCAGCCGTGAGGGAGGCCAGGGATTCCGGGGAGGAAAAATCGAAGACTGCTGTATCGGGGTTTACGAAGTGCAACCTAAGAACTCTAAAATCGAGTCCACGGAAGCCGTATTTTAGCGGAGGAAATATATGAAGAATGTCTACGCTATGCTGGGGCTCTTCGCGGTTGCCGCCGCCGTTTTCTTTGGCTTGCGCAGCACTGCGCCATCCGCAGCGCCAGCTCCGGCGCCGCCACGCGAACTTCCGCCACTGCAACTCATTCAGCGAATACCCGTGCCGGGAGTCACGGGTCGCATCGATCATTTCACAGCATTCCCGAAACGCCGCCTCCTGATTTTTGCCGGCCTGGGTAACAATTCGATGGAGATTGTGAATACCTTCGAGGCCAAGGTCGTTCAGAGTACCAAGGGATTGGACGAACCCCAGGGCGTACTTTACGTTCCCGGCTTAGATAAGATCTTTGTGGCCAACGCAGGAAACGGCACGGTTAAAGTTTATGACGGCAAGACCTACGCTCTGCGCAAGAGTATCGCCTTGGGCGAAGAGTCCGATACTGACAACCTTCGCTGGGATGAAGATTCCAAGCGCGTGTTTGTCGGCATCGTGGGCGGCCTAGCCATGATCGACGCCGTAACGGAAGCCCGTGTGGGGAACCTGAAGGGCAGTGGTGGTCACTCCGAGTCG
>Ga0209160_1004916_pt1 | contig 10628 bp, 9 predicted proteins | sample GraSoiAngelo_153_FD_186167 | JGI IMG/M metagenome (GOLD analysis project Ga0209160, IMG submission 186167) | Grasslands soil microbial communities from the Angelo Coastal Reserve, California, USA - 14_1009_12_40cm (SPAdes) (version 2) | ecosystem: Environmental > Terrestrial > Soil > Grasslands ... | reverse complement strand
GGCCACCTTTACCGCAGGAATCTTTGTAGCTTTCGGAGCCCTTAGCTCGTTTCTCATTCCAGCTCAGAGGCCCGCAACGAAACAGGAGGCTGAGGTTCAGACGGTTGCTCATACGGGATTGGCGCTCAAGGTTGGAGCGTCAACGAAGAAGCTTAACGGGGAAAAGCAGTCAGCGTGAGAACATTCGGAATGAGTCTCTGAAGATTCTTCTTACGCGAGACGACCCTGGTTACTTGGTAACGTTTCGGAAATTGTACCGGCTTGACCCTGGATTGAGCACGTTCGTCGGCGGATTCGAATCCGGGAACCCAATAAGCAATCTGGAGGCAGGCCGGTTCTTCGACCGGTCTGCTTGTCTTATTACAAGGAATTGTTGATTAAAACGGTGGCGTGATTCCGGTATAGTCACCGATCACGTACGCGCTGTAGGGAGCGTTAAGTACGCTGGCCGTGTTGGGACTGTAGCCGGATTTGTTGACTGTGCCGTAGCTCGCAACGATCGCCTTCAACGGAGTGATCTCGATCACTTGGTCGTTGAATTGATCGCTGATTAGGGTGTTACCGTTTGCAAGTCTTACGGCGCGTGTCGGCAACGGCGTTGGATTGCTGCCGGTACGAGTATTGGTGAAGTACTGCCAGACCACGTTGTCGCTAGAGTCGACTTCAACAATACGCTCGTTGTTGGAGTCTGTGATCAGGGTGTTGCCGTTGACTAGACGGCTGGCGAATGCTACACCGCTGACGGAACTGTGGGCGGTGAAGGTTGCGATGATCGTGCTTGGGATGGTGTGTGTAACTTCGATGGCACGGTTATTGTTCTCGTCCGAGATCAATATGTGTCCATTTGCGAGTAGTTCGGCTGCGTTAGGATTGTTGAGCTGGTTCGGACCGTCGCCTATGACTCCATTTTGACCGTACTGCCAGACGATCGCATGGTTCGACTGTTGAACTTCGATTATCCGTTCGTTCCCCTGGTCGGTAATGAGTATGTTCCCGCTGCCGGGCAGAAACGTGTTCTGGACGGGCGTGTTCAGCTGATTAGGCCCGAAACCTGTGACTCCGAAGATGCCGTATTGCCAGAGGATGTTGCCACCCTTGTCGACGAGGATTACTCGGTTATCTACGCAACCAGACTTTTTGCAATTGGTCGTAGCTCCTGGGGGTATGCCTGTGCCCGACATTAATGTGAGGCTTCCTACTCGTTCGGCATCGTTAGTTCCAACGATCGCGCTGGCCGCGGTGTCTCCTGGACCATTCCCGAATTGCCAGACGATGGTGCCGTCTGGAGCTATTTCGATGACTCGGTTGTTGAACTGGTCCGTGATGAGAATGTTCCCTGGTTGGTTAAACTTGGAATTGGAGGTTACAGTCTTTGCTTGGGCTGGGAGGATGCTATAGGCGGCTACGGATGATACTGCGAGGACGATTAGGAGTAACGCTACAAATGATTTCTTCAAAGAGTAAACCCTTGGAAATTCACGAGTCGTTTGGCGAAGGCTTGTAAGCATATGCAATAATTATGCAAGAATTAGACTTAGAACTAGCCGAGGGGTCGGATTGGACCACTATCTTTGGAATAGGACATCGCTCACGGCGTTCGTTGTCAACTGGTCGGTAAGTCTCTTTCACGTCTTGAAACTTTACAATCTACCCCCCTTTTTTCCAACTTTATTTTCTACTGCGCCTCAAAATGAGGGAGATCTGCCGTTAATCGCTCAAAATGTGAGAATAGCATTTTGCGGAAACGGGTTTATTCATTTAAACATAGCGGAAATTTATGAGGGGGACATCGGGGGCCAGAAAACATGAGCGTATTTTGGCGATCAGGGGTCAAAATGGTGGCATTCAGCTCTCGGCATCGTTTAGGGCATCAATTTTCTTAAGTTGTCCGGTGCCCTATTGCTGATCGAGTTCCTTTGCACTAGATTTTAGTGGATTTCTATGTCGCCACCTGCTAATGGTCCGGACTTGGAATAACCCGTTCCGAGGGTTATCGAGAAGTGGTCCGGTCCCGGGACTGGGGAATCATTGTCCTGGACGCTGATCACGTAGCTTGCCTCTAAGCCGTTCGCCGTGCCAGTTCCCTTGAACGTGACTGTGTTACCGCTGAAATTGACCGAGGTTATCAACGCGGTGCGGAAGGACATGTTGATCGATTGGTCCACGAAAGCCGTCTTGCCCCTGACCCGACCGGAGGGGTCGACTGTTAGCTCAATACTGAAAATTCCATGGTCCTGTTGCGGATCGACATAGATGTACCCGCCTCCTGTTACTTTGCAGGTTGTTCCGAGTGGGCAGTTGGTGGGGACGGTCGTTGTGCGCATGATATAGTCGAAGCTCCGTGCTGCGTCCGCATCGACGAGTAACGGGTCGCCTTTCACGAACGCCTTGGACAATGCAGTGACGCTGAACAAGGTGTCGCCGGTAATCGGATTGCCGATATCCACCAGTGGGACGGTTACGGTGATCGTTCCCTTTGCCGTGTTGATCGATCCAGTCTCCGTTTTCTCGGCCGGGTAAAGTATGACCTTACAGTTCTGCGGGGTGTTCGTGATGCAACCGTCGCCCATGACCCCTGATGGGCTCGCTGATAGTCCGGTTCCAGCAAAGAAGGATGTTATCCCCGCTGCTGTCACGTTCGTCCCGGCATAGAATATTCTGTAGCTCTCCTCGCCGCCGTCGCCGGTCGATAGGAATTGCCATCTTGTCAACCACAATATCCCGTCCGTCCCGGCAGGTGGTAGGAGTGAGGCGAGGCTAGAAACCTGCATCGTTATGGTCAAGTGTGAAATGTCGGGTTGGGACAGTTTGACGGAGAGTATGTCCAGCGCGGGCTGATTGGACCCGGGACCAGTGAGTGAAAAGTGAGGGACCTGTGCGTCCCCAGCAGGGTCAGTAGCCCCAGTGGCAGTGTTGGACGATCCCTTAAGTGTCGTCCCGAAAGCTGTTGGTCCCGCATTCTGTGTAAGTTCGTACAGGGCTGCGCCGTGATGTTGGTTTGTGAGATCGTTATACATGATGTGGGCGGCTCCGTTCTTGTCAAGCGCGAGAGAGAAGAAATCGGCGAGACTCCGGTCTCCTCCCGAGATTGAGCAACCCAACCCTCCGGTGCATAATTGCCCGTAGTCGGTCGGGTGCTCGCTCGCCTGCGACATGTATACTGTGGGTGTTGCTGACAATGCATTCTGCACTTGGACGAAGTAGGTGAACCATTTCACCGTGGCTGCGGCTTGGCGGTTGTTGAACCAAGACGGGAAGTTGTTCGGATCGCCTCTTACAGCTGTTGCATAGAAGACAATATCGACCGTTCCATTCGCTCCCGCAGCAGCCCATGGCATGACGTTCGTGTTGGCCGGGTTTCCGTTTACCTGCAAGGGTGGTGACCAGTTGTTGCCGGCGTTCTTGGAGACTGTGACGTAGACGTTGTTATTGTTCGAGTCGACCCACGCGACATAGACATTCCCCGCACGGTCAGTAGTCAACGAGGAGAACAGGTGGCCCACAGCTCCGCCCGGACTCGTCGGCGTCGCGACATTGGTGAAATGTAATCCAGTACTCTGTCCATTCACCACGTGTGCCGCTGCAATCGATACATGACTCCCTACGACGCATGGAAGATAGAGCATTCTCATAACCGGGTCGAAGGTTAATCGGCCACACGGCGCTCCGCTGCCGACAAATTCTGTGTCCGCAGCGTTCTGGAACATCAAACCACCATTAAGGTCAGTCGGTCCGCTCGAGCCGGGTGATGATAGGATCTGCGAACCGAACGGTACCTGCCTGTATGTGAAGAACAGCGTATTGTCCGAGGCAGATGATGATATTCCGTTGTCGATTGCCAGCCACTGCCTATCGTCTACAGGAGTTGCGGATGCGAAATTGTTTGTTCTCCAATTGTGTCCTCCATCGTTTGAGACGGCGACAAGTATGGAGGCTAGACCTTCAAGGTCGGCGAAGTACAGGTTCCCCTGATCGTCGGTTATCACGTCAGAATCACCTCCTCCAGCTGGAGAAATGTTCGGGCGTAAGTCCAGTGATGATATGAGGTTGAACGTCTGTCCGCCATCAGTCGATTTAGAAAGGAAGCTTTGACCTGTAGAGAATCCCCATGGCCCGGTTGAATACACATTCCCCGCCTGGTCAATGTGAGCTAATGGCTCTCCCTGTGTTCGTTGGGCATCCACTACAGTCGCGGGTCCGAAGCCTATGCCTCCTGTCGGGAAGGATGGGTTCTGTACTGGAGGCGTGTTGGAAATGACGAGGTTTGCAAACCCGGAGTATGCCGAGGCGAGGACAAGGAATGGAACAGTTCGGATCTCGTATGTTCCTGGAGTTGGACTCTGTATCATGACCTGTTCCTGAGTCTCTCCACCACCTGCTGTGGACGATCCGACAAGTTGGCCATCCGTGGTCCGGTAGACGTAAAGATCAAAGTCGTTACTCCCGTCTGCCCATGTAATTGTAATGTTGGCAGATCCTGTGTGTGTCAGCCAAAAATCGAGCGCTAGGTCGATATTGAGGAGGAAGTGGTCGCATTGAAGGTTATTGGGGTCCAAGTTTGGTGGGCACTGCGAAGGATCTGCGTTAACTCCTGCGGCGAAGAATTGCCCCTGCCATGTCAGACTGGACGGTGATGTGGATATCGTTCCCCCGGAGGGTGTTGCCGCGCGGGTCGGATGACTCGCTATGCCGATCACGCTTGAGAATATTGCGACTAGCAGAATGATGATCTTGATTGGTCTGACGTAGCGTTTCCTGTTGAAAGCGACTGACAAGGAGGTTCGGATAGTCGAAGCTACAGTCTAGGAAGAAAAGGAATATTCCGCAAACAAATATTTCTAGAAAGTCGATAATTTCGGATTTCGATATATTGCGGACATCGCTTCCTTCTCTCGCGGGCCGAGATTAAGAGGAGTTAGAGGCAAGGGCTAACGGAGGGTTCGTTCGTCATTGGTTGTCGTGTAGATGTGCCTGGCAATCCAGACCCCCGCTTAATAGCACCAGTGCACCGCCAGCCACCCAGATGATCGGTTGATAGTAGAACAGGGGGTCAGCCGAGAGTACGATACCAACCGCAAGGAGGAGTCCAGGCCACTTTGGTAGATGCTTTGAACGCCATATCGCCGTGCCAAACATTACCGCTCCAAGAGCGAGTAAGAAAACTGCAATGCCCCCAAAGACTAGAGCGGTGGGGTTTGTGATCGACGCTGATTCTGAAATGGCGCTGATTGCTGTTTTCTCACCGCTGAGGTAGCGTCTTCCTAGGACAGGGGCCGTGAACGCATAGATTCCTATGAAGGGTAAGAAGAACATCGTACCAGTGAGAATTAGCAGGAGCCCTGAGAATGCGGGACGGTCCACTGGAGTCCCAGCCAAGAACAGGTAGAGGGCCAGAATGCCGATCAATAGCAACGCTGCGGATGGGATGCCGAGCATATTGCTCAGGCCAATATTGGAGGAAGCGCGTGCAAACCCTTCTGGATCAACTGCGGGATCGATCCCTACTCCAGGGACTAGGGCCGCAATTGTAGATAGAAGTCCTGACAGTGGTAGAGCCCATATGCCCCAACGAATCCTGTTCTGAATTGCCAATTCACTTCCATTTCGTCAGTATCTCTTCTCGCCGGAATGTAAGTCTGCTAATGTAGAAGAGAAACAGATCAATTGCCAGGAGCACGGTAGAGATGATGAGTAGATTGTTCGCATCGAGTGTGAGAATTCCAACCTCTGCTGAGACATAGATTCCGGCAAACGGCAGAACTACGAGCGTTCCTAACTGTTGAGCAGATCTAACGTCGTTGATTCTCGAGGATATGATGACGTTCAGGAGGACGCTGAGTATGGCGGAGAGGGGTGCTGTCAGCAAAAGGACGACACCTATTGTCCAGTTTGGAAAATACAAGTACCCGAGCGTGTTGCGGGTCACCTGATCTATCAACACCATGAATAATGTGGCACTAGCGAAGATTGCGGCGATGGGCGGAAGGAACGCTGCAATAATCTTTCCGATTAGAAGTTCTCCGTCTGTTATTGGCGTGGCGAGTAGAGGCTCAAGACTCCTTTCCACCTTTTCGCCCACGAGACTGTAGGACGCTATGACAGTGGGGAGCGTTGCCGCGGGGATGATGAAGAAGAAAGAAAATGCGTCCAACAGTCGAAGCAACAATTCTGCGGGAATACCTCCGCTCCTGGCGCCGGCAAACCGGAGGACCAATGGTAACCCTATGGCAACAAACAGCGGAAAGACCACTACACCGTAAACGACACCTTTCTTCTTCCTGAAAATCTTGAGGTCTTTCGAGGCGACGATCCAAGACTTGGAGAGCTTCACCTGTTATCTCCAACCGTTTTCAAATACACATCCTCTAGGCTCGGGGTGCGTTCTGTAACGAACTGGATACGGCCTCCTGCTGATACGATTGCCTCTATAATGATCGGATTCTCCTTTGAGGGATCGACCACGTCTATGACGAGTCTGCTGTCTTCGACCACTATTTTCTTCGGTCCGAGTCTCGTGACCGCCTTTATGATAGAGTCGTTTACCTCGTCGAGTTGGACTACTGTCTTCCTTCCCCAGAGGGAGGCCTCAAGTTGCTGTGGAGTGCCTATCGTCAGTAGCTTTGTCTTGAGTATCCCGATCTTGTCGCAGATCCGCTGCGCCTCGTCCAAGTTGTGGGTGTTGAGAAAGATCGTCCTTTTCTCCTTCTTCAATTCGAGGATGAATTCTCTTACGGTTTTGGAAGACTCGGGGTCTAGGTTTGCGGTCGGCTCGTCGAGGAAGAGGACCTGGGGATTATGCACTAATGCACGAGCGATCGCGAGCTTCTGCTTCATCCCCTTTGAAAACACTCCAGTCGGGACGTCTCTCTTCTCCCAGAGACCAAGCATCCTGAGAAAGCGCTCTATCCTCTCGCGCCGATCCTGTTCATTGACCCCATAGAGGCGGGCGTAGAAATCTAGATTTTCGAAAGCGCTCAACTCATTATAGAGACCAACATTTTCTGGAAGCAGGCCGACCAGTTTTCGGATCTCCATTGAATCGGCATCTTTTCCGACCTCGTAACCCCCTACTCGTGCACTTCCGCTCGTCTTGCCTATCAGACAGCAGAGTATCCTGACGGTAGTGGTTTTGCCAGCCCCGTTGGGTCCCAGGAAGCCAAAGACTTCGCCATCCTCAACTCGTAGCGAGACCCCGTCAACCGCGACCTGATCGCCGAACTTTCTAGTGAGATTCTCGATTTCAATCAAGGCAAACTGCGGGAAAGATTGTTCAGGGTGATTTAGCACTTAGGGGTCGCGTTGTCCGAGGCCACCAAGAGAGTCGAGGATCTTGCCTGCGACACGGTCGGGTTCGTCGATCCAGACGGCGTGCCCTGCATCTGGAATCAGATCGAATTGGCTTATGGGCACCCGGGCGGAGGCGACTCTTCCTTGGTCGACGGTCGCGAAGACGTCCTTCTCACCCCAAATAAACGTCGTAGGGATCTGGAGCTTCGGCCACTGCTTGTCAAGCAGTAAAGATGAGATTAGACCTTGCTCGGTCATTATGCTATCCAGGAACCATCGGAATGATTGGTAATTACGTAGGAGATTGAACCGTACACAGTCAATGAATTCTATGGACACGCGTTCTGGGTGTGCTACGAGTCCCGACAAAAACTCAAGAATGCGACTACGTGCTGCAGGTTCGGCCATGGCGGATCGGATGATGTCGCCTGAGTTGGGGATCGACAGCTCGCGCATGAGCTTCTGTGCATGATAGATTCCTGGGGGGACGAACTGCTGGAGCCCGGCCGGCATTCCCGGAAGAATGAGATGGCTCACGCGCTCAGGGTGTTGGAGATAGAACGAGATCGCCAAGAAGCCGCCCATCGAACTTCCCACCAACGGGACCCTTCGTAAGTCACAATCGTCCAAGACATCTGAGAGGAAAGTTGCGCTGAGCTCCGACAGGTCGACGCGCCGATAGTCGAATGGGTCAGATAATCCGTGTCCAGGTCTGTCAGGAATGTACAGATGGAATCGACGTGCCAGGATAGGTAGGATAGGAGCCCAGTCGCCGGCTTCGCTTAGCCCTCCGTGTAGCAAAACCAGTGGAGAGCCTTCGCCGACTTCTATGATCTCCGTTGCTCCACCCGACCACCTTAGACTTCGTGTCCGAGCATCAGGGACGTATCGAGACAATAGTTTCTTCCTGGCCTCACGCAACCCTCGATCGCCAGTCGAGTCAATCCATCCGGCTGTGTCAGAATCTTCAATTTCGACGTTCAATCCGAACTAATTCACTTGTTCATCGAGACAGGGTTCCCACCTCTTAATCCCACCTTGAGCACGGCTAGTCAAAAGGGACAAATCCAACAGAAAGTTTCTCCTTTCAACGATTAGGATTCGGCAAATGGACAGCTTGGATATCAGAATCTACAGGGAATTTTTCCATCCCAGAACAGGTCTTCCTCTTGAACCTGATATTCGGAGATCTTACCGTAATGTGGCAAGGAAGCTAAGGATTGACGAAGTCACGGTTAGGAATAGGATCAAGAGATTACAGCTCTCTGGATTCCTGAAGGGATGGCGGGTTATCGTAAATCCCAACCTTCTAGGTGTGCATTTGGCTCAATTGTGGCTTAACGTCCAACCCCTAACCCGGAAGGACGCCTTAATCGAGAAATTGAAACTGATGCATGGCGTATTGGCGATGTCGGACTGTTACGGATCCACGTTATCGGTTATTCTCATGTACGAAGGTGAGATCTCCGCAAGAAAAGAGTTTGATCTTATTCAGAGGATAGCGAACGCAGAGAGATTGGTACGAGCCAACATTCCCTTTCCAGACAGCACGATCGAGTTAACCCATACGGATTGGAGAATCATTGAGGCTGTTCGAGCAGATCCGCGCCAATCCTATCCTAGAATTGCCAGAGAGGTTGGAGTTTCCTCCAAGACCGTAAGACGAAGACTCCAGAGGATGATGGAAGAAAGAGCCTTATTCGTTATCCCGAGCCTGAATCCAGGAGCACTCGACGGCGCGATAATAGCTGATCTCGTCGTCTTCTACGCCAACCCCGAATCAAAATCCGTCATCGATAAAGGGATTGTCTCTCGATATGATGAGCTTCTCATTCGGGCCGAGTTGGGTGATAGAGAACACGGCTTCTTCAATCTGATAATTACGAATATTTCCCAGGCAAAGGAGATCTCGACTTGGGTAAAGGAGCAACCTGGAGTCGGAAATGCCTTCGTTGAATTGGTGCAAGACCGGATTGAATTATACGAATCTCTGAATGAACCTGTGGACAAGAAGCTGAGCGAGGCGGCAACTGTCAGGGTTCCGTGATGTCATAGTAGGAGGCCAAGTGTTTAGCTACATAGGATTGCAGAGGCACGAGTCTTCTTCAGCTATGTCAGCCGAAGACTTTGAGCTTGTACTTTTTCGTCAACTCAGGAACCCAATCGTCCCATCCTAGAGTCGCACGGTACTTGGAGCTGAGGGCTTGGATCTTTTCTAGATCAGGCCTGCCCTTCCCGAATAATTCGCCGGCTTCGGCAAAGAATTTTTCGAATCCTGCTGGCGAAATGATTTCGATGAGTCTGGCAGGCTTGTCTGTGGGATTCCAGAAGCTATGGGGGATGCCTCGGGGCTTCAGAACATAATCGCCTGGATCTGCAAGAAAAATCTCGTCACCAACCCTTGCTCCGAACTGGCCTTCTACAACGTAGGAATACTCGTCGGTATCATGGTGAAGATGTGGCGGGACGAGAGTTCTCGGCTGCACCGGGTGCTCGACTATTGAGAAGGCGTGGCCTGTCTCTTCGCCTGTTATCTTGAACTTGACGCCTACTCCGCCCATGGAAACAAGTTTGCCTTCGCTAGACGGAATCTTGAGGCGGCCATGTTGCCTGGCAGAATCATGTTTTTGCATGAGACCGGAAATTAACTTGGTTTGTTAATAGATTTTGCCACAAAATTGCATGTGACCCCGATTAGGGCCTTGCATCCGATTATTACCCGGTTCTAGATGCTGGCCGTCAACATCAGGGACAAACGGGGAAAACCAGTATGCTCCTTGCTTGGAACGACGACACGGGCGAGATTCGGGTCCTGGGTTGAGGACTGCGTCAGGAAGAACTCATCGAATAGCCACTGAGCCCAGTCGCTTCAACAGCATCGATACGCCTCCGAATCCCGGGCCGGCCAGGCGGGTAGGACATTGAAGGCCGCTTCTCACGCATTAACTCCGGGAATGCTCGGCCGATCTTTCCAAGTCCAGACAGGAAGAGCTGCTTTTGAATCATGGAAGCAGTCTGCTGATCCGCCATTAGCCTGAGCTTCTTTTCGAATCGAAAGCCAAGAAAGATTTGTAGAATCATTGCGAAGATTAGTGCTGTTCCTGAGTATACTCCATAGAATGCGAGCCAGAAAGGTGTTGGATGTCCGCGGCTAGTAACCGTTCCGTTGAGGTTGATTATTCCGAGTTGCCAGAGAGCTAGTGGAAGAATCAGGTAGATTATCGTTAGTGGAACTATTCTGATCAGTAGTCCGATTCTTCGTTTGGCTCGGAATTTCTGTTGGTAGAGGAGCTCGGAAATGATTAGTGGAATCCATTCTTCAGTGTCTAGCTTGTCCTGTG
>Ga0209160_1004915_pt1 | contig 10630 bp, 9 predicted proteins | sample GraSoiAngelo_153_FD_186167 | JGI IMG/M metagenome (GOLD analysis project Ga0209160, IMG submission 186167) | Grasslands soil microbial communities from the Angelo Coastal Reserve, California, USA - 14_1009_12_40cm (SPAdes) (version 2) | ecosystem: Environmental > Terrestrial > Soil > Grasslands ... | reverse complement strand
CCCAAGTCGTCGAGCATCTCACGGGCGCCCAGGTGCTGGCCCCGTTTGACCGCAGTGCGGTGGCGTCCCGTGAGGCCCTTGCCGGCGTGGCCGATTTTGCGGAGGTGCGCGGCCAGCACCATGCAAAGCGGGCGTTAGAGGTAGCGGCGGCCGGCGGGCACAACGTCCTGCTGGTCGGTCCCCCAGGATCCGGGAAGACGATGCTGGCGCAGCGGCTTCCCGGAGTTCTCCCGCCGATGACGCTGGATGAGGCGATCGAGAGCACGCGGATCCACAGTGTCGCGGGCCTGCTCCGGCCCGGTCAGGCGCTGTTGCCGGTTCGCCCGTTCCGGGCGCCCCATCATTCGATCTCGGACGCCGGGTTGATCGGCGGGGGCACGGTGCCGAGACCGGGCGAGGTTTCGCTCGCGCATAACGGGGTCCTGTTTCTCGACGAGCTGCCCGAATACCGCCGCAATGTCCTGGAGAGCCTGCGCCAGCCGTTGGAGGAGGGCACCATTTCCATCACCCGGGTGTCGGCGGCGTTGACCTATCCGGCACGCGTCATGCTGGTCGCCGCCATGAATCCCTGTCCCTGCGGCTTCCTGGGTGATCGGATCCGGCCGTGTGGGTGTCATGCTGGTCGCCGCCATGAATCCCTGTCCCTGCGGCTTCCTGGGTGATCGGATCCGGCCATGTGGGTGTAACTCCCACCAGATCCAGCGCTATCGCGCGCGGGTGTCTGGTCCGTTACTGGACCGGATCGATCTGCATGTCGAGGTGCCGGCGGTGCCGTTTCGAGACTTGGCGGCGGATGAGCGCGGCGAGGAGTCCGTGTCGGTCCGCGAACGCGTCGTTTCAGCCCGCGCGCGGCAGGTCGAGCGCTATCACGGATCGGGGGCGCACAACAACGCCCAACTGCGACCGGGCCAGCTCAGGAAGTACTGCCGGATCGACGGGCCGGGGCGGACGCTGATCGAACAGGCGGTGGCGCGGCTCGGGCTCTCGGCGCGAGCTTACATGCGGATCCTCAAGGTCGCGCGCACGATCGCGGACCTGGAGCAACGGGACTCGATCGCCGCCGAGCACGTGGCCGAAGCCATCCAGTATCGGAGCCTAGATCGGCAGGTGGTGTGAGTTTGGCATGGCCAGGCCAGTTGAAATTTGCTTGCCAATTACTGAGCAAGCTTATAGGATTTACTGTAGCTATTGGCCCAATAACTGGCGGATGAGAAGGGCTTTTCCGAAAGGGGATGCGATGAGTAGGATCGATGATCTCAAAGCTGAAATCGAGCGCCTTCCCAGTGAGGAGTTCACCGAACTTTTCCGGTGGCTCTCGGAGAAGGACTGGGAGAAATGGGACAACCAGATCGTGGCGGATTCCCAGGCTGGGAGGCTAGATTTCCTGATCCGGGAAGCGCACGAGGAGAAGGCCAAGGGTCGGCTCAAGGACCTGTGAATGCATCGCACCACTTATGGGAAGGGTGAGCGGTGGAGCAGGAGCAATTAGAAGAGATTAAGCGACACTTTGGGGTGATTGCTGAGGCGCTTCGTAGTGACGTTCGCCAGGTCGCCGAAGGACATGCGGTCATTCGCCATGAGATTCAGGAGTTCCGCGCCCAGGTACGGGATGAATTCCGAGAAGTGCGGGCGCTGCTCCGCCTCTCCTTCGCGCAGTTAGACCAGCGCATCAGCCGGTTGGAATCAGGCCGCACAGAATAAATTGGGGCCAGGTTCGAATTAGCCGCGAATTTGTAGTGTAAGGGTTGACAGGCAGGAAAAAAGGAGGCCGGCGATGAGGTAGATCCAGTCGCCGGCCTTTGGCGTCCTTACTTCTTTTCTTCCATTTTCTTCACTTCTGTTTTCTTTGCCTTTTTCGCCTTCTTAGCTTTCTTCGCGGCCTTAGTCCCGTTCGTCTTGCCCTCTTCCTTCTTCATCTCACCACCGGCCGGAGCTGCCGGGGCCGCCGGCGTGGCCGGCGGGGCGGACGGGGCTTGTGCAAAGGTCGAGGAACTGAAGGCTAGGCCGATCAGCACGGCGAAAACTGCTGCTAGGATCGTTTTCATCGCGAACTCACCTCCTTCTCGTTAAAGACTATGGTCCTGTCTGAGAAGACAGCATAGGCTGTGCCAACATGGCCTTTTCTTAATTATCAATGTCATGCAGGATTGCAGCGGTATCCAGGTGGGATCGCACAAGTACCGGATGCCGGGATTGGGGCAGGCGATGCCCCGAAAGGGCTGATCGCGCGGCTGTCACTGTTTAGCGCGGCGAAGCACCGGACTGCATCAGAGGCAGGCGGACGTGGACTGTCGTCCCCTTGCCCTCCTCGGTGGCCACAGAAATTTGCCCGTTGTGCGCGTCCACCACGTCTTTCACGATCTTGGTGCCCAGCCCGGTGCCGCCTGCTTTGCGGCTGATGGCGTGGCCGGTGAAGAGGCTGTCTCGGACCTCGGGCGACATGCCGCGCCCGGTGTCGATGACAGACAAGTGAACGGCCTCATCGGCCAGATCGATGTGCCCCCGGACCATGATGGAGCCGCCGCCCGGTATCGCCGCGATGGCGTTATGGATCAGATTGTAGAACGCGTTGAAGAGCCGGCGTTCATCGGCCGAGATCAGCGGGATCGCATCGAGACCTTCGGCGCGGAGGGAAATTTTCTTCTCGTCGGCGAGCACGTGCAGGGTCTTCATCACGTCGTCGACCACGGTGGCGACGCGGCACGGAGCGAACTGGGGCGGGGTGCTGAGGCCCTTGATGCAGTCCCCGATCTCGCGCACGCGGTCCTGGATGCGCCGGGCAGCGTCCTGGAGCAAGCCGATCACCCGGTTGCAGAGCATCTGGCTGGTCTGCGTGCCGCTGATCCCCACGGCGGTCAGGCTGCCGAAGAGCTTGTTCAGCTCGGTTTGCAGGAACTCCGCGCCGGTGATGACCGGGGTGAGCAGGTTTTTGATGTCATGCCCGATGTCGCCGAGGAGGCGCGCGACTTCGGCCAGCTTGGCGGCTTCGAACAGGCGCGCCTGTTCGATGGCCTGCGCGGCTAAGGCGGACACGATCGTGAGGATGTCGATGTCGTCCTTGTTGAGCTCCCCGCTTCGCTTGTTGAGGACTTCGAGCACGCCGATGGGCTGGCCTTCCCAGCGTTTCAACGGGATCGCGATCATATCCAGGGTCTTGTATCCGGTGGTGTCGTCGATGCCGGAGAAATGGCGGGTATCCCGCGCCACGTTCCCGATGATGGCGGGCTCTCCGGATTTGAAGACCGCGCCGGCCACGCCCAGGTCCCAGGGGATGGCCGTGCCGCGCAACTGCTCGGCTTTCTCTCCGATGACATAGCGGAAGACCAGTTGCTGAGTTTTGTCGTCGGCCAGCAGCACCGAGCCGGCGTCCGCGTCCACCACTTCCAGAGCGATGCGCAGCGCGTTCTCGACCAGTTCGTCCACGTTGATGTGCTGCGAGAGGGCCTGGCAGATGAGGCGGGCGGCTTCGAGTTCGCGCTCGCGCTGGACCAGGCGGCGGTCCAGCTCCCGACGAGGCGCGCGGCGGCGGTCCGCGGAGTGCCCTGGGTTGGGAGAAAATGGCCCCCGGTTACTCGCCACGTGCGCCTGATCGCCTCCTTTGCACCACACCGGACTGAACACTCACTGGCGGTATTGAGTATCCGCGCACGGCAGATCGAAGTGCGCGGTCCCGCAAGCGAGGTGTGGAGCTGGCGAGAGGAATCGAACCTCCAACCTGCGGTTTACAAAACCGCTGCTCTGCCGTTGAGCTACGCCAGCGCCCAAGGGCTGGCGTTATGGTAGCATACTTCACTACGGGGAATGCCACCCCCGCACGAATTTTCCGAAAGGACGCCGTCTGTGTTATAGTGTCGTTGCTTCTTGGACGTTCAATGGAACCATGGTCACGCTTCGTTTATTGGGAAACCTGACAGCGGCGAACGGCGAGCGCGCCCTGGAGTGGGAGCTCAAGGAGCCGACGTCTTTGAGGCAGTTGCTCCTCGCTCATCAGGAGGAAATCCCCGACGTGATCAGGCTCTGGAAAGAGACGGAGTGCATGTTCACGGTCGGGGTCAAGATCGCGGCGGAGTCGACGGTGGTAAAAGACGGCGATATGGTAAAAGTCACGCCCCATAACAGCCAGCTCTCCTCTGCGGATTTCCCGATCGGCACTGGGGGAACGGTCTAGGCACTGCGCAAGGGCTCTTACCGGGTCTTGCGGGCTTTTCTCCTCTCCTCAGGCTCCAGCAGGCGCTTGCGGATCCGGATCGAGGCCGGCGTCACTTCCACCACTTCATCCGGGCCGATATACTCAAGGGCGAACTCGAGCGTCATCTCGCGGGGAGGGGTCAGGACGATCGCCTCGTCGGAGCCGGAGGCACGCATGTTCGTCAGGTGCTTGGCCTTACAGACGTTCACGTCCAGGTCTTCGTCCCGCGCGTTCTCGCCGACCACCATCCCTTGGTAGACCTCCACGCCGGGGCCGATGAACAGAGCGCCCCGCTCCTGCGCGATGTTGAGTCCGTAGGCGCTGCTGGTTCCGGTCTCGTACGCGATCAGCGAGCCGTGGGGCTCCACTTCGAAGGCGCGCGGATCGGCCTTCTCGTAGCAGGCAAACATGTGGTACAGGATGACGGTGCCCTTGGTCTTGGTCAGCAACGCGTTCTTCAAGCCGATCACCCCGCGGGTCGGGATGTGGTACTCGACGTGCAGGTCGCCGTGGATCGTCAGCTTCATGTGGCGAAGCTTGCCGCGGCGCCGGCCGACTTCTTCGATGACCGGGCCTTGGAACTCCACTGGCACCTCGATGGTCAGGTCTTCGTAGGGCTCCAGCGTCACCCCGTCCGCTTCGCGTAAGATCACTTTCGGCTGGGAGACCTGGAGCTCGTAGCCTTCCCGGCGCATTGCCTCGATGAGGACCGCAAGGTGCAGTTCGCCACGGCCGGCGACCAGGAACTGGTCGGTGGAATCGGTTTCTTCCGCGCGCAAGGAGACGTTGGTCTCCAGTTCCTTGTACAGCCGTTCGCGCAGGTGGCGGGAGGTGACGTACTTGCCTTCCCGTCCGGCGAAGGGGCTCGTATTGACCGAAAAGGTCATCTGGACGGTCGGCTCGTCGATAGCTACGGGTGGCACGGGGACCGGCTGCTCGGGATCGGCCAAGGTCTCGCCGATCATGATCTCCGGGAAGCCGGCGACGGCCACGATTTCGCCCGCCTCGACTTGGTCCACCTCTTTACGTTCCAATCCTTCGAAGACAAGGAGGTCAGTGGCTTTGCCGGGGACTAGGGTCCCGTCGGTCTTGATCCGCACCAACGCCTGGCGCTTGGTCAGGGTGCTGGAGAGCAGCTTGCCAATGCCCATCTTGCCCTTGTAGGGATCGTGGGCCAGGGCGAGTACCAGCAACTGGAGCGGGCGGTCCTGCCCGATCGCCGGCGGAGGGATTTTCCCGAGAATCGTGTCCAGCAACGGCGTAATGTCCGCGCCCGGCTTCTCTGGGTCCAGCGAGGCTGTGCCCTGCAGAGCAGAGGTGTAGACGATAGGAAAGTCCAGTTGATCGTCGCTGGCGCCCAGGTGTCCGAACAGGTCGAATGTGCGGTTGACCATGTCCTCGATCTGGGCATCGGGCCGGTCAATCTTATTGATGACGACGATGGCCTTGTGTCCCAGGCCCAGGGCCTTGCGGAGCACGAAGGTGGTCTGCGGCATGGGACCTTCCTTGGCATCGACCAGTAGCAGGACGCCGTCCACCATGCGCAGCGTGCGTTCCACCTCACCGCCGAAGTCGGCATGTCCGGGCGTGTCCACGATGTTGATCTTGACCCCTTTATAGACCACGCTGGCGTTTTTGGCTTTGATGGTGATACCCCGCTCGCGCTCCTGGTCCATCGAGTCGAGAATGCGCTCACCCATGCTCTCGATGTTGCGGTGCACGTGGGTCTGCTTCAGGATCGCGTCCACAAGGGTCGTTTTCCCGTGGTCCACGTGCGCGATGATGGCGATGTTGCGAATGTCTGTTCGGCGCATGGTGATCATAGGGAGACTTTACTCTAACGCAACTGCGTCGGAGGAATCAAAGCTTCGCCTGCCGTCCTTGTGATTTCGGGGAGGGCACGGTATCATACTGATCGGTGCGCAAGGTAAGGCATGACATTCGCTGAGCGCTTCTCACAGCTCTTACAGCATCTCTTACGGAATCTCTTACAGCGTCGCCAGTCCGTCTGGAAAGCCCTGCTGTGGGGTGCCGTCACGGTCGTCGTGATCGGCTTTGTGGCGGGTCTGGTCACGGTGGGGTACCTGCTTCAAGACCTGCCCCCCATAACCGGCCTGCACGAGTACCAGCCCAGCCTCGTGACCCGTGTCTACTCGGCCGACAAGCAAGTGATCGGCCAGTTCTTCGTGGAACGCCGGATCCTCGTCCCGCTGGATAAGATCCCCCGGCAGTTGGTGAATGCGTTGGTGGCGATCGAGGACTCCCGCTTCTTTGAGCATCGGGGCCTGGACTTTGTCGGCATCGCCCGGGCCGCGATCACGAACCTTGCTTCCGGGAAGATCCGTCAGGGCGCCAGCACCATCACACAGCAGTTGGCGCGCTCGCTCTTCCTGTCTCCCAAGCGGGACTTCGAGCGCAAGGCGAAGGAGGCGCTCCTGGCCTTGAAGATGGAGCAGATCCTGGGCAAGGAGCAAATTCTGGAGCTGTACCTCAACCAGATCTACTTCGGGCACGGCGCGTACGGAGTGCAGTCCGCCGCCCATACCTACTTCGGCAAGGACGTGGGGGAGATCACTCTGGCGGAGGCGGCGTACTTGGCGGGCCTGCCCAAGGGCCCGGCGGACTACTCCCCCTACTACCATCCCGATGCCTCCAAGAAGCGCCAGGCCACGGTGCTGAGACGGATGGTGGAAGAGCGGTTCATCACCACGGCTGAAGCAGACGCGGCGACGGCGGCAGAAGTCCAGTTCAAGCGTCTGACGCGGGACGAACCGGCGCCCTACTTCGTCGAGCATATACGGCAGCGGTTGATGGCCACCTACGGCGAAGCCATGGTGTACAAGGGCGGGCTGCAGGTGTACACGACGCTGTCCTTGCCGGAGCAGCAGACGGCGACGACCATCCTCGAACAGGGCCTCCGCGAGCTGGACAAGCGACAGGGCTACCGCGGGCCGCTCCGCCGGAGTGCGTCGCCTGGCGAGTTTTCCGCGAAACGGGTCAACAGCGGGGCCTCGGCCGACGCGGCGTCGCGCCCCGGCGGGATCATCGAGGCCGTCGTGACGAGAGTGGAGAAGGACGGGCTTACGGTGTTGGCGCGGGGGCTGACGGGACAGATTGCCACCGACGATCTCATATGGGCCCGCCGAAGACTGAAGGGCCCCGATCCCATCAAGCACGTGAAGGACACCGGCGCCAAGACGCCAGATGAGCTGTTCAACATAGGGGACGTGATCGAGGTACGCGTCAAGAAGATGGTGGGTAACGTCGCCCAGATGACCCTGGAGCAGACCCCCCTTGTCGAGGGCGCCCTGCTGTCGCTCGATCCCCGCACGGGAGCCGTCCGGGTGATGATCGGCGGCTACGATTTCCAACGGAGCGAATACAACCGCGCGACATCCGCCAGGCGGCAGCCCGGCTCGGCGTTCAAGCCGATGATCTACGCCGCGGCGGTCAACCAGGGGCTCTCGCCGGGGACCCCGATCGTGGATTCCGGGGTCGTCTACAACGAGAACGACGCCGATCTGGTCTGGCGGCCGGAGAACTACGACCAGCAGTTCTACGGGTTGAGCACCTTGCGCGAGTCGCTGGTGCACTCGCGCAACGCCGCGACCGTGCGCCTGCTCGAGAAGATCAGCATCCCCCCGGTGCTGGACCTCGCCCGGAACCTCGGGATCACCTCGCCGCTTGCCAACGACCTCACGCTGGCGCTGGGGTCCTCGGGGGTGACGCTGCAGGAGTTGACGGCCGCCTACGGGACGTTCTTCAACCAGGGCATCCGGCTGGAACCCTACACGATTGAGTCCGTGCTGGACGCGAACGACAAGGTGCTGGAAACGCACGTCCCGGATCCGCGCGCCGTGATGACGAAGGAGTCCGCGTACCTGATCACCAACATGATGGAGGACGTGATCCAGCGGGGGACCGCCCAGGCGGCGAAGGACATGGGACGTCCTCTGGCCGGCAAGACCGGCACTACGAACGATTTCACCGACGCCTGGTTTGTGGGTGGCGCGCCGAATCTGGTGACGGGCGTCTGGGTGGGGTTCGACGAGATCCGGACGTTGGGAGACAGAGAGACCGGATCCCGGGCGGCGCTCCCGATCTGGATGAACTACATGACACTCGCGCTGGAGTCCTTACCGGTGGTGCCGTTCACCATGCCGGACGGGATCGTAGAGGTCACGATCGACCCTGCCACCGGCCTGCTGGCGCCGGAGGGGTTGGATCAGGCCATGGTCGAGGTGTATGTCAAGGGGACCGAGCCGACCAAGCACGCCGAAATGAAGTCCTCGCCCTCCCAGTTCTTCAAATTCGACCAGATGTAATGTAGGGGTGACCCCACGTGATCGCCCACAGGATAAGACATTGGGGGCAGAGGCGGCGTTACTTCAACCGCTGCACCGTCTCGCGGAGTTCCCGGACCTCCTGGGCAAACAAGTCCAGGTGAGCGTCTCGCTGCGGCTGATCGCCTTTGTACTTCCAGAGACGCTTGAAAATGGCGAACAGCTCCTTTTCCTTGGTGACGGCAAGAGCGTAGGCCGGTGTCTGAGCCTGTTCCTTGGTCACCCCACAGAACGCGTTGTCGAGGGCGTGAAACTGATTGTGGAGATCATTCAGTGACTGATCATACCCCTTGCCGCCTCGGGCGGCCTTGGCACTCGCCTCCAGCATAGTCGTGAGGTTCAAGATCGTCTCCACTCCATTCGCCCCTTTGGCTTTTTGCAGGTACTCATCGGCTCTTGGCCAGAACAGGTAACTGCATCCCGTCAAGCTGATCAGCAGCATGGCTGCTGCGAGCAAGTTCGTGAGTGACCGCATGGTGACCTCCGTTGGCGTGATGGGAATGGTTCTCATTTCCCCTTACCCGTGGGCGTCCTTGTATTCCTCGTGCCAGGCCATCTGGATGGCTTCAAGGATCTTCTCGTTGGACTTCCTCGCATCGCCGATGAACCCCGGAATGGCGGTCACCCACTGATGGAGATCGGTGAACCGGATCGTCAGCGGGTCGGTGTCCGGGTGCCGCTCCATGAGCTGAAGCGCAATCTCTTCGGTATCGTTCCAGTCTAGCTCCATGGGGTCACCTTAGAAGTCTGACAGCTTCTTGTCCTTCAACGCTTCCTGCAGCGTGCTGTTCATGAGCTTCTCGGCCAGGCTGTAGGAGGCCTTGTCCAGCTTCTCGATCGCCTCTCGGATGGCGCGGTGGTCGGCGCCGGCCATGGCGGACTTGAGGTTGGCGACCGCTTCCTGGATGGCTGCCCGCTCCTCGGGGGTGGCCAGATTGCCGGCGCGCGCCAGCGCCTTCTCCGTGGCCCGCAGCATGCTCTCGGCCTCATTCATCGCCTCGATCCGCTGGCGTTCCTGGATGTCTTGCTTCGCATAGACGAACGAGTCGCGGATCATGCGCTCGACTTCCTGGTCCGTCAGGCCGTAGGAGGGCTTGACCTCGATGGACTGCACCTCGCCCGTGCGCACGTCCCGCGCCGTGACGCTGAGAATCCCATTGGCATCGAGCATGAAGGTCACCTCGATGCGGGGGACACCGGCCGGCAGGGGCGGGATCTTGAGCTGGAAGCGCGCCAGACTCCGGTTGTCCTTGGCGAGCTCGCGCTCCCCTTGGAGGATATGGATGTCCACGGAGGTCTGGCCGTCCACGAACGTCGTGAACAGTTCCTTCGCGCTGGTGGGGATCGTCGTATTGCGGCGGATGAGGCTGCTCATCACGCCGCCCATCGTCTCGATCCCGAGGGTCAGCGGGGTCACATCGAGCAGCAGCATGTCCTGAATGCCGCCCGACAGGATGTCGGCCTGCACGGCAGCGCCCAGGGCCACCACTTCGTCCGGGTTGAGCTCGCAGTGGGGCGTCTTCCCGAACAAGGCCTGGACCCTCTGCTGCACAAGCGGCATCCGGGTGGACCCACCGACCAGCACGACTTCATCCACGTCGGTTGCCGTCAGGCCGGCATCCGCGAGGGCTTGGCGGCAGGGCGCCAGGGTCTTCTCCACCAGATCGTCCACCAGCTTTTCCAACTCGGTCCGGGTGAAAGTCCGGCGGTAGCGGCTTTTGCCGTCGGGGAGCGGGACTTCCACGACGGCCTCGGTGTCCGAGGACAGGCGGCACTTCGCCTGCTCGGCCCGGACGCGCAATTCCTGCTGGAGCTCGGGTCGTCCCTCCACGGAGAGGCCATGCTTGGCTTTGAGGTCCTGCATCATCACATCCACGAGCCGGCGGTCGAAGTCGTCGCCGCCGAGGTGCGTGTTGCCGTTCGTGGCCAGGACTTCGAAGATGCCGCTCTTGAGCTTGAGGATCGAGATATCGAAGGTGCCGCCGCCCAGATCGTACACGGCGATGATGCCCTGCGTACGCTTCTGGAGGCCGTAGGCCAAGGAGGCGGCGGTCGGCTCGTTGACGATCCGCACCACCTCCAGGCCGGCGATCTTCCC
>Ga0209160_1004913_pt1 | contig 10634 bp, 10 predicted proteins | sample GraSoiAngelo_153_FD_186167 | JGI IMG/M metagenome (GOLD analysis project Ga0209160, IMG submission 186167) | Grasslands soil microbial communities from the Angelo Coastal Reserve, California, USA - 14_1009_12_40cm (SPAdes) (version 2) | ecosystem: Environmental > Terrestrial > Soil > Grasslands ... | reverse complement strand
CGTGGGCGATCGCGTCGAGGATCCCGCGATCCGCTGTCAGCGCGATCCCGTCGCGGATTCGGAGCGTGCTGGGCTCGACGTGATCGGACGTGCGGAGCACGAAGCCGCGGCTGGGTTCGACCGGCCCGCCGAAGTGCACGCTGCATGTCACCGCTCACGCCCTCGGAATCCAGACCGAAGGGCTCGAGGACGCGCGCGAGCGGCACGTCGGCGATCGGGCGATCGACGGGTTGGGAGCGGCAGCAGGAGTCGAAATAGGTGCACGCCTGACGATGGGCACACAGATGGGCACACAGGGTAAGATCAAGGGCCGAGTGCCTCCTAAGTGCTTACGCGCCCGTAGCTCAGTTGGATAGAGCATCAGCCTTCGAAGCTGAGGGTCGGGGGTTCGATTCCCTCCGGGCGCGCCACCTAATAGCGGCGTCACGCGACGTCTCTGGGAGAGGGGACCGTCATGGACAAGCGACCGGTGCTCACGTTCAGTCACGTCGGGATCTGGGTGACCGACCTCGACGCGATGCGGGCGTTCTACACGGACGTCCTGGGACTCGTGGAGACGGACCGTGGGCCCATCGGGGACACGGAGCTGGTCTTCCTCTCGCAGAGCCCGAGCGACCACCATCAGGTCGTGCTCGCCCGGGGTCGCCCGCGCGATGTCGGCTTCACCACCGTCAACCAGCTTTCCTACAAGCTCGACTCGCTGGAGACGCTGAAGGCCGTCTACGCGGATATCAAGACCAAGCCGGTGAAGGAGCTCGTCCAGATCTCCCACGGCAACGCGTGGTCGATCTACTTCAAGGACCCCGAGGGTAACCGCATCGAGCTGTTCGTCGACACGCCGTGGTACACGCCGCAGCCGTGCCGCGAGCCGCTGGATCTCACGAAGCCGGTCGAGCAGATCATGAAGGAAACGGAGGACTACTGCAGGAGCCGGCCGCGCTTCGCGAGCCACGCGGAGTGGCAACGCGAGTTGCGGGAGAAGATCGCGGCCACGCGCTAGCTGCGCGGCATTCGCTCTTGCGTTCCGCCTCGTAAGTCTACGTACTTCGATTTCGCTGCGAGGCTGTGTGCCGCCCGGCATAGACTGGCCGGACCATGACGCCCTCCGCTCCGTCGGGAGGCTGGGCACGGCGGGCGGCGCGCGTCGGCCGCTGCGTCGCGCGATTCCGGCTGGCGGGCAAGCCGACGGTGTCGTCGTGGCGGATGCAGCGCGTGACGTCCGTCGGCGCGCGGTGCGTCGAATGCGACGAGGAGTTCCAGCACGACGAGGCGCACGTCGAGATCGTGGTCGCCCAGGCCGTCCTCATGGAGCTGCGCGACGAATGCTACGACGTGTGGACGCGGTTCGCCCAGGGCGGGGGTGAGCCGGCGGCGTCGGACCCCATCCCCGCCGACGACGAAGAGGCCGACGCCTAGCCCCCGTCCTCCTTGTAGCGGTCGGCCATCTTCATCTGTTCCACGACGCCGATCATCTCGTTGAAGTCGCGGAAGTGCATGTAGCGGTCGGTCAGCGAGAGCACGTCGTCGCGCTTGCGGACCTCGCCCAGGAAGTCCGCGATCGCCTTCACGCCGACGAGCAGCGTGTCCACGGGCAGCAGGATGATCGCGAAGCCCAGCTCGCGCAGCCGCGCGAACGGCAGCAGCGGCGAGCGGCCGCCGGGCGCGTAGTTGTAGAGCAGCGGCGTGTCGAAGGCGCGGGCCACGCGCTCCACCTGCGCTTCGTCGCGCGGCGCCTCCACGAAGAGCACGTCGGCGCCGGCCTTGACGGCCGCCTCGCCCCGCCGCAGCGCCTCGTCGAAGTCCATCGCGGAGATGGCGTCGGTGCGCGCGATGATGAGCAGATCGCGATCGGTGCGCGCGTCGGCCGCCGCGCGGATCTTGCCGGCGAACTCGCCGCGCGGGATCACCTGGTGGCCCGAGAGGTGGCCGCAGCGCTTGGGCGCCACCTGGTCCTCGATGTGCAGCGCGGCCACGCCGGCCGCCTCGTACGCCTGCACCGTGCGCCGCACGCTGAGCGCGTTGCCGTAGCCCGTGTCGGCGTCGGCGATCAGCGGGATCTCGACGGCGGCCGCGAGGTTGCGCGCGTGGTCGGCCATCTCGGCGAGGCCCGCGTAGCCGAGGTCGGGCAGTCCCAGGCGCGAGGCGGAGGTGCCGTAGCCCGTCATGTAGACGGCGGGGAAGCCGGCGCGCTCGACGAGGCGTGCGGAGACGCCGTCGTAGGCGCCGGGGACGACGAGCCCGTTCTTGGCTTCGACGAGACGGCGGAGGTCGGCACGGCGGCTCATGGTCGCTCCTCGGTGATGGCGCTCACGCGACGGCGCGGGCGCGGGCGATGCGGCGGTCGAGCGCGGGGTGCGAGAACAGCAGCGCTTCCTTCAGCGGGTGCGGCCGGCGCTCGGCGAGGTTCAGCGCGGCCAGGCGCTCCATGGCCCCGATGAAGCCGTCCGGGTCGCGCGTGAGCGCCAGCGCGAAGTCGTCGGCCTGGCGCTCGACGTGGCGCGAGAACGCGTTGACGAGCGGCGTGAGCAGGAGGCCGAGCGCGGCGAGCACCAGCGCCAGCCACGGCAGGCCGGCGGGATCGGCGACGCCCGCGTAGCCGAAGCGGCCGACACCGGCGCTCAGCGCGTGGCTCGCGACCCAGAACGTCACGACGCTCAGCGCCCCCTGCACGAGCAGGCCGCGCCGCAGGTCGCCGTGGGCGTGGTGCCCCAGCTCGTGGGCGAGCACGGCCTCGATCTCCTCGGGGCGGAAGCCGGCGGCGAGCGTGTCGTAGAGGAGGATGCGCCGCGTGCGGCCGAGCCCGATCACGGCGGCGTTGGCCGTCCGGCTCTTGCGCGATTGATCGGCGATCCAGACGCCGACGGCGCTCACCCCGGCCCGCTCGGCGAGTGCGAGCAGACGCGTTCGGAGCGTTGTGTCAGCGAGCGGCGTCAGGCGAAAGAACATCGGCAGGATCCAGATCGGCAGCACGGCCGTGAGCGCGATGGCGAAGGCGAAGGCGAGGGCGGCGGCCGCGAGCCACCAGAGCGGCGTCAGGCGCAGCAGCGCGTAGACGACCTCGACGCCCGCCAGCCCGATCGCCGCGCCGAGTGCCGCGGCCTTGGCGCGGTCGGCGAGCCACGCGGGGAAGGGCTGGTGCAGCAGACCGTAACGCCGCGGGAGGACCCACGACGAGAGCCATGCGAACGGCACGCCGAGCAGCGCGTGGCCCGCGCCGAGCGCCGCCGCCACGAGCGCCACCTGGCCCGCCGCGCTCGCGGTGACGCGCGCGGCGAGCTCGGCGAGGATCCGACCGCCGCCCAGGAGCAGCACGGCCGCGAGGAAGGCGGCGCCGAGCACGAGCCTCGCCAGGCCGAGCAGCAGCTGGAGGCGATGATAGCGGCCCGACTCGAGGGCGGTCATGCGGCGATTGTACACAGCCGGCGGGCGCGGCATACTCGGCGGACATGCGCACGCTGCTCGCGTTGCTCGTCGTCACGCTCGCCGCCGGCGCCGCCCACGCGCAGGACCGGCTCGACGCGCTTGCCGCCGCCGTCGACCGTGGCGCCGCCACGCCGCGCGGCGAGGCGGCGACGGTGGCGCGGATGGCCGCGGCGCTCGCCCGGACGCCGGCCGAGGTGCGCGCCTCGCGTGCAGCCACGCGGCTCGGCTGGGGCGACCTCTTCATCGCCCATCGCCTCGCGACGCGCGGCGGCCATCCGCTGGAGAAGGTCGTTGCCGCGCGGCGCACCGGCACCGGCTGGAGCGAGATCGCCGAGGAGGCGCGCGTCGATGCAGCGGCGCTCGCGGACGACGTGGCCGCGGCCTGGCCCGACGTCGCGCGCGCGGTGCCCGCGACGGTCACGCCGCCGGCGCCCACGACCACGACGCCCGCGCCCCCGGCCACGCCCGCGCCTGCGCCGTCCGACGACATCCGGGACCGGATGATCCGCGGCGGCGGCACGCGCCACTAACCGCGCTGCGGCCTGCTGCTACAATGAACGGGCGTTCAATCACACCTTTCGCGTAAGAGGAGCCCCATGTTCGATTCGGTCGAGGACGTCCAGCAGCGCTTCAAGAGCGCGCGGTACATCGCGAGCCGGCGGATCTCCACCGTCGTCTACCTGTCGGAGCGCATGGGACGCCCCGTCCTCATCGAGGGACCGGCCGGCGTGGGCAAGACCGAGCTGGCCAAGACGCTGGCCGACATCACGAGCCGCCCGCTCATCCGCCTGCAGTGCTACGAGGGGCTGGACGAGGGCAAGGCGCTCTATGAATGGAAATACGCGAAGCAGCTGCTCTATACGCAGCTCCTGAAAGACAGGATCGGAGAGCTGATCGCCGACGCGCCGTCGTTACCCGACGCCGTCGCGCGCATCGCGGGCCAGGACGATGCGTTCTTCTCCTATCGCTTCCTGTCGCAGCGGCCGCTGCTGGCGGCGATCCAGTCCGACACGCCGGTGGTGCTGCTCATCGACGAGATCGACAAGGCGGAGCCCGAGTTCGAGGCGTTCCTGCTCGAGGTGCTCTCGGACTTCCAGGTCTCGGTGCCGGAGCTCGGCACGGTGAGGGCCAAGCACATTCCGCTCGTCGTGCTCACGTCGAACAACGCGCGCGAGCTGTCGGACGGGCTCAAGCGGCGCTGCCTGCACCTCTTCATCGATTTCCCCGCGCCCGCCGAGGAGCTGGAGATCATCCGGCTCAAGGTGCCCGAGATCCCCGCGAGGCTCGCCTCGGCGGTGGTGGCCGCCGTGCAGAAGATCCGCGCGCTCGAGCTGCGCAAGCCGCCCTCGGTGTCGGAGTCGCTCGACTGGGCGCGCTCGCTCGTCATCCTCAACGCGCAGGCGCTCGACCCGGCGCTGGTCGAGTCCACGCTGACGATGCTCGTGAAGTACGAGAAGGACCTCGAGCGCGTCAAGGGCGCGCTGGACAAAGTCCTCGCTCCGTAGGGCGTCACATGGACGAGCGAATCCTCGAGTTCATCGGCGACTTGCGCCGGGCCGAGCTGCGCATCTCGCCCTCGGAGGCGCTCGACGCGCTCGCGGCCAGCGCGGAGGTCGGCCTGACCGACCGCGAGACGTTCAAGGCCACGCTGGCCGCCACTCTCGTCAAGGAATCGCGCGACCTGGCGACCTTCGACCGCATCTTCAACCTCTATTTCCTCGACCTCGAGGCCCTCGGCGAGGGGATCAAGAAGGCCCTCGGCCCCGAGGACCCGCGCGTGCAGGAGCTGCTGGATCGTCTCGTCGACGAGGAAGGCCTCGAGCTCGACGATCTCACCGAGCTGCTGATGCGCGGCGAGGGGAGCGAGATGGAGATGGCCATCCGCGCGGGCGGCCAGAACGCCGGCCTCGAGCGGCTGATGTACTTCCTCCAGGTCGGCTACTTCTCGCGGAAGATCTCGGACAAGTTCGACTGGTCCGCGATCGAGCGCGACATCGAGAAGATCATGCGGATGCTGGAGGCCCGGGGCCTCGATCCCGGCCAGCTCGCGCGCATCCGCAACTACCTCGAGCTGCGGCTGGAGGCCTTCAACCGGATGATCCGCCAGCACGTCGAGCGCGAGCTGGAGCGCCGCGCCTACCGCCAGGGCGAGAAGCTCACGCGCGAGGTGCTCTCGGACAAGCCGCTGTTCGCGCTGACGCCCGAGGAGGTCGCGCAGATGAAGAACGTCGTGGCGCGGCTGGCGCGCAAGATCAAGGACGCGCTCGCGCTGCGCCAGCGGCAGGAGCAGAGGGGCCGGCTCGACACGCGGCGGACGATGCGCAAGAGCATGTCGTACGGCGGCGTGCCGATGGAGATCTTCCTCAAGCGGCGCCACCGGGATAAGCCCAAGCTCATCACCATCTGCGACGTCTCGGACTCCGTGCGCAACGCCTCGCGGTTCATGCTGCAGCTCGTCTGGAGCCTTCAGGAATGCTTCAGCCGGGTGCGCTCGTACGTGTTCGTCTCCGAGATCGCGGAGGTCACCCAGGCCTTCGCCACCTACCCGGTGGAGCGCGGGATCGAGTGGGCGCTGAAGGCGGCGCCCGTGGACTACCACTGCCGCTCGGACTTCGGCTTCGCCTTCAGCCGCTTCGCGAACACCGAGCTGGAGTCGCTCGACCGCAAGACGACGATCCTGGTTCTCGGTGACGCGCGGAACAACTACAACGACCCGCAGGCGTGGGCGCTGCGGCTCATCCGCGAGCGCGTGAAGGGAATCATCTGGCTCAACCCCGAGGGCCAGTGGGGCTGGGGCATCGGGGACAGCGTGATGCCGATGTACGCGCCGGCGTGTGATCTCGTGCGCGAGTGCCGCACGATCGGCCAGCTCGGCGAGGTCGTCGACAACCTCGTCTACCACTGGTGGCGCCGGGGCCGCTGATGGCCTCGCGGTTGCACAGGCGCGGGGTGATGCGCCAGTTCCTGATCGGCGTGCTGCTCGCCCTCGCCGTCGCGTTGCCCCTCATGCTCGTCGCCCCGCCCGTGATGCCCGCCGACGAGGACTGCACGCTGATCGAGGACTTCGGCCGAGCGAAGGTCGGCGAGTTCCCCGCCGGCTGGAAGCCGCGCAAGGACGAGGGCACGAGCATCTACGCGGTCCAGGAAGAGGGCGGCAAACACTTCCTGCGCGCCGTCTCCAGGGGGCTCGGCATCCAGGCCGCGCGCGAGGTGAAGGGCTGGGACCTCGCGGCCTATCCCGTGCTCGCGTGGTCGTGGCGGCCGCGCGAGTTTCCCAGGGGCTCCGACGAGCGGGAGTCGGACGGCAACGACAGCGTGCTCGCCGTCTACATGCTCGTGCCGCACTCGCGCGTCACCGGGCCGAAGGCCGTGAAGTACATCTGGAGCGAGAAGGTCCCGGTCGACACGCACCTGACGTCCAACGCCGGTCTCACGCAGGTGCGCGTGCTGCGCAGCGGCACCGAGGGACGCGGCGAGTGGCGGCAGGAGAAGGTGAACGTCCTTCAGGACTACCAGAAGTACTTCGACGTGAAGGACCCACCGAAGCCTGCCGGCATCGCCGTCCTCACGGACTCCGACGAGACGAAGTCGTCAGCCTCCGGCGACTACGCCAACTTCCGGATCTGCCGCGAGTAGCGCTCAGCGTCTAGGACGGAACGGGGCCAGGGCCGTCCGCAGCGCGCCGAGCGTGTACGGCTTGGCGACCACGAACGCGACGTGGCTCGCCTCCTCGGCGCTGAAGTCCACCGAGTTCGTCCAGCCGCTGATCAGCCCGACCGGCAGATCCGGCTGCCGCGTGCGGAGCGCGCGCGCCACCTCCCAGCCCGTCATGCCCGGCATGCCGAGGTCGGTGATCACGAGATCCACGCGCTCGCCGCCGTCGAGCACCGCCAGCGCCTCACGCCCGCCGCCGGCGCTCAGCACGGTGTGACCGTCCTCCGCGAGCGTGTCGGCGAGCGCCTCGAGGACCGCGGGCTCGTCGTCCACGATCAGGATCTTGAGCGGCGCGGCCGGTGACGGCGTGAGGGGGATCGTGTCGGGTGGCGGTGTCACGCCGGGGCGCGGGATGCGCAGCGTCACCACGGTGCCACGGCCCTCCGCGCTCTGGATTTCCATCTCGCCGCGGTGGCGCTGGATGACCCCGAGGCTGACGCTGAGGCCGAGCCCCACGCCCTTGGGGCCCTTGGTGGTGAAGAACGGCTGGAGCGCCCGCTGGCGCGTGTCGGCGCTCATGCCGGCACCCGTGTCGCCGACCGAGCAGTAGACCCAGCCGTCCTCGGTCCACGTGCGCACCGAAAGGCAGCCGCCCTCGGGCATCGCATCGAGGGAGTTGAGCACGAGGTTCATGAGGACCTCACGCAGCGCCGCGGGAGCGCCCGCCACCACGACGTCGTCGCCCGGCTCGAAGCGGATGTCGATCATCGCGTGACGTAGCTGCGCGGTGTCCTGCCAGCGCGGCCGCGTCAGCTCGATCACGTCGGCGGCCACCTCGTTGAGGTCCACGCGGGTGGTCTCCGGCACCGGCTGGGCGGCCGCGAAGCCGAGGACGCGGCGCACGACCTCCGCGGCGTCGCCGACGGCGCGCTCGGCCGTCTCGAGCGGCTTGCGCAGCACGGGGTCCTGCACGCGCATCAGCAGGAGCTGGAGGCGGCCGGAGACGACGGCGAGCAGGTTGTTGAGATGGTGCGCCATGCCCGAGGCCATCTGACCGAGCGCCCGCCCCGTCTCGCCCTCGACCAGCCGCGTCTGCGCCGTGCGCAGATCCCCGACGACGTTCTGCAGCCGCTCGGTGTTCAGCCGCGCCTCCTCGAGCAGGCGCGCGTTCTCCAGGGCGTAGGCGACGTGCGCGATGAGCGTGCTGAGGAACTGGAGGTCCATCGGCGAGAAGGCGCGCGGATCGACGGGCGAGGCCGCGCCCTTGGCGAGGTTGATGACGCCGATGACGCGGTCCTCCACGCGGATGGGCATGCAGATGAGGCCGCCGCCGTCGCCAAGCTCGAGCTCGCCGACCTGCGCGACCTTGCCCGCGATGCCCTCGCCCAGCGGCACTTCGGCGCCGACGGGGATGTCGACGCTGTCGCCGCGTGCGGCCACGACGCGCAGCACGCCGCGCTGGCGATCGAGCAGCATGATGGAGCCGATACTCGCGCGTACCGTGCGCATCGTCCGCTCGAGCACGAGGGCGAGCAGCTGCTGCATGTTCGGCACCCGCGCCGCCAGCTCGACCACCTCGTTGAGCGCGCCGAGCTTGAACACGAGATCCTCGAGCCGCTCGGTGGAGCCGCGCAGGTCGTCGAGCATGCGCGTGAAGGCGTCGCCGATCTGGCCGATCTCCGTCACGCGCCCCAGGCCCGGGATGGTGGGGTCGGCCGGGCGCCCGGGCTCGCCCGGCCCCGCGAGCGCGCTCGCCAGCCCCGCCACGCGGTCGACCATCAGGCGGAACACCACGAACCCGAGCACGGCCACCGTGAGCGCGAGCAGCACCGCGATCTCCGCCTCGAACGTCCAGAGCGCGCCCGTGCGATGGAGGACGAGGACGGCGAGCAGCAGCGGCAGGAGCGCGGTCAGCGCGAAAACGACCGATGCCGCCTCGCGCAGACCGACGCTGCCGGCGAAGATCCGGGCGGGCTTCATGCGGAACCATTGTAGGTGAGGGCGCCGCCCGCACGCGCTGGTAAGATGGCGGCCATGTCGCGCGTCGCCTGCGCCGCGCTCCTCGCCCTCCTCGTGATGCCCGCCGTTGCCGCCGGCCAGTCGCTCGACGAGCGCGAGTTCGCGACGCTGCTCGGCCAGGCGGGACAGGCCTACGAGGAGGGCCGCTATGCGGAGGCCGAGACGTTGATCCAGCGCGGGCTGCGGGTCGCCTTGCGCTTCGGGCCCGGCGACCTGCGCGTCGGTCTCGCGCAGCGCAACCTCGCTCTCCTCTACCGGATGCAGGGCCGCTTCTCGGAGGCGGAGACGCAGATCCGCGCCGCGCGCGCGATCTTCGACGCGGGGCGGGGCCCCGACGACCTCGAGACGGCGGCGATCGTCAACATCCTCGGCACCGTCCGCGAGGACCGCGGCTTCGTCCGGGAGGCCGAGGGGCTCTACAAGCAGGCGCTGTCGATCCGGGAGAAGTATCTGGACCCCGACCACCCCGACATCGCCTGGAGCCTCAACAACCTCGCGATGAACTATCGCTCCCAGCGGCGCTACGGCGAGGCCGAGGGGTTGCTCGCGCGCGCGCTGAAGATCTGGGAGCGCGCGCTCGGCCCCGAGCACCCGCGCGTGGCCACGGCGCTCGACAATCTCGGCACGACGCACCGCCTGCAGGGCAAGCTCACGGACGCCGAGGCGGAGTTGCGCCAGGCGGCGCGGATCTGGGAGCGGCTCGGTCATCCCAGCCAGGCCGTCTCGCTCAGCCACGTCGCCGCCCTGCTCGTCGACCAGCGGCGGCTCGAGGAGGCGGAGACGGTGGCCACCCGGGCACGCGAGATCGCCGAGCGTGGGCTGGGGGCGGCGCACCCCGCGACGGCGGCGAGCCTGCAGACGCTGGCCGTCGTGTATCGCGAGCAGAGGCGCTTCGACGAGGCGGAGCCGCTCTTCCGCCGGTGCGTCGCCGCGCTCGAAACGTCGTACGGAGCCGAGCACATGGCGGTGGCGATGGCGCTGGACGATTGGGCGCTGATGCTCCGGCGCGCCGGCCGGCCCAACGAGGCCGCGCTCCTGCTCGAGCGGGCGAACGGGATCCGCGCGCGCGCGGCGCGGCTCAATCCGCCGGGCTAGGACCGTCGCTCGGCGCGCGCGCGCGCTCGCGCAGGCGCGCGCAGTGATCCGCGTTGTCGGCGCGCGCGGTGAACCACACGTAGTCGAACGGCAGGCGCGCGGCGCCGAATCGCGCGGCGTAGTCCGCGGGCGCCGTCCAGCCGTCGGCGACCTCCAGGAACGCGACGCTGGCCACGCCGGCGTCCGGCGCCAGCACGGCCAGCGCGCGCGGCACGCCGTGATCGGCGCGCGCGTGGCCCGCGCCCGCGATCAGCACGGCGCCGTCGCGCTGGCCGGCGACGAGGCGCTCGGCCATGTGCGCGTCGCGCGCGCGCTGCGCCACCACCATGCCCGGCACGAGGGTGTCGGGCAGCGCGCCACAGTGCACGGCGCGGATCTCGTCCTCCAGCGGCGCCTGCGCGGGCGCCGGCCGGTCCAGCGCGTGGCGCCGCACGAGCGCCGGA